>JAEEGK010003150.1_pt1 | contig 41271 bp, 31 predicted proteins | sample 8958771 | NCBI WGS metagenome assembly JAEEGK01 (sample SAMN16246547, study PRJNA631951) | gut metagenome | biome: gut microbiome; feature: rumen; material: SC-attached | host: Bos | place: Iran: Karaj | collected 2018-10
CCGCTGGTTTTTTGACGTGACCTTTCACAGTGAATGACTTTCGATTTTCACTATTTTTCTTTCAAATAAAGTAAATCCAGACAGCAGGACCAGCATACCGGGAGTGGATAACGTTCCACTCCCGGTATGCTGGTAATTCACCGAAACGCTTTTTCCTTATACTAATACCTGATAGAAATCTAGGATCGAGCAGCGAGCAGAAATCGTGTCAGACGAGGCGGAGGACGAAGGCGGGCTGTCGCCCGTCAAGGCCGACAACGAAGTTTGGCGCGATTTATGCCACTGGGAATCCGAGATTTCTATTGGGTATTAGTATTAGACTTTTCTGAACGATACTATGAATCTCTCAGGGGGTTTCTTCTTCCACAGCTTCTTCGGAATTCTCCCCTGTTTCAGTTTCACCATCTTCCCCATCGGGAGCAGGTTCCACCCATTCATCCTCAGAGGGATCCGTATTCTCGTCTTCGATCTCCACAGGTCCGGTGGGGTGCTCGGGCGTCACTTCATCGAATGTCAGGTAGGTCTCGAAATACTCTCCGTCCCGCCAGAAGCGGATCTTAACGGTATCCCCTGCTTTATACTCCTTCTTTATACGGGTCAGATCCTCCATTGAAGATACTGTCTTTCCGCCCATGCTGACGATGATATCGCCTTTGATGAACCCGGCGTGCGCACCAGGCAAACCTTCTTCGACGGAATGGATCATAACGCCTGCAGGAGAGCCGGCTTTCAGCTTGCCTTCCGTCACACCGATCGCCGTAATTCCCAGAAGAGGCCGCCCCTTGACATAGCCATATTCCTTCAGATCTCCCGCGATCGTGACCGCGTCTTGGATAGGGATGGCAAACCCGATCCCCTCTGCTGTGAGACTCATGTATTTTGCAGTGACCATTCCCACAACAGCGCCGTATGCATCATAGACCGGCCCGCCGGAATTACCCGGATTTATTGCCGCATCGATTTGAAACATATTCAGTTGGATACCATCGCTGAAATCGACTTCTCTTCCCTGACCGCTGACGATCCCGCTGGTCATCGAGTATTTCAGATTGCTGTCAGGATGACCCATAACATAAACTGTCTGCGCGTTTTTCAGCTTCGATCGGCTGAGGGTGGCAGCCTGGAAACCGAGTGCTTCGATCTTAATCAGAGCTACATCCGTTTCGGAATCCGCGCCGACGATCGCCCCTTCAAAGGTCCTTCCGTCATAGAGCTCCACCTGCATCGGCATGTTGTATGCCTTGGCGTCGTTGACTACATGGGCGTTGGTAAGGATATAGCCGTCGTTGGATACGATGATCCCGGTACCGGACACGCTATGATCCTTGCCATCCAGGTCTTTGTAGTTCAGGTACAAGTAAACCGTTTGACGACAGGCGCGATCATAGAGCTTGGTGGGATCCAGCTCTTTTCCGGTGTCATAACCGGAGATATCTGCGTCCAGCATAAGGGTAGGCTGTTCCCGAAGGGAGAAACCAGCCTTTGGCATGATGCTTACTCCGGCATAGCTCAGGCCGATCACACCGGCGCCCAGGCCGAGAATCAGCAACACGGCAAGGCTGCACAGAATGACGCGCTGCCATAATACCTTTTTCATTTTATCCACTCCTCTTGCGATATTTCATGTTTCTATCGTATCAGCCGGCATCCGGTATCAGCCAGCCATCCAGGCAGACGCCGTAGGCGTCGTCCACCTTTCGCTCGAATGCCTCTGGATAGTCCCGTTTCCAGGCAGCCCATTCTTCTGCCGTCACCTTCTCCACCTCAGCAAGAAAGCCACTTACGGCCATGCCTGTGGCATTACGGGAAGTGGGAGCGGTAGGGGTGATCGTATTGATGGCGCCGCCCCGGTCCAGCCAGCCGGGGATGATGGGATCCAGCCGGGACCCGTGATCCACGGAGCACACGCCGGGCATGAGTCTTTCCGTGACGTAGGCGCCGCAGAGGACGACGCCCCGCTCGTTAAACACCTTTACGATATCGCCGTGCCGGATGCCCCGCTTTTCCGCTTCGGAGGTATGGAGCCAGACGGGCTCATAGAGATACCCGTCCTCCCCCTTCATCTTCATGGTCTCGATTTCCCTCGTCCAGAGGATGTCGTCGCACTGGGCATGCATACGCCAGCGACCGTGGTTGGACATGCAAAGCAGGGGGTATTTTTCGGCTCTCCGGCTGCTGAGACGCTCATCATGGCTGGGGCCGCTCTCGATCCAGTGGGGCACCGGGGGGCGCTCCGGATCGTCCGGGGTCAGCTCCGCGATCTGGGTGGAGAAGAATTCCAGCTTTCCCGTGGGGGTGCTGAGGGGATGCTTTTCCGGATCCTGATAGAATTCCAGCAGCCCAGCGGGCAGCTTGTCCAGTTCCTCCTGGGTACGGCAAGGGATCACAAAGATCTTCTTGCGGCTGAATTCCTCCCAGGTCATATAATCCTCGCAGCCGGAGGCCTTGTAGAGGAAGCGCACTCGCTCCTCATGGGTGAGGCGGCCGGTGTAGGCGTCGTAGTACTCCTTTCCCAGCTTCTCCGCCACTTTTGCGCAGACGTCGAAATCGCTGAGGCTCTCCCCCACCGGCGGGCAGCTGGGCTCCGCCAGATAGATGCTGGTGAACGCGCCGGAAGACATGTCGTTTGCCAGGTCCGGCACCTCGTGCTTCGTGGCTACCGGGAAGATCAGGTCGGCGAAATAGCAGTCATTCTCCAGCCAGGGATGCTGGGCGATGATGGTTTCGATGCTTTCGTGGCGGTAGGCCCGGATGCTGGCGTTGCCGTCGTTCCAGCAGGTGACCTGACAGGGGGCGTCCGTCCATATCATGTGGACCTGGCTCATGCCCGGCCGGGGATACTGCATTTCTTCGAATTGATACTGCTGGGTGGGATAACGGTGATTGCCGGGGCCCGGCTGCTGGCTGGAGGAAAAGCACTGCAAACCGCGCCATTCCGCGTGCCCGTTCAGTATGGCGTCGTGCACCAGGCAGCGGGGAATGAACTGCTTGGGGGCCGGCAGCTGCTTATACAGGTCGATCAGCTCTGGCGCCCGCTTTTTCTGTTCCTCCGTCAGCACAAAGCGGTCCATGTTGATGATGGGGTCCACGTCCCCTTCCACGGGCCGCAGCGGATCGGCGCAGGCGGGGATGCGCGGCACGAACTGCCCCTGATAGGGCACGGGATATTCCCGGTTCCAGAGGTTCCATTCGATCATTTTGGCCTGGTGGACGCCGGGACGGCCCAAGCCCTGCATGCCCAAGAGCATGACCTCCAGACGGGCAGGCTCGGAGGCATAGGGCCCGCGGATATAAGGGCCGCCGTTGCCGTGGATGATGCTGGCGGTATTCTTTGCCCAGGTGTGGGCCAGGGCCGTGATGGTCCACTCCGGCGTACCGCATTTCTCGCTGGCCCAGGCAGGGGTCTTGGGAACCCCGTCCTCCCTGCCCAGCACGTAATCCTCGAATTTATCGAAACCGTAGGCATGCGTGGCGATATACTCTTTGTCGTAGGTCCCCTCCGTGATCCATACATAAGCGATGGCCAGCTGCATGGCCGGATCCGTATTGGGCAGGATGGGGATCCATTTGTCCGCGTGGATGGCAGCCCCGTAGTTCAGGTCGGGGCAGACATAGACGCTCTTGATGCCGATCTTAGAAAACCAGGAGCAGAGACGGCTGGGCAGGTTCATGCCGAAGCCCCGCGGCGTCGTTTCCGGATCGCAGCCCCAGAAGAACAGCATATCCGCATGTTTGGCAATATCGGGATATAGATTCGTCTGGGGGGCCATCTCCCCCACGGGTTCGCAACCCCAGACGTACTTCGCGCCCCAGAACCAGCCTTCCCAGGAATCCATATTCCGCATCTGGAGGGTATAGCCTCCCATAAGGCTCAGAAGGCGGTTGGGGCAGCCATGGCTGGGGGCGGTATTCTTGCCCTCCCCGTGCATATCCGCCTGACAGAGCACGGCTTCACAGCCATAGGTGTCCTTGATGCGCCGCAGCTCGTCAGCGGCGATCTGGGCGGCCTCATCCCAGGAAATACGCACATAGCGGCTGACGCCCCGGTTCTGGGGGTTGCGCTCCCCTTTCGGGTCCCAGTCCACTCGCTTCAGCGGCCAGCGCACCCGGTTGCGGGAATAGACCCGTGTCCGGTAGCCCAGGCCGAAGGGAGTGATGGTCACCCGGTCCGGCGCGGAAAAGCTGCTGCCCCTGGCTTCCATTTTCCAGGGGTTGCAGTTGGCTTCCGTATACTCTGTATCATAGAAATAGGGTCTGATCCGGGTGATGCGTCCGTCTGTGGAATCCACCATGCAGGGCCCGCCGCTCTCCGGCCCCATAAGGCTGAAGCTGCATATGCTGCTCTTGTCCGGTTCGAATCGGTTTTTCATAAAACAGAGTTCCCTTTCTGCCGACGACTTTGCACGTCATAGCACACAAGACCGCTCATTCTGTGCACATTTATTCAAATTATTATATCCCAATCCGGCATACAGGTCAATCATTTCCGCTTAATTCTGTGAACGCCGGAACTGCCTGTGAGGTCTTGCAATTCTTCACAATTTTGTTATACTAAACTATATGATTCTATCGAGGAGTGTTACTATGAAAGATATGCTGAAAGATAAGGTCGCATGGGTCACCGGCGCAAGCAGCGGTATGGGTGAAGCCACCGCTCTGACCTTCGGACGGGAAGGCGCCATCGTCATCGTGGGCGGCGGCCGCCGGAAGGAGCCCGCTTTGGAGACCTGCCGCAGGATCGAAGAGATGGGCGGCACAGCCAGGTATTACGGCCCCCTGGACGTGTCTGATCCGGAAAACATCAAGGAGCATTACAATAAGATCATCGCCGAATTCGGCCGGGTGGACATTCTGGCCGCCTTTGCGGGAAAGAGCTTTGATAACGATAACCTCCCTCCCGACGAACATTGGCAGAAGACCATGGACGTGAACATGAAAGGCATGTACGACTGCTGCATGGCCGTTATGCCCGGCATGAAGGCGCAGCGCAGCGGCAGCATCATCGTCTGCTCTTCCAACGGCGCTTTCAACCCCACAACCCCGGCCTACGAATACCACATGGCCAAAGGCGCCTGTGAAGCCCTGGCCGTAAACATGGCGCTGGACGGCGCTGCCTACGGCGTCCGTGTCAACTGCATCAAGCCCGGCTGCATCCTCACCGGCTTTTGGGATGAGCTGATCCCCGATAAGCAGGAGCAGCTGAGCTTCACCGCCCAGATAGCAAAAAAAGAGGTGCCCCTGCAGCGGGCCGGCACAGCCCAGGACATCGCCAATGTGGCTCTGTTCTTTGCCTCTGAGCTCTCCTCTTACGTCACCGGACTTCGCTTGTTCGTGGGCGGCGGCCAGGGCTATATCTATTCTCCCAACCAGAGCTTCCTCCTCTCCGACGACGCCCAGGATACCCTCCCGGTGGGTGTCCGCTGATGGACATTCTTCAAACGACTGCGATCCGCGGCTTTGCCCGCATGTGCAGCGACGGTTGGCTTCAGGGCTGGCATGAGCGCAACGGGGGAAATCTCAGCTATCGCATGACGGAAGCGGACATCGTGGACTGCCGGGATGCTTTCACCTATGGCCGCCCCTGGGTCAGGATGGGAGTCGCGGACGACAGCCTTGGCGGCAGTCATTTTCTGGTCACCGGCAGCGGGAAATACATGCGCAATGTGTCGGAAGACCCTGAGGGCAATCTGGGCATCCTGGAAATCAGCCCTGCCGGGGATTCCTACCGTATCGTCTGGGGGCTGCTTAGCGGCGCGAAACCGACCAGCGAGTTTGACAGCCACTATCTCTGTCATGTCGTCCGCGCCGCGGCTACGGAGGGACGGTGCAGAGTCATGTACCATGCCCATCCTGCCAATATCGTTGCACTCACCTTCGTCCTTCCGCTGACTGCAGCCGCTTTTTCCAAAGCCCTCTGGCAGAGTGAGACGGAGTGCCCCATGGTCTTTCCAAACGGCGTCGGCGTGGTGGAGTGGATGGTGCCCGGCGGACCGGAGATTGCTGAGGCGACACGGAAGGCCCTGGAGCAATACGACGCGGTCGTCTGGGCTCATCACGGGCTTTTCACTTCCGGACCGGACTTTGACAGCGCCTTCGGCCTGATGCACACCATAGAAAAGGCGGCGCAGATCCGCATCCTGGCCCTCTCTGCGGGGCAGGGAAAGCTGCGCCAGGTCATCCCGGATGAAGGGCTTCGCCGCGTAGCTGAGACCTATGGACACAAGCTCAACGAGAGCCTTCTTTGAAATGCCGGTTCGGCGAAAGGAGACGGATATTATGGCAAACACGGGTACATTCCGCAGCGCGATCAACGGATTTAACCGTCAGGACGTGATGGATTATCTGGAATCTGCTTCCCAGCGTTATGAACAGCTGAAAAAAGAGCGCAACGAACTGGATCGCAAGCGTACGGAACAGCAAGCCAGGATAAAAGAACTGGAGGCTGTGCAGGATGAAGCAGCCGCCTTGAAGGAACAGGCTTCCCAGGAAGCCGCGGAAGTGCTGGAGCAGCTTCGTGCCAAGGAAGAGGAATGCGAAGCACTTCGCTCCTCCCTGGAGGAGATCAGGGGCGAACGGGATGCGGCTCTCGCTAAGCCCGCAGAGGATCCTGCGATCGCAGAGGGCTTGCGCAGCGAGATCGCCGCGCTGAAGGCGCAGCTAGCGGACATGGAAGCAAAGCAGGCCGATACCATCCGCAAGGCGACAGAATACGACAGCATGCGGGAACGTATCGCCACGCTGGAGCTGAATGCCGTCCGCCGCGCCGCCGAAATCGAAGAAACCGCCCGCGGAGAAGCTCGCACGGTGATCGAACAGGCGGAGCAGCAGGCGCGGGAGCTGACGGCAAAGGCCCGGCAGGATGCAGAGAAACTGCTGAACGAGGCAAGAGCCGAACAAGCGAAATTCCTCCATCAAAAAGAAGAAGACTACCGTTCCTTCCGGGAATCCCTGCAAGACGCTGCCCAGGAGACGGAGACCTGCACCGGCCTGCTTTCAGACGAAATGCAGCGGCTCAGAGAGAAGCTGAAAGGGATCGTCGGTACGCTGACGGAAACTTCCAGGCAATTTGACATTACTGAAACCTCTGAAACGGAGAAATGCTGCCCGGAGGCTTGCTCTTCCGAATCCGCTCCTGCCCAGGAGGCTTCCGAGGAGGCGCATCGCTGCCATGAGTGACCAGCTTGCTTCCCAGATCCTGCGGCGGAAGAGCTTCCGCAGCTTCCGGGAAGATCCTTTGGACCCCGCGTTGCTGGAAGAACTGGTGGATTTCCTTTCCGACCTCACCCCGCCGGAACCGGATATCGACTGGAATTTCGATACGCTGCCCTATTTGGATATGGTGAAGCTCTGCATGAACGAGCCAGGGGTCAAGGCTCCCTGTTATCTGCTCCTGCGGGCAGAGCGGAAGCGCTTCAGCCTGCAGAACTGCGGCTATTTAGGGGAAATGGCGGTGCTCTGGCTGACCAGCCGCAACGTCGCAACCTGCTGGCAGGGCAGCGCCAGCATCACGACGGAAAACGATTATTATGGCAGCCTTCCCTTCGTCACGGCCTTCGCCTTGGGCTACTCCGACGAAAGCTTTCGGGAAAGCGCATCGGAATTCGACCGTTTGCCTGCTGAAAAGCTGATTTTCAACCGGGATGCGGAGCTTAAGAGCATCCTGGAGCTGGGCCGCCTGGCCCCCTCCTCCTATAACCGCCAACCCTGCGTTTTCGTCACCGACGATAGGAAACGCATCCATCTTTATCGCAGGCAAAAGCTCTTTGCCAGCCCGGTGGTGGAATTCGAGCAGTGCGTGGACAGCGGCGTCGCCCTGGCCCACCTGGAAGTGGGCGCCCGCGACGCTGGATACAGCCCCGCCATTCAGCGGCTTTATCCCGCGCCGAAATTCAAACGGAACCTGGCCTATCAGGCTACCGTTGTTTTGGAATGATACAAGAAAACTTGGACCGCAGGTGAAATACCTGCGGTCCAAGCTGTCAACTAAGTGTTGACAGCTTGGACCCAAAATCAGAAAATGCTTTCTGATTTTGCAAAGATATAACGTGAAGGGGGCCTCTCCGCCCCCTTCACAAATCCCCCATGCTAATCGAAACACTGAATCATGGGTTTATCTACAGTCTGACCGCAGGTATTTTACCTGTGGTCCATTTGTTATCCGCTCTGCAGTTCTTCCTTGCGGGCTTCCAGAGCTTCCAGCCTTTCTTTCCATAGCTCTGCATCCGCTTCCGGTTTTGGCGTCAGTTCTCCGGCAAGCGTCCTCCCCCACCAGCGGCTGAATTTCTCCGCGCCGCTGATATTGAAATGCAGAGGATCATACCAATCCTGTTCGTCGTTGACGCCCAGCTCCAGCGCAATGTCGCTTAAGTCAAGGAATTCGATCCCCATTTCCTGCATGTCCGCGCCGATCCGTTCGGTGACCTTGTGAGGCGTCCGCGCAGCCGACGGCGCGAGATACACCAAAAGGCGTATCTCCTTTTTTTCGCACAGGTCACGTATCTTTTTCAGCCAGGAAAGGTTAGAAAGGTAAGTCTCCTCATCCGGAACGCGGTCATGGTTGATCCGCGGCTCCTGGGGTATCGACCTGGCCAGCGGCGTATAACCCGCCATCATGTCCGGCGCCGGATGCAGGTGTTCTTCCGCTTCTGCCCATTCCGCTTCCGTCCAGCGGGCGTGGTAATTATATAGCGGGAACAGCAATCCCTTCCACTCTGACCATTCCGCAGCTCGGAAGACTGCGGTGAAACGGGGCAAACCAAGAGGCATGGTGCTGATATTGGCCCTGGAGTAGTCCTGATACTTGTGGAACAGAAGGCTGCTGCCTTCCAGCACCGCCAGGCGGGGCGACTGGGTCCTCAACGCCTCCTCCATATAGTAATAAGTGAGGGCCAAGGTCTGCTCCGGACCGGCCATGACCCAGCTTCGCAGGCCGCTTTCCTCCCAGATCCAGGCGGGAGCCACATCGCAGTAGACGATAGAGCTTCCGAAAAAGAGCAGATCGAGGCTGTCGGCAGGTTCCTGCCGGTATTGTTCCCAGAGGCTGCCGTATTCCTTGCGCTGGGGCATGAGCAGCCAGCCCAACAGCCAGGTTAAGCCCAGGAACAGGAGTAAAGCAAGGAAAAAGGCAAGCAGCCTCAGGGCGAGACCAGGTTTTCTTTTCTCCATCTTATCCGCCTCAGAATTGGAAATATACGAATTCTCTCGCGTCAAAGCCCAACCCGTAGATCCCGAAGACCGCAAGTATAAGCAGCAGGAGCAGCATCACGCTCCAAAAGGCGAAAGGATTGCGCAGCACCGGCAGCCGGGGCTTACCCAAGACGACCCGGACATCCTCCCAGACAAAGGGCAAAAGACTCAGGGGTATCAGCCGGAGCTGACGCAGGGGTATCAGGGAAAGGAGAGAATCCAAACCGAAACCGTATCGAAGGATCAGCAGGATATGCTTCACAACATAAACCGCCTGTCCCAGCGTTTCCGAACGGAAGAGGATCCAGGATGCGGTGATGAAACCGAAGCTCAGAATACAGCGGATGACCGGCAGCGCCTTCCCTTTTTCCCTCAGTCCCAGTCTGCGCCAAAGCTTTTGCCTCAGCGGCAGCGTCACCATGCCCGATGCCTGATAAAGTCCGTTCAGCAGCCCCCAAAGGAGAAAGGTCCAAGACGAACCGTGCCATAGCCCGCTGACAGCAAATACGATCAGGATATTCAGGATGGTCCGCTCTCTCCCCTTCCGGCTTCCGCCCAAAGGAAAATACAGGTATTCCCGGAACCAGGAGGTCAGAGAGATATGCCATTTTTTCCAGAATTCCTTGACGCTCTGTGTGAGATACGGCGCGGAGAAATTCTCCGTCAGACGGAAGCCCAGCATCCCGGCGCAGCCAACCGCCATATCCGTATAAGCGGAGAAATCCAGATAGATCTGAAAGGAATAGAGGATCACAGCCAGCAGCATGGCCCCGCCGGATACCGCCGACGGATCGGCATAGGCCGCATCCACATAAAGGCCGATGGTATCCGCCGCCACCAGCTTTTTTGTAAGGCCCCAGGCAAAGCGCAGGAGCCCCTGCCGCCTGCTCTCCCCGTCGGAGGAAGGCAGGTCACGGATCTGGGGGAGCAGGGTATTCCCCCGCTCGATGGGACCGGAAAGCAGCGTGGGGAAAAAACACACGAAAACGGAGAAGTCCAGAAGATTCTTCTCCGCAGGGTACTTCCCCTTCTGCACGTCGAAGAGGTATCCTGCCAGGGTGAAGCTGAAGAAAGAGATCCCCAGCGGGATCACCCAGGTCGGCAGGAAGGCCGGGGAAGAGTCCAACAGGGCTCGAAGGAAAAAGCGCGTGTACTTGAAAACCACCAGGCCGCCCAGGGTCATGCATGCCCCCAGCACCGTCCAGAGGCGCTTTCTGCCCCAAAGCCCTTTCTCAGCCGCCAGAGCCAGCAGCCAGACTGCCAGGGTCTCACCTGCCAGAAGCAGCAGCCACAGGCCGCAGCCCCGGGCATAAAAGGCCAGGCAGCCCAGAAGCAGCCAGGGCTTTTTCAGTTTTCCGGGCAGGAGATGCCAGCCCAGAGCGAGGACCAGGAAAAAGGCGGCAAATCCCAGGGAAGGAAAGCTCATGATGCCTCCGACACAACAGGCGGGCGTTCCTTTCCGGAAACGCCCGCATAAATACTGTTATTTGTTATCAGAAATCGGCGCTGCCGGTGGTACGGGGGAAGGGGATCACGTCACGGATGTTGCCGACGCCCGTCAAGTACATGATCAGGCGCTCGAAGCCCAGGCCAAAACCGGCATGGCGGGTGCCGCCATAGCGGCGCAGGTCCAGATACCAGTCGTAACCGCTCTTGTCCAAGCCCAGCTCCTCCATCCGTTTCTCCAGTACATCCAGCCTCTCCTCACGCTGGCTGCCGCCGATGATCTCCCCGATGCCGGGGGCCAGGCAGTCCGCTGCGGCGACGGTCTTTCCGTCGTCGTTGAGGCGCATATAGAAGGCCTTGATCTCCTTGGGGTAATCCGTGACAAAGACAGGCTTGCCGAACTGCTTTTCCGTCAGATACCGCTCGTGTTCCGTCTGCAGGTCGCAGCCCCAATAGACAGGGTACTTGAATTCAGCCCCGGAGTTTTTGAGGATCTCCACCGCCTCGGTATAGCTGACCCTTGCGAAATCGGAAGAAGCCACCAGCTCCAGCCGTTCCTTCAGGCCCTTGTCCACGAAATTCGTCAGGAATTCGATCTCCTGGGTGCAGGTGTCCAGCACCTTGCAGATCACGAATTTCAGCATGTCTTCCGCCAGATCCATATCGTCCGCCAGGTCCGCAAAGGCGATCTCCGGCTCGATCATCCAGAATTCGGCGGCGTGACGGGTGGTGTTGGAGTTCTCCGCGCGGAAGGTAGGGCCAAATGTATAGATATTGCCGAAAGCCATGGCGTAGGTCTCCCCGTTCAGCTGACCGGAGACCGTCAGGCTGGTCATCTTCCCAAAGAAATCCTGGCTCCAATCCACTTCCCCATCCTCCGTCAGAGGCGGATCCTTGGGATCCAGGGTGGTGACCCGGAACATCTCACCGGCGCCCTCACAATCGCTTCCGGTGATCAGGGGGGTGTTGACGTAGACGAAGCCCCGATCCTGGAAAAAGCTGTGGATGGCGAATGCGGCTACGCTGCGGATACGGAATACGGCGGAAAACAGGTTCGTCCGCGGACGCAGGTGGGCCACCGTGCGCAGGTATTCCACGCTGTGACGCTTCTTCTGGAGAGGATATTCCGGCGCAGAGGCGCCTTCCAGCTGGATGGAACTGGCCTTCAGCTCAAAGGGCTGCTTGGCGTCGGGGGTGAGAGTGAAAGTGCCCCTGACCACAAAGGAGGCACCCACGTTCTGCTTTGTAACGCCCTTGTAGTCTTCCACCACGCCGTCTTCAAATACTACCTGCAGACCCTTGAAGCAGCTGCCGTCGTTCAGTTCCATAAAGCCGAAGCTCTTCATATCCCGGATGGTGCGGGCCCAGCCGCCGACGGTGATTTCCCTGCCGGCGTAGTCGCCGGGCACGCGATAAAGCTCACTGATATAGATTCTTTCCATTGTCTCTACTTCTTTCCAAATCAGATTTCCCCGGAGAGGCCATGCTCTTCCTGGGACGGCTCCTCCTTTATTTCCCCGGAGGATGCATCCGCTTCCGGATTTGCGTCTTCCGTTTCTTCGCTGTCAAACACGCTGGCTATGGTTTCACGGATCGCGTCTTCTTCCGCTTCCACAGCTGCTTCCTCCGCTTCCGCCAAGGCTTCCGCGCCCTTTTCAGCAGCCTCCGAGAGGCCGGACACGGCGTCTCCCGCCGCGGCGTCCTCCAATGCCTCCTCCAGCTCCTCCTCCGCTGCTTTGCCTCCGCCCAGGATACGGAAAGCGTCGCTGAGTTCGACGTCGAACTGCTCTTCGGACATCAGCTCCGCTTCCTCCGCGGGAGGCGCAGCGGCGGTTGGCGTCTCGGGCGTTTTCTTCCCGCGGTTGAGCCAGAGTTCTTCCGGTTCCGGATGGCGGAAGACCAGGACATAGAGCATGAGCCCGGCTGCAAAAAGACAGGTAAGACCCGCCAGAAGCTGGCTGACACGCAGGTTGGTGGAGCCCACATAGAGGCTGTCGGTGCGCAGACCTTCGATGAAAAGCCGTCCCAGGCCGTACCAGGCCAGGTAGCAAAGGAACAGCTGCCCGTCGAATTTCCTGCGTTTCTTCACTATGAAATGCATGAGAAGGAAGCCCAGCACGTTCCACAGGCTTTCATAGAGAAAGGTGGGGTGATAGTAGAAGGTTTTGTAAGAATACACCAGACCCATGCGCCAGGGCACCATGGTCTCCGTGCCGTGTGCTTCCCGGTTGGTGAAGTTGCCCCAACGGCCGATGGCCTGCCCGATCAGAAGGCCGAAGGAAACCGTGTCCAACATGGCGCGGGCGCTGATTTTCTTCATCCGCGTTGCGATCACCAGACCGATGACGCCGCCGATGACGCCGCCGTAAATAGCAAGGCCGCCCTCCCATATGGCGATGATGTCCCTTAAATCTCCATAACCGTCGAAATAGGGATTACCGCCGCCGGCATCACGATAGAAGATGACGTAATAGAGCCGGGCGCCGATGATGCCCAGTGGCACCGCCCATAGCAGCGTGTCGATCACGTCGTCCTCCGTCAGGCCGAATTCCTTCGCGTGCTTGACGGCATAGATCACCGCAAGCAGAAAGCCCACGGCGATGATGACGCCGTACCAATAGATCTTCCAGCCGAACACGGTAAAGTACGGCAGGAAATCCCATTCAAAATCTCCCAGCAAGGGAAAAGTAATGCCGGGTATCTCCATGTCAGCCCTCCTTTCAGCACAGGGCGATGTATTTCGTCAAAGTAACCGATGGTCTAATAATCGGTTACTCAAGCGGGGCGATCACGGACAGAGCCAACCTTTCCGGCCGGAACACATCCTTGAGGAAGCTCTCCGCTTCCGCCTCGCTGATGCTGTCCACCAATGAGGGGAGTTCCATCCTCTCCCATCCGTCGAAGTAGCTCTCTGCACACAGGTCCGCCAGATCCTCCGGCGCATCCAGACTCATGAGGAAGCCGCCCAGCCTGGCGCGTTTCAGCCGCCCAAACCTTTCTGCTGCTGCCTTGTCCATTCGGAAGGAACCTATCGCGTCGGTGATTTTTCCCAGCACGGCCGTGGGGTCCGGGCACCGGCCCCCGGCATAGCAGACGCCGCCGCGGGGGAAATCATAAGTCTCTACGTAGAAGCTCTGATTGATGACGCCCCCATCGTACAGCATGGAGTAGAGCGGCGAACCCCAACCAAGAAGCAGCTCGCAGCTCAGGTCAGCCATAAGCATATATCGTGCCCACTGCCTGCTGTCGGAGCACCAGGGAAGCTTAGCTCCCAGCTCGAACATAGGCATGGATACCGGCATCTTCTCCTCCACGCGCACAATGGCAGGGCTGAGGCTTTCTTCGCCGCCGTAGTCCGGCGCAGGGGTTTCCATCCCCGGCGATACCAGCTTTTCCGCCAGCTCCATGACCTTCTCCGGGTCAATATCCCCGGCGCAGCAGAGGACCATGTTTCCGGGTGTGTAAAACAGGCTGTGACATTCATAGAGCGTATCCGCCGTGATGGAAGCGATGGATTCCATCGTGCCCGTGATGGGATCACGGATGGGATGCTCCTTATAGAGGGCGCGGAAGAATCTTCGGTCTACCCGGCGGGCAGGGTCGTCCTCATACATGCTCATTTCCTGAAGGATGATCCCCCGTTCCCGCTCCACGCTCTCCGGTGTGAAGCAGGGGGTTGTGACGAAACGAAGCAGTTCTTCCAGGCAGCTGTCAAAGTTCTCTGTGCAGCTGAACATGTAGCCGGTCATGCCGGGACTCGTATAGGCATTGGGACTGGCCCCCAGGGCCGAGAGACGTTCCGCGGCGTTATAATCCGGCATATCGAACATCTTGTGTTCCAGATAATGGGCGATCCCGGCGGGGAATTCCTTATAATCCCCGTTCAGGAGGAAGCGACGATCACAGCTGCCGTATTTCACGGCGAGAAGGGCATATTTCGTCTGAAAACCGGGCATGGGGAAAACGAAGACCGGAAGCCCGGCGGAGGTCTTCCCTTCCAATACGCTGACGCCGCAGCGGGGGTATTCCTTCCGCGTCATTCCCCCGCCCCCTTTTTTAGAAAGTAGGTCAGTTCGGGCTTCATCTCCGAAGCGATCCGGGCGACGTCTTCCGCTTTCACTTCGGCGGCCAGCGCGGCATACTGCCGCAGGTCGCCGCCGCAGCCCAGAAGGTTTTGCCCCAGCCGGAAATCACAGACGGAGGCCGGACTGTCCAGCCCCTGGAGATATGCGGCAGCTACGTTTTTGCGGGCGGTTTCCAGTTCGTCGGGAGAAACATTGCCCATGGACAGCTCCCTAAGCTCCGCCAATATGAGTTCTTCCGTTTCCTCCCGCCGGTCAAAGTCAATGCCCGCCGTAACGAACATGACCTCTTTATAACGCTCCACACTGCTGCCTACTGCGTAACAGAGGGAGCGGTCTTCCCTGATATTCATGAAAAGTCGGGAAGTATCGCCGCCGCCATAAAGCTCATTGAATACGGCTAAAGCCGGGTAGTCCGCCGGGCCGCTGCGGCGCCATCGGAATCCGATGACAAGGTTCCCCTGCTCTACGTCCATTTCCTCTGTGACGCGGCGCAGTTCTTTTTCCCCGGACCGCAGCTCGGTTTCCAAAGGCAGGCGTTCGCCGCCGCCCGGCAGGGTCATAAAGGCGCGGCGCACCGCATCCTCCACCCGCTCATGCCCGGCGCTGCCGCAATAGAACAGCTCCAGAGGGGAAGTGCGCAGGACTTCGCGGTAATACTTTGTCAGGGCCTGGTAGCGGATGCGAAGGGCATCCTCCGCTTCCCCCAGGGGGTACACGCCGAAGGCTTCCCCTTCGAACATCAGCTCCCTCGCCCGCTTGCGGGCATATCCCCGCTTGTTGTTTACCGCTGCCTCGATGCGGTCGTGGAGGTTCTGTCCCTCTGAACGCACGTAATCATCCCGCAGCAGGCCGCCCCTGGTAGCAGGGTCCAGCAGCATTTCACCGCTCATGCTGACGATGCTTCTCAGGCAGTCCGCAGCGCCGGGCAGGAATCGATCGTCGGGAAAAGCAGCCTGAAAACCGATGGCCAGGCACTCCCCCATCTGACGGATGCCTGGTTCCAGGGAGGAACCGTAAAGGTTATCCAGCGCGTCTGAGATCTTCGCCTGATCCGGCAGCGTCCGAGTGCCCCGGCACAGGACGGAGGGCAGCAGCGCATTTCGGGAGGCGTCCGCCGCCTGCAGGGGCCGCAGCAGATGGAGGGAGAAATACCCGCTGTGGAACCTGTCCGTGCGGATCGTCGTCAGCCGGACGCCGGGAAACAGTTCCCGCGTCATTTCCTCCATGCTCCCACCTCCCTGTACACTGCTATCACATAATAAAGAATTATATCATAGAGACCTGGGAGGAAACAATAGGCAATTCAGTTGTTTTCCGATTTCATGATATCGGTTTCCCACCCCTCTGTGCCGCGGGCAACGTTTACAAGGTGATCCCGGCCTCCCGCCCGATACTGCATGCGGTAACCGCTCCACGCCGCGGGCAGCTTCGGTTCCACCGTCAGCTCGCCTGCTTTCGTCTTAACGCCCAGCAGCTCTTCCACGCTTACCCGCAGGAACCACCCCGCCGCGCCGGTATACCAGCTCCAGCCGCCCCGGCCAATCATATCGGGATTGGCATAAACGTCTGCGGCGATAACAAATGGTTCCAGCTGATAAACGTCGTCCTGCCTCCCGGATGGCAGCATGGTCTCCAGGATTTCCCAGCCCAGTTCCGTTTCGCCGCATCGGAGGCAGGCGGCGGCCAGCCAGACGCCCCCATGGGTGTACTGGCCGCCGTTTTCCCGCACGCCCGGGAGGTAGCTTCGGATATAGCCAGGGTCGGATGCTCCGTTGAAGGGCGGACTAAACAGTTTGACCAGTTTGTTTTCCCTGTCCAGCAGCAGCCTAGAAGCCTTTACCACCGCCTCGCGGCTGCGCCGGGGATCGCCGAAGCCGCTGAGGACCGCGAAGCTCTGAGACAGGGAGTCCAGGGCGCATTCCCCGTCCCCCTCTGCGCCCAATGGCCGCCCATCGGCGTAATAGCCGCGAAGATAATGTCCCTCATGCCAGGCTGCTTCGGCAGCAGCGCCCAGCTCCCGTGCTTTAGCGCGCATATCCACGTTATCCAGAGCCGTACCAAGGCGGTCCAGCACCAGGGCGGCGAACCAGCCCAGCCAAACGCTCTCCCCTTCCACCCGGTCAAAGCCGTCGTTCCAGTCCCCGGCACCCATCAAAGGCAGGCCGTGAGGCCCGGTCCCCCTCTTTTCAAGCTGGCGGAACACCCGGAGACAGTGCTCGCGGATGGTGCCTTCTCCGATGCTTTGGGGAGTTTCATAGCGGTCCCGTTCGTTATTGCGAAGCTCCGGTGAACAGAGCCAGGGCGCCTTCTCCTCCCACAGCCCTTCGTCTCCCGTTTTCTGGACATACAACGTACAGGCGTAGGGCAGCCACAGCAGATCATCCGAGCATCGGGTGCGGACGCCTTTGTCACCCGCCTGTCCGGGGTGCCACCAGTGCATCACGTCCCCTTCTTCATACTGGTGCGCGGCGGACAAAAGGATATGCTTCCTGGCCAGCTCCGGCTCAAAATCGATCAAGGCGCAGATATCCTGGAGCTGATCCCGGAAGCCGTAAGCACCGCCGCTCTGGTATAGAGAGCAACGGCCCAGCAGGCGGCAGGCCAGGGTCTGATAGATCGCCCAGCCGTTCAGGTAAGCATCCAGGGCCGGAGATGGCGTCTCCACCCGAAGCGAAGCCAGTTTCCGCCTCCAGTATTCTTTTGTCTCCTTCAAAAGCGCCGCGGCTCTCTGGGGCGGCACAGACGAATCCCTTCCCATCCACAGGGCGATGGTAAAGCTTTCCTGTGCCGGACATTCCAGCGTGATGCTGCCATCCTCCCCCGCGCCGTCCACCGGAAGCAGATTCTTTTCCCCGGCGGCAACGGAAAGGATACCCGGCTCAACCGGCTCTATGCGATAATACAGCTTGTCCGATGGGCGTTTGTCGTGGAGTTCCAGAATCAGATAGCGGCAATCCTGATGGGGCGGGATGAATCCGGTGAGAACGGCTTCCGTTCCGTCGATCCATCGCCGCCAGCGCATAAAGCCGAAGCCGAACAGCAGTTCCGTGGGCACGTCGTCCGCGTCTGCCATGAGGGAAATGCTCCTGCCGTCCCGCAGGAGACAGATTTCTTCCCCTTCCCGGATCGCCAGCGGGTCGTTCAGCCAGGGCGTCAGCCGCTGTTCTCTGGCGTTCCCCAGCCATAGATTCCCGCATCCGGTGTCCGCAGCCAGCCAGCCCAGGCTGCCGTTAGAGAGCATCAGGCTCCAAGCCCGCACGCCGACGCCCGCCTCCTTCCGGCAGAGGAAACCTTCTTCGGCGAAGCTGCCGCTGCGCAGGATTCGATTGGGTGTTCCCTCCGGAAACAGTCGTTCCCCCGCCATGCCCCGTTCCGTGCAGCGTGCCGGCGTGTCCAGGCCGACGGCGTCCGCCGCCGCTTTCAGTTCCCGGAGGGCTTTGTCGCTTCCGCCGATAAAATGAAAGCCGCCGGGCTTATCTTCCCATGCGCCCAGCCCCAGCTCCGCAGCCTGTGACCGTAGGGCTTCGGCAGCGGGACGGCCATAAACGCCCTCGTCTTCCGTATCGATAGCCAGGTCGAAGGCTGTGCCCATCCCCCGGAGGAAAGCCCAGGCGGCCAGCATCTTCTCCCCGTCCTTTGCCTGGCCAAAGGCAACAGGGAGATCACCGGAAATACCGAAGCGCCAAAATGACGTCTTGTCTTTTACCGAGCCCAATCCGATCGCTTTCGGTGAGAACAGAGGCGTAAGCAGCGACACGGCCTCCTCCGGGCTCAGCTTGTCCCGAAGCCTTGTCTTTGCCCTTCGGAAACTGCCTCCCGCTTCGAAGCTATGCCTCAGCATTTCTTCGGCGTTTTTCGCGGCTGCGGCGGCCTCCGCCGCAGTTGCCAGGGAAAAGCGAACGGTCTTCTCCTCGCCGGGGCGCAGCTCCAGCCGGATGCGCAGCAGCGCGCAGGGGTCCGAGGAAGCGCGTATGTCGCTTCCTCTCCTGCTCAAAGCCATAGGGATCGCCTGCATTCCGCCCCGTCCCAAGGCTTGCTCCTTGTCCGTCTCCGCTTCAAAAGCTTCCGTACAGGCGATGCCCAGGCTGCTGCGAGGCGCCGTACCGCCCCCTCTGCGGGTAAACACCAGTTTTCCGCCGTGCAGGCTGCTTTCCAGGCACAGGCGATGGAATGCCGGATGCGCTTCATAATCCTGCCTGGGGCACAGGATCGGCTCCAGGTACATGGCCAGGGTCATGCACCGGGTCTCCCCGCTCTCGTTTTTCACGGTGACAGAGCGCACTTCCCCGCCGGTCTCCGGAACGAGAGTATCCAGACAGAATGAGAAGCCTTCCTCCCGGCTGTACTGCCGGACCCGTCTCCCATCCCAGCTGCTTAAGTCCCCTTCCCGAAAGCGCAGCTCCGGCAGCGGCTGAAGGCTGACCGTGCTCTTTGCGGTCCCGGCAAAAAAGAAAACGCCGTTATGGGGTGCGATCTCCGTCACGCCGCCCTGCCCATCGGAAATGCGGCAGCGGGCGTCGCCCCCTCCCAGTTCACTGAGGAGCAGGCTGTACGGGCCGCCGGACAGAGGGTAAATGACCGGGCGTATAGAGTCAAAGCCGCTGCGGGTCATGAGGAAACCTTCCGCTTTCTCCCGCTCCGGTTTGGGATCGGCAAGATAATCCTGCACGGGACGGATCCGCTGCCCCACCGGCGTTTTTTCCTCCAAAAGCTCCCGGAAAGCAAGATTGGCGGGGTCTGCCATAAACCGCCGCTGCATGATCCCATCCATCAGGCAATTGTCTATCGCCAGCAGGCTCATGCCCAAATGGTGGGACATGAAGCAGCGCACGAGCTGATAAGGCTCGCTGTCTAAGCGCTCAGTCGTGAAATCCAGTGCTTCATAAAAGCCGAAGCGGCCCTCTGCCCCCAGGGTACGGAGCCGCTGCAGGTTGGTTACTGCGCTGCGTCTGTCCTCCTCCAAGGCGAGAAACGCGGCATAAGGCGTGATCACTGCCTCCCGGTCCATTCCGTGCTTCAGGGCAAGAGCCTGCACGCCATGGGCCTTATAAGCATAATTGTCCCCCGCGTCCCTGGCGGCAAAGGCGCTCTCGGACATGCCCCATACGCCATAGAAAGCGAGCTTCTTCTGGGCATGGAGACAGAATTCCTGGCTTTCTCCCAAAAGAGAGCCTTCGGGACTGGGCATAAACAGCGTCGGCATCAGATACTCAAACATAGTGCCCGTCCAGGAAGCCATGCCGCTCATACCGTGGGCGTCCGCCAGGGTCCGGTCGAGCCGCCGCCAGTGCCGCCGGGGCGCTTCACCGCGGGCGACTGCCAGGAAGCTTGTGATCCGTGCTTCGCTTTCCAGCAGATCATAGCAGCCCTCCGCAGGCTTATCCGCCGTCGGGTCCCAACCGATCCGCAATAGCTCCTTGTCCCCGTCATAGAGGAAATCCAGCTTCATTTCCACGATCAGCGTTTCCAGGCTTTCTGCTATATCACCCTTTCCCACTTCCACAGCTGCTTCGCGCAGCACGATGAGGCAGGCCAGCAGGTTCCCGCTGTCCACAGTGGAAATAAAAGGAGGCTGCAGGGGTTCACAGCGCAGGATATCATACCAATTGTAGAAATGGCCGCGGAATCTTGGGAGCAATTGCAGGGTGTGCACTGTTTCCCCGATGCACGCCCAGCTCCTTTCCTCCGGCCAGATGCCGAGGTCGCCGGCAGCCAGCGCAGACAGGAGCCAGAGGCCGATATTGGTGGGACTCGTCCTTTCCGCCACCAGCGCAAGCGGCGTTTCCTGGAAGTTGTCCGGAGGGAGCCAGTGCCTTTCCGGGGTCACCAGTTCGGCATAATAACGGGCGATATCTCCGCCGCAGTGGAGGAGGAATTGTCTTTCCGATTCCGTGGGCGGGCGTTTCCCCCTTTGCGGGCGGCTGATGGCCCGGCAGAGTGCAGGCGTTATAAGCCATAAGAGCCCCAGGGCTTTCAGTACCACCCAGGGACACAGAAAGCCGATAATGGCAGCTGCGATGCAGGGCCACATGCGTCTATAATGGCTGAAAATGCCGCCAAAGCAGCTTTTGTCTCCCTCCGAAGCCGTGACCCAGGCCAGCATGCGCTTATGGCTCACAAGGCTGCGGTACAGCGCCAAAAGGATCGCGCTTCCGTGTATCCAAGCCCGGTATGGAAGCAGCAACAGCAGCCAAAGCAGCTGGATAAAATCGCTTTTTGCGGCGCTCATGAGCCTCGAACGGTAACGCCTGGGAAAGCGCCACTGCCCGTCGGTGGCCGCGGCGATCCTGAGGGTGAGGCAAAGCAGTACCGCGCCCAGGCAGAGAGTATGCGCGCGGCTGGGATAAATGCCGCAGAGCAGCAGCGTCAGGAATTCCGCTACCGGTGTTATGCTGCGGATGAGGTTGTCCAGGATCTTCCGCTTGCTCAGAGGCGTGAGCGGATTGCAGCCCCACCGCCCCTCCTCGTCTTTCACCCGCGGAAAGAGCCAGGGCAGGGTCTGCCAGTCTCCGCGGATCCACCGATGCTGCCGCTCGAAATATGACAGGACCCCGGCGGGAAAGCCGTCGGTCAGTTCAACATCGCTGAGGAAAGCGCAGCCCAGATAGCCGCCCTCAATGAGATCATGGGACAGTAGTGTTTCCGGCGGGAATCTGCCCTGCAGGCAGGTCTGAAATGCGTCCACGTCCAGGATGCCTTTGCCCGTGTAGCTCCCCTCGCCGAAAATATCCTGGTACACGTCGCTGTTGATGCTGCCGTAAGGATCCAGTCCGCCCTGACCCGCGAAAATGCGGGCGAAATCGGAACGCTGGGCGTCCTCCAGGGATACGCTGATCTTCGGCTGTAAAATGCCATATCCTCGGCGGACGATCCCGGCGTCCGCCTCCGTTTCCCAGCGCTGCAGCGGATGCGCCATAGCGCCTGCCAGCCGGACAGCAGAGCCAGCATTCAGCATGGTATCCCCGTCCAGGACGATGAGGTATCGTATTTCCTTCAGGCAGAGGCCATCCCCGGCTGTCAGCGTGAGTCCGCTTTCCTTCCCGCGTAGCAGGGCAGTAAGCGCCATGACGGCTCCCCGTTTCCGTTCCCGTCCCCGCCATATTTTGTCCCTGGGACTGTATTCCCGGAAGCGGTGAAGAAGGCAGAATCCGCCCCCATAGGTATCGTTCAGACGACGGATCTCATCGGCGGCGCTGCGGATGATCCTATTGTCTTCGGGTGTTTCCCTGCTGTCCCCCTCTTTCAAGTCTGCCAGAAGTCCGTACAGCAGATTTTCTCCCGCGTCCCGGTTTGCCAGACGGAAGAGCTCCAGCTTCTTAGCCGCTACCGCTGCCTCATCCTCGTCCGTCAGCAATACGGCGCTGACGGCAAGGGTCCGGCTTTCAGCCGGGATGCCGCGGGAGTAATCCAGACGCGGCAGCCGCCTGGGATGGATGCAGCGGGCGGCGAGTCGGGCAAAGAGAAACTTTACCGCGTCGTGGACGGAGGGAAGGACCAGCAAGACTGCCGGGAACCAGGCCGTCCGAAACGCCAGGGCCAGAGCAGGAACCAGGGGCAGCAGCAGATGGACAGCAAGATATGCGGTATAGGGCTTCTTTTTCGGCGGCCTCCCCAGGGGACGGCGATAGAGGAATTCCCCCACATGACAGTCCTCTGCCTGCGCTAGTTCCAGGACCTGCCCGGCTGCTTCCGGCTCCGATATGCCGTAACGGGCGGCAAGCTCTGCCGTTTTGTGCCGGTAATCCTGCCTTGATTCCGGGTCCATGCGCCCGTAGACGCCGGCAGGGTCCTGCCGAAGGAGTGGGTCGACGGGACTGAGCCTTTCCAGCAAATCGGAGATCCTGCAGTCGTTCAGCCATTTCAAGCTGCGGAATACCTGCGGGGCCGACAGCGGGTATCTTTTCAGCCGGCAGATCAGGGCGTAGCGCAGCGCCTGCGGCAATAGGCAAAACTCTCTTTCCTCCAAGGGACAGACCTTCTGAAAACCGGCCAGGAAAGCAGAAGTCCGGCTTTCATCCGCGATGCCTTCTCCGGAGAGAACCAAAGCTTCCATGGCGGCGCAGATCAGCAGGCGCCCATCTTGCAGCTTGCGAAAGCGGCGCGCCTGACGCAGCGACGTGCAGCAACCCGCGGTATCCCTCCGGAGGATATACCGATTGTCCCGCAGCCATTCCAGCGCGTCGGTCCCGGTTAGGTCAGGAGCTTTACAGAGCTCCTCCAGCTGCGCTTCCACCCGCTTCAGTTTCTCAGCCGCCTTCTTTCCGTTTCCGCGTCCCGCTGTTTCCAGAAGCCGGGCGGTGTTTTCCCCGTAGCGGGGCAAGGTATCCAGGTCGATCCACAGTTCCGTTTTATCATTTTTCATAGCCTGTTTATATTTCCTCCCCGCAGCGGCAATATACCACAAGAATAATTGCAGATTACCCTTGACAAGCGGCTTCGATTTATGTACAATGCTCGCCTGTAAGGGTAAATCACTTTACACAGGAGGCGGATAGTGTGGAAAAGACAGTCTATCTCTCCCTCCTCCTGGATTTTTACGGGGAACTGCTCACGGAGAAGCAGCGGGAATACGCCGAACTCTACTATAATGAAAACCTCTCCCTGGGTGAGATCGCGGAAAACGACGGGATCAGCCGCCAGGCGGTGCGGGAATCGCTGCTTCGCGCGGAAACCGTTCTTCGCTCCACTGAGGACAAAACCGGGCTGGTAGAGCGGCATAGCCGTCTTCTTGCGCAGATAGACGAAGCGGAAGCATTGCTGACACAGGTGGGCAAGTGGAATACGGAGCACCGCAATGACCCGGAGCTGTTGTCTCTCTGCCGCCGCATGCAGGCAAAGCTGGACGAAATGAGGCTTTGACGCGGGCATTGCCCGCAAACAAGGGATCATACTATGGCATTTGAGAGTTTATCCGAAAAACTTTCCAATACTTTCAGGAAGCTGCGCAGCAAGGGAAGGCTGACGGAATCCGACATCAAGGAGGCCATGCGCGACGTGCGCCTGGCTTTGCTGGAGGCGGACGTCAGCTATAAGGTGGTCAAGGACTTCGTAGCTCGCGTGAGTGAAAGGGCTCTGGGGCAGAACGTGCTGGAGAGCCTGACACCCGCCCAGATGGTCATAAAGATCGTGAACGAAGAACTCACGGAGACCATGGGCAAGGAGAACGCCAAGATCAACATGGCTTCCAAGCCTCCCACGGTCATCATGCTGGTGGGACTTCAGGGCGCGGGCAAAACGACAAACGGCGCCAAGCTGGCCGCTCTCCTGAAAAAGAACGGGAAGCGCCCCTTGCTGGCCGCCTGTGATATCTACCGGCCCGCCGCCATCCAGCAGCTCGTCACCGTGGGTTCCCAGGTTGGCATCCCCGTCTTCGAGATGGGCACAGAAAATCCGGTCAAGATCGCCTCCGCCGCCATTGACCACGCCAGGAAGAACGGCAACGACGTGGTCCTCCTGGACACCGCCGGCCGACTCCACATCGACGAAGCCCTGATGGACGAGCTGAAAAACATCAAGGCGACGGTGGAGCCCCACGAGATCATGCTGGTGCTGGATGCCATGACGGGCCAGGACGCGGTGAACGCAGCCAAGGCCTTCGATGACGCGCTGGGCATCGACAGCATCTTCCTCACCAAGCTGGACGGCGACGCCAGAGGCGGCGCGGCCCTTAGCGTTCGGGCTGTGACGGGAAAACCCATCAAATACGCGGGCATCGGCGAAAAGCTGGACGGTATCGAACCCTTCCACCCGGACCGTATGGCTTCCCGCATCCTGGGCATGGGAGATATCCTGACCCTCATCGAAAAGGCAGAGCAGTCCTTCGACGAGAAGAAAGCCCAGGAACTGGCCGACAAGCTCATGAAGAACCGGTTCACGCTGACGGACTTTTATGAGCAGCTTACCCAGCTCAAGAGCATGGGCAGCCTCAGCGACATCGCGGGGATGATCCCCGGCATGGACTCCAAAGCGCTGGCGGGCGCCACAGTGGACGAAGGCGCCCTGGCCAAGACGGAGGCCATCATCCTCTCCATGACCCCGGCGGAGAGGGACAACCCCTCCCTGCTGAACAGCTCCCGCAAAAAGCGCATCGCCAGAGGCAGCGGCACCCAGGTGGTGGATGTGAACCGGCTGCTGAAGCAGTTCGAGCAAATGCAGGCCCTCACCAAGCAAATGAGCGGCAAGAACATGAAGAAACTCATGAGCGGCAAAAAGCCCCACAAGGGCCTATTCGGGTTCTGAGCGGGATTCCCAGGCGGACAAAGTCAAAGACTTTTCCATATATATAATTATTCTATTTCAGAGGTGTAACATCATGGTCAAAATCAGACTTCGCAGAATGGGCGCCAAGAAGGCTCCTTACTACCGCATCGTCGTCGCTGACTCCCACTTCCCCAGGGACGGCCGCTTCATCGAAGAGATCGGTACCTATAATCCCCTGACCGAGCCCAGTGAGATCAAGGTCGATGCCGAGCGTGCCCAGGCCTGGATCAAGAACGGCGCCCAGCCCACGGATACCGTGAAGAATCTTCTTAAGAAGGCCGGCGTGATCTGAGGATCTCAGCCGCCGAAAGGAATACTTTTCGATGAAAGAGCTCTTACTGTATATCGCGCGGAACCTGGTGGACCATCCCGACGAGGTGACGGTCACGGAGCGCGAAGAGGACGGCGAGACCACCCTGGAGCTCAGAGTCGCCGACGGCGACATGGGCAAGGTCATCGGGCGCCAGGGCCGCATCGCCAAGGAGATCCGCGTCCTGGTGAAGTCTCTGGCCCAGCGTCAGGACAAGCGCGTCAACGTGGACATCGTAGACTAATCAGCCGTCGAGGATTGCCGGAGATTCGTTCTCCGGCAATTTTCAGATTCCCGAAAGGAGTCGCACATGGAACCGAGCCGCTTTCTGGAGATCGGGAAGATCATCAACACCCACGGCGTCCGGGGCGAATTGAAGCTGGAACCCTGGGCGGACAGTCCCCAGCAGCTCAAAAGCCTCGAAAATCTGTGGGTCGAGGGCAAGCCCCTGCCTATCCGTGAGCTCCGCGTCCACGGCCGCTTCGTTATCCTGAAGCTGGAGGGCGTGGACAGCGTAGAAGAAGCCATGGTCCTGAAAGGCAAGGTGGTCCGCGCAGACCGGAATGAACTGCCTTTGCCGGAGGGCAGTTATTTCATCCAGGATATGATCGGGCTTCCCGTACTGGACCAGAACGGGAAAGAGATCGGCTGTCTTAAGGAAGTGCTGGACTATCCGGCAGGCAGGGTCTTCGTGATCATGGGTGAAACGGAACACCTGATCCCGGAAAAAGGCGGCTTTCTCACCTCACTGGACCCTGCCCTGGGCCACCTGGAGGTCAATCTTCTGGAGGGGATGTAAGCCATGGTCGCAATGCACATCGACATCCTGACCCTGTTTCCCGACTCCATTCAAGCCGTGATGGGGGAAAGCATCCTGGGTCGGGCGCAGCGCAACGACATCATTAAGATCGAAGCGCACCAAATCCGAAACTATACGAAAAATAAGCAGATGCAGGTGGACGACTATCCCTACGGCGGCGGCCAGGGCATGCTGATGCAGGTCCAGCCTCTCTATGACTGCTGGGCAGACGTCTGCCGCCAGGCCGGGCGGCGGCTTCACACCATCTTTCTTTCCGCCGCGGGGCGCCGCTTCACCCAGGCCGACGCCATCCGTCTCAAGGACACCCAGGAGCGATTCATCCTGGTCTGCGGCCACTATGAGGGAGTGGACGAGCGCTTCATCCAGGAATGCGTGGACGAGGAGATCAGCGTGGGGGATTTCGTCCTCACCGGGGGCGAGCTTCCGGCAATGACGATCGCGGACGCCGTCTGTCGCCTGGTGCCCGGCGTACTGGCGGATGCCAGCTGCTTCAAGGATGAGAGCCATTACAGCGGCCTTCTGGAATACCCCCAGTATTCTAGGCCGGAGAATTGGCATGAGATGCATGTGCCGCCGGTGCTCCTCTCCGGCAACCATGGGGCCATCGCTCGCTGGCAGCGGAAGGAAGCCCTGCGGCGAACGCTGGAAAGGCGCCCGGACATGCTGGAGAACTTCCAACCCAGCAAGCTGGATAAGCAGCTTCTGGAAGAGCTGCGGGCGGAAGCAGCCTCCGCAGCGGATAACGGCAACTAAGTAACGGCATCTGCACGACATGCCGGGATGAACATGGATTCATCCCGGCATGAATTACTTTAAATTATCGTTGCATTAAAGCACCGCCGCGTTTATAATACAAGAATACAAAAGCAAGGGGTCTTCTACTTTGAAGGACAAAACCATCATCAAGGATCTCACCGTCGGCAGTCCGGTGAAACAGCTGCTCACTTTTGCACTGCCCTTCATTTTTGCCAATCTCCTACAGCAGGTCTATAACATGGCGGACATGGTCATCATCGGCCAGTACGTCGGTTCCGCCGGTCTGGCTGCCGCTTCCAACAGCGGCGAGCTCGCCATGTTTTTCCTATTCATCGGCATGGGCTTCGCCAACGCGGGCCAGGTCATCATTTCGCAGCACATTGGCGCGGGGAACCGGGATAAGCTCAAATCCACCATCGGCACCCTTTTTACCTTCGGCTTCATTCTTGCCGCCTGCTGCACGGTGCTGTCCCTCTCCCTCTGCAATGTTTCCCTGCGGCTGGTGAACATCCCCGAAGCGGCCATGGACTACGCCCACGACTATGCCTTTACCTATTTCTGCGGCATGATCCCCGTCTTCGGCTACAACATGGTCTCCTCCATCCTCCGGGGCATGGGCGACAGCAAGCACCCCTTCATCTTTATCGCCATCTCCGCCGTGCTGAATATCGGCCTGGACCTCCTCTTCGTGGGCGTCTTCCATTTGGAGTGCTTTGGCGCGGCCCTGGCTACCGTCATCAGCCAGACGGTCTCCTTCGTCGTCTCCATTATCTTCCTTTATAAGCACCGGGATTCCTTCGGCTTCGACTTCCGTCGTCAGAGCTTCCGCATCAACAAGCAGGCGCTGAAGCCCATCGTACGACTGGGCCTCCCCATCTCCATCCAGAGCATCGCTATTTCCGGAAGCATGCTCTACATCAATTCCTGCATCAACAGTCTGGGCATCGTCTCCGCGGCGGCTACCGCCGTGGGCAACAAGATCACCCTGATCGCCACGATCTGCACCCAGGCCATGCAGGCTGCGGGCAATTCCCTCGTGGCGCAGAACTTTGGCGCAAAGAAATTCCAGCGCGTATCCTCTACCCTGCTGAGCATCCTCTGCTTCTGCATGGTCTTCTGCCTGCTATTAGGCGTACTGCTGCTTATTTTCCCCAAAGCGATCTTCTCCGTCTTTGACCGGGACCCCGCGGTACTGGAGCTGGCCCCCCGCTATGCCATCTACTGCATCATCAACCTGGTGGGCTTCGCTACCCGCGCCGCAGGCTTCGCACTGCTCAATGGCATCGGCTATGCCTCCCTCAGCTTCGCCGCCAGCATCGTGGACGGGATCGTGGCCAGGATCGGCTTCTCCCTGCTTTTCGGCGAAGTGATGCACATGGGCATCGAGGGCTACTGGCTGGGCGGCGCCATTGCCGGCAACGTGATCGGTATCGTCTGTTTCTTCTATTATCTGTCCGGACGGTGGAAAAAACGCCAGCTTGTGGTGTGACCGCCTGATTTCCTGCAATTCCACTTATCAAAGGAGTAAGCGATGTATTACAGTGTCCTTTTTCCCACGGAGGAGAGCTCCCGCCTTCCCCGGCAGAAAACAGCGCCGGAGAGTTTCCGAGATCTGAACATCGATAAGATCATGAAACCCGTCGTCCAGGAGAATCCCGAACTCCAATTGGAGGAATTCTTCTATACTCCCCTGGCTGACCCCGCGGTCATCAAATACCGCCAGGAAGTGATGAAGGAGCTGATGGAGCCGGAGAAACGCTTCGCCATTGAGAGCATGGTGGGCCAGATCACCTTCCTGCGCATGTTTATGGATGGGCTGCGCATGAAGCTCACCACGGACGGCAAATTCACCGGAAAATACCTGGACATGGGCCATCTGCTGGAAAACGCAGCTCTGTTTTCCAACGTGGTCGCCGGCCTTGCGGAAAGCGTCAAGCGTATGGAGCTTCATTCGGAGGGACTACAGCAATTTGCAGTCTACATGGGTGAATACTCCGCCTCCTCCAAATTCAAGGAGATGCAGGAATGGGCCGCGAAGCTGCGGGCCAATTTCGACAAGCTGCGCTACTGCCTGTATATCAAGGAGAATCTGGTGCGCGTCGCACCTTACGAAGGGCAGGAGGATTATGCCGACCGCGTAGGCGAGCTCTTTGCCCGCTTCCGCCAGGGGGACGTGATGGACTACCGCCGCAAGCTGAAGGAGGAACCTCTCTCCGAAGGCCTGGAAAACAAGATCCTGGAAATGCTGGCCCATTATCACCCCGCGGAATTCAAGGATCTTACTGCTTTCTGCCAGGAGTACCTGCATTTCGACGACGATACGCTGATGCGCTTTGCCAGGGAGATCCAGTTCTATTTCCACTGGCTGGATTTCCTGGAACCCCTGCGGCAGGCCGGTCTCCCCTTCTGCTTCCCCGTCATCCACGAGAAGTTGGACGACGTGAAGGCCCTGGACTGTTTCGACCTGGCCCTGGCCATGGACAAGGCGGACAAGATCGTCACCAACAGTTTTACTCTCACGGCGCCGGAGCAGATCCTCATCGTCTCCGGCCCCAACCAGGGCGGCAAGACCACCTTTGCCCGCTCCTTCGGGCAGATCCATTTCCTCAGCTCCCTGGGCGTCATGGTGCCGGGGCGGGAGGCGGACGTCTTCCTCTGCGACCAGGTACTCACCCACTTTGAACGGGAGGAGGATCTGGTGAACCTCAGCGGCAAGCTGCAGGACGACCTGGTGCGGCTCCATGCCCTGCTGGAAGCGGCCACCCACAAGACCGTCATCATCATCAACGAGATTTTCGCCTCCACCACGCTGGTGGACGCTTTGCAGCTGGGCACCCACATGCTGGACGCCATCGTGGAAAAGGGCGCCCCGGCCATGGTGGTCACCTTCCTGGAGGAACTGGTGGATTACGGGCCTCAGACCGTCAGCATGGTGACGACGGTCACGAATGATGAGAAGCACAGGCGCACCTTCCGCCTCCTTCGTCAGCCGCCGGACGGGCAGGCTTTTGCCATGCAGATCGCCGCGCAGCATGGACTCACCTTTGAGCAGCTGGAAAGGAGGCTGAAAGCATGAAGGTTCATCTGATGCTCCCTGAAAACGCGCAGGCCCCGCAGAACCTGCTGATCCTGGCCAGGGATGCGCTGAAGGCAGACCTGGAACTGAATACCATCCTGGACAATATATCCAAAGGGGATAAATTCATCCGCGGCTCCTGCCTTTCCGCCCTCATGGCTCCGCTGCAGGACCTGAAGCTGGTGGAATACCGGCATGAGGTCCTGGCCGACGCCATCTCCAACCCCGATGTGATCCGCAGCCTCTACGACCTTTGCCTGGAAGCGGAGAAGAAGCGCAAGAGCACCGTCCACTGGATGACCAACTACTACCTCTCCTCCACCTATTCCGGCGCGATCCAATATCTCATCAACTTCACCGAAACCTTGCAAAAGCTGCGGCAGCAGGCGGACGCCAATCTCTCCAAATTCCGGTCCGTCGGATTCACATCCCTTTTCAGGGATCTTCGGGAGGAGCTCCCGGACAGCTATCTGGAAAAGGTTCGCAGCCAGCTGACCGAGCTGTCTAACCAGGACGGGTATCTTGTCAGCGCCCGCCTGGGCAGCTATCTCCAGGGCGTGGACTACGTTCTCCACCGGCGGGAAAAGAAGCTGCTGAATCTGGACTTCATGAAGGCCCAGACCTATAAGCTGACGGATAAGGACATGGCGGCTGAGGACATCAGTGCCCGTCAGGATCGAGCGATCAACCAGGTCACCAACGCCCTGGCCCAATCCGCCGAGCACCTGAGCTCTTTCTTCGACGCCCTGCGCACGGAGCTGGGCTTCTATGTGGGCTGCCTGAACTTTATGGAGCTGATGAAGGGTTATGGGATGCCCACCTGCATTCCCACCCTTACGGAGAATGGAATCGATTCACGCAGTTGGGTGGAGATGTACGACATCGCCTTGGTCTTCACGAAAAAGAGCGCCGTGAGCGGCAATGAGCTCCATTCGGAACACAAGATGCTCTACCTCATCACCGGCGCCAACCAGGGCGGGAAATCCACCTTCCTGCGCAGCCTGGGCCAGGCGCAGCTCATGGCTCAGAGCGGCATGCCCGTTGCTGCCAAGGAATTCACGGCGCCGCTTCGCGGCTCCCTCTACACCCACTTCAAGAAGGAAGAGGACCGCTACATGAAGAGCGGCAAGCTGGATGAAGAGCTGGAACGCATGAGCCGCATTGCAAACAACATCCGTCCCGGCGACATGCTCTTCCTCAACGAGGCCTTCGCCGCCACCAACGAAAGGGAGGGCAGCGAGATCGCCCGCCAGGTCACGGAAGCCTTGATCCAAAACCGGGTGGAGGTTTTCTCCGTCAGCCATCTGCACGCCTACTCCACCGCCTTCAAGGGCAGAGATGAGGTGCAGTACCTGCGCGCCCAACGTCTGGAGGACGGGAGCCGCACCTTCCACATCCTCCCCGGCGAACCCCTGGAGACCGCCTTCGGCGAGGATCTGTACAAAAAGATTTTCAAGAAATAATATACAAGAAACACGAAAATTCGCCCCGTTCCACCATGGAACGGGGCGATACCTGCTTTCGGTTTATCCTTTATACTCCTCGAACTTATCGGGACCTACGTGGCAGATGGGGCATTCCGCGGGGGGTTCAGGCCCCTCATGGATATGGCCGCAGACGGTGCATATCCACTTCTTAGGCGCTGCTGGCGCTTCCGCTTCGATCCGCTCGAAGTCCTCCGGGCCATGGTGGCAGAGAGGGCACTCAAAGTCGGCAGGCAGCTCGTCCCCCTCGTAGATATAGCCGCAAACCTTGCAGCGCCAGCCGCTCACCGCCTTCTTGGCGGGCGCGCTCTTCACCTTCGCCTGATAGTAGGCATAGGTCATGGGGGCTTCGCCGCCGAAGTCGATGGCGTCCTCCGGCTCGGCTATGAACAGGGTGTGGCTCCCCAGGTCGGTGGAGGAGATCACCTTACAGGCGAACACGGCGGCGGCTTCGGGATAATAGCGGATGTCGTTGGCCATATAGGGCATTTCCTCGTCCCCGGCGAACTTGTCCACGTCGCGGCCGGACTGCATGCCGAAGCGCTGGAAGAAGCTGAATGGCGTGCTCTCCGTCAGGACGGAGACGTTGAATCGACCCGTATTCTTGATCATATCACAAGTCAGGTTCTTGTTGATGACGCAGATGGAAATCAGCTTCGGTTCCGAAGCGCACTGGATGGCGGTGTTGATGATGCAGCCGTTCTCCTTCTCCCCTTCCTTGGCGGTCAGGAGATAGAGGCCGTAGCTCAGCTTGTAAAAGGCAGTCTTGTCCATATCGTTCCTCCGTAAAAGTGATTTTTAATATCAGCCGTATCGTGCGTCCCGCAGGGGATGCTCCCAGTCGATGCTGCCGCCCAGCTCGGCCGCCAGGGCGTCCGCTTCTCCCCGGAGATCCTCCATCAGCGCCGCTTCCCGCTTCTTGGAGCGGCGGCCTTTGGCGAAGTAAAGCTCTTTCGCCAGATAGGCGTCGCCGCTGACGGCATAGTCCTCCTCGTCCCGATGGGGGAAGAAATTCACCGCCGCCTCATAGCGGATGGTGCCTTCCTCCGAGGTGGCGATGAGCATAACCTCCGCCGCCCGGCGCTCTACTTCGTTAAACACACAATGCCCGGGAAAGTACTGATCGTACACGTTGATGACCTTCATATTGTATCCCTCTTTAAGTGAATATTATCATATTCCGCTCGCCTGTCAAGAGCTGGAATGAAGCCTCACAGGATGCGGTTTTCCGGCAGATCGAGGATGGAGAGTCGATCAGGTTCCACGCGGCAGGGCAAGTGCAGCACCTGTACGCCAGCAGTCTTCGCTTCATCCAGAGCTGTGCCGAATTCAGGATGTGTTTCCCGGTTGGGCAGCACTTCTGTCACCCTTTCCGTCTGGATTACAAAGGCCAGGTAGCAGCGCCAGCCCGCTTTTGCGGCTGCGGCCAGCTCCCGCAGGTGCTTCACGCCACGAAGCGTCGGCGCGTCGGGAAAGTAGCCCACGCCGCCTACCTCCAGGGTGCAGCCTTTGACCTCCAGTAGATACCGGTTCCTATCCTTTTCCATATAAAAGTCGAAGCGGGAATCACCGAAGGTGTATTCCCTGCGGACAAGGCGGAACCCCTGCCCGGCCAACCATTCCCCGGTCACCTGATTGGGGGCCTGGCTGTCGATATTGAACAGGCGCGTATTGTCCTTGTATACGCCGATGAGGTCGTAAGCGGTCTTCCGCCCTTCTCCCGCCGCAGCGGCCAGCACCACCCGGATGCCGGGCTTCAGCAGTTCCTTACAGCGTCCCGTGTTCTTCACATGGACGGTGACGATCTCCCCGCCCATTTCCACGTGGGCAATAAAGCGGTTTGGCCGATCCAGGAATACCGCCTCACAGGTGTTGGGATAAATCATTCTCTTTCCTTGTCTCCCGTTTCGGCCGAAAGCCCATCGTTGCTGATTTCGCCGCAGTGTTGTGCCTGCAGCGGCTCCCCTACCGTTCCCTGCAGGCGCACATTATGAAGCGCCACACGGCGCACGTTGTCGAAATACAGCCCCAGCCGGCAGCAGGGCTCCGCGAAGTTTTTCATGATAGGTACGGCGGGCTTTGCCTCCGCCGCGAAGCTCACGCTGACATTCTCCATAACGATCTCGCCGATGGGCGCTTCCGGCAGGCCGTCGGCATATAAGGCGGCGGCATGGGCGTCCGTACAGCGGATATTACGAAAGCGGAAGCGGCCCAAATAAGGCGTCCGCTCGTCTACCGGCAGCTTTTCCCGGCTCCACACGTATTCGCTCTCACGGTCCGGGTCGCAGCAGTTGTACCACATGTTCATGGTGACGGGAGTCAGCACCCCCTCCATGCGGATGTTCTCAAAGCAGACGCCGTCCACCCGGCAGTTTTCGCCCCGTCCCCGGCGCGTTTTGATGCGCAGGCCCCGGTCTGTGCCCTGAAACAGACAGCGCTCCACCGTAAGCTCCCGCACTCCTGCGCCGATCTCGCTGCCCAGGGTCACGGCCCCGTGGCCCGCTTTCATCAGGCAGTTGCGTATGGTGTGGCGGCTGGCGGGCACGTTCAGGCTCCGACCCAGCTCGATCTTTCCGGATTTGATGGCGATGCAGTCGTCCCCCACGTCGAATCGGCAGCCGATGATCTCCAGCCCGTCGCAGGATTCCGGGTCCATAGCGTCGGTGTTGGGGCTGTCCTTGGGAGCCTCTACCCGCAGGTCATAAAAGCCCAGCTCGCTGCAATAATAGGGATGGAAATGCCAGGCGGGAGCGTTTTTCGCCCGGATGCCGTGGATATAGACGCCCCGGCAGCGGTTGAAGAAGCAGAGGCGGGGCCTGGATGCCGGCAGGCGGAAGTGATCCCTCCAGAAGACGGCGCCGCTGCCGTCCAGGGTGCCGGGCCCGGTGATGGTGATATCCTCGGCATACTGCGCCGTCAGCAGGGATTGATACATGGGCTGTGCCTGGCCCTCAAATGCTCCGAAATGTACGTCCGCGCCCCCGTCCAAATCGGAAACGATCCCCGGCAGGATGGGGTACCGTTCCCTATCCGGGGACGCAAACAGCACCGCTCCCTCGTCAAAATCCAAGTGGATATGGCTTTTCAGCGCCAGGGGCAGGCTGCGATAGATACCGGGCGGGAAATAGAGCCGCCCGCCCTCCGGCAGGAAGGAAATGACGGACTGTATGGCCGCGGTGTCGTCGTGTTCCCCATCTCCAAGTGCTCCGAAAGCCCGGACATCCAGGGCGCAGCGTTCTTCCGGGGTACGGAAACATACTTCCTCCATCTCACCGTCAGCAAATCGAAGCTCCAAATGGTACTCTGTACCGGGGTGCAGCCGGAACAGGGAGAAGACGTTGGTATCTCCCCCGCCCGCTGCTTCCCCGTTCAGGCGAAGGGTATAGGGCTTCGGCGCAAACCAGGGTTCCTGCCCGTCCAGCTCGAAACAGGCGGAGGTCGAGGACAGAAAAATGATCTTGAGCATTGCAGACATTGCCTTTCCACGGAAACACGGCGCGCTCCGAAAGCCCGAAGCGCGCCGTGATCGTTATGTTCATCCCAGCTTGCAGAGCTCGCCGAATTCTTCCACTTCTTTTGCCAGTCCTTCCAGGCCGGAGCGCCAGAAGTTCACGTCCGTCAGGTCGATCCCGGCCACTTTGCCCGCGTCCTCCGCGGTCATGACCGCCGTAGCCTTCAGGAAGCTCTTATACTTGGGCACGAAAGCCGCGCCCTCCTTCTCGTAGCAGGCATAGAGCCCGCGGGCCAGCATACCGCCGAAGGCATAGGGCCAGTTGTAGAAGCTGAGGCTGCTGTAATAATGACTCTTACACAGCCACATATAACCGTTGGGTTCCGCCCAGTCCAGCCCGTCGCCGTAGCCCTCCTTCTGGGCCGCCACCATCATATCGCAGAGCTCAGGCGGGAACATGAAGCTCTCGTCCCGGTTTTCGAACACCATGGTCTCGAAGCGGTAACGGGAATAGATATCGCAGATGATCTGCAGGTCCCCGGAAAGCTGCTCATGGATGAGGGCCCGGCGCTTCAACGGATCGGCTGCGCTGCGGATCGCGTCGTTCATCACAAGCACCTCGTTGAAGGTGGAGGCCGTTTCCGCCACGGGCATGGAGTAATCCCGGTTCAGAGGGCGGTTATCATAGAGGTTCAGATTGTGGAAAGCGTGGCCCAGCTCGTGGGCCAGGGTCACCACGTCGTCGAAGGAACCTGCAAAGTTCGTCAGGATGCGGCTGGCCCGGATGGGGAAAGCCTCCGCGCAGAAAGCGCCCCCCACCTTGCCTTCGCGGGGATAAAAGTCGATCCATCCTTCGTCGAAGGCGGTGCGCACCATCTCCGTAAGCTCCTTGTCAAAGCTGGAGAAGCGCTGGAGCAGATAGTCCCTGGCGGTTTCTTTCGTGTACTTCTCGCCCTCCGCGGACAATGGCGCAAAGAGGTCGTACCAGGGCAGGCCGCCCTCGTGGCCCAGGAGCTTCGCCTTATGGCGGTAGAAGGGCTGCAGGCGGGGCAGGTATTCCCGCATGGCAGTGAGCAAGGCTTCCAGGGTGGCGGCGGTCATGCGGGAGTTGTGCAGCGTCTCCGCCAGGGGACTTTCATACCCGCGGAGGCGGCAATTGTTCAGCACCTCCAGCTTTATGCTGTTGAGGGAGAATGCCACCGCATCCTTGATGCGCTCATAGCAGGCCATTTCCGCGTGGAACGCATCCTTGCGCACCTGGGGATCCGGGTCATAAGCCAGGTTCCGCACGTCGGACAGAGTAATGGTCTCGTCCCGATACTTCACCGGCACGGTGCTGGTCAGATAGCTTTGAAGGTTGCTCCACGCATCGGAGCCGGTATTCTCATACAGGGAGATGATCTCCTCGCACTTGGGGTCCAGCAGATACTTGGAGTCCTCCTTGGTGTTGCGAAGCAGGAAGGCATAATCTGTCAGGAGCGGATCGGCTGCGATCAGTTCTTCCAGGTTATTAAGTCCGGCAACATACTGCCGGATGCGCGTCAGCGGAGCGGCCGTGCGGCTGAGCTTTGCGCTGAGCTGATCCATGAGAGAGCTGGCCTTCGCGTCGGTGGTGCAGGCGGACTGCCGCAGGCTCACATAGAGCATCAGCTTGCCAATCAGCTCCGTCATCTGTTCCTGGGTTTCCAGCAGGCGGGGCAGGAGTTCCTTCGGTTCCCCCGTCAGGTCCTTGCTCTGTTCGTCCATCCGGGTAATCAGCCGGTCCATCTCCGTCACGTCCGCGGTGAAGCGGGGATCCTCATAACCGGCGTAAAGCTCGGCCAGGGACCACTCACCATTCAATACTTTTTCTTTGTCCATTGTTTCCTCCCAAATACGGGGCGGCGTTCTTCGCGCCGTCCTGGTCAATCTATGATTTGTTCGATGAACCACCGGAACAGGGTGCCGCCGTCCACCGTATCCGCCCTGGCATGGCGCAGGCACATGCGCTCCGGGTGCCACTGGACGGAATAGACCGGCAGGCTTTTATGGCGGCAGGCTTCGATCACGCCGTCCTCCGCCCACTGCACGGCCTCCAGGTCCGGGGCAAGTCGGGCAATGCCCTGGTGGTGGGCGCTGTTGACGGGGAACCGCTCTCCATAAAGCGCCGCCGGGAAAGAACCGGGCAGGGCCCTCGTCGCATGGGCGCTGTCCCCCGCTTTGGTGGGCACATGTTTTTCCGCGCTGGGCAGATGCTGCGTAAGGCTGCCGCCGAAATAGACGTTCAGCACCTGATGGCCCCGGCATATACCCATAATGGGCTTCCCCGCCCGGAGATAGGCTTCGATCAAGCGGAATTCCGCCTCGTCCCGCGCGGGGTCTACGCCGAAGCAGGCGGTATTCTCCTCACCGTAGCGCTGCGGGTCCACGTCTCCCCCGCCGGAGAGGATAAGGGCGTCGTATTTTTCCGGTTCCGGTTCCGGCAGATAAGCAGACGTCGGACTCCCGCCGAAGGCTTCCATCGCAGCGGGATAGTTCTGCACCAGCTCCGGCCCCAGGGAAATCTGGATCTCAGGCTTCATTCTCTGCTTCCGGCGCCGTATCCTTTTCCGTTACCAGCCCTTTTACGGCTTCCTTGACAGCTTCCACTTTTTCGGCTGCCTTATGGATCGCTTCCGCGATCGTTTCCGGTCCCTGCTCGTCCTGCACCGGTTCCGAGGTTTCCTCCGGCAGCGTGATCTCCATTTCCGGCTCGTCGAAGCTTTCTTCCCCATCAAACTCTTCGTCGTCATGCCAGCGATAGCCCGTCTGCACCTTGAAATGACCGGGCTCGTCGGTTTTTGTAATAAGGATTCCCTTTTTCAAAAAACCGAACCAGAGTTCGGTGGAATAGGGGTCCTTCGCCCATTTGCAGAACTGAACGACGCCGACGCCTACGGTGGAAAGCGCCGCCGCGCCGACAGCTGCCAATGCGATCTTCGCGGCTTTGCCGCCGATTATCTTCGCCATACTTCTATCTCCCCTAACCAAGAATACTGAAATCAGTATACCACGACTATTGTCAATCCGCAAACCCATATGGTATGATTTAGGAAAAACAATGGAGGCGATCACATGGACAGACCCCGTTTTTCCGAAGAACAGATGGCCATTTTCAAGCGCATGGTGACCCCCACGCTCTTTGATCCCAGTCCCATTTCCCGGAAATACCTGGACGTGCAGTATGGTACGCTGCCGGAGCAGAAGGTGGACGTATATCTTCCCGACGAGGGCGAAGGGCCATTCCCCCTCATCATCTATGTCCATGGCGGCGGCTGGAGCATGGGCAACAAGCGGGAAGGTGCCCTTCCCTGCATCATCGACGCCATCAAATACGGTTACGCTGTCATATCCGTGGACTACCGGCTGGCCCCCGGCGTCAAATTCCCTGAATTTCTTTTCGATGTAAAAACCGCCGTCCGCTGGGCCAGGGCCAACGCGAAGGAATACCGCTTCGATCCGGATCGCTTCGGCATGGTTGGTGACAGCGCCGGCGGGCACCTGACCCTCATGGTGGGCTTCACCGCCGGCCATCCGGAATACGAGGGCGAACAGTATGGCTGGGAAGGCGTCAGCAGCGCCGTGCAGGCCATCATTGACATGTATGGGCCAAGCATTCTGGATGCGGACCGTGACGCGTTCCTGAAAGAGAGCGGCGTCCCCGCTCTGAGCTTTGAGGCACCTGCGCAGGATAATTCCGGCCCCTCCCCCAGCATGGGCGCGGCCTTCACCTCGGATATGAACATGCTGCACCTTATCAGCCCCATCCAGTATGTGCACAAGGACATCCCGCCCACCATGATCCAGCAGGGGGAAAAGGACCCCATCGTACCGATGCAGAACAGCACCATCCTGGCGGAAAAGATCCGCAAGGTCTGCGGCCCTGACCGGGTGGACCTGCGGCTCTACCCGGAGCGCACCCACTCCGACGGCGCCTTCATGGGCACGGAGAACTGCATGGAGGTCCTGCCGTTTTTCGACAAGTATTTGAAGTAAAATTCACGAGCATAAAAGAGCAGAGGACCCCCAGCGGGAAGCCTCTGCTCTTTTATATCATACGTCTTCTATCCAAATTAACTGGGGTGCATTTTGATGCGCCACGATCACAGGGCAAGAAGGAAATCATTGGCCTCTTTCAATATACGGCGGGAGCTTTCAAACTGAAAACGCTCCATGGCCTCCTCATAACTGAAAAGCGAAGCCTCCAGGAGCTCTTTTTTTTGAAGACGGATCTCCTGCCCTTCGTATTCCCCCAGGAAGTAAATGATCCGCTTTATCACACCGGGCTTCTCCGGTATGCTATGCTCATCGACGGTGCGAAAGCCGGGAACAAAACGTATGGAAAGACCTGTTTCCTCGCGGATTTCCCGGAGTGCAGCTTCTTCCTCCGTCTCCTTTCCCTCTACGTGGCCCTTGGGGAAGCCAAAAAATCCCTCCAATGACCGCACGATGACATAGCGGAGAATGCCGCTCTCCCTGGTGAAGACGACAGCGCCGCTGGATACCTCGTAAGTCATAACGCCCTCCTTATCCTCATGTCCCAAGAATTCAAATACTGCTTTGTTTGTCCAAGTGACAGGATTCGAACCAGCAGCCCGCAGCAGCGGGCTGCTGGGCGGCGGATTTCATGCGCTTCGCGCAGACGGCCGCTGGTTCGTATTCAACAGCTTTAGAGCGAAAATACGGGCTGTCCCACAAGGGACAACCCGTATTTTGGTCCGAGTGACTGGATTCGAACCAGCGGCCTCTTGAACCCCATTCAAGCGCGATACCAAACTTCGCCACACCCGGATTTCCTGAACGCTCGGTTATAGTAGCACACTTCCCGGAATAATGCAAGCCCTTTTTCGCAAGTTTCGGAAAAAGAAATAGGGGAGCCCCTGCTTTCCCGGCAGGGGCTCCGACTATATCGGTTTATCCGTTTCAGGTGATCCGAAGGCTCAGAAGCTGTGCTCGGCGCGGGAGATGACGTCGTTCTGCATGGCCTCGGTCATGTCCACGAAGTAGGCGCTGTAGCCTGCGATGCGCACCACCAGGTTGTGATACTGGTCGGGATGCTTCTGGGCGTCCCGCAGGGTCTTGGCGTCCACCACGTTGTACTGGACTTCCATGCCGCCGTCGTCGAAGTAGGTCTTGGTCATGTCCTCCAGCTTGTCGATGCCGGCGTCGGAGTTGAGGGAGGTGGGATGGATCTTCAGGTTCACCGCCATGCCGTCCAGATACCGGGTGTGGTCGAAGCAGCAGGAGGAGAGGAAGACGGAGGTGGGCCCGTTGGTGTCGCGGCCCTGGACGGGGCTCATGGCGTCGGCGATGGGGGTGCCCGCCTTGCGTCCGTCGGGGGTGGCCCAGGTGATCTCACCCTGGGGCACGTGGTCCGCAGCGCCGAACATGCCGCACTTATAGACCTTGCAGCGGGCGTTGTTGAAGGCGCGGCTGATGCCGTAGTAGGTGTCCATGACGTACTTCTGCTCCACGTCGGCATAGGGATTGGCGTTGCCGTAATGGGGCACTTCGTTGATGATGCGCTGACGCAGGGGCTCGTAGCCCTCCCAGTTGGCCAGCAGGGCGTCCAGGAATTCCTTGCCGGAGACGATCTTCTTGTCGAAGACCATATACTTCAGGGCCGTCAGGCTGTCGCCCACGGTGGCCATGCCGGTGGCGGTGCCGCCGTAGGAGTTGTACTTCGCGCCGCCCTCGGACACGTCCTTGCCGGACTCCATGCAGCCGATGGTGGAGATGGAGAGGTTCGGGAAGGGGAACAGCCGGGCATATTCATGCTCGCAGTAGTTGTTCAGGGTGGCGATCCAGGTGAACATCCAGGTGGCCAGCTTCTCATAAGCCGCCTTGACCTCGTCCATGGACTTCATCTCATAGAGATAGCCGGAGCAGTATTCCTTGGGGGCCTGCTTCCCGTTCATGGGGTTGATGCCGTTGTTGATAGCCATGACCAGGACGATGGGCCAGTAGATGCCGTTGATGCCCATGGCGGAGCCGTTGGGAGCGGGATAGTCGTTGCCGGAGCCCACGATCTCCTGGCAGCCGATGAAGCTGTAATCCCGGGCGTCCTCCAGGGTGAAGCCCAGCTCCTTCTGGATGCCGGCGATGATGACGTCGTCGTTCTGCAGCAGCGGCAGGCCGCCCACGTTCATGCTGGTGGCGATGGCGCAGTCCCAGATCTCCTTGGGGGTGTTCTTGTCGGTACGCAGGGACACGGTGGGCTCATGGAGCTTGAGGCGGGCGATGGACTCCAGGACCATGTAGCTGACGGGGTTCACCGCGCACTCGCCGGTCTCGGGGATGCAGCCGCCGATGGTGGTATGCTGGCCGATGTGGCCGATGCCGGCGGTCTGGGCGCCCTTGCCGAAGCCGCCGCCGTAGA
>JAEEGK010003151.1_pt1 | contig 41271 bp, 31 predicted proteins | sample 8958771 | NCBI WGS metagenome assembly JAEEGK01 (sample SAMN16246547, study PRJNA631951) | gut metagenome | biome: gut microbiome; feature: rumen; material: SC-attached | host: Bos | place: Iran: Karaj | collected 2018-10
CACCCACCACAGAGGCCTGCGGGGTGAGCTTCATGATGTCGTTCATGCTACGGCTGGTGGTGGGGATTTTCTCAATCAGACGGTTGTCGATGGTGGTGTTGGCACCGGAGTTCTGGATGTCCATGTTGCTGCTGGCGCCTTCGGCGGTGACCGTTACCGCCTCGAGGGTGGTAGAAGTAACATTGAGTTTGAAGTCGACCACAACGGTTCCGCTCAGAGGAGCATACACGTTAGTGACAGCAAAGGGCTGGTGGCCCATCATCTCGGCCTTGATGGTGTAGGGGCCGCCCGCGACAACACCGTTGATGCGGTAGGAGCCATCACGGTTGGAGAAGGCATGATAGGTGATTCCCGTGGGTTTGTAGACCGCGGTAATCATCGCATCCTGCAAATTGCCATTGGCATCGGTGACGTGACCGGCAATGGAAGCGGTTGTCGACTGGGCATAGGCCGTTGTGGAGAACAGCACGCCGAGGAGGACAACAAGCAAACTTTTAATTGTCTTACTCATGATTGAATTGTTTTGATTGATATTAAGGATTAATTAACATTTATTCTTTCTTGAGACTATGATCCTATCTTTTATTTGTCTCAGGGAATTTTTCCTCCTTGAAGCACACAGCAAATAGAACCGCAACCAGCAGCGCGTAGGCGGCAAAGATATACCATGCCGTACTCCAGCTAGGTTCGGCCGCATAAACCACATAGTGGTTGACCACTTTACCTGCCGCCCAGGTGCCGAGGGTGGCCCCCAGACCGTTGGTCATCAGCATGAAGAGCCCTTGTGCCGACGAACGGATGTCGTCGGATGTGGCATACTCCACATACAGCGAACCGGAGATATTGAAGAAGTCAAAGGCCACGCCATAGACAATGCAGCTGAGTATCAGCATCCACACGCCACTGCCCGTATCACCCGCACCGAACAGACCGAACCTTAACACCCACGCCACCATCGAGATAAGCATCACTTTCTTGATGCCAAACTTGCGCAGGAACAAGGGGATAAGCAGAATGCAGAGGGTCTCGGACAGCTGGCTCAACGATATAAGCGCGTTTGCATTGTGAGCCCCCCAGGTGTCGGCAAATTCAGCCACATCCTTAAAATGGGTGATGTAGGAATTGGCATAGCCGTTAGTAATCTGCAACGACGCACCCAGGAACATGGAGAAGAGGAAGAAGATGGCGAACTTGGGTTCTTTGAACAGGCGGAAAGCACTCAGGCCTGACGCTTCGGCAAATGAGCGCGAGGGCTTCTCCTTCCCTAGACAGGGACAAGGCGTAAGAGTAAGTGCGTAGACACTGAGCAACAGGCTCAACGCACCCGACAGCAGAAACTGCTCGTGGGAATGCTGAAACTGCACCCCTTGCCCATTCTTGATAAAGTTCACCGCCAGCATACAGCAGATAAACCCTATTGTACCGAACACCCTAATGGGAGGGAAATGCTTGACCGAATCGAGACCAGCCACATCCAATGCCGTATATGCCACAGAGTTGGATATGGCGATTGTCGGCATGAAGAATGCCACGCTTACAGTATATAGGGCAAAGAAAGGTCCAAACTGAAGATTACCCGCATTCGTCATCGCATACACACCGGCAGCCACCATAAAGAGGCCTGCGATGCCATGACAAAGCGAAAGCACCTTTTGAGCCTGTATCCATTTGTCTGCCACAATGCCCATCAATGCCGGCATGAAAATGGACACGATGCCCTGTACGGCAAAGAAAAGCCATATCTTGTCGACAAGTCCTGCCCCATACAGGTATCCTCCCATCGAGGTGAGGTAGGCTCCCCAAATGGCAAATTCGAGGAAGTTCATTATTATCAGACGCAGCTTGATATTCATGGCAATATTACATATAAGTTCAACTAAATTAAAATGCAAAAATACGAAAATTATCTAAACAAACATAGCCCTGCGCAACAATAATAAAAAAATTAACATTTTTCGGTTGGCAAAAGCATCGGGCAAGAAATATAAAACCGTCACATTCAAAGACTAGTGGGCTACGATTCTACCCTGCGGGTGCGCATAGCGACGTTCGTCGACAACACCCCCGAGGTAATCGCGAAGGTACTTTTCCAATGCCTCCACATAGGGACAGACGGCAGGATTGACGACCTTGACGTCGGGAAAACGGTGTCCGTCGCCCTGTCTGAGCAGCGTGTAGTCGCAGCCTGCCACACGATAGATACGGGCGGGATCCAGTGGCAACCATTGCTGTCGGACCTTGTCAAAGACCGTGACATGCTTCACTCTACGAGCACCTTCGACACGGACGAAGACGCCGTTCTCGTCGCACACCACGGTACTGGGCTGCAGGGTGTCCATCTCGTATTTGAGGCCTGCGACATACAGAAAGCCGCCACCCGTCTTAGGGAAATAAAGACAGCCCATTTCCAACGCGTCGAGAATGGACTGCCCACTCATCTCAACGAGACAGAGCTTGTTGTCAAACGGGGCAGCGGCATAGAGTTCGCCAAAGCGGAGCTCACCTGCCCGAACGTCTTCGCGTATGCCGCCAGAGTTCATCAACGCCAAGTCGGCATCAACCAACGCGAGGAAGGCATCGCAGAAGAAATTGCCCAGCGGGGCATCGTAGCGGTTGTCCTCGTGCCCTCTGCGATAGAGACGCACAGGGCTGCGACCCACAGGATGATGGGCTATGGAATCGTAGGCCTGTAGGATGGCCCGCAGCGTGTCGGCAACGGCATTGACGGCAGGCAGCATGGCAGAGGTGGGCAGCAGCTCGCTAGTCGGTCTGCCTCGGCGCGGAATGACCAGTCGTCCGATGTGGCTGAAACGGGAACCTGTGGAGGTCCAGAGCACCTCTTTGCCCTCGCGGTCGCGCAACAGGGTGTGCGGGATGACGCTGTGGGAATGGCCGTCGAGCACGATGTCGACGCCCGAAGTGGCAGCCACCAGCCGAGGCAGGTCGGAGTCGCCCAAGTGCGACAGCACCACCACGTAGTCAGCACCCTGCCCTCGCACGTCGTCGACACACCGCTGCACCAACGAGTCGAGGCTGTTGGGGGAGAAGGTGTAACGCCATGCACCCATGCTGTCTTGGAAGAACATGGGCGTGCTGGACGTGGGGGCCGTGGGGGTGGTAACACCAATGAATGCCACCTTCACGCCGCCATACTGGTGGATGGCAGCACAAGGGTAGGGATAGGTACCGTCTGCCAACGAGTAGAAATTGCCACACAGGACAGCGGCCGACAGTTCCGATATGCGCTGCGACAACGTGTCGATGCCAAAGTCGAACTCGTGGTTGCCCAGGGTGATATAGTCATACCCTACCGCATTCATAAGCCTAATCAGATAGCGTCCGCGAGAGACGGAGCCGATGGGCGTGCCGGAGAGGAAGTCGCCACAGGAGACCACGGAGACATGGGGCGTGAGGGTGCGCATCTGGTCGCGCAATGCCGCCATGAGGGGATAGCCCTCGATGGCGCCATGCGGGTCGTTGTCGTAGAGGATGACGATGTCGCCATCGCTGACAGAAGCGGGCTGACCCATGACTGCGGACGGCAAAGCCATCCACAGGAAGACAATTAAAAATAGTCGGTTGAGTTTCTTCATATTCAGGAATAAAAAAAAGACGTGTCACTCGGGTGAATGGCACGTCGATAATGTTTGTTAGCACCTAGGTGCTACTTGACATAGTAGGTCAGGCGCATGTTGATGCTGGCGCGTTTCTTCTTGGAGGTGGTGTTGAAGGTGCCGCCCCACGAGTAGTCCTCGTCGCTGGAGTTGGGAGCCGTGATTTGGAACACGCCCATGTTGGCAGTCTGCAGACCGCCCAGACGCGAGCCTGCGCTCTTGGCGATGGTCTGCGCACGGTTGCGGGCATTGTCGGTGGCCTCGGCAAGCATCTCTATCTTGAGGTCGGACAGCTTGGTATAGTAGTAGCTGAGATTGTTGTAATCCAGCTCAATGCCCTTGTCAAGAAGCTCGCTGATGTTGCGCGAAATCTGCTCCACCTTGTCCACATCGTTGCTCTCAATCTTGATAGTCTGACGGAGACGGTAGCCCACAAAGGTGTTGTAACTGCGCTGGGCAGCTTGGTCCCAATGGTACTCGGTCTCTTTATCGCAGTCGATGGCGAGGAGGTCCATTTCGGAATCGGCGATGCCCTTGCTCTTCAGATAGTCGCGCACGGTGTTGTTGATACTCTTTATTTCAGTGTAGCCCTGCTGCATGGTGTTGTTCAGCGTGCTGTAGGAGAGGCGCCACACGATGAGGTCGGAAGTGAAGTCGCGCTCAGCCATGCCAACCACCGAGACGGTCTTAGCGTGACCACGGGCTTTGTTGAGATAGTAGCCGCCAATCCACACTGCGCCCACAATGGCTGCGCTGAAGATGATGGCGACAATGACTTTTGTTCGTTTCATGTTTCTAACTGTCGGCATGATTTAAATTGAAATTGGAGATTGAAAACCTTACATTACAATCAATAGGCGGGGAAAGCTATCTCGCGCTCGATGACCTGATAGGCGACGTTGTTGCGATAGATAGTCTGACGTACCCAGTTGTCATCCTCGTCGTACTCGAAGACATAGCTGTGCTTCCAGTTGAGGTGCTCGTCGTAGTTGAACGAGGAGAGCTCGATGAGGTTGTCGTGGTCGTCGTAGTAATAGGTGGTGAGGGCGACCAGAAAGTCGTCGGCATCGTAGAAACGCCACTCAATACGGTTGCCATGGCTATCGTACTTATACAGATAACGCTGCATCAGCTCGCCGTCGCGGTCGTAGAACTCCATCTCGGTGTTGTTGCCCGACGCGTCGTACAGATAGACGCGCTTCTCGGTCATGGTGCCGTCGGGAGCGAAACTCTGCTCTTCCACCAGACGGTTGTTCTCATAGCGCGAGGTCTCCTTCTTGGTCATGTGCTCACCCATGAAGACGGTACGCTCGATGCGGTTGCCGTTCTTGTCGTTCAAGTAGGCGGTACGACCGGTCAGTTCCTTGGCGCGGTTGTACTCGTTCCAACCCAGCGCATAGCCGTGCACGTCGAAGTAGTAGGAGTACCAAGTATACTCACCATCCTTGGTGCGGTATTTGTCTTGGAAGTTGCCACGCTTGTCGAAGGTGATGGAGTCGATGCACACCAGCTGGCGACCGCCATTGCGACCACCGTGGATGTCGTAGGTGTACTCAATCACATAGACGGCATTGCCGTTAATGCCCATCTCCTGACGCGACGATTTGCGAGGCTTGTTGCCGGCAAAAGCGGTTCCCGCCACCAGCAACACCAATGATAAAACGATGTATTTCTTCATCTTAACTAATATTATACACTATAAAAGACGTTGCAAAGATACAACTTTTTCTGCAATAGTAACGATGTCTTTATAAAAAAATTGTATCCCCATGCAAAAAAGGCTCTATTCCTCGGCAGCCGCGTCGCTGTGCTTTCTCGCCCAAAGGAAGAAGAGCAGCATGGCTCCGACCGTAATCACCGCGCCGATGGTGTAGCCCAGCCAGTGTGGGATGACCGCGCCAAGACCTTCTTTCTCCGCCACGAAGAGGAAACTGCCAGTCACCATAGTCATAAACATGGCGGGTACCAACGTGATGATGTAGGGCTTGCGCCGAAGGCATAGATACACCGTCAGCGTCCACAGCGTCACCGTCGCCAGCACCTGATTGCTCCACGCGAAGTAACGCCATATCACGTCGAACCCCTTCACGTCAATGAGCGAATAGACCAGCACGCCCGCCGTGATGGCAAAGATGGGCAGTGCCACAAACAGGCGGTTCTTGATGGGCTTCTGCTCATAGTGGAGAAAGTCGGCCACAATCAGTCGTGCCGACCGCAGCGCCGTGTCGCCCGACGTGATGGCCGCCGAGATGACACCCAGCACACAGATGACCGCCACCACCTTGGGGAACCACGCATTGGCTATCACACCCACCATGGCGTTGCCGCCCAGTGTCGCACCCGTCTCGGGGTTGATGGTCAACGGCTGCAGTTGCGGGTCGTGGTAGAACACCGTGGCTGCGGCGGCCCAAATCAGCGCCACCACACCTTCGGTAATCATCGCGCCGTAGAACACTGGCCGTGCCTGTTTCTCGTTGGTCATGCAACGCGCCATCAGGGGCGACTGCGTGGCATGGAAACCGCTGATGGCACCACACGCAATCGAGATGAACATCATCGGGAAGATGGGGTTGTGTGCCGCGTCGGGATGCTGGTTCTGCAGACCATCCCACACCTCGGGCAGCGCGGGACGCTCCACCACAAAGGCGGCCACTATCGCCAACGCCATGCCCAGCAGCAGGAAGCCAAAAATCGGGTATATCTTGCCAATCAGCTTGTCGATAGGCAGCAGTGTGGCAATCAGATAGTAGGCAAAGATAATACCCACCCACACAAACACGCTCCAGTCGGGCGTAAAATTGTTGTTCAGCAGCACCGCAGGCGTATTCACAAACACCGCACCCACCAATATCATCAGCAGCACAGTGAAATAGCGCATAAACTGCTTCGCCCCGTTGCCCAGATAGGCACCGTGAATCTCGGGCAGCGACGCACCGTCGCGCCGTATTGAGATAAATCCCGCGATAAAGTCGTGCACCGCACCAGCAAAAATGCTGCCGAACACAATCCACAGGAACGATGCCGACCCAAACTGCGCACCCATGATGGCACCGCAGATCGGCCCTACGCCCGCAATGTTCAGAAACTGGATAAGGTAGATTCTCCACGGCTTCATAGGCACGTAATCCACTCCGTCGGGATGCGCCACAGCGGGCGTAGCACGCTTGGGATCCACCTCGAGGATGCGTTCAATCACCTTGGAATAAATCCAATACCCAAGCACTAATAGCACAATAGCAAGTATAAACGTAACCATAATACAACAAATTTTGAAGTGCAAAAGTACATAATTTTTATGGAATCGCAATTTTTAATTTTTAATTTTTTAATTTTTCTATGTACCTTTGCACTTTCAAACACACAAAAAGTAACATCTATGAAAAGAATCTTATCCATTGTAATCATGGCAGTTATTCTTGCCTCTAGCGTCTCCGCACAAGAGAGCAAATGCCAATTCACCCTCAACACACGTGCTTGGACCACCAACTATTGGACCACCATTCTCTACGGTATCGCCAACATGGCCATAGTGGACTGGGCTCTCGACGGCAACGAGGTGGCCGACATCATCATCCCCGACGGCGACCTAGTCTTCCCCATCGGCATGGGCAGACAGGGCTTCACCGACGTCTACGACATCTACGGCCCCTACCACCGCGCCTTCGGAAACCCCTTCAAGCACCTTGGCGACTGCGGCATCGGCCTTGATGCCTCCTGCATGACCTCCCTCGTGGGCTTCTATGCCGGTGCCTACTACAAGAGCCAGGAACTCTGCTTCAAATATGACGAATCCAACCTGCGTGGCAACTACCTACAGCCCCGTGCCGGCCTCATCTTCGGCAAAGACCGCAAGGCCTTCGAGGCGGGTGTCTTCTACGACCATCCCCTCAGCTGCACCGGCAGCTGGAACGGCTGGGGCACCCCCAACAAAGATATGATTCAGGGCGGCTGGGGCCTCGACTTCGCCTTCTCCTACACCGACCACGAAAACACCTCTAGGTTTATCATCTCCTTTTCCATGCCCCTCCACAACCTCCTCAACGAGAACTACGATGGTGGTGCCCTCAAAGGCTTCAACCGCCGCGTCGGCTACATCATGCTCACCAACCGCATCGTCCTCTAAGCCACTTGGCAACCATATAACAAAGGGAATACCTCCCCCTCAATACTCAAGCCTGCACCACTTCGGCGCAGGCTTGCATGCTTTATAACAATATAAAAGTATTGAAAATAACAATATAAAAGTATTGAAAAATGAAATTTTATTTGTACCTTTGCAGTCGTAAAATCAAAAGAAGATGACCATTATTGGAATTTACGAAAAAGATGAAACCCACGCTAAAGCGCAGGTTTCTAGGAATCTTCGGCTTATAGCCTTATTGTGAAAAGCTTAAAAAAGATATTGCAAAGATAATAACAATTTTTGAAATAACAACACCATGAGTCAAAAAATTCTTGGAATAGACCTAGGCACAAATTCATTAGGGTTGGCACTGAGAGACCCCGATATAAGTGGAAATATTATTGACCAATTAGAATATTATACATCCATTATTTTCCAATCGGGCGTTGGAACAGGCAAAAGTGGAGAATACTCATTCGCTGCAGAACGAAGGAAATATCGTTCCACTAGAAGGCTATATCAAGCACGGAAATACCGAATCTGGGCCACACTACGACTTCTCATTGACCATGGCTGTTGTCCATTATCTAACGAGGATCTTGACCGTTGGAGCAGATATGAGAAAGCAAAAGGTCTAAAACGGCAATACCCAATTGATGCCGTGAGGTTTGAACAATGGGTTCGTTTAGACTTTAATGGCGACGGCAAACCCGACTACAGCAGTCCTTATCAACTCCGTGCAGAACTCATGGAAAAGTTGCTCAATTGGGATAACGAGAACGACCGTTACAAATTTGGACGTGCAATGTACCACATAGCACAACGCAGAGGTTTCAAGAGCAGCAAAGGAGAAACCTTAAAGGATGCCAAGGAGAGTGAAGACCTCTCATCTATCGAAATAAGTTCCGCCATAAAAAAGTCTGAAGAAAAGAAATCCAAGGACTTGAAAGAATATATGGAGTTCCACCACCTTAAAACTGTAGGCTGCGCTTTTGCCCTATTAGAAAACGAAGGCATACGAGTAAGAAATAGTGAATACCAAGCCGTACAATCCCAATATCTAGACGAAATCAAAGAAATCTGTATATTTCAACATATCAAGGAGATTGATCCCGATCTATACCTCAGACTTACCAGCACAAAACAAAACGTTGGAACCATCTTCTACCGTCGTCCACTCCGTTCACAAAAAGGGCATGTAGGGAAATGTACATTGGAACCAACCAAACGAAGATGCCCTATTAGTCATCCCGACTTCGAAGAGTTTCGAGCACTTTCTTTCATTAACAATATTAAATTCAGACTAGAGCCTAAAGGGGAATGGCAAACTTTATCCGACGAAGAACGAACTTTCCTCTTTGACGACTGCTTTACACGTACCAAATCAACCTTCAAATTTGAAGACATACGCAAATGGCTTGAGAAGAAATACCCTGGAAACAACTTCAACTACAGCAATCACACCATCAACTACCAAGACCACACCACTGTAGCAGGTTGTCCTGTCACTTGTCGCCTCAAAAAAATTATCGGTGATGACTGGCACACGCACACAATCACCACCGATAAAACCCGTACAAACTATCGCACTGGCGAAATACACTCCATTGAATATACATACGAAGACATTTGGCATCTGGCATACACCAGCGACGATTATGAAGAACTAGCAGAATTTGCCAAAGCCAAAATGAATCTTGACACAAAGCAGGTAGGTGACCTAACACGCTTATGGAGTGCTATACAGGAAGGATACACATCACTTAGTTTAAAAGCCATCCGAAATATTCTACCTTTTTTACGCGAAGGTATAATTTATAGCAAGGCAGTTGCTTTGGCCAAGATACCTGAGATTATTGGGAGCAACAAATGGAAAGAATACCGTCCAACAATCATGAACGAATTGGACAAACATTCTACAATGAATGAACACCTTCGACTCATCTATGGTATTACAAATACTCTTATTGCAAATCACAAGTCACTGACTATAGATAGCCAATACGGCTACGACAATACGGACTATAAACTTGACAACAAAGACAAGGAATCTGTTCAAAAATGCATTCTAGATACCCTCAGTGAAAAACGATGGACAAAACTTGACGCTACTGAGCAAACAAAAATTCAACAAGAAGTTGAAGACCTTTACCAACACTTCTTTGCCACAACAGAACGTGATTATTACAAACTGCCCCGACAAAGCGATGCCATTAAATCACTCCTCTCTTCCATGTTCCCCGACATTCAAGAAGATAAATGGAATAGTTTATATCATCATTCTCAAATAAGTGTATTCCCCCATCAATATCCACAAAAGATTGAAGTTGATGGAAGAACCATGTATGTACCTCAATTAGGTACACCCGACATTGGTTCCATCAAGAACCCTGTTGCCTTACGAGCCTTACATGTGCTAAGACGGGCCATCAACCAATTAATTCTTCAAGGAATGGTTGATGAAGACACACGTGTCGTAGTCGAAACCGCCCGAGATATGAACGATGCCAATTGGCGCAAAGCCATAGAACGTTACCAAAACGAGCGTAAAAAAGAAAATGATGCCATTGTCGCAATCATCAAAGAATTCCGTCCTAACTACTCCGATGACGACATTGAGAAAGGCCGCCTTCTTTTCGAACAAACTGAGACTGGAAACAACGATAGCAATGAGCTTAATGCAATTGCAAAAGCCACTAAAAAAGAGAAAGAAAAGGCAGTAAGATTTGCATTAGACATGCAGAAATACAAACTATGGAAAGAACAAAAGTTCAGATGCCTCTATACCGGTAAAAACATTAGCCTAACTGAACTCTTTGCAAACAACAAGTTTGACATCGAGCACACTATACCAAGAAGCATATCATTCGACAATTCTCTAAAGAACAGAACCGTATGTGAAACCCATTTCAACCGCTTTAAAAAGGAAAACCGCATTCCTACAGAACTATCCAACTACGACGAGATCAAAGATCGGATCAAGCCTTGGGAAGAAAAGGTATCACACATCAAGACTCAAATCGAGCTCTGGAAAGGCAATGCAAAATCTGCACCCACCGCGGAGCGTAAGAATGAGTGCCTGCAACAAAAACACATGTGGGAACTAGAATTAGACTATTGGCAGGCCAAAGTCCACACCTTCACTGTTCAGAAAGATGAACTCAATCTAGGGTTCCGCAACAGCCAACTTGTTGACACTCGTATCATCACCAAATACGCATTTCATTATCTGAAGTCGGTCTTCACACGGGTAGATGTTCAAAAAGGCAGCGTCACAGCCGATTTCCGCAAGATACTTGGAATTCAGAGTGTGGATGAAAAGAAAGACCGCGAAAAGCACTCTCACCACGCCATCGATGCCACCATTCTCACCATGATTCCTATAGCAGCCAAACGCGACAGAATGATTGAACTATTCTATCAAGGACAAGAAGCCCCCGATGCTGAGAAGAGCGTATACAGAATGAAACTGGACAAAGAAATAGAGTCCTGTCATCTTGGAAATGTCAATAATTTGGTGTCCACTATTGAACAAACCATACTCGTCAACCATATCACGAAAGACAATACCCTTTCTCCTTCTCGGAAACCCAGACGCATTGGCAAGCACCGCATCAAAGGACAGTGGTTACAGGGCGATTCCATTCGCGGAAGCCTACATAAAGAAACCTACTATGGAGCAATCTCCGACGGCGACCACAATCGGTTAGTCGTTCATAAACCTCTAAAGAGCCTTAGTGAAAAAGATCTTGAATCAATCGTTGACCCTGCTTTACGAAAGGCAATAGAATCCCAAGTAAGACAATACATGGCAGAACTGAACCTGTCATTTGCTAAAGCCATTGAAGAGCCAATCTACATGACTGATAAAAACGGCACACCTATCAAAAAAGATAAAAACGGACATCCCTTATCACCCATAAGGCACGTTCGATGCTTTGCTAAAGCTGGACGAGGTGAACTAAAATACGATACCGTACTAAAAATCAAACAGCAGACCTATTTGTCAAAGCACAATTATAAAAACACCTATTATGTTCAAAACGATGACAACTACTTATGCCTTCTTTACGAAGGGACAGTCAAAGGCAAACACCGACGGGAATTTCGACTAATCAACTATTTCGAGATAGCACAACTTCATCCATATGATATAAACACATTTTTTGCTGAACCAGAATTCTCCTCTTTCTATGGGAATCCTAGCATGCCACTCACAGCTATTATCAAGAAAGGCACACGAGTACTACTCTATAAAAACATTCCCGAAGAAATAAAAGATCTAGATTCTGAAAAACTAAGCAAACGACTATACATTGTATACAAATTTAATGTCATAGGAACACCTAACATATATCTAAAACATCATCTTGAGGCTCAGAAAGAAACTGAACGCAACACACCTGATAGCTATTTATCACTCAAAGCCAACAACTTCAAAGCCCTCATCGAACACCACGATTTTGAAGTCGACCCCCTTGGAAACATCACCTTCAAATAACCAATTGGTATGATTAAACGCACCCTCTGCTTCTCCAACCCAGCCTACCTGTCGATGAAAAACCGACAACTGGTAGTGCGGCTAGAAAAGCATGACAACGAACCCGAACGGACTGCAACCGTCCCCATCGAGGACATCGGCATCGTGGTACTCGACTGCCAACAAATCACCATCACCCACGGCCTCATGTCGGCCCTGCTCGACAACAATGCCTCCGTCATCACATGCGACGACCGACACATGCCCGTAGGCCTTATGCTACCCCTCGAAGGTCACACCGTTCAGAGCGAACGTTTCCAAGACCAACTCAACGCATCCCTACCCCTGCGAAAACAACTATGGCAGCAAACCGTCCAACAGAAAATACTCAACCAAGCCGCCCTGTTGCGTGAACTACATTACTGCGAGACAGGCAACATGCAGCAATGGGCTGCCGATGTACATTCGGGCGACAGCACCAACCTCGAAGGCCGTGCCGCTGTCTTCTACTGGAGCCGCCTGCTGCCCGACATCAACGACTTCACCCGCGAACGCGAAGGCAACTATCCCAACAGCCTATTCAACTATGGCTATGCAATACTCCGTGCCGTTATCGCCCGTGCGTTAGTCAGCAGCGGACTCCTCCCCACCCTCGGCATCCACCACCACAACCGCTACAACGCATACTGCCTCGCTGACGATGTCATGGAACCCTATCGACCATACGTCGACCGCCTCGTCATACAGACCATGCACAAATATCCCGGCATCGAAGACCTGACCACCGACCTCAAACGCTCACTACTCACCGTACCCACCCTCGAAGTGCATATCAACGGACAGCGCAGCCCCCTGATGGTGGCAGCAAGTCAGACCACCGCCTCGTTGGCACGCTGCTTTTCGGGCGAAAGCCGCAAACTCACATATCCCGAAATGTAATGGACCGTTTTTCCGAATATCGCATCATGTGGCTGCTTATATTCTTCGACCTGCCCACCGATACCAAGAAAGAACGCAAAGCCGCCTCCGACTTCCGCAAGAACCTGCTTGCCGACGGATTCACCATGTTTCAGTTCTCCATCTATGTGCGACACTGTGCCAGTCGCGAGAATGCCGACGTACATCTGCGCCGTGTCCGTGCCATGCTACCCCAATACGGGCAAGTGGGTTGTCTCACTATCACCGACAAACAATTTGGCGACATCGAGCTATACACCTGTCGCAAGGAAGTAGAACCCAACGCCCCCGGACAGCAACTTGAACTATTCTGATTACTTTCTAGAATTGAAAAAACATCATCACTCAACAAAAAATCCCGCCCAACAGAACGGGATTTTTTTACCATTGAAAACCTGCAAAGCATTAACTATCATCAATTTATTACGATTGGGGTGTTTATCAATGATGTCAATGTCCTCTTTTTAAGCAATTCACAACCCTTGAAGATGAGCGCTCTGGATGATCGTGGTGTTTATCAATGATGTCAATGTCCTCTTTTTAAGCAATTCACAACACATGGAAAGATCAAACCACACATTCATCGGTGTTTATCAATGATGTCAATGTCCTCTTTTTAAGCAATTCACAACCTGCCCCGACGCAAACGAAAATATCCTCCTGGTGTTTATCAATGATGTCAATGTCCTCTTTTTAAGCAATTCACAACTGTCGGTGGAAGCGTGTCTGTGGATATATTGGTGTTTATCAATGATGTCAATGTCCTCTTTTTAAGCAATTCACAACTTTGCATTCCATCTCATTGCAGATTGGAAGGTGTTTATCAATGATGTCAATGTCCTCTTTTTAAGCAATTCACCACGTCTCTCAAAAAGGCGACGGAAGAACAAGTCTTCCGCCCCCTTAGTAGTTTTCACAACGGAATAATCCTTATTGTGAATTGCTTAAAAAGTTTTGCAAAAATACGACTTTTTTTCCAATCTCGCAAAATTATTTTCAATCCACTATCTCCCAATGACATAAAGCGCTCTTTCCCCTAAAAAAATTAGGCTCACTGGCTCGGAGGGGTCGAATTATTTTGATTACTCTGACAATTCCGATTACTCCGACCACTCTGATTATTCTGATCACTCTGACTCATGGCCTCTCGAGTTACAGCTCCACCTCTTGTCGGAATTCTGGGATTTCGACATGCTTCCAGCCCACCTCGCCCAAGGTAGTGCGGAAGTGCTCCTGCGTCTCGGCTTCGCCGTGGACGAGGAAAATCTTCTTCAACTTCCGCTTCTCCTGGCAGCCGATGTAGTTAATCATCTCGCTGTAGTCGCCGTGGCCCGACAGCGATTCGATGCGGCGCAACTCAGCCCGCACCTTGTATACATGCCCGAATATCGACACCTCCTCGTCGCCTCGCATTATCTTTGCACCCAACGTCTTAGGCTCGCAATAGCCCACGCATAGGATAGTCGTCGATGGGTCCTCGATATGGTTGGCGATGTGGTGCTTCACGCGGCCCGCCTCCATCATGCCCGACGCAGAGATGATGACACAGGGTTTGTGACGCACATTCAGGGTCTTCGATTCCGCCACCGACTGTATGTACTGCAGGCGGTCGAACCCAAAGGGGTCGGGGTCGTTCTTCATATACTCCAGTATCGACGGCCCAAAACACTCCTCGTGCAGCCGCATGATATTGGTGGCCGAGACGCTCAACGGGCTGTCGACAAACACGTCTATGTCGGGCAGCAGCTTGGCGTTCGACAGCCGGTCGAGGGCATAGATAATCTCCTGTGCCCGCCCAATGGCGAACGAAGGGATGATGAGCTTGCCCTTCTTCTTGGTGCAGGTGTCCAGCACCGCCATCAGCAGCTCCTGCTCGGCATTGTCGAGGGTGGTGTGCAGGCGGTCGCCGTAGGTCGACTCCATGATAAGGTAGTCCACCTGCGGGAACGGTTCGGGGTCCTTCAGTATATGCTTGTCGTAACGGCCTATGTCGCCAGTAAATCCCAGCTTAATCGTGCGCCGTCCATCCTTGATTTCCAGATAGACGCAGCTGCTGCCCAGGATATGCCCCGCGTCGAAAAACTCCACCGTCACCTCGCCCTCGATGTTGAACGGCTTGTGGTACGGCACACTGATGAAGCAGCTCATGCACTCCTGCGCCTCCTTCTCCGTGTAGATAGGCTCCACCGGCTCCTCGCCCAGGGCCTTGCGCTTCTTATTGAACGTGTTGACATCCGCCACCTGTATGCGGCCCGCGTCGGCCAGCATGATGGCGCACAAGTCGCGCGTGGCGGGAGTGCAGAGCACCGTGCCGCGGAACCCCAGCTTATAGATATAGGGAATCAGGCCCGAGTGGTCGATATGGGCATGCGAAAGGATGAGGTAGTCAATCTCGGCGGGGTCGAAGCCGAGGTCGCGATTCATCGCGTCCGTCTCCAGGCCCTTGCCCTGATACATGCCGCAGTCGAGCAATATTTTCAAACCCCGTTTGGTCGTGATGAGGTGCTTGCTGCCCGTCACCTCGCGTGCTGCGCCCAGAAATGTCAGTTTCATAATTCAAGCGTTAATATCATCTAACATTATGTTTCTTAAACAAATATCATCATTCTTTCCACCCATGGCGGAAACAATATGATAAGCAAAGATACAACTTTTTTTTGAATTATCGCAACCACGGAAACCTTTCCCCACACACAATGCCCCTCGCCGCCCTCTCCCCTGCCGCCCCCCGTCGCACCCACCTCAGAAAACCATTCCACCCCCGCCTGCCTCTCACATTTATCCTTTATTTATACTATATTTATCCTTTAGTTATACTTCAGTTTTTCGCTTATAGAATAGTATAACTAAAGTATAACTGAAGTATAAATAGCGAACAAATGCAAAAGCCGCTGAGCGGTTTCGTTGTGCGAAAACTGGGTGCGTACAGGGGCAGGGAGAAGAGGGGAGGAAAAAAGGGCGCAAAGTTTTTTTGTTACTATATAAAAAAATGTTTGTATATTTGTAAGTTCTATTGGTTTGCAACTACGGCTGCAAGCCAATGTAAATTAGTATAATAGCAAAAAGAGTATGGCTTTAAAAAGGGTTATGGTCCTCACCGGCGGCGGCGATTGCCCCGGGCTGAATGCTGTGATTCGCGGCATTGTGAAGCGTGCTTCACAGGAAAAAGATTGGGAGGTGATAGGCTGCATCGAGTCGTTCAACGGCGTGCTGCGCGAGCCGACCGAGATAGTGGAGCTGACCGAGAAGAGCGTGGAAGGGCTGCAGATACAGGGCGGCACCATCCTGGGTACCACCAACAAGGGCGGTCCCTTCTCGTGGCCCGTCAAAGAGGCCGACGGCAGTTGGACCACGGTGGATCGCAGCGACGAGATGCTGCGCAAGCTGCAATACATGGGTGTCGACGCGGTCATCAACATCGGCGGCGACGGCTCGCAGCGTATCTCGCTGGGGCTGGCACAGAAAGGGCTGAAAATAGTGGGTGTGCCCAAGACGATAGACAACGACCTGTCGTCGACCGACTACACCTTCGGGTTCCAGACAGCGGTGCAGATATGCACAGAGGCCATCGACAAGTTGGTGACCACCGCGGCCAGCCACAACCGCGTGTTTATCATGGAGGTGATGGGGCGCGACGCGGGCTGGATAGCCCTGCACAGCGCCATTGCCGGCGGCGCGGACGTGTGCGTCATTCCAGAGATACCCTACGACGTGGAGAAGATAAAGGCCAAGATAGAGCAACGCTACAACAAGCGCCACGGCTACTGCATCATAGTGGTGGCGGAGGGTGCCAAGCCCAAGGGCGGCAGCATCACCGGCACCGAGACCGGCGAGGTGGGCTACCAGCACATCAAACTGGGCGGCATAGGCCACCAGCTGGCAGCCGAGCTGAAGGCTGCCGGCGTGGAGCACGACATCCGCTGCACCATACTGGGACACCTGCAGCGCGGCGGCACACCGATAGCCTTCGACCGCATCCTGGCAGCGGAGTTCGGGGTGCGGGCAATGGAGCTGGTCATCGAAGGGCAGTTCGGACAGATGGTCGCCTACCGCCACCCCGAAATAGTGGCAGTGCCGCTCGAAGAGGCGGTGAAGGCGCAGAACCTCGTCGACCCCAACAGCCGACTGGTGGACACCGCTAAGGGCCTCGGAATCGAGTTTGGGGAATAAAAGATAACACACGATTATCATTTATAGTAATGGTTAAAAATAAGTTGTAACGACAAAGGCTCGGAGAGCCTTACTCTCAATACCCCCCACGAAATGTGGGGATGTTGGATGTCGGGTTACTGGCGTTTCGAAGAAACGCGCCCTCAATCGTTATCATAGTTTCACCTTATTACTACACCTTCACTTACCGTATTTATCATTCAAAACAAAAAATCAAATGTACAACAACAAGAAAAGAGAGTACACCTCTCCCGAAATGGAGATTCTGAATGCCCGCGTGGAGCGCGGCTTCGAAGGGTCGGCTAATGCATTCAACAACCCCACCAGCAACGACAGCTACACTAAGGGCGAAAGTATTGGACACAAATTTAATTGATTCTTAAACAAAGCAGCAAGATGAAAAAGTATTTCCATCGTATAGCCACATTTATGTCCGTCGTGACATTGTTATCGCTCGCCTCCTGCCAGAAAGAGGAAGGCGGCAAAGTGCTGTTCACCGGCTCTATCGAAAAAGCCACCGTCGACAGCAAGACCTCCATCCAAATCGACAATGCCACCAACGAAGGCAAGGTGGTATGGGAATCGGGCGACCAAGTGGCCATCTATGACCAAGGTGTCTCCTACACCCTCGAAGCCATCCCCACCGGCAACTACACCACCGCCGACTTCACGGGCGACGCCACACCCTCCGGCGGCCCCTACTACGCCATCTACCCTGCCGACATCGCTACGGGTTCCGCAAGCATCACCCTCCCCGCCGAGCAGAACTGCACGGACGGCACCCACTTCACCGCACCCATGTATGCCTACTCCACCACCAGCAAACTGAAGTTCGAAAACCTCTGTGGCATTCTGCAGCTCAACCTCCCTGCTGTGAATAAGACCATCGCCAGCATCGAACTCACCACCCCCAACAACAACATCTGCGGCGACTTCACCATCGACCCCAACGGCGGCGACCCCCGCCTGAACTGCACCGCCAACGGCGGCCACAAGCTGACCCTCGACTGCGGCGAGCAGGGCATGGACTGCAGCAACGGCCTCACCTTCTACATCTACCTGCCGGCCGACGACTACACCGAAATGACCTTTGCCATCGAGGCCACCGACCGCAGCTGCTGCCTCAAGCATTTCGAGGATGCCTACGACCCCATCACCATTGTCCGCAACACCTACTATCCCACCTCCCTCAGCGACCTCTCCTTCATCCCCCCCGCACAGCTGGTCGACGGAAAAGCCTTTTCGAACGTGATGAGGCAACGTTACGAATTGAGAAATTTGGTGTTCGAGTACAAAAGCACACGCCCCGCCAGCCCCAACGGCCTCCTCTCAACACTTGGTTCCCCTGCCCCCGTATACTACACCACTGAAGGCCCTACAATGATTGTCTACACGCCCGCTGCCTGGATGGACGCCGACCCCGATTGTTCCTATATGTTCTTTGATACCTTTGGCCGCAATGTGGAGCAAATCGATTTTGGCAGAGGCTTCTACACCGCTAATGTGACTACGATGTCCAACATGTTCGGTGGTTGCACCAACCTCACCAGTTTGGATATTTCAGGTTTCAACACTGCAAATGTGGCCAACATGACGAACATGTTTTCCTACTGTCGAAACCTTGAGACCTTAAACCTTTCAAACCTCAACCTCCAGTCCGTCACAACCATGTCAGGAATGTTTGATCACTGCGGCGTCCAGACGCTGAACCTTTCGGGTGCCACTACCTCTTCTTCCCTGAACGATGCCACCAATATGTTTAGTTACTGCGAAAACTTGTCCGGCACGCTCGACCTTTCCGGAATCGAACTGAGCACTATCATTAATTATTGGAACAAATATGGCATATTCAGCAACACTGCCACAAACGGCCAATTAACCGTCCTGTGCACACTAAACACATATAATGACCTCATAGTGCACAGTCCTGACTATGGCTTAGCAGGCAACATCCATATCACACTTCAGGTGGCAGAATAAGCGTCTCCACAAGACTCGCGGCACCTGCCGCCCAACGACCAAGAACGCCGCAGGGGATGCCCTGCGGCGTTCTTGGTTTATTGCCGAAAACACGGGGCTTTACAAAAAGATTTCGCACATTAAGAAAAATAATCGTATATTTGCACTTGGCAATCACCGTGCAGTATATCACACAAGTGACATACTGCCAGTGTGTTGTATAAATATTAGTGTATCAAAACAACAATAATGGAACCGAAAAAAATAAAATCAGCCCTCATCTCCGTCTTCTATAAAGATGGTCTTGAGGACATCGTCAAAGCCCTCGACCGCCAAGGTGTAACCATCTATTCCACGGGAGGCACACAGAAATTCATCCAGGAACTCGGCATCGAACCCGTAGCCGTCGAATCGCTGACGGGCTATCCCTCCATCTTGGGAGGGCGTGTGAAGACACTGCATCCCAAGGTGTTCGGGGGCATACTGAGCCGCCGCGACATGTACAGCGACGGCGAGCAGCTGGCCCAGTACGAGATACCCGAAATTGACCTGGTCATCGTGGACCTCTACCCCTTTGAGGCGACCGTGGCAAGCGGGGCAGCGGAGCAGGACATCATCGAGAAGATAGACATCGGCGGCATCTCGCTGATACGCGCTGCCGCCAAGAACTTCAAGGATGTGGTGATTGTGCCCGCCGTGAACTACTACGAGGAGTTTCTGAAGCTCTACACCGAGCAGGAGGGCGGCACAACCCTGGCGCAGCGGAGACGCTTTGCGGCGTATGCCTTCAACGTCAGTTCGCACTACGACACCGCCATCTTCAACTACTTCAACCGCGAGGAACAACTGCCTGCATTCAAGCAGAGCTGCACACAGGCACAGGTGCTGCGCTATGGCGAGAACCCCCACCAGAAGGGCTACTACTTTGGCGACCTAGAGGCCTGCTTCACCAAGCTCAACGGCAAGGAAATCTCGTACAACAACATTGGCGACATCGACGCGGCCTGCGCCCTGATAGACGACTATGCCGACACCACCTTTGCCATCCTCAAGCACAACAACGCCTGCGGACTGGCCTGCCGTCCCACCCTGCTGGAGGCTTGGAAGGACGCGCTGGCGGGCGACCCCGTGTCGGCCTTTGGCGGCATACTGATTGCCAACCGTCGCATCACCAAAGAGGTGGCGGAGGAGATGCACAAGATATTCTTCGAGGTGTGTATCGCGCCCGACTACGACGAGGAGGCCCTCGCCATACTGAAGGGCAAGAAGAACCGCATAATACTGAAGCGCAACGCCTTTAAGATGCACGACAAGATGTTCCGCAGCGTGCTGGACGGGGTGCTGGTGCAGGACCGCGACACGGTGGTTCCCACCGCTGCCGACATGGCCAAGAGCGTCACCTCTACCCCCATCACCGAACAGCAGGCCAAGGACTTGGCTTTTGCCACCATCCTGGTGAAACACACCAAGAGCAACGCCATAGTGCTGGCCAAGAACGGTCAGCTGTGTGCCAGCGGCACGGGCCAGACCTCGCGCGTGGATGCCCTGAAACAGGCCATCGCCAAGGCGCAGAGCTTCGGCTTCGACCTGCATGGAGCCGTGATGGCGAGCGATGCCTTCTTCCCCTTTGCCGACTGCGTGGAGATAGCCCACGAGGCGGGCATAGTGGCAGTGGCACATCCGGGCGGCTCAATCCACGACCAAGATTCCATCGACTACTGCGAGAAGAACAAGATGGGCATGGCCATCACCGGATTCCGCCATTTCAAGCACTAAGGGAGATAGATATTATAGAAATCATAGATATTATAGAATCCAGTTTAGCAAATAAAAAATATTAATAATGGGTCTATTTTCATTTTTCAACAAAGAGGTCGCAATGGACTTGGGCACAGCCAACTCCATTGTCATTTACAACGACCAGGTAGTCATTGACGAGCCCTCCATCGTGGCCGTCGACCGAACCAGCAACCACATTATCGCCGTCGGGAAACGAGCCCAGCAGATGGCGGGCAAAACCGACAACAAGAACGTCGAGACCATCCGTCCGTTGCGCGGCGGCGTTATCGCCGACTTTGAGATGGCACAACACCTCATCCGCGAGCTTATCGGCATGACCAACATCAACCGCTCGTTCATGCCCCCCTCGCTGCGCATGGTCATCTGCATCCCGTCGGGCATTACCAACGTCGAGGAGCGTGCCGTGCGCGAGTCGGCAGAGCAGGCGGGTGCCAAGGAGATTCGCATGATTCACGAGCCCATGGCGGCAGCCATCGGTATCGGCATCGACGTGCTTGAGCCCGAAGGACACATGATTGTGGACATCGGAGGCGGCACCGCCGAAATCGCGGTCATCTCATTGGGCGGCATCGTGTGCAACAACTCTATTCGCGTGGCCGGTGACGAGTTCAACGAGAACGTGGTGGAATACATGCGCAAACAGCACAACATGGTCATTGGCGAACGTACCGCCGAGCAGGTGAAAATCAAGGTTGGCGCGGCCATCAGCGAACTGGACGAGCCCCCCGAGGACTACCCCACCCTGGGACGCGACCTGCTGACCGGTCTGCCTAAAGAGATATTGGTCAACTACAAGGAGATTGCCCACGCGCTCGACAAGTCTATCGCCCGTATTGAGCAAGCCATCCTCGACACCCTGTCCGCCACCCCGCCCGAGTTGGCAGCCGACATCTACCGCACAGGTATCTATCTGGCTGGCGGCGGTTCGCTGCTGAGGGGCTTGGACCAGCGCATCTCGTCGAAGACCAAACTGCAGGTGCATATCGCAGAGGATCCCCTGCGTGCCGTGGCCCGTGGCACCGGCATCGCGCTGAAGAACTTCAACAAGTTCCATTTCCTCATTCGATAGGATATACTTTCAATAAAGAAGAACGGCTCCACAACACTTGCGGAGCCGTTCTTATTTATCTCATCCAGCCTTCCATACGGTAGATTTTCTGTAACAATCGTCGTTCTTTGCCTGTGACAGCGTTGCGGTGCCACACCTCGACACGGACGGCATAATAATCCTCCCAGTCGCCCTCGTAGACGGTGAACTCCTCCCTGTCGACAATCTTGCCAAAGCTTGTATGTCCTTGCACGTGAACTGCTGAGCGTTCCCGTATCCTCGAAGCCGAAAGCTCCAGGTTCTCAGTCACCTCAAAGCAACGGAGATAGACGTCACCGTCGGGCAATGAAGGATAATACAGGTCGTATTCATATATGCCGCCTTGAAAACCATTCCAAATCTGGAGCCACGACTGACTGTCAAGACTATCAATGGTCGGCTCCTCCGCATGGCACTCTTTCAAGGAGAATGGAGCATCCATCCTTTCTCCCGTTTCGTCGATGATATAGCCTAAAGGGAAGCTGTATTCTAACCCTTCGGGAATGGGATGTTTGCCACCAAAATCGTCGGGTGCAGACTGAAGGGTCATACACACTATCAATAGAGGAAAGGCAATGAATGCAACCAAACTGACCACTCCAGTCAAGAATGTCCCTACCGCCACCCACCATTTGTGACGAAACAAGGCAGCAACGAATACAATCAGTTGCACGCCCAAACAAAGCAGAGCCACAGCAATTAGGCCAACCAGCGGCACACGTGCCCCCTTTACGCACGAGTCCAATATTGGAAATAACAAACACGAACAGGCTGTACCCACCAGTGGGAACAGCCACCAAAAACGTACCAGCCAATCAAAGATGCGCTTCATCATCACAAACGGATAATTTCCTCTAAGATGTCGCGGATGAGGGCGTTCATAGTGGCGTCGTCGCCGTCGAAGTTGTTGCAGAGGATGGCAAAGCTGTACATCTCGTCGTCGTCGTTGGTGAAGTAGCCCACACAGTTGCGCACACCCGACATGATGCCGGTCTTAATCTTCAGCGAGCAACCCTCTGGCACCTGCGGAATGATGGAATATTCAGGCATTTTGCGACTGATGCCCAGCGTGCCGACAAAATCCCAGAAGAAAGGCTGGCGCGCCACCACGTCGAGGAACTGGGCCACGAAATAGGCCGTCACGCGGTTCTCGCGCGAGATGCCGCTACCATCCACCACACGCACACCCGACGGGTTCAAATCCAACTCGTTGAAGTAGTCGTACATAAACCTGCGACCCGAGGCATATCCGCCATGCCCGTCGCGCAAGCAGCCCAGCATCTTGTAGAGGCTTTCGGCCGCGATGTTGTTGGTGGTCTGCATGGTCAGAGCAGTGATAGTGAACAGGTTGAACGACGTGTCCACACATACCTTTTTATACTGCTTGGGCATAGAAAACTGGTCCGACGGCTCGCCTGAGACGGTGATGCCGTGGTTGCGCAGATACTGGGTGAAGTCGCGAGCCATCGCCAGCGCGGGCTTCGGCATCGAGGCGCGGAAATGGGTGTCCGCCGTGCCCATCGGCACTACACCCTTGCAGATGCGGCTGTCGCCGTATGGCGAGCCATAGAAACAGATGTCACACACCGTGTCGCGCGGACCCGTCACCACCTGGTTGACAAACTCGATGCCCGGGTGGTTGCTCGTGATGGTGGTCATGTCCCCCACCCTGCGTCCCGCACGGAAATGGACATCGATGGAATTCTCGTTATAGTTCAGCCCACAGGCACCGCTGCCATAGCCGTTGCCCATGTCCGACCACTGCCAGCTGGGATGCATCATCATATCCTCAAAGAGCGTGGTGTCGGCATAGATGTGTCCGTTGATGCGTTTGATACCCAGCGAACGGATGCCGCTAGTGAGGCGGTAGAAGGTCGAATCGGTATAGGTGAAGCGGCTCGAGCAGAAAAACGGGTCGCCCGAACCAGTCACGATAATGTCGCCATTCAGCGTGCCCTGCCTGTCGATAGAGCCCGTATAGTAGAGATAGGTCTCAAAGGTAAACTTCGGCCCCAGCCGGCTATAGGCGGCAGCAGTGGTAAAGAGCTTGTTCACAGCCCCCGGCATCATCGCCAACTCCTCATTGCGAGTATATACGGTGCTGTCCTTATTGATATTGTGCACACACACGGCCAGCGAGGCGTGACGCACGGCAGGCTTGCGCGTAATATGCCGCACCACAAAGTCCAGCCTATCTGTATTCTGAGCCACAGACGAAAACCCCGCAAGGGTAATCAAACACAACAGCAACAGTTTCTTGCAATACTTCATAATCCTTAGTTTCAATTCTCAATACTCAAATTATTATTCTCCATCATTTGATTCATCTCGTCGATGCGGTCAAGCAGCTTCTCCCTGCCAAAACGCGTCACCGACGACGTCATCAGCATCTCCGGCAGCCCCTCCCACGTCTCTAAAAGCAACTGCTTGTATTTGTTGACCGTTGCCGCCACCTCGCGCTGCTTCTGCTTGTCAATCTTAGTGAACACTATGGTCAGCGGCACACCATTCTGTCCCAAGAAGTTGATAAACTCCAAATCGTTATTCAGCGGAGGAATACGCGAGTCCACCAGCACAAAGACATTCACCAGCTGCTCCCGTTTCAACATATAGTCCTCAATCATCTTCATCCACTGGTTTCGCGAAGCCTTCGAAGTGCGGGCGTAGCCATACCCCGGCAAATCCACCAGATACCATTTCCCATTGATTAGAAAATGGTTAATCAGCTGGGTCTTGCCCGGCTTCTCGCTCGTCTTCGCCAGTCCCTTGACACCCGTAAGCATATTGATTAACGACGACTTGCCCACATTGCTCCTTCCGATAAAGGCATACTCGGGCAGTCCCGTGTCGGGGCACTTCCGATAGTCGGTATTACTCACCACAAAAGTAGCATTCTTTATCTCCATAGACATCCGTTTCTCAAATCTACTTCTTCATCTTCAACAAAGCGTTCCGCCCATTGTTCTGTTCCTTCTCGCGCATCTCCTTCAACTTCTTCAGCCGCTTCAGCTCAACACGCTCGTCCTCGTCCACATTCTTCCACCACGGCATCCGCTTCATATTGATGCGGAACAGGTGCATGCGGTCGAACACACGGTTTTTCGTCTCGTACGACTCAAAATAGCGCGCCCTCTTCTCCGGCACAATGTCGCGCAGCGCCACCAGCAGGCCCGTCTCGTCCGTGTTGCCAAACTCGGCGTTGATGGCGGTGCCAAACGAGCGCATCGTGGGCGACAGCGTCATATAGGCGTTAATCATAGCCGGCACCACGCTACCCAAAGCCCTCACATTGCGCACCAATATCTGATAGTCATCCTTATAGCTGCGCCCTTCGAACATGGCGTTCAGCTCGTTCAGGTCCGACTCGATAGGCAGCACCTCGTAAGGCCACACCAGCCCGTCGCGGTCGGGGAAATGCTTCTTCAAGAAAAACAGCACCAAGTCCTTAGCCCGGCGGTTCATCTGCGGATACATCGTTATCTTGCCAAAGAAATAGCGCGTCTCCGGTATCTCCAACGCGATGGCACCCAGCCCGTCCCACAGATTATCGAGCGAATACAGTCCCTTGCGGAAATTGTTGCCCGGCTGGAAATCGGGCTGCACAAAGGCGCGCCCCAGCTCCACCGTGTAGGGCAGATAGTTGCTCCTGAAATCCTCCGAATACTGAAACAACTCCGCCGTCGGCGTGGCTATCGTCCCATCGTCGCGGCACAGCATGTTGCTGCCGTGGATAAACCTATATCCGCCCACAATCTCCTCATCCTCGGGGCTCCACACAAACAGTTGTTTGAAGCAGTAAGGCTCTGGCAGCGTATCGAACTCGTCGATGTCGCAATCCTTGCCCGTGCCGCCCCCCTCGAGGGCGAAACTCAGCTCCCTCAGCCTGCCAATCTCACGCATGATATTGGGCGACAGATGCGCTGTGGTGATATAAATCTCCTTGTTGCCGCAATTCGTCTGGCGCAGAAAATGCTTATGCTTCAACTCGGCGCGAATCAGCTCGCGCGGCACAGGAGGGATAATATACGAAGTGTCAATCATGATGTTTAATGTTTCGTGGTTAGAGGTTAGGGGTTAGAGGTTTGTGTCGGTATGTTGTGCGTCAGCCTACTTTTCAATTTTCAACTTTCAATTTTCAATTTACTATGAACTCCGCCTTCGGGTCTTCCTTCAGCCTATAGCAGTAGTCCTGCACCATCTGCGCCCACTCCTTGGGCGTGTGGCGGCTGTCGAAGGTAGTGTAAGGGATAGGCCTGCCCACCACCAGACGCAGCTTTTTGCCCCGTTGGGCAAACATCTCGGCAGGCAGCAGCGCCATCTCGAAGTTAAACTTAATGCCCAGTCGCTCGCGCAGTCGGGCTATGTTATAAAACCGTTTGCGGTTGCGTGCGTCGAAGAAGAACGGCACCACGTCGCGGTGATACCTCACCGCCTTTTTAATGAACGTCGGCTTCCACTCCAAGTCGTGAATCTCGCCGCCCTTGCGCTTGCGCGAGCACAGCCCCGCGGGGAAATACAGCAGCGCGTTCTCGCCCGCAAAAGCCTCCTCCAGCGCGCCCACATTGGCCGTGTTGCGGTGCACCTTGTCAATCGGCACAAACAGCGGTGCCGGACCCGGCAGATAGAGCAAGAAATCGTTCACCGGGAACTTAATGTCCTGCCTATACCGCCCTATAGCCCCCATCAGTGCCAGCCCGTCGGGGCCGCCCAGCGGGTGGTTGCCCGCCACGATGGGATACCCCTCCTTAGGCAGATTCTCCGCGTTCACCACCTCCACCCGCACATTCAAGTCGTGCGGCTCGTCGCCCTCCAAAAAAGCGTGAACAAAGTCCAGCCCAAACTTCTCGCGGTGGTTATAGATGACATAATTAATCTCATCCACATGCAGCAAACGCTCCACCCATCGCACCATCCATTTGGGCAGTTTCACCTTCTTGTCCGCCAGAATCTTTTGTATGTCAACATGTTTCGGCGTAATCGTCTTGGGGTCTATATGGCTATACTCCTCCATAAAATACTACATTTCGAATTTGCAAAAATACGAAAAAAAATCGTTCTAATAAAATAAAAATAAGTTATAAAATGCAAATAGCCATCCCCCACATCTTTAACGCCCGGCGACAGCTGCCTCCCCACTCCGCCCCACACAAAAAAAAGGGATGCCCCAATCGGGACACCCCCTAGGTGTGGCTGCAGACACCGACCTCAGCAGATCTCGATGTGCTGCATCAGGGCTTTCTTCTCCTGCTCGGTGAACTTAGGCAGCGTGATGCGCAGTATGCCGTGTTCCACCTTGGCGCTGATTTCGTTCTTCTTCACGTTCTCGGGAAGGCTGAGCAGCTGCTTGAACTGAAGTTCGTTGAACTCGTGGCGCAGGAAGTGGCGATCTTTCTTCTCCTCCTTTTTCTCCTCTTTCTGCACCATTTCAACTACCAGGTTGTTGTCGCTGTCGATGCTCAGGTTCAAATCCTCTTTCGAGAGGCCGGGCACGCAAAGCTCTAGTTCGTAATCCTTGTCGCTCTCAGTCACATTCATCTTCGGCATTGGGTAATGCTCGTCGAGTGTGCAGTTGTTCCAATTGTTCCAGTCCAGAAGTTCGTTGAACAGTGAGGGCATCAAATCGTTTCTTTTTGCTAGTAACATGGCTTAAATCTCCTATTTTTAATTGTTTATTAATTTTGTTTTTTCTTTTAATTCTTGCGGAGCTTCCTCCGCTGTTCGCGCTCTCATTCGCGCTTACATCCCTTATAAGAACAATTCCAATGCCACACAATAATACATGACAAAATTTCCGAAATTGGACATTTTGTAGCCATTTTTCTATGTCAAAATTTCCGAACCCACCTACTGCGCCCCACCTTCCTACCGCCTGGCTCCCGACAACCGCCGAATTTCAATAGCCTCATCTTAAGTCCTTCATCGCTATAATAGCGGAAAAGAACTTCCCAAGAAGTAAAAATCGGTAAAATGAAGTAGGAATCCGCACGAAGCGGTAGGAATCGGTAAGTGACAGAAAAGAATTATTTATGGCGGGACAACCAGGGACGGTGAGCGGACCGATGCCAGAGGGCAGAAAAAAGCCCTCCGCGGCATGGCACGAAGGGCTTGGTAATAAATGAGTAGGTTTAGTCTAGAATTTGAAGAGCTGGTCGAACTTCACTTCGGTGACCTTGACATCGGGGCCGAGGAGACGGGCGATGTCGCTGGGCTTGTATTTCTTGGCGTTGCCGGTGATTTGCACCACCAGCGGGCGGCCTTTGATATACTTGCTGTGGAAGGCGCGGAGGTCGTCCAAGGTAAGACGGCTGATTTGGTTGGTGATGTAGACGCGGTGGTCGGCGTTGCGGCCAATCTCCATGCTGTGATAGACCATTGAGGGGATTTCGCGGAAGCCGTAGTACTGGCTGTTGCGCGCCGCCACCTCCTGCTCGATGGCGGGGAGCAGTTTGTCGGGCCGCTCGGGGAAGTCGACCATCAGCTCGCGCATGGCCTCAACGCCGTCGCGGGTCTTGTCGCACTGGGTGCCGAGATAGCAGTAGAGGAAGGCGGGGTTGTGGTTGAAGATGTCGTAGCTGAAGTAGCCGCGTGTGGCATAGCCGAGGGAGCGGAACTCGCGTATCTCCTGAAAGACGACACCGTTCATGCTGCCGCCGAAGTACTCGTTGAAGAGGATGCTGGCAGCCTGGTCGGCGGTGTCGAAGTCGCTGCTGGGGATGACGAAGTTGATGTCGGACTGGAGGAACTTCTTGTTGTGGGCGTAGTAGACTTGAGGCTGGTCCTGTTTCTGACGCTTGAAGGCACGGCGCGACACCACTTCCACATCGTCGCGCACCAGGCCGTAGTGGCGCAGCTTGGCGCAGATGTCGTCGGGCGAGGTGTTGCCCGTGAAGGTTGCGAAACCATTGCGGGTGAAGATTTTCATCATCTCGTCGTGCAGCTGCTCGCCGGTGAGCTTGCCCCATTGTTTGTAGGGCATCTGGCGCAGATAGGACGACTGCCCACCGTAGTCGACATAGTCGCGGAGCGCAGAACGCCAGGTGGAGGCATCGTTCTTGGCCATCTTCACGCCCGACTTCAGCTCGTCGACCATCTTTTCAATCTGACGCTTGTCGTGCGTGGGCTTGTGAATCCAACGTGACGCAAGGCTGAGGATGCTGTCCATGTTCTGTTCCAGACCGCTGATGCGCAGGCAGGCACGGTCGTCGCCAGTGAGATAGAGCGACACGCTGCCCCCCAGCTTGTCCAGTTCCATGTTGTACTGCTGCGGGTTCATGCCGTCGGCACCGAGCTGCTGCATGTAGCTGAAGGCGCGGTCGAGATTGTAGTCGTCAATCTGGCCATAGTTGTAGCGGATGGTCAGCTCGAAGACGTCGTTCTTGGGGTTGGGCGAGCTGAAGAGGCGGCAGTTGGGAGTTACGCCGGCGATGCTGACATCCTTTTTGAAGTCGATGACTTGCGGCTTGATGGGGTCGGGACGGTTGCCCTCGATCATCTTGGCAAAGGGCGACTGCGCACCCTTGTTCTGAGCCTCGAGGTGGTCCCAGTCGGGCTTGACGGCAGCGTCGTGCTTGGGGAAGCCCATCTTGCTGCGCACGATGGTGCAGTGGTCGCGGTCGAAATATTTGTTGGCTACCGCAATCACCTCGTCGCGGGTGAGGTAGGCCCACCGCTTGTTGTCGCGGAGCCACTCTTGATAGTCGGAGCCTTTCAGCTCAAGGCCGAGCAGGAGGTTGGAGATGCTCTCGAGGTCCTCGACCTGACGCTGTTGCGAGACGATGCTGGAGGTCTTGATGCTCTCCATGAGCTCGTCGCTGAAGTTGCCCTGCTTGATGCTGTCGATGCAGTCCCAGATAACCTGTTCCGCCTTGTCGTGCTTCTGCCCGATGAGGTTGGGGACGTAAAGGATGACATTGGAGCCGGCATCTTCGAGCGAGAGGGGCATGAGCTGGGCAAGCATGATGCGGTTTTCGCTGGCGGCCTTGTCGAGCAGGCCGCTGCCACCACCCAGGATGCTGCCCATCATGTCAAGCGGCATATAGTCGGGGTGCTTCTCGGTGACACCGGGGAACACCATCAGGCCCACCTTGATGGGGGTCTGACGGACGTTGACAACCTTCTGGTTCTCGAACTTGGGCAGATTGTAGGTAGGCTGCTTGGGCAGCTCGCCACTGCGCCAGACGGAGAATTTGTCCTCCACCAGACGGCGCGCCTCGGCGGTGTTGAAGTCGCCCACCAGCAGGAGGGTCATGTTGTTGGCGACATAGTAGGTGTTGAAGAACTGCTGCATCTCGCTGGGCTGCGGATTCTTGAGGTGCTCGGCCAAGCCTATGACCTCGCGGCTGTAGGGGTGGTCGCCAAAAGATTCGGTGAGCACGTTGCGGGTGAAGTCGTGCATCATCTGGTTGTCGTACATGTTCTTCTCCTCGTAGACAGCCTCCAGCTCCGACTGGAAGAGACGGAAGACGGGGTTGCGGAAACGTTCGACATAGACGTCCATCCAGTTGATGAGCTGGTTGGCAGGGAGGGTGTTGTAGTAGACGGTGTAGTCGTAGCTGGTGCCGGCGTTGAGACCGGTGCAGCCCATCTTTTGAAGTATGGCATCCACCTCGTTGGGGATGGCATATTTGGAGGCGGCGATGTTCAGGCGGTTTATTTCCAGCTGAATGGCGTGGCGCTGCTTGGCATCGGTGGTGGCATGCAGGCGGTCGTAGGCCTGGCTGATGCTGTCGAGATAGAGGCGCTCCTTGGCCCAGTCGGTGGTGCCAATGCGGTCGGTGCCCTTGAACATGATGTGCTCGAAGTAGTGGGCCACACCCGTGGCGGTGGGTTTCTCGTTCTTGCTACCCGCATGGACCACCACACAGCCGTATACCTTGGGCTGGGAGTGCTCTTCGCATAGGATTACCTTGAGGCCGTTGTCAAGACGGAAGGTTTCGACCTTCAGTGGACTCTGAGCCTGTGTGGAACAAAAAAGTACAATGTAAAAACTAAAAACTAAAAGGAGGAAAGGCTTTTTCATAGGTTTATTTCTTTATAATGCGTTTAACAGTGGTGTTTTCGGGCGTTGTGATGCGGATAAAGTAGGCACCAGCGGGGAGATGGCTGATGTCAAGCTGGTGATGGTCGGTACTCGTGATAAGGTGACCGCTCATGTCCATCAGTTCCACCTTGTGCAGATGGGAAGCCTGTATGTGAAGCACATTGGAGGCTGGATTGGGATAGACTGATACGGTGGTGTTTCCGGTTGATTCGCCGATGCCCACCGTGCCGTCAGACTCGCAGGGACGTGCGATGCGGTGTACGCCACCATTACGGTAGGCATTGCGCACCGATACGAGGGTTTCGCCCTGTTGGTTCTTGATAGTATAGTTGACATAGCGGTCGGTGCCTCCGCCCGAATGCCAAACGGTGTTGATGGCATCGGGAGCAACACGGACGATGACAGAATCCTTTACGCCTGAGACCAGCTGGGCTGTGGCATACACATAGCCTGAGGCCGACTCGAAGGTCAGGTTGGCGCCACCCTGCCAGCCGTCGCCATGGGTAGCCTCCATTACCACGGTCAACGGACAAAGCTCCTCGTCGTCGAACGCATTCTGCACAATATGCACAGTGAGGTGTTCACCACCTTGTGTGAAGGTGATGGTGGCAGTACGTTCTGCTCCGCTGTTATTTTCAGGCACATGGAAATAGAGCCAGCCAGCACGCAGGATGAGGTTCTCGGAGAAGGCAACCCAGTCGGCATCGCACGTCATATTCCATTGGGCATCAACTGTGTCGTTGATGCAGAAGAGCAAAGAATCGTCGCCACCGCTACGGCTCATGGAGAAGAGGGTGTCGCTCACCCTCATGCGATAGTCGGGTACAAGGCCAAGAAGGGCGGCGTTGTCCTGATTGAAGGTGTAGGTGCCGTTGCCGCCCACACCTCCCACACCGGGGCTGATGGAGTCGACGGGGAAATAGCCATCGCCGCGACGACTCCAGCCGAAGTTAAAGTGTAGGTAGCCTCGGTTGTCGTAACCGTCGCAGACAAAGCCATGACCACCGGCATCACCAGAACCGACATAGACGATGGGGTGCCCCAGGTCGAGTTCGGCGGTGAGTAGGTCGCGCCACTGGTCTTTGGTGTAGTATACACGATGCACAACGCGCATCGAGGCATTGTAGCCGAAATAGTCCTTCAAAGAATTGTCGATGCTGGGTATGCCTTCCATGCCGGCCAAGCCCGCTGCCGCACTGCCGTTGGGGTCGTAGTTCATATCCAAACTCACGCCGCAGTGGTACATCAGCGTCGCCACAGCCTCTTTCTCCACCATAGGGGAGGCATAGTTGGCCATAGTGGGCATGTGGTCCCAGTCGTAGAGTGTGTGGGCGAAGTCGGCGGACTGCTCGCCGTAGCGGGCGTGTGTGTAGCTGTGGCTGCTGATGCCGAAAGCGGGGAACTTCCAGAAGTTCATCACCTGTGCCTGTGCCGTAGCGGCACAGCCCACTGCCGAGCCACCGGGGCAGTAGCCGTTGTAGGGGTAAGTTTGGTCCCAGAAGGTGGTAATCAGGGGTTCTACTACGGCTGAATCGCCATCTTTTGACATTAGGTCGTTTTCTAATGCATACCACTCGGGGAATTGAGAATAAGGAGTTGAGAAATGAGAATTCTGGATTTCATCGATTTCCTGTTGATATGCTTGCAGCCACTGTTGGAGGGCGGGAGGCATGTCGTTGGGGTCGAGCGTACCCGTAGGCGAATAGCCCAAGATGGGTCGCACTGCGTCGTCGGCAGCCACCAACACGAATCCGCCTTCTGCGGCTGTATAGAGGTAGATGCCGTCGAACTGCCACGGGGTGCTGCTGAGCTGCAGCTGGACGTTGCCTTTGGTGGTGGACAACGAGTTGAAGAAGTTCTGTGCTACGGTAGCTGCCCGCTTGGGGGTGACAGGACCAGCAGTAGCGGTACTCAAAACTAGTACCGCCGCTGCCAGAGTAAGAATTGACTTCAGATTTTTCATGGTCGGTCAGTCTATTATAGTCCGATGACCTGTGCTAGCTTACTGACAACCTTCTGCCAGTTGGTCTTTCCCGCGTTGGTTTGGGGACGAGGGACGATGGTTTTGGCAGGCTCTTCCACAAGATTGAACACGATTATCGAGGTGCCCATCATCTCCTCCATTTCGGGGTCGTCATAATCCATGGTCAGAGTTTTGGCTACAGTGTCGTATATTGCCACATAGCCGTACTCAAACGCCTCGCCCGACTCTTCGTCAACGTAAGTGGCGTTAAAGAACACGCTGTCGTGGCTGAAAGAGTAAGTAAGCTCCTCGGTCATATTGTCGCTCTGTGATGCGGCGGGGTATGCGGGAACATACACATAGAGGTCGTGGAACAGCTCGGCATGGGTGGAGTCGAGGAAGTCGAGATAGATGTCGTATGTGAGCTCCATATCAATGTCGAAGCCCTGCTGTCGCATAGTGTAGTTGTTCTCCAGACGTGCAGACCAAGAAGTGCCGACATAGATATTTTCGGGTGTTTCTTCCTCTGGGGTATCGGGAATGATGGGGGTAACGTTGTCTTCTTTTTCGCAACCGGCAAAGGCGAAAGTTGCAGCCACAAGAAGAGTGGCAAGGGTTTTGATTGTAGCTTTCATATTACAATTTATTTTTGTTCTTTGAATAAATAAACGCTTAACTAGGCGAAATCTTACAGTCGGGGGGGCTGTTTTAATATTTTTTAAGTTTCTTTTCCAACTTATGGCGGATAGAGGTTTCTAAAGGGATGAAGTTGTATTGTTGCCAGAAGGCTTCGTTGTAGCTCTTGTTGTCGGCTCTGCGATTCATCACCAGCACACTGCCTGGGCCTTGGATGGTGTTGTTCTTCAGAAACGACGCACCTTCCTTGTGTTCGCTGGTCAGCACACATTGGCACTGCTTGTCCAGATGCTGTATCCGTGCACCCAGCGGGCTGTTCTTTGCACAATAGAGGTCGGAGCCTTCGTGGCGGGTGTAAGAGGTGAGCGTGTATTTGCCCTCCACCATCCCGTAGTTGTACACCACGTGCGAGCGGCTTGCTATCGAATCCACCCCAGCTTCCTTGAAAAACTTCTTTATCGGGAAGTAAGGGTACATCATAAAATAGCTCCACTCCTCGTAGCGGGTGATGGCGAGGCTGCCCTTGGCGATGGTGATGCGCACCGTGTCGCGGATTTGCATCATCTTCTTCGCTGCATGGTCATAGCCTGTCGTTATCACATAGTATTCCTTCCCGTCGGCATCGGTGATCTCGTACATGCGGAGATCCTTTTTTTTCTTCAAATGGCGGATAGCAAGGCGGGGCACAGTATTGGGCACCTCCACAGGGTCATACAGCACTTCGCTTTCTTCATAGTCTATCTTGTCGCCCGCCACCCCGTTGGTCACGCGGTTGACATACGCCGTGTCGCACAGCAGCAGACGGTCGTGGCGGATGGCGGTGTAGTTGCTCTCGATGGGACGCTTATAGTCCAGTTTCACCGAGCCCATAGGTCCAGTTCTGTTGTATAGTTTCTTCAGCGTATGATGCTTGTCGTAACCCACACGCAGCGCGTCGAACACCATTTCGTCAAACAGAAACAACTCGTCGTTCAGCATCCTCACGTCGCGCTAGAACCATGTACCCACCACACTGTCGGTCTGATAGTTCTGTGGTATGCGGTTCACCGCATCTATCAGCAGCTTGGCTGCCGACTTGGAGGAATATTCGGTCACGTTCACCTCCTTCAGCCAGCGTCCGCCGTCCGAGACAAGTGCCACATCGCCCTTGCGCTGTGCCTTGGCGATGCTGACCGTGTCGCGCAGATAACCCATCAAGGCATATACCACGCTGCCGTCCCGATGCTCGGCAGGTACCTTCAGCACATACTCGCCGTCGTTGTTTGTCTGGGTGTAGATGGCCTGTCCTGCCACATAGACGGTCACAGCGGGCAACCCTTCGCGGGTGTCACGGTCGGTGACACGTCCGCGAAGGGTCAGATAGCTCTCTTGTGCAGATATTGAACTAAAAACTAAGAGATAAAAACAAAAGCCCAAAATAAACTTCTTCATATCCTCTTTTCAATAATGAATGGATTTTTTTAATTCTTAATTTATATCTGCGGGGTTCCCATGCTCTCGGTGGCACCTTGGCGGGCTTTGCTTTCCAGCTCCATCTTGCCCATACGCCAGGTGAGGCCGAGGCTGACAAAGCGCGAGTCGTAACGCTGGCTGCCGGTGGTCTGATAGCTGGGAGCCGTGGTGTTGTTACCCCACTGCGCCATGCCGAAGATGTCGCGGACGTTGAGGTTCACACTCAGCTTGCGGTTGAAGAAGTCGCTGCTCACGCCGAAGTCCACGCCCTTGTTGGCGACACTCATGCTGTAGAGACCCAAACGGGGAGAACTGTAATGGGCGTTGGCGAACACTTCGAGCCAGCCCCACAGCTTGGCCCACACATTGAGGCGGGCGCTCCAGCTCACCTTGCTGTCGGAGAAGTCCTTGTAGTTGTAGCCATAGTTAAATACCGAAGCGTTGAGACGCACGTTAAGGAAGCCCGTGGGGCGGTAGGTGATATTTGCCTCCAAGCCCTCGGTGTGGCTGCTGCCAATATTCTCAGGCATGGTGTAGTTGACCAACACTGGGCCGAAATACTCAGGTGCATAGCCAGCGTATGTCATGGTGCCAATCTCATCGGTGTTGGCGCGGAAATAGGCGTTGAGTCCGATGTTGCCGAAACCCATGATGAACTTGTTAAAAGCAGCCTCCACATTGTGGGTGTAGCTGATAAACAGGTTGGGGTTGCCAGTCTCATAGCTGTAGTCGTCGAAACGGCGGAAGGTAGACAGCTGTGTCATGCCGGGCGTTCTGTGACGGCGGGTATAACTCAAGCTGTAGCTGGTGAAAGTCTTGGTCTGATAGCTCAGATGGATGCTGGGCACAAGGCCAAAGAAGGCGGTGTCCACCTCAGTGGTACCTGTGCCGTTCAGATAGTTCCATGTGCTATGCTTCCATTCCTGTTCGCCACGCAGACCCAGCTTGGCGGTGAAGCCACCCCAACGTTTTTGCAAAGTGACATAGCCGTTGAGGCCCGTGCCACGCTCCACACCTTCGTGCGAACGTAGCAGCACCTGCTCATAAACAGTGCCGTTGAGGGTGTCAAGACAGATATACTGTGTGCCGCCACCAAACTCCATCTCTGCACCCGCCTGCAGTTCAAACTGGTTCTTCAGCGGGTGGGTATAGTCCAACGACAGGCTTCCCGACGGGTTGCTACTTCTATTTTCTGTGCGGCGCACCAGCGTGTCGCGCAGGGGGTTGTGGTAGGCAAACGTCTCGATGCCAATGCCGCGGTCGCTCCACGTGTTGCCGTTGAAACTGAAGGATAGCTTGCGGCCCGTGGTGTCGAAGCGGTGTTCTAACCAGGCTCCGGCATAGCCGCCCCAACCGAAACCGTCGCTGTTGTCGAGTGTGTAATGATAGCCCAAGTTGCGCAGCGTGGGGTAATACTCACGATACTGGAGGTCGATGTCGCTGTGGTTGCGACCCCAATAGGGATACACTCCCATCCAGGTGGAGAGGTGGGTCTTGTCGGTAATGTTCCAGTTGAGGTTGAGCCCGGTGTAGCCACCGAGATTGTTGGCCTCGGTCTTCCGGTTGCTGCTTTGGAAGCGGCTGGTGTCGCCATTGTCGTTGAACAGGGTGTTGGTGCCGTCGCCCTCCATGCGGTGGTGCGAGTAGTCGGCATTGAGATAGAGATTCACGTCCACCTTCTCGTTGGCCCACACATACGACATCCAGGGCGACACACTGGGCGATGTCCTTGCCCGCACACCCACACAGAGCAACTCGTTGCGGGTAATTTTCTGGTTAGTCACAATATTAATCACACCGCCTGTGGTGGAGTAGCGTGCCGAGGGGTTGGTGATGACCTCGATGCGCTCGATGGCGTTGGCGGGCAGCTGCTTGATGTACTGTTTCAATGCCTCCTCGTTCATGTGCGACGGGCGGTCGTTGACCCAAATCTCCACGCTGCTCACACCACGCAGGGTGATGTTGCCTTCGGCGTCTACCTCCACACCCGGCGCATTCTGCAGGGCGTCGCTGGCGGTACCCGTCTGGATGGAGGCATCCTCCTTGGTGTTGTACATGTTCTTCTCGCCGTCCATCACATAGAGGGGCTTCTCCGCCACGACCTTCACCTCACCGAGCGTTGTGCCGCCTTTTAGCGCAATCTCTATTTTGTCAAGATTTCTTTGCACTTCTATTGTCTCTAAATACTTCTCGTAGCCCACGAAGCTGGCTTGCAGCAGGTATTTCCCGGGCTTTACGTCCTTGATGTGGAAGGTGCCGTCGATCTCGGTTGCGGCACCGCGCACAAACACCGTGTCTGCCACGCGCATCAATCCCACGTTTACCATAGGCAGCACCTCGCCTGTCTTAGCGTCGCGTACCGTACCTTTGACACTCACGCTCTGTGCCATTGCAGAGACCGTCATGACAGTCAATGCCAATACTAATAACACTAATTTTTTCATCATTGTAACTGTTTGCTTTCATTAATCAATTCTTCCCAGGTAAACCCTAGCATGTTCATGCGCTGCACAAAATAGGGCAGCTCGTCGGAAAGGAATTCCTGCCGGTGCATCTTACGGATGCGTTCTCCCGCCTTGGGTTCTACAAAGTAGCCCACTCCGCGGCGGTTGTAGATTATCTCTGCATTCTGCAGGTAGTCGTAGGTACGCATCACCGTGTTGGGATTCACGCCCAACTCGGCAGCCACGTCGCGCACCGACGGCACGCGCTCGTCCACCTGCCACTCTCCAGCCACGATACGCTCGCACAGCGTATCGGCTATCTGGAGGTATATCGGTTTTTGTTTCTTGAAGTCCATATTATCATGTTTTATTATCTATTATTTCAATATGAATCAATCATTTGTCCAGTCATACTCAACATCTACCAATTCCACAACTCAGCGCCCCACTCTTTCGGTTCTTCTGTTCTGACCTTAAGGAAAGTACAATGCTGGTTCATGACCAACTTGCAATGGCCGTCGCCTGCAACCCTTGCCTTGCCCTTTCGGGTAACTGGCAAATCGCAGTCGAACTTCTTCACCATACCGTCAACGTCGAATGAAATGCCAGCATCCTTTGGCACATACAACACTGCAGTGCATCCGCTGCTATTCAACTCTATCTTGTCGGGCATCTGTGTGAACCGGGCTTCCACTGCCGGACTACAGGCAATGTCAACTTTCATATTTCCCAACTCGCACTCATTGATTTGCACCGAGTTCACGAGGCCTTTCACATCCATTTCTTTGCTCGACACACCATCCAGCTGTACAGTACGGCTTCCTCCGTCAACCACCAATTCATCCATCTTCAACGTGCGTGGTACCCGAACAAATAGATGTTTGGATAGTACCGTACCTTTTTTAATCACAATCCCTGGCTTACAAAATAAAAGACTCAGTTTCCCTTCAGGCGACAGACTGTAGTACATCGAGTTCGAATCATTGAGTTCCTCATCCGAGACCTCGCTGACTACCACATCCGTGCCATCGTATCCTTCGATAGTAACCGTGTCGGTAATCCAATCAATGCTCAAAGCCTTCACCTTATTGCTTCCTATGGTAAGTCCGCCCATCGCCAAACGTGCGCCGTCTCCATTGTCGGGCATCTGGAAATCACCGTCCTCATTCTCGTAACGAGCCTTGACTTCATCCGAATCTTCCATAGGGTTGCCCATACTAAGCTTGCAGCCGCTCAGCGTCAGCAGCCCTGTCGCTGTAAAAACCATTGCTAATATTAAAGACTTGCTTTTCATCTTTCAACAACTTTTTATTAGTTACTCTTTTTGTTTTTTATTTTCAGGTCGCCGCTAAGCGAGTTGCACTCTATATTGCAGGCGCCGTTGCCTATCACTTTCTTGCCGCCTTTTTTCCCGACGGGCAGTTCGCTGTAGAAGTCGTCGTTTACACCAGCCATTTCCACAGTCATGCCGGCATCTTTTGGCACATATAGCACCGTTTTGCCACTGACATTGTTGAGCTCAATATCCTCCGGCATACGGCTGAAAGTGGCTTCCACATCGGAACTCACCGAATTCACCTCAATCTCCTTCACCTCACACTCGTTCAAGACGATCTGGTTCGCCACATTGTTCAGTTCAAGATGCTCGCATGGCACGCTGTCCATCCTGAAGGTATGGCCAACACCATTTATGACAATCTCATCCAGTTTGTACGTACGCGGCACACGGACAATGAGGCGCTTGTGAGGCAGATCCTTTTTATCCAGCTTTATGCCAGGCTTGCCAAACGTGATATTCAGTTCACCGTCGTGACCAAAAGAGTAATACATCATGGTGCTGTCGTTAAGGGGTTTGTCGGCAGTCTCGCTAAACTCAACTCCATTCTGGTCGTGGGCAACAATGGTCACTGAATCATACATCCAATCTATGGTCAACTTCTCCACAGGCCATACACTGGTCTGTCCCGAGCCTATGACATAATTGTTCTCATTGTCTTTATTACCCAGATGCACTTGACCGAATTCCTCCATCAACTCATCGACAGTCTTTCCGGTGCTGAGTTTGCAACCGCTCATGGTCATTGCGCCCATCAGGACCAGACCCAATGCTACTGAAATTCCTATATTTTTCATGATTTCTTTCTTTTCATTTTTCAACATTCTTTTCTCAACTGACTAATATTTCATGCGTTTCAGCCTATAAGCCGTCCACCAGAGGAACACCACGGTCAGCAGGATGCCCCATGCTGTTGCGGCCCAATATGCAATATTGAAACCTCTCACCGGGTCGACGGATTGAAGGATTGCCTCCACCCAGTTGCCGTTGAGCACCATGGCACCCATGATGGGAGTGCAGACAAGATTAATTGCGAAACTGATAAGCCATGTCCACAACAGGGTTTGCAACACCTTATGCTTCTTGAAGATTGTGTTGGTGAACAAGAACAGTGCCACCGTGCTCAGGTACGACAACAAACCATAAAGCACTCCCTTGCCCGGAGTAACCACCTCGGTAAGCACCCTTATTTCATCTGAATCCACATTGGGGACATCTCCCGACACCAGCAATCTGTAGTAATCCAATCCGCTGGCCAGATAGTCGGTCTGCCACAGCCATCTTCTGTACGGGCCGAAAGGCAGTAGCGTCAGGAAATAGTCGAGCACCATGCTCCCGAGGAAGCAAATCAACGGGCATATCACCACCGAGAAGAGCAACATGCTCAAATACTTCTCCAGTTTCGACGCGGGCAACATCGCAAAGTATATACCCTCCTTCTGCAGGTTGCACGTACGGTGCATACGCGACGGTGTCACCATCATGGACAGATATATCACACCAGCGATGAAAATCCAGCGCACCTCCGGCACTATTGCCGGCAAGTCCTTCACTCCACTGAGTGCCCACCAAAACAGCCATGCACCCAATGGCAACAAGGTAATAATCAGAAGCGATGTACCCGCGTTCTGCCATATATTGCTGAAATCCTTACGGACCAATTTCCCAAAACGGGACCAATCAAATGTCTTATTCATAACAATTTATTATTTATAGGTTTTTTCTGAACTATCCGAATATTCTGAGTAATCCGATTCTTTATTTGAAGAGTTCTTTAATCAAGTGCTTGTTGCGAAGCACGGCGTTGAACAGCGCCTCGATGTTCACCTTGCTCTCGCTGCCGTCGTTGTTCACACAAACGTTCATGCAACCACCGGGCATCTGCTCGGAATAGAGGGCGCCGTCGACGGGTGCCGTGTCATACGAGAAGGTCAGATTGCGGGTCACCTGGTCAATGCTGGCGTTCAGCAGCACATCGTCGTGCGTCAAGATGATGATGGGGTCAATCAGATTCTCCACATCTTTTACCTGATGGGTTGAGATGATAATCGTGGTGCCCTCGGTGGCACGCTTGGACAGCAGCGTGCGGAAGTCGGCCTTCGAAGGGATGTCCAACCCATTGGTCGGTTCGTCAAGCAGCACATAGTCGGTACCGAGCGACAGCGCACAGGCTATCAACGACTTTTTCTGCTGGCCGAACGACATCTCCT
>JAEEGK010003153.1_pt1 | contig 41253 bp, 6 predicted proteins | sample 8958771 | NCBI WGS metagenome assembly JAEEGK01 (sample SAMN16246547, study PRJNA631951) | gut metagenome | biome: gut microbiome; feature: rumen; material: SC-attached | host: Bos | place: Iran: Karaj | collected 2018-10
CTCGAAGATCAGTATCTCTGTGAGGATTACTATACTATGACAGCCACCTCGCTGCCCACAACGGCAGAGGGCGAGTGGTCGCTTATAAAAATTTCCGACGCCAACGCCAACATTTCTTCCGCCGACAAGACCAACAACTTCATGCACGTTGAACATCTCGGCAAGGGCGAAAACAGGTTTATGTGGACTGTCAAGAACTACTACTCTGAAAACGACAAGGCTCTCAAGAACGACAACTTCTGCCAGAGCACACAGGAAATATCTTTGCACAATATGTCGTTTGAGGCAGATGCTAATGCCAATACCGACAGCAAGGAAATCAACATCTGTGGTACTACAGGTCAGCTCCATGGCAAGACATACGCCAACGATTACGCTATCGAGTGGACTGCCGAAAATGCCACTATCGATGCAGGCGAGGAACACAATTCTGAGCCGCACTTCACGCTCACTGGCGAATCTGCTAAGTTCACTATGAAGGTGACAAGGACATTGACCGGTGGCAAGACCTGTACGAAGAGCGACTACGTGGAGGTTTACAACCGCAAGCCCGCCACTGTACAGCTCTCCGACATTGCAAATTGCGAAGGCAATTTTGAACTCAATGGCTCGCTTGGCGACGACATCAACGAATTTGGCTACTGGACCAAGGAGTCCAGCATGGGTACATTCAAGTCCAATGACGCCAATGTCACCATCACCAGCACCCGTGCAGACGCTGCAGCCGTTACTCTCGAAGGCTTGCCTGAGGCAACCGCCACGAACGTTATATGGACTGTAAGCTCCAAGAAGGTTGCCAACTGTGAGACTTCCAACACCATCACTTTGACCAACTACGGCTTCACGCCGTCGATTACTGGCTACGTGCCGGCTGCTTGTGCTACATCTACCGATATCAAGGGTACACTGCCCACCGGCGACCTCAGCGATAAGTTCTCCGGCAAATGGACTGTGCCCGCAGGCGTTACTATGGAGAAGGATCTCACTGAGGCTGAGAACACCGTTACAAACCTCAAGCGTGGCGTCAACACCATCAGGTGGACTGTCAACTACCAAGGTCAAAATTGCGCTGAAAACTACGATGAAGTAACAATCACCAACCTCATGGCTGGCACAGCCGAACTCGAAAGCCCCGAGGAGCAGTGGGTATGTACAGCCGACGATGCCACCATTACCATCTCTGCAAAGGCTGCCGAAGCTGGTGTTACTGGTACTTGGTCTTCCAGCAATGGCCTGCCCGAGGGTACCGACGTTCACAACAAGTCGTTGACACTCTATCCTGGCATTGGTAAGAGCACATACACTTGGACTATCAGTCGTGCCGGTCAGACCGACGCCGCTTGTACCGATAGCAAGACCATCACCATCCACAACAACTACGTGAAGGCCCAGACCGAGGCTGACGAGTTTGTAAGCTGCGATGGCAACGTAGAGCTCAAGGCTATCGACATCACCAAGACTGTTTACGGCAATACCGCTATTGGCTACTGGACTTCCACTGGCTCGTCGTTCGACGCAACCAATGATGTTAAGCAGGGTGCTGACAATGAGAATGAGATCACCGCTTACAATGTAGCAAAGGGCGAGTTGTTTACTTGGAACGTCAAGAAGACCGACGCTGAAGCTAATGACGCAAACATCAGCAAAAAGACTTGTACTGATGCCAAGACTGTTAAAGTTCTCAACTACACTGTACCTGCAGAGGTTATCACCAAGAGCCAGGTATATTGCGATACCAAGCCTGAGGCAGCTCTCAAGGCTAAGTCCATCGAGTCTTACGAAAATGCCAAGGGCAAGTGGACTTGCGTGGATGCTCCCACTGGCGTAGATTTTGAAACTGTCAACGCCCTCATCGAAGAAGACTCCAAGTACGAGACTGTTGTAAAGAATCTGCCCAAGAACGGCATTTACAAGTTCTCTTGGACTACTTGGATGGAGATTGGCTCTAAGAAGTTCTGCGAGACCACTGCAGAAGACCTCGCAGTCATCAACAACGACTCGCGTAAGGCTGAGGCGTTCATCGGTTACACTTCACCCATCTATTACACCTGTGTCAACGAGTTTGAACTCAACGCCACCCAGGCTGCCACCGGCTATGAGGGCACGTGGACTATTTCGGAAGGCAAGGCCGATGCCATTGCCGCCGACAAACTCAACGACCCGAAGGCTGTTGTTGCAATTGAAGACGGCGCTCGCGTAAAAGTACAGTGGACCATCTCGCCCAAAGAAGGTGTTGAGGGATGTCCCGCTACTGGCGTGCTCACCGTTGAAAACAATGCTGAGAAGCCCACTGTTCAGGCTTCCAAGGTTTGCAACGCGGAAGGCATCACCGAGCTCACCGCTTACTACGCTGAGCCTACCACAGACATCCAGAAGGCTGCATACTGGTACACCGAAAACGGCACACCCGGTTCGTTCGACGGTGCTACCAATACCAACAAGGCTACATACAAGGGCATCCCTGTAAACGGCTCTGCCTCTATCTCATTCAAACTCACCACCACAGTAGGCGGATTGAGCTGCGACCGCACTGTCAATACCACTGTCAACAACCTCTACTACGTTGCTGACGCCGGCACTGAGGCTACCACCGATTGCTCCGACACTTGGACGCTGTCTGCAAAGGCCGCTCCCGAGGGTGCTACCGGCACATGGTCGGGTGGTGCAAACCTTCAATTCACCTCCAGCGATCCTGCCAAGTACGCTGACGGCAAGAATGATCCCAACGCCACTGTAAGCGGTCTTAGCAATGCTGGACCCAATGTACTCACGTGGACTATCAGCGGCTACACTTGCGACAATATTGCTGCCGCAAATGTCACCATCCACAACAATTCTGTGGCTAAACCCGTAATCAACACTGCTTCCAAGACAATCTGCGCTCAGACCATCGACCTCGATGCTCAGACTCCTATCGCACGCGAAGGCGTGAAGGGGTACTGGTCCAACGCCAATGTAACCTGGAAGGCAGACAACAAGGAAGGCTACGATAATGTATCCACCTACAACAAGGTGAACGTAACCCTCGCGCCCAATTCCTCCACAACGTTCTATTGGAATGTTGACGTTGAAAACCAGAAGGAATGTAGCAAGCAGAGCGACGGCGTAGTAATCACCAACAAGTATTACGAAGCCAAGATTGAAACTCCTTCTGTGAAGGATTACGCTACATGTGGCTCCACCGTTACTCTCGAGGCTCAAAACTCCGAGTCCAACTACGGTGTCAAGGGTCATTGGTCTTGGGAAAACAGCAATGTCACCCTTGCCAACGACGAGAACACAACCTACACGATGTCTGACTACAAGATTGTCGTGAAGGGTCTCACTCCCGCCGCCACCAAGTTCACTTGGACTGTTGACGACGACGTTACCGATCCCGATGCAGTCAACTGTGCTCCCAAGGAGGATTACGTTTCCATCTCCAACATCTCCGTGGATGCCAACGCTACAGTCAAGGTCAATTGCGACCACTCGGCTACCCTCACCGCCGACGTTCCGAAGTCTGGCGAGGGTCACTGGGAGTTTGTATCCGGCAGCGTCCTCACGGCAGAAAGCATGATTTCTGGCAGCACATACGACCCCAAGGCATATACCATTACCATCTCTGGTCTCAAGGGCGGCAGCTACAAGTACAAGTGGGTGGTAACAACCAACGATCCCAATTGTAGTGCAGAGAAGGAAGTTTCCTTCGAGGACAATGCACTCACCGTATTTGCCCAGGCATCCGCACAGACCAAGAATTACATGGCTCAGGTCTGCGGCGACCAATACGCCCTCTCCGCCACTGCTCCCAAGGCTGTTGGCGCTACCGGCAAGTGGACCAATACTGACGGCACTCCGATTACCGACCTTTCATTCGTACTCGGTACATCCTCTGACTATTCCGCTACAATCAAGGGATTCACAGAGACTGGCAGGACCATCAGGTGGACTGTCACCAACCCGATAGCAACTGGTGCTACCGAGGCTTGTGAATTCTACGACGACATCACCCTCACCAACAACAAGCCTGTTGCCGACTTCACCATCTCGACCAACGGCTGCGACGGCAAGGCTGAACTCACTGCCTCCAATATGGTAAGCGGCGACGACGCTGTTTACAACGGCACATGGTCTAAGGTATCGGAATCTTACTCCGGCAACTTCGTTGGCCAGGCGTCCACCGTTGCATCTGTAGGCACAAATCTCCAGACTGTTAATTATGAGAACATCAGTGCTCAGCAGACAGTGGAAATCAAGTGGACTGTACGCCGCAACGACGACGAGAGCTGCTTTGACGAAATCACCAAGTTCATCTCCAACAACAACTTCGCTGTAACCGCCGGCGAAAACCGCAACACTGAATGCGGCGACGACTTCGTGGTACTCGAAGGCACTGTTCCTGACGGATTCAGTGGCGTTTGGACATGTTCCAACAAGGATGTCAAGTTCTCCTCCAATACCGACGACACCGAAGGCTCCACCACACAGGGAAGCACTCGCATTGTCAAGGCGTTTGGTCTGAGCAACTCCACCGCTGGCAACGTGTTCACATGGACCGTCACCAACGATAATTGCTCCACCAACCCCTCGGCTACTGTTACTATATTCAACAGCACGCCGGTTGCCAAGCTCTACACTACCGACCACGACAATTGCGACCCGACCATCACCCTCAGCGCATATCCGCTCGAATCGGGTGTTGAGACCGGTGTATGGAGCGGCCCTGCCCTCTCATACTCGCCCAGCACTATGGACAGCCCGACTACAGTCGTGTCCAACCTCACATACGGTACGCTCGACTTCACCTGGACTGTTACAAGGACTATCAATGGTATATCCTGTCAGTCGGACAAGACGGTATCTATCAACAACAAGTCTTACACTGCCAAGATAGACACCAAGCCCGCCGACATCGACAAGTGCGTAAGGAACATCAGCCTCGTGGCTCAGGCTTCGCCCGACAAGGACAAGATTATTGGTACTTGGTCGAGCACCAATTCTACGGTGGATGCACTTATGCAGAACAACTCTGACCTGCACAACAACTCCATCACCATCGAAGACATCCCGCAGGGCACCATCACCTTCAAGTGGACTCTCGATGACGGTGATGGCGGTTGCAAGCCTTCGCCCGCCGAGATTACCTTCACAAATGAGCAGGTGAACGCCCACGCTGGCGATTACGCAATATTCTGCTCTGATGAGGGCAAGCTCCAGGCTCAGCAGCCCAACGAGGGCAGCAACGGCGTATGGACTCGCGGCAAGGACACTCCCGCTACCGTCACCATCAGCAATTCCAACAACTACTTCACCTCTGTATCCAACCTTGTGGACGGTGCCAACGAGTTCATCTGGACCGTCACCAACAAGTACGGCGACGGTGAGAATGACAAGTGTACCGACTCCGAGTCTGTCACCATCTACAACCACGGATTCACCGCTGTGGCTGAAAACCGCAACGACAATAAGGTTTGGAACATTTGCGGCACTTCCGACTACCTCTCCGCCAATGCACCTGTTGATGGCAACGGCAAGTGGACATGGGACGGCGGCGCAGATGCTGTCACCGTAGATGATCCCACATCCAACACTACCAAGATTACTCTGGCAGACAATACTTCCAACCTCAAGTTCACTTGGACTGAGACACGCTCCTACACTCACAACCACGAGCGCGGCTCTGTCACCAAGGAATGTGTGAAGACTGACTATGTTACTGTTTACAACCGTAAGCCCGTTGTGGACGACCTGACCACCTACAAGACTTGCAACGGCTCCGTACAGCTCCACGGCAAGTTCAACAATGCAGCCGTTGAGACCGGTGTATGGTCCAAGCCTGCCGGCACAGCCCAATTCGGCGATGCTGACGCAGATATAAGCACCACTGGCGTAGCTGACGTTATTGTCAATGGCATACCCAACGCCAACAAGATTACTCTCACTTGGACTGTAAGCTCCACCGAGATGACCTCTTGCTCTACGCAGAAGTCTGTCTCCGCCATCAATTACGGCTTCAAGCCCACCGCTACCACAGCCAACCCCGTAGTTTGTGCCGAGACAGCAAAACTCACCGGCTCTGTGCCCTCGATGGAAGGCTACAAGGGTTACTGGGGACTTGCTCCCGAGGCAACTGCTCTCCAGGATGCTTCTGCTACAAGCGTATATGAGGCAGAGCTTGCTCCCGGCAAGAACTCCTTCACTTGGTCGGTAGTTCATCCCGACTATGCCGACTGCATCAGCTCCGCATCCGTTGAGGTCACCAACCTCAATCCGGGCGAGACCACAGTACCTGAGTCTGTTGAAGTCTGCATCCCCGAAGGCACCAATTACACCATCACCGCCTCCAAGTCAAACGACATCGACGTCAAGGGCGTATGGTCAACAACCACCAACGGCACCATCGCTGCCGCCGACGAGACCAACGAATCGCTCACATTCCCCATCAAGAGGGACAAGAACACCTTCGTATGGACTGTTTACCGTGGCAATGGCAACGTCATCGACCAGAAGTGCAACGTAGTTAAGGAAGTGACCATCACCAACAACTACGTGAAGCCCGAGGTCGTACAGACCGAGTTCATAAGCTGCGGCGACGAGGTAACACTCAAAGCCAAGGACGTAAGGACTGTATATGGCAACGACGCCGTAGGCTATTGGAGCACCGAATCCACCACCGCTTCGTTCAGCAAGACCGACGCAAATGTCAAGAAAGGCGTAGACAATGCATTCGAGACCGTAGTTTACAATGCCGGCAATGGCGACGTATTCTACTGGAATGTTTCCAAGAACGGCAAGTGCGGAACCCGCGCACAGGCCACTGTCACCAGCTACGAGGTGGCTGCTGAAATCCAGAAAGCTCCCAAGTATGTCTGCGAGGACGACGAGGTGATCACACTTCTCGCCAACAGCCTCGAAAGCATGAGCGACTACGCACGTGGCGAGTGGTCTTGCATCGACGCTCCGAGTGGCGTGGATCCCAAGAGCATCGTCATCACCAATTCCGACAAGTCTGAGGCCACCACCACCGGTCTCAATGTCAAGGGTGCATACACCTTCCAGTGGAAGACATGGCAGGAGATTGACGGCAAGAGGGTCTGCGAGACCAAGCCCGTCACCACCATTGTCAACAACGACAAGCGCACTGCTGAGGCTGTCACCGGCAATAAGACTGGTCTCGTTGCCATCTGTGAAAACACTTACAAGCTCAGCGCTACTGAACCCGAGACTGGCTTCGTCGGTACTTGGACCAAGATTCAGGGCGACGACAATTTCATCGCCGACTCCGAGCTCCACAAGGCTGACGCCATCCTCAATGTATCTGACAATAGCACCGCAAAGGTTAAGTGGACTATCGCTCCCGATCCTACAGTTGCCGCCAATGAGGGCCGTTGCTCGGCTGAGAGCATCATCTCCGTTGCCAACTACGTGGTAACACCCACCGTGGTACTCGACGCTCCTGTCTGCGACGAGAACGGCACTGCCAACCTCACTGCATCTTACGCTACTGTTGGCACAATGACCGGCTCTTGGAGCAAGGTGGCTGCTGAGGCAGAAGGCTCGTTCACAGCTTCTGACAACAGTACCGCTACTTACACGGGCATCACAAAGGGCAATTCCGTTGACCTCATGTTCACATTGAGGAACACTGTCAATGGCAAGTTCTGTGACAAGTCCGCTACTATAACCGTCACCAACGACTACTACACCTTCACCGCCGGCGACAACGACGTTACCGCTTGCTCCGACGAGTACGACCTCAAGGCTGACGTCCTCGGTCCTAAGGCTGTAGGTGCTTGGACTAAGGTTGATGGTCTCACATTCACTTCATCGGATGAGACCAAGTATCCTGACGGCATCAACGATCCTCACGCCCATATTAAGGGTCTGAGCAACGTTACCCCCACCACTCTCACATGGACTGTTAAGAATGGTGCTTGCGCTTCCACAGCCAAGACTGTCACCATCACCAACAACACTGTTGAGGCTCCTGTCATCAACAACAAGGAGACCGGCGTTCTCTGCTACAACGAGCTTCTCCTCTCTGCTAATCCTGCATCCCCGGCTCGCACCAACGTGAAGGGATACTGGGAAGGCTACGGCGTGGACGAGTGGAAGTCGGGCAGCAACACCAACTTCGCTGATATTTCCACCAACAACAGCATCACCGTCAAGTTGACGCCCAACAGCACCGCAAGGTTCAAGTGGCACGTGGATGTTGTTGACCAGCAGGGCTGCAACAAGGTTTCCGACGAGTTTGTAATCTCCAACAAGGCTTACGAGGCCAAGATTATCACTCCTGCAACCCAGCTCGAATACACCTGCAAGGATTACTACCTGCTCGAGGCTCAGCCCGCAAGCAACGCCACCTACGGCGTATCCGGCAAGTGGTCGTGGGATGCATCCACCGGCGTAACTCTCGCCGAGGGTTACAACCTCACCGATCCCAAGATCAAGGTAACAGGATTGAAGCCCAACGAGAACGTACAGTTCACCTGGACTGTTGACGACGGCGACGACGGATGCGCTCCGAAGACCGACGACGTTTCAATCACGAGGGTAACTCCCGAGGCTACCATCGAGCCGCTTACCGAGGCTATATGCAACCACTCCGTTGTACTCGTAGGCAACAATGCCACTGGTGCAAAGGGTCACTGGGAGTTTGGCTCTGGCGAGGTAGGGGAGAACGAACTCACATTCTCTCCCGCACCCAAGCTCAGCGACAATGGCACTGACAATAACGGCAACCGCCTCACTATTGAGGGCCTCAAGCCTGGTCAGTACCAGTTCAAGTGGGTTGTTGAGTCTGTTAATATGAATGGTTGCAGCAATACTGCCACCATCGACTTCACCGACAAGTCGTTTGACGTATACGCAGACGCCAACACCAAGGTTAAAAACTCCACCAAGAGCGTCTGTGGTCCTGAGACTTCGCTCTCCGCTACACAGCCGCAGAGCAATGCACAAGGCACTTGGACTACCATCAATTCCAATGGCCAGAGCGTGGCTGTAGATGAGAGCATCATCGCCGCTGCCAACATCCACGACTACAACGCCGTAGTGAAGAATGTTCCCGACGGCGCTGGCATCAAGTTGCAGTGGACTATTGCAGAGACTGACGGATGTACAGTTTCCGACCAGATTACCCTCCGCAACAACCGTCCTACTCCCAGCATCTCCATCGACAGGGCATACATCTGTGATGGCGAAGTAACCCTCTATGGCTCACCCGACGTGGTTGCCGACAATTCGGAGGCTGTTTACACTGGACTTTGGACTGTTAATGACGGTGCTACCGGCGATTTCGTTAATTACAGCGAAAATAGCAACAAGGGCTCCATCACTTACAGCGGCATCGATCCTCAGAAGCAGATAATTGTTTCCTGGACTGTAACAAGGAAGGACAATCCGTCTTGCTCTTACACCGCCACCAAGACTCTCCTCAACGAGCAGTTCACCATGAAGACTGGCGGCGACCACAATACCGACAACTGTATCGACAGCTACACCCTCGACGGTACTGCTGTTGGTGGCGTGGGTGTCTGGGTATCCAACGACAAAGATGTTATCGTACCCGACCACGAGGCTGCATCTTCTGTGAAGGTTACTGTCTCCAACCTGAAGAACGACCTCACCGGCAACTCCTTCACTTGGAGAGTCAAGAACGAGCACTGCGACGAGCAGATGGAGTCTGTCACCATCTACTACAACAAGCCTGTTGCTCAGCTCTGGACTGCCGACAAGGAAGTCTGCGCCGACGAAGTTACCATCCAGGCATACGACTTGATGCAGGGCGAAAGCGGCATCTGGTCTGTTACCGGCGACACTCCGACCGTAACTCCGGCTGGAATGGACAGCCCCACCATCACTGTCTCCAACATGAAGCCCAACCAGGAGGTTAAGTTCACATGGACTCTGACCCGTGTCAACAACGGTCAGACATGTACCGACGAGGCTTCTGTGAAGATTATCAACAGGTCTTATCGCGCTGTAATCGAGACCAAGCCCGAGGATTACAGCAAGTGTATCGAGAAGGTTACCATCAAGGCTGAAGATCCCAAGAACTTCAGCATGGAAGGCATGGGTCGTTGGATTTCCAACAACGATTATGTGAACTCCCAGATTACCGACGCCAAGAAGTCTAACCCGATCCTTACAATCGACGACCTCCCGTATGGCGAGACCGAGTTTACTTGGTCGCTCGACAACAACCGCGACGGCAACGCCACCCTTGCTTGCGGCGAAAAGACCGCCAAGATTGTATTCGTCAACAACCAGGTGAACGCTCATGCCGGCGACGACGCTGAGTTCTGCTCCACCGATGGCGAACTTAACGCTGAGAAGCCATCTACCGGCAATGGCGTTTGGACGCTCAAGTCTCAGGACAATGCTCCCGCGAAGGGCGTCACCACTATCATGAACTCCACCAACTACACCACACGTGTGGAGAACCTCGGTCGCGGAAAGAACACATTCGTCTGGACCGTTACCAACGGCGAATGTTCTCACAGCGATGAAGTGGTACTTTACAACCGCACATTTGACCTCGACGCCGACAGCGAGTCCAAAACCAAGGAACGCAGCATCTGCGGCGTCAACGGTTCGCTCAAGGCTGCATCGCTCGACGGCGAATGTACAGGCCACTGGGAGTTCAACGCCAACGAAATTGATGGCGTGGATTCCGACAATGCAACATCCTCGTTCTCCCTCAAGGCTGACCAGGCTACTCTCACTTGGGTAGTGGAGCGCAAGCCCGCCATCGACGGTCACAAGTCTTGTACCCTCACCGACGAAATCACCATCGTAAACCGCAAGCCTGTGGTTGACGACATGGAAGCCATCTCCGTCTGCGACGAAGAATATACTCTCAATGGCGTTATCAAGAAGACCAACGTAGAGGAAGGCGCATGGAGCAAGCTCGACGCCAACGGCAAGTTTGAAGGCACCAACGAAAACTCCATCAAGGCTGCCACTGCCAAACTCACTGACATCAAGCAGGCTACGCAGCTCACGCTCACTTGGACTGTAACATCCACCGTACTGCCCACATGCTCTACCTCCAAGGACGTTACTGTTACCAACTACCACTACCAGCCCACCATCAGCGCAACCGACAAGGATTGTAGCAGCGAGCGTCAGCTCACCGGCACAATACCTACGTCCCTCACTGGTTACACCGGCGTATGGAAGGGTGGCAGCACACTCACATTCGATGACACCGACAATGACGGCAATTCTTACAACGACGCCTCCACCAAGGTATCCAACCTCGAGCCCGGCGACAACTACATCTCATGGACTGTTCAGAACAGCGCATACGAATGTACTGGTAAGAATGTAGCCACCAAGAACATCATCAACGAGAAACCTGGCAAGGCTTCTATCGCGATGACCGACCTCATCGGCTGCTACTCGCCGACCACCGTTGTTGACCTCACCGCCAACGCTCCGCTCGACGGCGTGAAGGGCAAGTGGTCCACCACTGGTCAGGCTGATTTCGTGGACGACAAGAAGGAATCCACCTCCGTTCAGGTTACCAACATCGACCTCAATGAGCCGGTGGTATTCACATGGACCATCTACCGCGACGATGAGGACAACTGCACCGACAAGGCTACCGTTACTGTTACTAACAAGTACGTAGTGGCTGAACTCGACGAAAACAACCTCACCACTTCTTGCGACGGCTCCATCAAGCTCAGCGCTAAGAACAACAAGGAAGTTTACAACGGCTCTATTGGTTACTGGACCGCCAACACCAATGGCGTAACCTTCGGCAATGGCGACGATGCTACCACGGTATTGTCCACCAACAGCGTTACTGCATACAACATCCCGGCTGGCGGCGCAACCTTCACCTGGACTGTTGAGCGTGGCGACTGCAGCAATTCCAAGAGCATCTCCATCACCAACGACTACGTTGAGGCATCCCTCAATATGAACAACCCGCTCATCATCTGTGGTGACGACGAGGCAGTACTCGAGGCTAAGAGCATCGAGGGTTCTACCAACGCACATGGCACTTGGGTATGCACATACTCTTCAGAGTCCGACATTACCAAGGATATGATCAATAGCGACAACGCCAAGAAGTACATCCAGGACGTTAACAGCGCAAGGACTTCTGTAAAGGGTCTCAAGCGTGGCACGTTCAAGTTCCAGTGGGTGGTTACCAACGGCGGCTGCACCATGACATCCGACGAGGTGACTGTCACCAACAAGGCTAAGGCTGTATTGGCACAGATTGGCGAGCCCGACGGTGCTATCATCAATATCTGCAAGCCCACCTACCAGCTCAAGGCTACCGCAGCATCCACCATCGGTTCCGACTACCAGGGCACTTGGACTGTCGAGGGCGCAACAATCGCCGACGACGACATCCACAATGAGAGCGCCACCATCACTGGCATCGGCTCCAATGACTACGCTACATTGAAGTGGACTGTTACCAATGCAAACGGCGACTGCCCGGCATCGAGCACCATCACCGTCCGCAACAACCACATCGCCGCTGACGCTCAGCAGAATCGCACGGCTTGCAATGGCACTGTTAACCTCATTGCCACCTACGACAATACCAACAAGAACCTCTCTGGCGAGTGGGCTACTGTCAATGGCGACGACACCAAGTTTGACAGCGACCGCTCTACCGCCAACATCAATTACGACCTCAGCAATATTCCTGAGCGTGGCTCCATCACATTCACATGGACGTTGACCCACGCAATACCCGGCGCAGAGGTTTGTGAAGATGTCATGACCATCACCGTCACCAACGACAAGTACACCAACTTCAAGGCTGGTGAAAACGACCTCGCTGGTTGCGACAAGGGCAATACATACCAGCTCAACGCTACTCCGCTCATCGAGAATGCCACCGGCTACTGGACGGTAACTCCCGAGACCGTGAAGTTTGGCGATGAGAACAATTCCGCTATCAACGATCCGAAGGCTACCGCCATCAACCTCAGCACCGATGTCGACAACCAGTTTGTATGGCACGTTGCTTACAAGGATTGCCCGGCAGTGGCTTCCGCTCCGATTGTCATCAAGAACCACGCTGTACCCACACCTGAGATTACAAGCAAGTTCAACGATGTCATCTGCTCGCAGACCATCACCCTCGAGGCCAAGATGCCCGCTGCTCCGGCAGTAGGCTACTGGTCAGACGCTAATGTCGATTGGTACGCCAACGGCAATGTTGCCGAGTACTCCGACGCTTCTACTCTTGCAAGCGTCAAGATTGGCAACCTGCCCAAGAACCAGAAGAGCACCTTCCGTTGGAATGTCAAGAACGCGGAGTGCAGCGCCTTCACCGAGGTTACCGTAGAAAACAAGAACTACGAGGCTGTCATCAACTCTCCGACGGCAGACGTAGTGAACATCTGCGGCAATTCGCTCAAACTCTCCGGCCAGGAAGTTAACGTACCCGGCAGGTGGGATTGGGACGACGCCAATGTAACCCTCGTGGATGGCTACACTAAGAATGACGCCACCATCGAAGTAACTGGCATCACCACCAACACCGTAAGGTTCTACTGGATTGTCGGCGAAGATGGCACGCTCTGCGGCGAGCGCAGGGATTACGTAGATGTCAATAGCATCGGCGTAGAATCCGATCCCGGCAATGATATGATTGCTTGTTCGCACGACGATGGCGTACTCCAGGCCAAGAATCCCGAGAATGGCACTGGCCACTGGGTACTCGTATCTGGCGCCAACAAGGAGCAGGTGGTATTCAACTCCACATCCAACTACACCACCGTCACCAATATGAATGGCGGCGACTACAAGTTCACTTGGGTTGTAGAGTCTTCCGCTACCGACACTCAGACCGGCAAGCATTGTATTGACGACACCCAGTCTGTATTCATCCACGACAACACCTTCTCTGTGGATGCCGACAGGGACGAGGAGACCAAGAACCACAGGATCTGCGGTCCGGTATTCACCTCCAACGGCACTATTCCTGACGCTGTGACTGGCTCCGGCTTCTGGAAGATCAATACTCCTGGTGTGACATTCGTCGATGAGGCAGAATCCACCAGCTACTCCTGCAAGTTTGCTGGCATCACCTCCGAGGCCAACCTTACTTGGACTGTTACCCAGAACGGATGTACCAAGTCCGACGACATCACTGTCATCAACCGTCAGCCCAAGGCTGAGGTTCAGCAGCTTGTTTACGAGACTTGTGACAACGAGCAGCAGCTTGCAGCCACCGCACTTGATGGCTACAAGTCCTACTGGAGGGTCAACAACGCTGGTTCTGGCAACTTCCGCAACGGAATTACCGCTTACAACGCTGTTTACGAGAATATCCACGAAAGCTCCACTGTAACCCTCGATTGGGTTGTGGAGGCCAACGACCTCAACGGCTGCGAGGCTGCCACCACTGTCACCATCAACAACCGCAGGGCTACCCCGATACTCACCGTTCCTGAATACACTTGCGACGACAAGGCAGAGCTTACCGTAAGCACTGCAAGCGTACCCGAGGGCTACACCTGCAGCTGGTCGTCCAATACCGGCGCGCAGATTACCGAGACCGAGTTCAATAGCAAGGCTTCCGTGACTGGTCTCAAGGCTGGCAAGGAGAATGTCATCAAGCTCACCATCAATTCTACAGTGGAAGGTGCTAAGCAGTGTCCCGATAATTACACCACCGCTACCATCATCAATGTCAACCCGGGCGAGGCTAAGATTCTCCAGCCTGTTGCTGACAACCGCATGGTATGCGACAGCAAGGTAGAGCTTACCGCTCAGTACCTCGACGACACCGAGCATATCACTGGCGAGTGGACCACCACTTCCACCAAGGCTATGATTGAGGGTCAGAATGTTAATTCTACCATCACTACCAATACTAAGATTACATACGACCGTCTCGCAAGCGACAACAACGTATTCCGCTGGACCATCTACCGCCCGGCATACGTTGGCAAGATTACCTGCGACGCTGTATACGACGAAGTTACTATCGTCAACAACAGCGTAACCGCCGGCAAGGCTCTCGCAGACAAGGAATCTTGCGACGGCAGTGTTGACCTCGTGGCTGACGACCTCAACTCTATCAACACTGGCAATGTATGGGGCGAATGGACTGCACAGAGCGGCATCGCCATCGAGAATGCAGACAGCTACAAGGCTCACGTAGTCAACATCCCTGTCAACAGCAGCGACTACTTCACCTGGACTGTTTACAAGGGCGATCGCGACGGCAAGTTCTGCACAAGCGATCCTGTAACTATGAAGGTGACCAACTACCAGGTTAAGCCTGTAGTTACCAAGAAGGATGCGCCTATCTGTGACGACAATACCATGATCCAGGCTGTTTCGGTATCGTCTTACGGCACCGACACCCACGGCTACTGGTCGCTCGCCGATTGGCCCAAGAACCGCATCGACGCCGCCAATATCAAGTTTGATTCCAACGCTAACGAGACCACAGTATCCGGCTTGACCGAGACTGGCGACTACACATTCCACTGGAACGTATACCGCACTGTCAACGGCAAGAACATCTGCGAGTCTTACGACGACGTTGTCATCAAGAACTCCATGATTAAGGAGGTGGATGCCGACACCGAACTCGCCGAGGGCGAAGACCGCAGCGTCTGCGGCACTTCCACCAAGCTCTACGGTTCGTCGCAAGATCCGTCGGCTCACGGCACTTGGACTTCGCTCACTCCTGGCTTCGACGACAGCAACATCGAAGAGCCCACAGCTTGGAACTCCGTTGTCAACCACATCCCGAACACTGGCGTAACCCTCCAGTGGACTCTCGACAACGGCTCTTGTACCAAGGCTGCCACCATCAAGCTCTACAACGACAAGATTGTACCGCTCATCACCGTGGAGGCCACCCAGCTCGAAGACGGCACTTACTCCATCTGCGACAATAGCGTGAAACTCACCGCTTCCAACTCGCTCGATGAAAACCTCACCGCAACCTGGCGTACCAACAGCGACGGCCATTGGACTTCCAACGAGACCGTAGTGGACGGCTATAAGACCACCACCGGCAAGACCGTTGTTTTGGGTCAGATCAATAGCGGCGCATCCGTAGACGTAGAGCTCGTGCTCAACCACAAGCTCAGCAACGGCCCGGTATGTCAGTCTACTGCTTCCGTAAGGATTACCAACTTCGACTACACCCTCCAGGCTGGCTACGAGCGCAAGACCAACTGCAAGGACGAGTTTGAACTCACCGAGGCCAACGCACCCGCCAACTCTCTCGTATGGTGGGAGTCCAGCAGGCCCGAGGTTACATTCTCGCAGGGCGACGGCGAGGCCAATGCAATTGCAGGCAGCCTCGTTAATAAGACCGTGGCTCAGAACCTCTTGAAGTCTAAGGATCACGTATTCACGCTCCATGCTGATTACAATGGCTGTCCCAAGACTGCCACTGTCAAGATCTACGACAACAACATCGACGACCCGTACATCACTCCGATGCCCGCCGTTACTTGCGACGAGAACATCAACCTCACCGCCAACAATCCGACGGCTGGCAAGGGCAAGTGGAACATGACTCCGACCTCTATCCAGTACGTAAGCGGCACCAACACCGACAATGTGGTTACTGTTACCAACTTGCCGGAGAACTCCACCGCTACCTTCACTTGGACTATCACAAGCGACGACGGCGTTTGCTCCAAGGTTTCCGAGCCTGTTAGCATGCTCAATAAGAGCTACACCAACAGCATCGAGACCCCGAGCCAGACTGTCTGCGACAATAGGATTGCTCTCGACGCCAAGGACGTAGCAAGCGTATACGGTGTCAAGGGCTGGTGGACCACCAACAACGCCACTGTTACCGAGGCCATCGCCGCAAGCAGCGAGCAGCCCTCCATCGTTGTAGACCTGCCCGCCAATGCTATCGTGACATTCACATGGCACGCTCAGTACAGCGACGGCACTCTCACCTGCGCTGACGAACCCGAGGATGTAGTTATCACCAACGAAAGCCTCGTAGTGACCGCCAAGGTATCTGAGAAGTACACCGACAATACCACCTGCGACAACGACATCGAACTCGTAGGCTCCATCCTTCCCGCTGGTGGCGAAGGCGAGTGGACATGTGTTGGCGGCATCGACGCCGACAAGGTAACATTCTCGCCCAACGCTTCCAACTACAAGGTAACGGCTCACAACCTCAAGAGCGGCGACTACCAGTTCTACTGGACTGTGAAGTCGGCTGCAAAGGTTGCCGACCCGACCAAGGGCTGCGAAGTTCCGTCCAATATGCTCACCGTACACGCCAACGGATTCACTGTTGACGCCGACAAGGCTGCCGACGACATCACCAAGACTCGTCAGGTATGTAGCCAGACTGTTGCCGTACAGCCCTCTACAATCAAGGCTGGCAGCACAGTGGCTTGGGTAGGCGCATCCTACACCGAGGACGTCAATGGCGCAATCGTAGTTGACATGGAAGGCAAGTCGTCTGTACGCCTCGATTACACAGAGACCGCTACCAACGGCTGCTCCGCTACCGACTACGTAACCCTCATCAACGTACAGCCCACCGCTACCGCCGACATCGCTTACAATACTTGCGACGGCACGGCTGAGCTTACCGCCGGCAACATCGAGCCTGGCACCAAGGGTTACTGGGAGAAGGTATCCGACGCTTACAGCGGATCCTTCAATTCCAATACTCAGGTATCGCGCATCGAATACGACGGTGTACACAACACTATGATTTACAATGTAGCCGACAATTCCGAGACCAAGCTCCGCTACGTAGTGGAGATTGAAAGCGACGCCACCTGCTCCAACAGCGTGGAGGCCACCGTCATCAACCACAGGTTCATCCCGACTATCACAGCCGACGCTGTAGTCTGTGGCGACGAACTCGCAATTGAAGGCAAGGCTCCTGCATACGGCACTTACACCGGCACTTGGGCTGGCTCAGGTCTCACATTCGAGCCTGTGGCAGACGAGAGCAACAAGGTAGTTGTCAAGGGCCTTGTACACGGCAACAACAATATCACCTGGACCGTCAAGGATTCCTACGGATGTCCCGACAATGTGGCTTCGTTCACTATCGACAATGTGACACCCGGCGTGGCTCAGATTATGATGAGCGACCTCGACAAGGAAGTCTGCGACGGCAACGTAACCCTCAAGACCCGTGAACTCGAGCCCGGCGTCATCGGCAAGTGGACCACCACTTCCAGCGCATTCGTCAAGGGCACGCAGGTGGCTTCCACCACAATCACCGGCACTTCGGTGGATTACGTAAACCTCAATGGCAACGACAACACCTTCACATGGGTAATCTACCGTGAAGGTCACGAGAACGACTGCGCTCAGAAGGCTGAGGTTGTCATCGTCAACAACCACATCGAGGCTGGCAACATCTTGAATAAGACTGTTACTTGCGACGGCAACATCGAACTCGAAGCCGAGCCCATCGTTGACAAACTCGCTAACGGCAAGTGGACTTCCGCATCTGGCATCGCTGTCATCGACGGCACGGCAGAGCACAAGGCTACTGTAAACGGCATCGCTGTCAACGAATCTCAAAACTTCATCTGGACTGTTACCAAGGGCAAGAGCGGCAAGTGCTACGATTCCAAGACTGTTACGGTATCCAACTACCAGTCGGACGCTACACTGCCCGAATCTGAAATCGTAACTTGCGGCACTACTGCAGAGCTCGTTGCAGACGCCATCAGCCACATGGGCGACAATGTTCACGGCGAGTGGACTTCGTACCAGCCCATGAGCGGTGCCAACAACGTTAGCATCCTCAGTGCTACAAGCAACCGCGCTACCGCCACCAACCTCAACGTCACTGGCAAGTACGTATTCAGGTGGAATGTATGGCGCGAGATTGCAGGCAAGCGCGAGTGCGAGACCTACGCAGACCTGATTGTTTCCAACTCCATGCTCTCTGTGGACGCCGACATCCTCGTAGACGGCAAGTCTACCAACACCTGCGGCGACACCTACATGCTCCATGGTCAGACAATCACCGGCGTAGAAGGCGAATGGTCTGTCAAGAGCGGCGACGAGGAGAAGATCAGCATCTCCGACACGAAGGATCCCAATGCTACCGTTACTGGTGTCACCACCAACGGTATCACTCTCACATGGACTGTTAAGCGTCCCGACGGCACTTGCCCGGTATCCGACGACATCACCATCTACAACGACTTCGTAGCTGCTGGCGCAACATTCACTGAGCCGGTATGCGACGGCACGGTAGTGCTCACCGCCGCCAACGACGTGGCTAACGCCGACAACCTCGAAGGCTGGTGGACTCCGGGTGCTTCCACCACCGGCAAGTTCGTAGACGCTACTGGCAAGGAAATCACCGGCAAGGTAACCTCTCAGGTAGCTACATTCACCGGCATACCCGAGGGCGCAACCGCCGAGCTCACTTGGACCGTCCGCAATGTACGTCCCGACAATACATACTGCGAGGACAGCAAGCTCCTTACCATTGTCAACAAGGGCTTCAGCTTCACCGCAGGTTCCAACGACGTCACCACATGCTCTGACGAGTACGAGATGAAGGCTTCTCTGCCCGCTGGCGCAACTGGCTACTGGTCTTGCAACAACGCTGTCGAGTACATCACTTCCGACGCAGAGAAGTATCCCGACGGCATCAACGACCCGCACGCCACAGTCAAGGGCTTGAGCAACGCTACAGTCAACGTATTCACCTGGAACGTTTCGTCCAACGGCTGCAACAGCTCGGCTCGCGTTGAGATTGTCAACAACTCCGTATCGCCCGCCGAGATTTCCACCAAGGATCACGCCGAGTGCCAGACAGAGTTTGTTCTCAACGCCACCAAGCCTGCTCAGGGCAACGGCAAGTGGAGCACTTCCACCAACGGAATCACCTTCACTTCCAACCTCAGCGGCGACGAGGCTAATATCGGCGCATCTGCCAACAACGTTACCGTCCATGGCATGAGCCCCAACACCGAGGCAATCTTCGTATGGACTGTAAGCCGCGACAATGGCAACGGTCTGGTTTGCAGCGACAGCAAGTCTGTCACCATCAACAATACTCACTACGAGGCTCATATCCTCACCCTCACCGACAACAACGGCAAGGGCACTGTGAAGACTGTCTGCAAGCCCGAAGTTGAGCTTCTCGCCGAGGATTCTAAGTCTAAGTACAATGTACCTGGCTACTGGACCGCCGACAGGCCTGTTACAGGTCTCGTATCTGGCGAGGATGCCAAGACTCAGAATACCAATGTATCTATCAGCGTATCCGACCTCCTCAGCGGTGCTACCACATTCACTTGGAATGTTGACAACGGCTCCTGCGGTCACGAGACCGACGCCATCATCGTTACCAACGATGTGGTGACTGCAAACGCTGGCAAGGACATCGCCGCTTGTGGCAGCTCGTCCGAACTCAATGCAGAAGTACCCGCCATCGGCACTGGCTCTTGGGAGTGCATCGCTGGCACCAACAAGGAGAAGGTTACATACGACAATACCGAGGCTAACAACTACCACACCGGCATCAACGGTCTCACCGGCGGCAACTACACATTCCGCTGGACTGTTAAGTCGGCTGGCGACATCCAGTGCTCGGCATACGACGACGTTGTAGTATCGATGAACGAGTTTACAGTGGATGCCGACCGCACCACCAACGACGACTTCCGCTACATCTGCGGCGACGAGGCGACTATCCAGGCTTCCGTACCGATGGGCGATGGCTGGTGGACTGTTCAGCCCGCTACTCTGACCGACAACATCAATTCTATCAACGGTGTACCTAACGAAATCAAGGTAAGCGGCATCACTTCGTCGGCTGTATTCACATGGCACGAGTTGCGCAACGGCTGCGAGGCTGAAAACTCCATCACCCTCTACAACCGTCAGCCGCAGGCTATCGCAGTAGACAAGTACTACACCTGCACTGGCAACGACGTACAGCTCACCGCAACTCCCGCAGCTGCCGGCACCACCGGTCACTGGGAGGAGGAGCGCGACTACGTAGGCCACTTCATCAACGCCGAGAACCCCGACGCTGTTTATACCGGCATGGATGCCAATAGCACCGTATCCCTCAACTGGGTGGTTGTCGACGACCTGATGACTTCCTGCACCAAGTCGTTCCAGGTAACTGTCACCAACTTCAACTACCAGCCCTCTATCTTCGTCAACGACGAGGTAATCTGCGCTGACAATGTTGAACTCCGTGGCAGCATACCCGCCGAAGGCTTCACCGGCAAGTGGACTCCGGCAAACAACGACGAAATCAAGTTTACCGACGAGACTGCCGCTACAACAACGGCTCAGAAGCTCGCCCTCGGCGACAACAGGATTGTTTGGACTGTGACCAACGTTGGCGGTCAGGGCATCCCGACCTGCAGCAACCCGGCTGAGATTACCATCACCAACAATCTGCCCGGCGAGGCTAAGATTCTCACCACCAAGAAATACACTTGCGACAATACCATCACCCTCAAGGCTGAGGCCATCGGCGGCGATGTAAGCTACGAGTGGAGCACGGTAGGTGGTGCTCAGAAGGAGCTTGTTTACGACGACAACCACAATGTAATACCCAACCAAATCAAGTACAACACGCTTGATCTCGACAAGAATATCTTCAAGTGGAGAATTTGGAAGGGCTCTTGCTCCGACGAGGCTGAAATCTCTATCTACAACAATTACGTGGATGCCAAGATCGACTACGCCGACAAGGTAAGCTGCAACAATACTGCAACTCTCCAGGCTGAGGACAACACCGTGGCATTCCCCGGCTCCATCGGCACTTGGGAGTCGCTCAATGGCAGCACATTCGGCGACACCGACCAGACCATCACCAACGAGCACGCTGTATCTGTCAAGAATATCCCGTCTACCGGCGACGTATTCACATGGACAGTTACTAAGAGTGACGCAGTATCTGGCGGCGAGTGCAAGAAGGTACAGACTGTCAACATCCTCAACTACTACATCGAGGCTGAGATTCTCACCGAAGACAAGACCATCTGCAAGGAATCCGAGCTTCTCCAGGCCAAGAATGTTTCTGGCTACGGCACCACTGCTCACGGCTATTGGGACATCGAAGAATATCCGTCGAGCAAGATTGCAAGCAAGGACGCCATCAAGTTTGAGGATTCCAACAGTTACAATACCACCGTATCCGGCATGACTGCCAACGGCGAGTACGTATTCTCTTGGAATGTATACCACGAGCTCAACAACGGTGCTGAGCGCACCTGCGAGCAGAAGGCTACTGTAAGGTTCACCAACATAATGTTTGACGTAGACGCCGACCTCGTAGACGCCGACAACAAGGTGAACACTTGCAACACCTACTACGACCTCAATGCTACTCCGCTCACCGACGGCAGGACTGGTCACTGGGAGATAATGTCTGCCAATACCGATGGCAGCGTCAAGATCGAATCTCCTGACAGCCCGTCCACAAGGATCACCGGCATCCCGACTTCGGGCGTATCGCTCCGCTGGATTGTTGATTCCAAGGATGGCAAGTGTCAGGTACCGAGCGACCTCACCATCACCAACCAGAAGATTGAGCCGGTAGTTACCATCGTGGACGTAGATTGCGAAGGCAACGCTACACTCCAGGGCAACGAACTCGGCAACGGTCTCACCGGCTACTGGAAGAAGGCTTCTGATTCTTACGCTGGCGAATTCGCCGACGGCTCTATCAATACAGCCGCTACCCAGTACCTCGGCATCCCGACCGGCGCAACTGTCGGCCTCACCTGGACTCTCACCAACGAGGTATTCGACAATGAGGCAGCAGACGGCAAGTTCACCTGCACCGCAGACAAGACCGTATACGTTACCAACGGCGGCTTCGGTGTGACGGCAGGACCCAACGACATCACCGATTGCTCCGACACCTACCAGCTCCAAGGCTCGTTGCCTGACGGTGCTACCGGCGAGTGGACATGCTCTGTGGACGGCGTTGTTTACACTTCGTCCAATACCGAGAAGTACGCCGACGGCAAGAACGACCCGAATGCTATCGTAAGCAACCTCAGCAACTCTCAGGACAACATCTTCCGCTGGAATGTTACTAAGGGCAGCTGCACCAACTTCGACGAGGTAATCATCCGCAACAACCAGCCGAGCGTTGCCAAGATTACCACCGCCGACAAGCAGACCATCTGCGACAATAGGATTACCCTCACCGCAGAAGAGCCTATCTACGGCACAGGCTTGTGGAGCGCAGACGCTTCGAGCATCGTATGGATCAATGGTTCTGATAAGGTAGACGAACCCTCGATGAGCCAGATTACAGCTACTTCGATGAGGCCCAACAACGATACCAAGTTCACTTGGACTGTTACCAAGCCCAACGCCTTCTCGCCCGACGACAAGGCTAATAAGAACTGTGTATCCACCACCTCCATCACTATAAGCAACCTCTACTACGAGGCTGAAATCTTCACCGCCAAGGAAGAAGGCAAGACACGCCAGGAACTCTCTGTCTGCGAAGACTTCGCAGCTGTGGAGGCCAAGGATGCCGCCATCTACGGTGCTAAGGGCTGGTGGACTGCAAGCGACCCGAACCTCGACCTCACTACTATCTCCGATAAGCCTGAGGTAACGTTCACCAACCTTGCCAACACCACCACCACATTCACATGGCACGTTCAGAACGGCACTTGCGACGAGAAGGTGGCCACCATCGACATCACCAACTCCACCGTCAAGGCTGAGGTTATGGACAACAAGGTGGCTTGCCAGCACAACGACGAACTCATCGCTACCGCTCTCAACAACGGTGCTACTGGCAAGTGGGCACAGGTGAAGACCACCGCCGAAGAGACCACAGTAGATATCGCTTCGTCCGACAATTACAAGACCGCTATCAGCGGAATGACGAGCGGCAGCTACAAGTTCTCTTGGACTGTTACATCTCAGGACGGCAGGTGTGAGGACGTTGCATACGTCACCATCACCGACAATACCTTCTCCGTAGACGCCGACCTCTCCACCAACGAGGCTTACCGCTACGTCTGCGGCACCGAGACCGACCTCGAGGCTCAGGCTTCCACTGGCACTGGCAAGTGGATTGTTCCCGCCGAGAGTGGGGTAGAGGTTAGCGACATCAATTCCAACAAGGTTGTTGTCACCAAGCTCGCTTCTTCCGCAACACTCGTTTGGGAGGAGACTCGCGGTCAATGTACGGTTCAGGATCAGATTACTCTCACCAACCGTCTGCCGATTGTCAACGCCAAGACCGACTACTACACTTGCGACGGCACAATCACCCTCAACGCTACTGTTGAAGCTCCGTTGACGGGTCGTTGGGAGAAGATTTCCACATCTACTCCGTCGGTATTCGAGAAGAACGAAGGCACAGCCATCAACGAGGGCATCGTCAAGTTTGTCAAGATGGCAGACAACTCCACCGAACAGTTGAAGTGGATTGTTACCGACGACCTCCTCAAGAACTGCGAGAATACCGCCATCGCTACTGTTACCAACTTGAAGACCACCGCCGAGATATTCGACGTGGACGACGTCTGCGGCTCGCACGTACCGATGATTATGGCTCAGGCAATTCCTGAGGGCTTCGAAGGCACATGGTCGAGCGCAGAGTCCAAGATTACCTTCGGCGACGCTCACGCAATCTCCACCTCTATCGACGGCCTCCTCGAAGGTCAGAACGAGATTGTCTGGACCGTGGTTGACAAGGAAGGACGTTGTCCTGAATCCAACATCGCTCGCAGGATTGTTAGGAACAACAATCCGTCGCAGGCTACCATCACATCAGACGATTCTGAAGAAGGTCGTCAGTACTGCGGCGGCGAGTTTACCCTCAAGGCTCGTACCCCGATACTCTCCAACAAGGAAATCGGCGTATGGTCTGTGGCTCGCGGCAGCGTTAAGTGGAGTGCAGTAGGCGAAGACCAGACCTTCGACGCCGAGGCCAACGCAATCATCTGCTCCGGCAGCAACACCACCGTTAAGTTTAACGAACTCGGTATCGACGGCGCAGTATTCGTCTGGACTATCAAGAACGGCAACTGCACCACCAAGGATGAAATCACCATCATCAACAACACCGTGGTGGCTGACGCTGGCGACAACAAGGAAAGCTGCGACGGCACTGCAATCCTCTCCGCTCTCGATCCCGAATCCGTACCTTACAAGGGTCAGGGCAGGTGGACTGCTGGCAACAGCGACGTTGTATTCGAGAACGGTGCTACATCGCTCTACAATGTCAAGGTAAGCAACCTCCCGGCTGGTCCTACCACATTCTACTGGACTGTAAGCAAGGGCAAGTGCTCGGAGGAGAAGGCTGTTACTGTCAACAACAACTCTGTATCGTCTACCATCGAGGAAGGCTCCGAGCTTTACATCTGCTCTAAGGAACAGACCCTCACCGGCAACAACCTCACTGGTACTGGTGCTCAGGGCATCTGGGTAGTTGGCAACCCGAAGACTGCTAAGCCTATCGACGGCATCTATACCAACTACAATGCTACCTTCACCAACTTCAGCACTGGTGCCAACGACATCAAGTGGGTTGTCAACAAGGGCGGCGTTCTCAACGCCAACAAGGACGGCTTCATTGGTGGTTGTACCGCTACTTCCTCTATCAACGTAGTATACAACGGCATCTCTACATCAATCTCTGGTGTGGATGTCAACGACAATATGGTGTTCACCTGCGAGACATCTCGTACATTCACCGGCGCATTGCCTGGTCTCTGCCACGGCGAGTGGACCATCATCGGTGGTCAGGGCAATGTGGACGATCCCAAGATGCTCCAGAACAGCACCATCACCGTCAAGAATATCGCTACCGATTCGTTCACGACGCTCCGCTGGACTGTCACGAGCGACAAGAATGAAAACTGTACCGACTACGCCGAGGTTTCCATCAAGAGCCTCAATGTAAGCGCAGAGCTTGTAAGCGACCCGGTAATCTACAGCTGCACCGGCACTGAGGAAATCTCCGCAGTAGCTGTTAGCGGTGCCGACTGCTGGTGGTCGCCCGCCAACGCAAGCAACCTGGGTCAGATGGTCAACTCCATCAACGTGGACGGCGACCCGCTCCCGAGGTGCTACTCGGCTGTTACCACAGTCAAGGGCGTTGGCAAGGATGCTTCCGAGCGTTACATCTGGCACGTTGAGATGACCGGCGGCGAAGGCAACAAGAAGGTTACTTGCGAAGCCACCACCTCCGTACTCATCGCCAACAGCGACTTCGAATTGTCGGCTGGCACTTATCCGCCCACCTGCAACACCGAGGTTACTCTCGACGCTACTCACTACGAGTCTGGCTCTGGCTACTGGAAGCTCGTGGCTGGCAATGGCGAGTTTGAAAACTTGGACGACACTACCAAGTTCAACGCTAAGATCAAGATTGATGCTGGCGCAACCCTCTCCCTCGATTGGCACTACGAGAAGAACGGATGCTCTAAGGTAGCCTCCGTCAACATCGAGAGCCGCCGTGTAATGGCACTTGCTTCTGGCAAGAGCACCTGCGACGAGAGCACCAACCTCAACGGCACACTCCGTGAAAATGAGACTGGTGTATGGCAGGAGAGCAACCCCAACATCAAGTGGCTCGACGACAACGACGAGGAGATTACAGATCCCGAGCTGATTGCCAAGGCTAAGACCAACCCGAGGGCTCGCGTCTCTGGCCTCTTGCCCGGCAACAACCCGTTCACTTGGACTGTTACCAACGGCTACTGTACGACTCCTGTCAATGCCAACATCAACTACCTCGTGCCCAACTCGGATCTCTCCAACACCTACGTTCCCAAGTGGTGCGCCGACGAGTACGACCTCTCTGCCGCAATGGATCCGGCTACCAACAATGCCACTGGTCTCTGGTCTGTGACATTAGGTCCTGGCAAGATTGAGGATCCCACCAACTGGCAGACACGTATCACCGGTCTCCAGAAGGGCAAGAACGTCATCGAATGGATTGTGACGGCTACCACGACGGAAGGCGGCTGTGTAGGCAAGACTGCTATCGAGATTTGGAACCAATCGCCCGAAATCTCCGCATCCGAGTACATCCACTTCTGCGACGACAAGGGTACTCTCGGTGCTGCTACCCCGGGTGCCAACTGCACTGGCTGGTGGACTATGAACAAGACCACCGTATACGACGGATTCTCTCTCGACGGCGTACCTTACGAGAAGGTCAAGAACTTCGAGACCGAATGGACCAACCCGATTGCTGAATACACCGGCGCAAGGCGCGGCTCTACGCTCCTCACATGGCACGTTAGGGACAATGTTTCCGGCTGCGAAATCACAAAGGATGTTTCCGTAATCAACGGCTCGTTCGTGGCTTCCGCAGGCGAATCCAAGGACATCGATCCTTGCGAGGAGGAAGTAGGTCTCTTCGGTACTCCGCTCGATGAAGGCGACAAGGGCTGGTGGGAGCCTGTGGACAAGAACCTCAACGTTACGTTCTCCAACTCCACAAGCAACCGCACCACTGTTACCGGATTGAAGTTCGGTCACAACATCCTCCGCTGGAACATGATTAAGGAGGGATGTCCTGCCACCGCAACCATCGACGTTATCCACATGAGGTATCCTGGATTCACCGCTGGCGACGATACCGACGTCTGCGAGCCCACTTACCCGCTCATCGGTACCGACCCGAAGGCATTCGAGGACGAATCCAACTACCCGAACATCCACTCTCACTGGGAGTATGTATCTGGCAAGGGTACCGGCACATTCGACAATCCTACCAACTTCTCCACCAGGGTTCGCGGCCTTGGCGTGGGTGAGAATAAGATTAAGTGGGTTGTTGACAATGGTACCTGTCTCATGGAAGACATCGTAACCCTCACCAACTACGGCAGGGAAGCCGACGCCCAGGGCGGCAAGAAGGCTATCGACCAGTGCGAGGATTACAGGCAGTTTACTGCTGTGATGCCTACCGAATACGACTCCGTATACTGGCGCATCGAGAACGGCCTCGGCTCGTTCTACACGCAGCGCACTCACAGTGATAGGGTATACGACATCGCTAATGGCGAAATCAACCCCTACACCGACCACTGCGACACCGCTACAGTTTACGGCCTCGACTACGGCTTGAACACCATCACTTGGAACGTTTGGAACAAGGGCTGCCACACCACCGACACCGTGAAGATCAACAACCTCTCGCCGTCCAAGGCTGTGGTTGCCGCCAAGAATGTTCCGATCTGTAGCACCGAATACCACCTCAGCGGCAATGCACCGAGGATTGGTAAGGGTGTCTGGACAAGCGTTTCTGAAAATAGCAATGCTAAGATTGCCAACTCTACCGACAGCTACACCGAAGTATCTGGCTTGGCAGTGGGTGAAAACAGGTTCGTATGGACCATCACCAACGAGCAGAACGGCTTGGTATGTAAGACCTCTGACGACGTAATCCTCAACAACGAGGCAATCACGGTATCCGCTGGACGCGACTTCGTAGTCTGCGAGGATTCTACAATACTCCGCGCAGCCGATCCCACTCCGTACACCGGCTACTGGACGCCGATTACTTCGCACGCCAAGATTGCTGATCCCTCGGCTTACGAGACCAAGGTTACCAACCTCGTAACGGGTGCCAACACATTCCGCTGGACCAAGACCAACGGCTCTTGCTCCGTAAGCGACGAAGTGACCATCACCGTCAACAAGCCGACCACAGCTAATGCTCCCGATACCATCTACTCTTGTACCGACTACGTACAGCTCTCTGCCAACACGCCCGATGTGGACGAAGTAGGCTGGTGGAAGGTTGTAGTAGGCAACGGTCAGATAGACGGCGACAGCACTGTTGTCAACTCCAAGGTAATTGGCCTCGGCGCAGGTTCCAACATCATGCTCTGGCACATCCGCCGTGGTGTCGAAAAGGATGCCTGCACATCGATTGACACCGTTGTCGTAATGAGCAACAGCCTCACGATGTCTGTAACATCGAGCCAGGAGGTTTACTGTTCGAGCGACGGCCACGTAATGGGTGTGGTCAACGTAGAGGATTACACCTCCGAATGGATTCCTGTAGGCGGTACGGCTAAGTTCGACACGCCCGATAAGGCGGAGACCGACGTACATGACCTCGTGGTAGGTATGAACACCCTCCGCTGGACTGTCAGGGTCAAGGGCCCGAACAATACTGAATGTTCGTCCTTCAAGGATGTGGTGGTATACAACTACACCGCACCGCAAGCACTCCTGCGTGATTCGCTCAAGGTATGTAACACATACGCCGACATCGTCGCCAACAATCCGCCCACCGGCTTCAGTGGCAAGTGGGGATTCACCGAGGGTCACGCTGTATTTGAGAATAGTACTGCCAACTCCACAAGGGTAACCGAACTCTCCGAGGCTGACAACTTCATCACCTGGACTATCTACAAGGAGAATACAGAATGTCAGTCGACGGCTACGATGGTGCTCTCCGCATCCACAGTGGCTACTCAGACCTCTGGCGACAACGGTACCGACACCCTCAGGGTATGCGGCACTCACACTTCTATCTCTGCTGCTCCCGCTGGCAACAACGCTACGGGCTGGTGGACTACATCGTCCAAGCACATTACATTCAAGGACGACAACACCACCTCCGAAAACACCGAGATTGAGAACGTTACCCCTGGTCTCCACAACCTGACCTGGCATATCAAGACAGACAATGGCTGTGAGGCATACGCTCCGCTCGTTGTCATCAACGACAAGTACTCGGCAGAGGCAAGCCTCGCCACCGCCAACCCGATTTGTAACGGTGAGGCTACGGTAATAGGCAACGTCCCGGCATCTGGTGCTAATGGTTGGTGGACAGGTCCTTCTACTGCCAAGTTCGTTGACCAGACCACAGGCCAGCTCGTCGACAGCCTCCCGCAGACTGTTGCCACGATGCAGGTAAGCGTTCAGGGCTACAACAGGGCTGTATGGCACATCAAGAAGGGCAAGTGCGAGACATCCGACTTCGTTGACATCTACAACCTTACTGTGGAGGCCATCGCTGGCGACCCGGTTATCGCTTGTAACAACAACGAGGTGAAGGTCATCAACGCTCAGCCCGCTCCTGAAGACGGATACGGCTACTGGGAATTGGCAAGCGGCCAGGTTACTATCGCCGACCCGACCTCTTACATCACCTCTGTAAGCGGCATCCAGCAGGGTACCAACACCCTCAAGTGGACCATCGGTTCGAGGGAATGGGAAGACGAGCGTGGCGTTAAGCATCACTGCGAATCGTCCGACTACCTCGAAGTAAACAACAACTACTTCACCACCAACGCCGGTGCCGACCGTGAGGTCTGCGATACCGAGACAGAGCTCCGCGCTACTTACCACGGCTCCAAGGCCAAGGGTCGCTGGTCGGGTGGTTACTTCGACGACCCGGAGAACTACAAGACCAAGGTCACCAAGCTCCAGCCCAGCAAGATGAACACCTTCACCTGGACTGTGGAACTCAACGGCTGCGAGGCTTCCAGCGAGGTACACATTACAAGCACCAAGGTGGACATCGAAATCACGTCCGGCGACAAGTTTGTATGTAGCAACAGCACCAACATCGAGGCTCGCCAGTCGGCAGGCGTCGGCAAGTGGTCGATACCCACTGGCGGTGGCAAGATCGAAGATCCCACGGCTCAGAGCACGACGATTCGCGACCTCAATAAGAATGAGAACATCATCCGTTGGACTGTTACTTACGGCCAGCAAAACTGTGTTACCATGAAGGAAGTCACCATCGACAATAAGACCCTCGACATCACCGCAGGCTTCGACCAGAGCATCTGTGATACGTTCACAACTCTCGCCGGTATGCCGCTCGGTGAAAACCAGGTGGGCACATGGTACTCCGGTGTAAGGAGCAACATCATCGAAACTGTGGGCGACGGTCCTACATTCGACGACCCGCACCTCTACAACACCCGTGTAAGCGGCCTCTACTACAGCGAGGATGGTCTTGGATACGCCAACCCCTTCACCTGGTACGTACAGGATACAGTTACCAAGTGTACCGGCGAGGCCACCGTACAGATTATAAGCTACCACTTCAATGTGGACGCCGACATCTCTACTCTCGACAACAAGAAGGAGGTGGACGACACTACTGGCGGCGCCAACATCGAGATCCGTGCTAAGGAGACTCCGTTCTACACAGGACAGTGGTTCCGCGTCACTGGCAACGGCACACCGACTCCTGCAACAGGTCCTGTTACTACTATCTACGGTCTCTCGGCAGGCTTCAACCAGATTGGCTACACCGCCAAGCTCCTGCCCGGCGACGGCTCCAAGTACATCCCGCAGTGTCAGGCTACCGACTACGTGACGATTGCTTACAGGGCATTCACCGTAGAAGCCGGTGTCGACAGGTCTATCTGTGAAGACTCCATCCAGCTCAACGCTCAGATGGTACCGAATGCAGTATCCTACTGGTCGGTAGCTGATGGTGGTAGCGGCAGCAGTAGCATGGTAGGCTTCGAAGACAAGTCCAGCCCGAAGACTTGGGTACGCCACCTCTCCAAAGGCAAGAACGTACTCCTCTGGAATGTCATCAAGAACGGCTACCTCGCTCAAGACTCCGTAATCATCTACAACTACGGATTCACAGTGGATGCCGGCGAAGACCAGCACCTCTGCGTGCCCAAGACGGAAATCCACGCTACCGCTCCGCTCGACAACCCGCTCCTCACCGAAGACTCCTTCAACTGGACTGGTGAGTGGGACATCTCGGACGGTGGTATGAGGTTCGCCGACAGGAAGGCTGCAAGCACTGCTATCGACTCCCTCAAGCCGATGACCAACAAGGCGGTATGGCACGTGACGGCCTTCATGAAGGATCTCTTCACGGAAGACAAGAAGTCGCTCCGTTGCTACGCTACCGATACTGTGAATGTCACCTACTATGTGGCTCCTGAGCCCGACTTCACTATAATACCGCGCTCTGGCGCTGGCTGCACGCCGTTCGAGGCACAGTTTGCCAATACAACGGTCAACACCGACACCACAGGCTCTGTATTCTATCGTTGGGACTTCGGTACAGGACTCTCATTCGAGACTACCGACCACGACAGCATAGTAGCACCTGCCAATCCGTTTACCAACGATAAGTACTACGACAGTATCGTTCCGGTTAAGTTGATTACGGGCATCAAGATTCCTAAGGGTCAGATTTGCTACGACACTACCGAGAAGTCGATTACGGTATACGGAAAGACTGACGCTAAATTCGTGGCAAGCCCGCAGGTTCAGATCCAGCCGAGTATGAATGTCAACATCTATCCTGACCTCATCGATGGCAATGGCGTCAACTACACTTGGTCATTCGGTGATGGCGAAGGTGAACGTTGGAACAACAATAGCGAGGCATTGTCTACCCTCGTACACACTTACGCTACATGGGGCGACTACACAATCCAATTGGTGGTAAACAACGCGCATCGTTGCACCGATACGCTTACGCAGGATATCAAGATCATCCCGGCTCCGCCGACATCTATCCAGCAGCCCACCAAGTACTTCGGATGTGCTAAGTACACTATGACTCTCCAAGAGGGCGTTATGTATCACGACTCGGTTAAGTGGGATATCAGACTCCTGGTAGACAGCGATTCGCTCAAGCCTGAGGCTCGATTCTACGTGACCGCCGGTGCAACGAGGACATACACCTTCGATACTCCGGGCAAGTACCTGCTCAATCTCTACGCTTACGGACCGGGTGTCCTTGGCGAGAAGTATATGAGGACTGATACCGTGGATGTATATCCGACACCGGTAGTCAACTTCGATACTTATCCCGACACAGTAAGGCTGCCCAACATCCCGCTCTACACGCAAAACTACACCGAGGGCGCAGATGAATGGCTCTGGGAATTCGGCGACGGTGGCTCGTCCATCGACAAGGAGCCCACGTACTACTACACCAAGCCGGGCGACTACTACGTATCGCTCACTGCCAAGGATCACAACAGTGGATGCTCCGACTCCAAGTCCAACGTCCGCGTAAGGGTAGAACCTGAAGGCATGCTCAAGTTCCCGAACGCCTTCACGCCCGATCCTTCTGGACCTAACGGCGGCATCGTGGTAGATAGGCTCAAGAACGACGTCTTCATCCCGTACCCGAGAAACGGCGTCAAGGCTGGCACCTACCTCCTCGAAATCTTCAACCGCTATGGCGAGAAGATTTACGAATCCACCGATGTCAATGTCGGCTGGGACGGCTACTACCGAGGCAAGCTCTGTCCGCAGGATGTATACGTATACAAGTGCAAGTGCACATTCGAAAACGGTAAGATCTTCAAGGAGATTGGCGACGTAACGCTCCTCCGATAGAAGATTAGATACACTCCAATAACAACAAAACCGCCACGGAACTCCCAAGTTTCCGTGGCGGTTTTGTATTGTTGGAGTGCGGGCGTCCTGCCCGCCTATACAAAAAAAGCTGCCTTTTTTGGGCAGCCTTTTTTTAGATTTGAGTGCGGGCATCCTGCCCGCTTATTCCTCTTCCTCCTCGTCCATTCTTGCGTCAAACATTGCCGTGAGCTTGTCGAAGAGGTCGTCGTCGGTGATGGTGTCGAATGATTCTTCGTCGCCTTCCACAACGCGCTTGAGGATGAGGATTTCGATGTCGTCGTTTTCGTCGCGGTTGTCGAGGTCGGCGACATTCTCAAAATACTCTTGCAGGGCGTAGTAGGTTTCGCCTTCGTAATCGAGTGTGTCCACTACCTCAAAGTCCCTGTCGTTGCCGTCCTCGTCCGTGAGGGTGAGGATCTGGATTTCGTTGTTGTCTAATTCTTCTGCCATTTTTGTATCTGTTTTGATGTTTTTTGATATGGCAAAGATACATATTTTTCAGATAATACGAAATCTTTGTTTTTTTTGTGAAATTTTTTTCTTTATATTTGTAAATAATTTATAACTTTGTCGATTGTTAAAACACTTATCACAAGAAATGGACAAGTCATTGGAAGAACTCAGGATGTTGATAGCGTCGTGTTCGGAATCTGGTCAGATCAGCAAGTCCGACATGGAGATGCTCACTGTGCGAGCCCGTATCATGGGGCTGTCGCCAGAGGAGCTTGATGCGCTTATACAGACCTCTGGTCAGAAATCGGTGGACGGCATGGAGAGTGTGGATGGCAACTTTTTTGCCCCGAAGGCGGTGCATATCGTTGTAGCCGTGGTGCTCGTCGTCGTCGTGGCCGTGCTTGTCTTTGTCGGTTTGGATTTCAATGGTTCGGGCGGCTCCAAGAGTTCCGCATATCTTGGGCTTGGTGACAAGGCCATCACCGAATCCGACCTTTACCATCTTTATTCGGGAAGCTACGACGGCAAGTCGCTGCTATTGACGGTGAAGGACGTCAAAAACGACAAAAACAGGTATGTGATGATCTTTGATTTCAAGTGCGACTTTGTGCCTGTGGCGCAAAATTGCAGGTGCTATGTAGACCTCCAGAAACAGACATACGAATTTGAGGACATGGGCGCGGGTGTCAAGAAAATCCCATTGGGCTCCGGCACAATATCACGCTCCGCCACCGGCAAAGTGGTGTTCCGTCCGTCATCTGGGCTGTATGAGCTGTTGCAATTGTAATTGATCGTTTAAAAAATAACAAAAATAGGCAATTGAATTATGAAGTCAGTTATGAGATATTTTTGGGTGTTGGCGGTGCTGCTGATAATGGCATCCGACGTGATGACATCCTGCACATCCGACAAGCATTGTGACAGGTGCGACAGCTTGCAGCAGGTTTTGACCGAATATCAGAAGCAGGACAGTATGTCGGCGGCGATGCTCTACGGCCTCAATGCCAAGCTCGATTCGTATGGCAACGTGGAGGATTCCATCAAGACGTACAGGAAGTCGCTCGATTCGCTCACCACTGTCATCAAGAAAAAAGGACGTGCCACCGGCGACCAAAACAAGGAGCTCCAGGCTTATATGGACAGGATTAGGTCGCTCATCGCGCAGAATCAGGAGATGGCGGAAGCCCTCAAAGGCTCGGGCTACCAGAGCGCGTCGATGGACAGGCTCATACAGCTGATTTTTGACAATGCAGAGATGCGCCAGGAGGAACTCAACGCCACACAGCGCGAGATTGCCGACCTCAAAACCAAAGTCAAAGGTCTCGAAACAAGGATTGAGGATCTCTCCAACGAAAATGTCAACCTTACCACCGAAGTCAACGACCTCAATACACAGATGGCGCAGATTACCGGCTCTGTAAAGGTAATTCAACCCAAAGAGCGCAAGGCCAAGCGCATCGAAAAACTCGACATCGTATATACCCTCAATGGCAACGACAAGGCATACACCGGCGACGTCGCGGTATATTTCAGGATTATCGACCCAAATGGCAAGGTGATAGAGCCGTCGGGCGATTTCAAATTTGAGGGCGCAAGCATTGCCTACACTATGAAAGACAATGTGGAATACGACCGCTCCACCGTGCGCCGTCAGCTCACGTGGAAAAAGACAGCCACAACGCTCACTCCGGGCACTTACACCGTGGATTTCTTCATTGACGGACACAAAGGCACGAGCGACACATTCACCCTCGACAAATAATTCCAACCGACCACCCAAATGACAGATTTCGAACAATTAAAACAGCAGATAGAACAGTATGTACGCACGGGTATGACCGAATCCAAGCGCCAGCAGCTGATAAGTCAGGCGGGGCGCATCGGCATCAATCCGGGTCAGCTCGTGATGCTCATAAAGAACGCCGAACTCGAACTGAAATTTGCCACGGGTGTCTCAAATAACGATTATCCCACAGACCTCGGTTCGGGTTTTATGATGGAGCCAGAATCGCCGGGTTCGGGTTTTATCGTGGAGAACGACCCTTACGCGCCGAAGGACAGCGAATGCACTCAGGCTCTCGTTGCCGAAGATGCACCCGCGCCCACATCTACTCCCGACGCAAGCGAATTTACCGAAATCAAAAAACTCGACGAACAGGGCGCGATGAGCGACGTTTACAGCGCGTTGCACCTTGGTCGCCGCAAGGTAATCATTAAGCGCATCAAGCCGCAATATAGATACAATAGTCAGTACATCGACCTCTTTTACAAGGAGTTTGATACAGGATACAGCCTCGAAAATCCGGGGGTGGTGCATTTTTACGGCAAGGGCGAGGATGCCGAAGGTCCGTATTATTATATGGAATATGTGGACGGCCGCACCCTGCACGATTTCATCCACGTGGAGCAAAACACCAAGGAGGACATCATCAACAAAATCGTGTTGCAGCTCCTCGACGCATTGAAATATATGCACCAGAAGCAGGTGTTCCACCGCGACTTAAAACCCGAAAACATAATGCTCACCTACAAGGGCAACAATGTGAAAATCATCGACTTCGGTCTTGCCGCAGCTGATTCGCTTGTTGACAACCTTGCCAAGGCTGGCACACCCAAATACGCCGCGCCGGAGCTGATGAACCGTGCCACCGACGCCGACCAACGCTCCGACATCTACGCCCTCGGCGTCATCATCATAGAGATGTTTACGCAGCATCCCGACCGCCGCTACCTCAGCCAGATGCAGTCGGAAAAATACAGGCAGGTGGCTGACAAATGCACTATGCTCAATCCCAACGACCGTTACCAGTCGTGCGACGAGATATTGCGCGTGCTGCTCGCTGCCGGCAACAGCAACCCTATGCCGCCGTGGCTCGAAGCCAAAATCAAGGAATACGCCGCCGACGGTGTCATCACCCGCAACGAACGCGCCGTACTTGACAAGGAAATTGCGAAAGCTGGCGTGGATCGCGACCTTGCCGAGGCAATCATCTCCGACGAAATCGAAAAAGCTATTTCCCGTAAGCGCAAGGAAGAGCTCGACCGCCGCAACCGTTTGGCTAAGACTTCCGCCACAACGCTCGAAGACGAAGGCGGCGGAGGCAAGTTTATCAAGATTTTGATTATATTGATAATCTTGGCTGCATTGGGCACTGTGGCGTATATGCGTTACAACAGTGGACAGTGGCCCTGGGGCGGCAATTCATCTACGCAGACCGAAAGCCAGCAGGATGTTTACCCGCGTGGGGCGATTATTTACACCAATGGCAGCGGCGTCAACCTCCGCGAAGGTGCTTCTCTTGGCAGCAAAATCATCATATCGCTTCCCAAAAACACTTGTTTGGAGGTGATTGTGCGCGACCAAAATGATGTATATAAGGATTGGGTACACGTGAAGGTTATGGACGGTCAATATAAGGGCAAATCTGGTTTCATCAGCAAACAATATTTGACCACCGTGCCCCCTGTCAAAAAATAAAAACGCAAATATTATGTTATCAACGATAAAAAAGGCATTTGCCGGCGGTTCCAATAGCGGTAGCAATCTGCCGCAGACCGAGAGCAGCTCCATCCAGGGACGCAAGCCGAGCCAGGAAGACAGTTTCCTCATCACTGATGTACGCCACGGGATGAGGCTCGTGTTTGTTGCCGACGGCGTTGGCGGACACGGACACGGCGACTTCGCGAGCAAGACTGTTGTTGATTATTTCAACGATGCCTTCAATGCACTCGATGTTGATACCGACCCTATCGCCTTCCTGAATACCACCGTGATTCAAGCCGCTCGCAAGGTGCTCGATAAGAGCCTTGAAGACCCTGCGTATATGAATTGCGGCACCACGATTTCGGGATTTCTCGTTGTTGGCGACGATTATTATACCATCAATATCGGCGACAGCCGCGTCTATCTGTGGAGCGAAGACTGCCTGAGCCGCGAGACCCACGACCATTCTATTGTTCAGAGGCTTCTCGACCGTGGCGAAATCACCGAAGACGAGGCGTTCCACCATCCGCAGCGCAATATGATGACTTCTGCCATTGGTCAGGATTTGAGCCTGATGGTAGTGGACGTGGGCAAGGCAAAGCGTTTCAAGCACGGCGACATCCTGTTTGCATTCTCCGACGGGGTGCACGACGCATTGACCGACAATCAGATTTTCAGTATGATTTCGAGTTACAAGGACACCCCCGACCTCGCCGACCGTCTTGTGAAGGCGGCATACAACGCCGGCGGCAAGGACAATATCACCGCCGTGGTTTACAGATATTTTGATTAGAATTGCATAAAAACGACATACATACGGAAATGGACAATATACTTGCACTTTTTGTCTGCGACAATTACATACAGGCCGCCATTCTCAGTGGCGACGGCACTTGCAAGCCGCTGCCGAGCGACAGGGACGGCGGGCGTTATTACTTGTATTTCAAGCAAAACGGCGCGGGCGGCTACGACTACGGACTCCAATACCTGATGCCTTACCGCAACGGCGAGGCTGGGGCGGAGGGCGATGTCTTGCAACGCATCGGCGAAGGGCGGCGAGACCTCGAACTCGCTCTCTATGCCGTCACGTCTGCCATTGCCGCCAAGACCACGGGCGTATCACGTTGCGTGGCATCTTTTAGCGACAGCGTGGACGAGCCGGCACGTGCGGCAGTAGGGGAGAGCCTGGTGCGCAGTGGCTTGCAAATTTCCACACGCGAGCCGTTGCCCTCGGTAGTTGCCAAGCATTTTGCCAAGAGCCGTGGTATGCTCTGCAACAATCGCAAGATGGCTGTCGTGGAGACCCTCGGCAACGACCTCAATATGTATATTGTCAATATCAATGGCAATGCCTGCGATGTACTCGCCAAGCGCAATGCGGAAGGCCTCGGCGTCGATCCGCTTGCAAGGGCGATAGCGCAGAAGATTGTCAATACCGTCAATGTCAACGCCCACATCATCGCCCCGACCGATAGCAAGGCACTCTCGGCGGAGATTCTGAGGCATTACAGCCTTTCGGAAAAGGTGGTTGCCTATTTCGACAAAAATCCCAACAAGGACACCATAAAACTCACCACCAATTTTGCCTGCGCACCCACCCAAAAATATCCTGTGGGACTTTCGCGTGAGGAACTCTACGCCGACGCCGCCAATTTTGCAAGGCAGTATTCGGCTCTGTTTTCCAACGATTTGCTCGCCGCCAATGGCTGCCGCGTCATCGATTTGGAGACGATAATCCTCGTTGGCAACACATTGGAAAATCCGTCGGTCTTGAAAGGTTTTCAGGAAATCGGCGGCACCAAGGTAGTCAATTTCCACGGCGATTTTATGGCGTTTATGGACGGAATGATTGCTGCCCCCGCTGCTCCTGCCGCCGTCACCAATAATGCTGCACCAGCCGAGGACAGCGAAGACACGATGTTCCAGATGGCAAACGCTCAATCAACACCCGAGCCACCCAAACCGCCTGTAACACAGCCAACTCAGCCCGTTACACCTCCGCAACCCGTTACACCTCCTAAACCGCCCGTAACGCCTCCTACACAGCCTGTTGCACCGCCTCAGCCGCAATATCAGCAGGTGATGCAGTTGGATGTCAATACCCTGAAAAACGGCGCGTTGATACATCTCGACACTTTTGATTCGACACCGGGCAAGGGCGCGGCGTTCCAGGAATTGGAGTATCAAGGCGGTGGCATATTCTTGGTGATTGGTAGTTCGCGTTCATTGGCGCCGGGCGACATTGCCAAGCCGCTCGTATCATCGTGGAAACCCGGTATGCAACTTGATTTTATGATTACCCGCGACGGCAAGAGCATCGGCAAATTCCGTACTCGTCCTGTCGTAAAGATTTCGATAAAATAACAATCGATGGAAAAACTTTGGGAAGTCAATAATGATAGTTTTACCGACGAACAGATAGCGTGTTTGCAGGCCAAACTCAATAGGTATTGCAATTTTACAATCACGCGGATGCTTGCACGGCGTCTGGCTATTGATATGGACAAATTGCAAAATCCTGATACTACGGAATCCGAGTTGGAAAGGGTGAGGCTGTTTTTGCGTCCGTCGCTCACGATGCTCCACGACCCATTCCTGTACCGCGATATGGACAAGGCTATCGACCGTCTCTGCGACGCAATCGAACACGGCGAAAAAATCCTTGTCTATGGCGATTATGACGTGGACGGCACTACGTCGGTGGCGTTGGTGTATTCTTTCCTGAGCAAATATTGTACTCACAATATCGATTATTATGTACCCGACAGATATTCTGAGGGTTATGGCGTGTCGTTCAAGGGCGTGGATTATGCCGCCGACAATGGTTTCACTTTGATAATTGCCCTCGACTGTGGCATCAAGGACAATCCCCGCATCGACTACGCCGCCTTGAAGGGCATAGATTTCATAGTCTGCGACCATCATACGCCTGGCGAGGATTTGCCAAAAGCCGTTGCCGTCTTGGACGCCAAACGCGCCGACAATACTTATCCCTACGACGAACTTTCGGGCTGCGGTGTCGGCTTCAAATTTTTGCAGGCTCTCTGCATCCGCCGCCAAATGCCGTTGGAATATCTTTTTGAATATCTTGATTTGGTGGCTGTCAGCATCATATCTGACATTGTGGCTATGACCGGCGAAAACCGTGTTTTGGCATATTATGGACTAAAAAAAATAAACGAAAATCCGATGACCTGCATCGCCGCCATCAAGACCGACGCGGGACTTGCCGAAAAGACGATTACCGTGGACGACGCTCTCTTTGCCATCGGGCCCCGCATCAATGCCGCAGGACGTATGCGCAGCGGTATGGATGCCGTCAAACTCTTGATTAGCAACGATTTCTATGAGGCGGTGGATTTTGCCAAGGAGATTTCGCACTGCAACGACGACCGCAAGGAAGCCGACCGCAATATCACCGAGAGTGCGCTCGCAATGCTTCAATCCGACCCCGAAAACGACCAAAAATCTTCCACCGTGGTCTGCGGCGACGGGTGGCACAAGGGCGTTGTGGGCATCGTTGCCTCGCGCCTCACAGAGACTTATTACCGCCCCACCATCGTCCTCTCGCACAATGGCGATATGCTGACGGGGTCGGCGCGTTCGGTTTCGGATTTCAATCTCTACGACGCCATAGATTCGTGTCGACAGTATCTCACGGCATTTGGCGGTCATAAGTTTGCGGCGGGTTTGAGTATGAAGGCGGATGTTTATGACGATTTTCGCCGCGATTTTGAGGATTATGTGGCGCATCACATCCAAGACCATCAAAAACGCCCGACGATTACCATCGAGCGTTATATTAGTTTCTCCGAAATCAATGACGATTTCTATCAGAAATTGCAATATTTTCAACCATTTGGCCCCGAAAACCCCGAACCCATCTTTGCCACACGCGGCGTAGTGAATTACGGCAAGACCCGCGCCGTCGGCAAGGAAATGCCCCAAAAACACCTCCGCCTCGAAGTTATGGACGCCTCCCAGACCAAAATGGTTGGCATTGGCTTCGGTCTCGCCGCCTTTGCCGATATTCTGAAATCCGGCAA
>JAEEGK010003154.1_pt1 | contig 41247 bp, 22 predicted proteins | sample 8958771 | NCBI WGS metagenome assembly JAEEGK01 (sample SAMN16246547, study PRJNA631951) | gut metagenome | biome: gut microbiome; feature: rumen; material: SC-attached | host: Bos | place: Iran: Karaj | collected 2018-10
AACTCTCAACTATTCCATATACTCCTCATCCCTATCGCTATTATTACGCATGTCCCTAAGGTCCTCGTAGGCCTTGCTCAGCATCTCAGGCGTTACCTTAAAATCCCTGCAGACCTCACGTCCGGGGTCCTTGGTAGAGTGACTGAAAAGCCAGTCATACGTCTGCGTCATATAAAAGAGGCGTGAGGGACGGCCGTGGTCCACCCCCTTCAGGGGAGTGAAGATCAGGCGGTCCTTGCCCGTCTTGGCCATAGCATCCACTACCTTCTGCGAAGCACTGAACGGTACGGCACGGTCAGCCGTTCCGTGCAGGATCCACAGGGGCACTTTGGACAGGCCGGACAGGTCCTTGACGGTAGCGCCGCCACAGGCAGCCATACCGGCAGCTATGCGGTCAGGGTAGGTGGCACAGAGGTCAATGGTGCCATAACCGCCCATGCTCATACCATATACATATATGCGGGTAGTGTCAACGGCATAGTTCTTAATGGCCCAGTCCACAATCTTCCATACCCTTTCCGGACTCCAGCCGTTATTGGTCTGGGGAGCTATGATATAGCAGTCAATGTTCAGCCCCTTGGCAACGGCGCTGATGGGGCCGTAGCGTTTCACCCGCTCCAGGTTGTTGCCGCTCAGGCTCTTGCCATGCAGGAAAATCAGCAGGGGGAAGTGTGCATTGGGGTCACGATGGTTACCTGACTCGGGATCATGAAACCAGAAGTTGTAGCCGCCCGGGACAGCACCCCGGTAAGCCTTGAAATGCTGTGCCTGGGCAAAAGCAAAGCATAACGTCACAAGAAGACAAATAATAAGCCTTTTCATATCTTATCTTATCTTAATTTTGCGTTTCAAGTCACAAAAATAATGAAAATCTGCGCACTTCCCCTTTGAATCTTACATTTAATGTGTATTTTTGTGAACATTTAACAAACAACAGAATGATACACGTACTTTTTGCCGCCCTCATGATGATGGCTGCGCCTGACGACACAATCCCCCCTACCCGGGAGCGGGTGGATACGCTGAAGGAGGTTGAGGTGATTGCCCCCGGGCGCATCTCAGGACTGGAGGATGCCCTGCGTCAGAGCATAGAGCGGATGGGCATACGCAACCCTATCACAGTCAGCACTTTGATAGACAAGATCTCGCCGGGCCTGAGTGACAAGATTCTGCATCCCTTTGCCTTCAAGGACAGAAGGAGGGCCAAGAAGCGCGCTAAGGTTAAGAAGGTCCTGGATGACTTTGACAAGACCAAGACCTTTGACGAGCTGGTACGCGAGGCCCTGGAACGTGAGGGCATTGTTATTCCCGAACGAAAGGAAAATACCGGCAGCGAATAATATCCCTCAATTAAAACTGTATCAGACGCACAGGACCCAGGAGACCTGACTCCTGAAGCTCCGAGCCCGCATCATAAGGATTTACGGTGGCATACGTCCTACGCTGCGATTCGGGCAGACGGGCATCACCGATAAGGCGGTTGCGCCAGTTGTTGACAACCTCTATACGGACACTGTTCTGCCCCTGTTTAAGGAACTGTGTTACAGGAACCCGGTATGGACTGGTCCACACGCCTCCCGCATACTGGCCGTTCACAAAGACACGGGCCATAACCATGACACGGCCCAGATCCAGGTAAACCGGATTACGGGGCAGCCCGTCAAGACTGAACGTATTGGTATAGGTGGCCGCCCCGGCATAATACCTGACAGAATCATTCCTGCTCAGGCTCCAGTCCGTAAGCTCGCCGAACGTCTGGGGAGCTGCCGGCCCGCGCATGTCAGACTGAAAGGTAACCGTCCATGGTGTATCAATCCGCGCCAGCACCACAGGCTCAGGATAGTTGCATGAGCGGGAAACGTAATCCTCCTGAACAGGAGACTCGAAGACGACAAACAGGCTCTGGTTAGCTTCCAGATACAGGGGGACGGTAGTCTGTCCGTTCTGCTGACTGAACTGAGGCAACATACGCCGCTCGCCGGTAACAGGATCCCAGGTCTCAGGGCGTCTGCACTGGATGCGGAATGCAGCGTCAAAGCGCTGGGGGTGATCACTCTGGTTGCTAAGAAAGTAGATATCAGCGTCCTTCAGCCGACGATGAATGAAGGAATAGGGAACGGACGGCTTCGCATAACAGTCAGGTCTGACACGCAGCGCATCGAATACAGTCTGCAGCGATGTCCCGTCGGCCCAGACGCGTCCCTTCCCGTAGCATCCGGATTTCCACATCGGTTCCGCCATACGCATGACCTCCCGGTCACATCGGGGATAGCCCTGCATGCTGGGCGAAGCCAGCGGCTGAGGGCCAAGGATATGAAGTCCCTGCCGCACCAGCCTTTCAATAACCTTCAGCACCTCCGGCCTCATCGTCTTCTGCTGCGGAAGCACAAGCACGCGGTACCGCATGCCGCTGGGCAGAGAGAGGCAGCCCCCCTTCACCGTGCACCGCTTGAGCAACTCGGCATTGATATAGTCAAAGCTGTAGCCCCGGGGCAACTCCGGCTTGCATTCGCCCGTCATCTTCGGCGCATCCTCTCCGATGAAATAGGCCACATCGGCAATATACCGGCCCTGCTGAAGCATCAGGTTGCAGCGGCGAAGATAATCCGTAAAGACATCCATCTGCCGGAACCATGTATTCTTACGGTTGAACTCATTTCCGAACCAGGCGCTGATGCCAGGAAAGGCTGTGGTGTCCGGCTGATGGATATATACGTGCAGCAGGGTGGCATTTACACCCTCACAGAAGAACCTGTCCGTACGCTGTTTCATCACGGCAGGGTAACGGCTGAAGGCAGGGGCGCCTGCGGTACAGCTCTCGGCCCAGACTTTGCTCTTGCCGTAGATATGGGCACAGCTGCTGGCAGCGCGGTTCTCAATATCACCTAACGAACCCTCGCTCCAGAATTCGCCGGCCACCTCATCACTTTGTCCGCCATACATCAGGAACTCGCCAGGGAATCCCCAGTGGCCATAGCATTCGAGCCAGGTTGTCAGCCCGTTACGGTTACTGACCTTACGCAATCCGCCCACATAGTCGTATGCCACACGGTCAGCCACCAGTCTGCGCAGGTCCCATAGGAAACGCTCACTCTGATCCTGCGATCCCACCACCTGCCCGTACATAACGGGCAACCAGGGGACAGGGTCATAGCCGTAAGTGCGGCGGAACACCTCAATCATATCGTCCGTCCAGTTCTGACCGCCCATCTCATAGCTGTCCTCAACAGTGGCAACCAGACACTTACGGTCCCGGGCGGGGATACGCCGCAGCACCTCTCCCATAAAGGATTCAAAGTGACCGGCCACATGTTTCCGGCTCATCTTATCCACCTCCAGCCCGGTAGCATCAGGCGAGGCCGGCCCATTGGTGACCCCCGTTGTAAGCATGGCAGTACGGTATATCGTCCACTTTCCGTCAGGCACCTTCCAGACGAGCATACCACTCTCATCCGTCAGCCCGGTCAGGTCCGTAACCTGCGAAGGCTGCACCACTACCCCCGCCTGCATAGGTTCAGGCTGTGTGGGCCACATATACTCACCCCACATGGGCAGGGGACTCTGATACATCTTAGCCAGCGTCTTCTCCTCATAGCGCTCCACCAATGGCAGTTCGTTCAATGTAACCGTCAGCCTTGCCGGCGGCCCTCCCCCGTTCAGCGTCAGACGGAAATCCTGAGCCCTCACATCAGGGATACTCAGACTGACAGGAGCCAGCGGATGAAAGCCTACATTCAGATTATGGTTCGTGCGGTCCAGGTGTTCCGTACGCAGTATCCTGTACGCCCCGTTCTCCTTTACCTCAAGAACGGCATCCGCAAGCAGGTGGTCATGGGGCTCGAAGAGGACGCTGCGCAGCGTCATGGGTTCTTCCAGATGAATATCCTTTGTAAACCCCGCCTCCGCATCTTTCTCTACCTGGAAGGTAACAGACTTATGGGAAAGGATAGGAACAGCCACAACACGCACATCCTGGGCATCCTTCCCCACCACGGGCAAGGTGATATGCCGCACCTGCCCATTCCCCTCTACGCTGACCTGCCGCTGTGCCAGATAACGCATGGACTGCTGAGGCTGTATCCACGGCCCGCCGCTCTGACTCCAGCCCGGGCAGTTAAAGAGGCCTATCTGAATATCCAGCTCGGTAGCCTTCCTCAGAGCGGCATGCAGAACCTCCCACCACTGGGGAGTAAGCATCCTGACGCTTCCGGGCCTGATACTGCCTTCCCAAATGTTTCCTATGAAGGCGCGGTCTATACCAGCTCTCTTCATTGCCTCCAGGTCACGCTCCACCCCCTCTACGGAGATATTATCCGACATCCAATACCAGTAAACCGCTACACGCTGGTTGCACCTGGCAGTCCGAAACTGTGTGTACAAAGCTGCCGGCTGCGTCTTTTCGGCGCAGGCAACAGGCAAGTTAGCGCCCCACATTCCTATAACAGGGAGTATAAGGGCTAGGAAATACCGTCTCATCTGCCGATAACCACTCTATAGTATCCGGTGATACAAGTCAATGATATCCCCTTTGGTGACAGAACGGGGATTGCCCGGCGTACACACATCATTGATGGCCTGCTCTGCCAGCGCCTCAATGTCGGATTCACCTATACCCAAATCCCTAAGGCGCTTGTTTGTGCCCACCCTTTCGCTCAGCTCCTCAATGGCCTTGCAGGCGGCCTCGGCAGCCTCATCCGTGCTCATACCTGACTGATAAACGCCGCAAGCCTTGGCAATCCGCACGTATTTCTCCTTGGCAACAGGCATGTTGAAACGCATCACCGCAGGAAGCAACATGGCACAGGCAACGCCGTGAGGCACATCAAACAGGGCCGAAAGCGGATGAGCCATACCATGGTCCACACCCAGTCCCACATTTGAGAAGGCCATCCCCGCTACATACTGGGCCACGGCCATACCGTTGCGGCCTACAGGATTCTGAGGTTCCTCCACGGCAATGGGCAGATTGCGGTATATCATCTCAATGGCCTTTATCTCGAACATGTCAGACAATTCCCAGGCCCCTTTGGTGATAAGGCCCTCTATGGCGTGGGTCATGGCATCCATGCCCGTAGCTGCAGTAAGTGATTTAGGCAGGGAATACATCAGCTCGGCATCGACAATGGCCACACAAGGAATGTCGTTAGGATCCACACAAACCATCTTGGCCTGTCGCTTTTCATCGATAATGACGTAGTTAATGGTTGTCTCAGCAGCAGTACCGGCAGTAGTCGGCAGGGCAATGATGGGAAGCGATTTCTTCCTGGTGGCGGCCACACCCTCCAGCGAGACAATGTCCGCGAACTCAGGGTTGTTCATTACAATACCGATGCCCTTGGCAGTATCCATGTTTGAACCGCCGCCGATAGCAACGATAAAGTCGGCCCCGGCCCTTTTGCAGGCCTCAATACCATCCCTGACATTTGTCACGGTGGGATTGGGCTTCACATCATCGAACACCTCGTACCGGAGGCCGGCCTGATCCATAACGTCAAGCACCATCCCGGCAACGCCGAACCGCATGAGTCCCTTGTCAGTAACCACCAGGGCCTTATTGAAACCAAGTCGGGACACTACACCCGGCAGCTCCCTGCGGGCACCGGGACCGAAGTAAGAAACCTCGTTAAGAATAAATCTGTTTACCATAATTCTGCATTAATTAAACATTTCACTATGCAAAATTATGATTTTACGTTACCGCCTTACTTGAATAATTGACATTTCTGCTATACGTATTGACATCGTCAGTTAACCAGGACCTTCTTCCCTCGCACTATGTAAACTCCCCGTTGGACATTAGACATTGAGGACTGGAGGCCGGACATTCTTCTGCCGCTCAGATCATAAACCTCCCCACCAAAACGGAGGGGGGCCGTTCTTCCGGTATCCGGGCTTATTACCTCGTCTGCCATTTCCGCATTCATGGCCGGAACGGAATAGCTGCTCATGGCATTCCCGCCCTCTATGGTGGGACGAGAGAATCTGTACAGCAGGGAACCTCCGTCAGGAAAACGGCCCACCGTCTCACGTCCGGAATGCGCACAATAGACAAGAGTATCCTGCCATGCCCCGTCAGGAGCTGTCAACAGCACCGCCGCCCCGTCCGTATCAGACAGATTGAAAGTGGCATGAAGGTACTTTTCCGCAGACATCCCATCGCACCAGATTACCTTATATCCGCCGGCCGGTATGGTGGTATGTGGCCCCTCTATCCGATACTTGAACGGCTCATGCAGGTCATCGCTCAGGAAATAGCCGCTGATATCAACCGCTGAGGGTGAAGGGTTGTAAACCTCCACCCAGTCCTTCTGCCTGAAATACTCATTCACATAAATACTGTTGCCGGCACTGACCTCGTTTATCACCACCGGCTTGCCTGTATATTCCTTGCTGAAGCAGGCCTCCAACTCCCCGCACGCTACACTGCCGGTCAGCTCCAGCGTCCGGTTTTCCGAGAGGATTTTTCCGCTCTCCACATCCCTCCACCCCACAAAGCCATAGCTATCCGGGGCCATTGCCTCCAGGGTAACGGGCAGGAACGCATACCCCTTGAACCTGCCGGCAGGAACCTGCTGCCCGTTCATCAGCAGACAAGCCTGCGGAATATTGGCCGAGAAGGACACTTCCCGCATTACCCTCCCTGCCAGAAGGGACGGCATATAGGCCTGCAAGGATGGGGATACCTTCTGCGCCCATCCGTTCAGGATTGAAATCAGCTGCCTTGCTGAAGGCCAGGGAGAGGCATTGCGTCCCGGATAGCCGGACTCCAACAGCTGCACATCCTCTGCCTCCTGAGCATACTTGCTGATAAGCTGTTCACAGCGGTCAGGCCTGAACACTGACCCGCCCACCAGTGAGAACGCGTCAGCAAAACGATGAGCAAAGTCCGGCCTCTTGCAAAGATTGCCGAACAGCCTTACCAGCTCCACCTCCCTGGTGTAATTCGATACCCCGGGAACATCATACAACTGACAGAAAGTATAGTAAGACACACCATTGAAATGACTGAGAGGACTGTTGGTGCAGAAGGTCAGGTCCAGATCATACAGCACAAAACGGAATCTTCCGTTTTCCTCCCTCGGACGCCAGCCCTTGCAGTTATTCTGCGGCCAGTCCGCATTGCCCAGATAAAACTGCACAGCCATATAGTTACAGAACTCATCCACATCTATCCTGTCCAGGATTCTACGGTATGTGTCATCATCCGTCGCCGCAGCGCTCAACTCCAGCAATTCCTCCCAGGCATCCCTTGTTCCGCACATCTGCACATAGCCACTGTCACAGTCAATCTCGAACATATCTATCTCATCGGCAGAGAGCCCATGATTAGCATATACATTGTGCTTATTGTTAGGTTCACGCATGTTAATGGTTCCCATAAACCTACCGTTGATATAATGAGCTACGGGCCGGTAGTCCTGCAGGTCCATGTCAATTCCGCTTGTACGTACCAATGACTGCAATGCAGCATCCCAGATACGGCACTCATTATCATTCCCGCCATTGCGGAACTGCAAAGCCTTGTGGCGCACGTACGGTTTGTCAGCGAAGAAGGCACAGTCCAGGGTATTCTCCCCGTCAAAGTCCTTTGAGGCATGAATCTTGAAACTCATGGGCGTAATGCCCTTGCTGTGTCCGCCGCAGCGGCTCATCCACACCTCCTGATTCAGACGGCACACATTATCCTGCGTAATATACTCCACGTTAACCGGTCTGTCCCAGTCCATATTCCAGTTACACGGCACATCCGCGCCCTTTCCGGCGCGTCCGTTAGTCCCCTGAACGAAGAAGCCTGTCATCTCATCATAAAGGTGCGCCGGATCAGTAACAACACTCACTATAGGCATATTTATAATATGATCCTTGCGGATATAGGAGCGCGTAACCACCGGACTGTCCAGATATCCGTCCCTGACAAGTATGAACCGACAGACCCTGCTGGCCGTCATACGGAACAGTCCGGACGTACTGACCTCTCCGTTCGTACGCGAGGGTACAGACCCATCGGTGGTGTATATAAGCGTAGCCCCATCAGGAATATTTACCCGCACCTTCAGGATAGCAGAGAAGAACCTGCTGTCCGTATCCACATCGGGTGCCGGCATGCGCCACTGCGTCAATGGCAGGCTACCGTTGGACGAACCAGGTGTAGGGAACGATGTATAGGTCCACTCCCCGGCCCCGTCAGTACAGCGTGCCCAGCTACAGCGCGATACGGATGGCGGATATGCGACTCTGTCCAGCACATTCCCACCAGGCGAGAAGAGCGTAAAGTACCCCCCGTCATTGTCCAACTCAGCATCTGTCTGGGTGGGCGCCTTCCAATAGCGATGCCCGAACCATAGAACCCCATATCCGTGAGCCGGAATTACCAGGTCATAACCGATTCTTATCCGTCTCCTGTTGTCATTGCCGGTATTGATATGATATCTGTTCAGATTAATGTCCGTGGAGGAACTGTTGAATATCTCCACCCATGAGCCGAAGTTCCAGCTGGTATCCCAGAAACGGTCTATGTTAGCCACCATAATCTCGTTAATATGCAGCCGGTCCGCAGTCTGAGCCTGTGACGTCAGGGCGGATACAGACAGGCAGAGCAGCATTGCCATTATGCCGCCCTGTAATCGGGAAATTATCTTTGCGGGAAACACTTTCGTTAAGTTATGGTATTTTCACTGCCGCCACGGCCTTCTTTAAAATATCCCGGGCAGCATATGCCACCCGGGATATCCCTGCAAAAACAGGGAGCCAACCTTGTTATCTGAACAAAACCTTTTTACCGCCTATAATGTAGATTCCCCTCTTCAGCTGGGAATTGAGAACTCTGCGACCGGTAATGTCACAGACAGCATCCCCGTCAACTGAAAGGGCGGCAGGTGTATGAGTTATGTCATCGGGCATATTGGCAGAACCCACAAGTACGGGATAACTGTCATCCTCCATGTCACAAGACCATACCGACGCATCCCATGCCACAACGGCCCTCTGCAACTCCGCAAAGTTGGTGCTGTCATAGAATAGGACGCCCTCCCTGACATCTCCCCTGACAGTACGTCCGAAGATTTCGTAGTCATTGTTCCATACCGCCACATTCGTGTACCTGGACGCAGGAGTATCCTTGTCCTGTCCACCGCCGACGATACCTCCGCCGCGAGTAGTGGAACCGGCCGCATAGACATTTTCCATAGTCAGGCGACCTGAGACCTGTCCTACAATTCCGCCGGTATAGGTGGATGTGGAGTTTACAGCCACATTGGCATAGCAGTTCCTGATGACTGTATGTCCCTGAATCTGGCCGAACATACCGCCGCCGAACGCACCGGCACATGTCAGCGTTCCGTCCACATACACATGCTCTATCACGGACTCTATACGGTTATCCTCAAATCCCACCTTGGCAGCAATCATACCCGTGCGGTCACCATCGGCAACCGTCATATTCACAAAACCTATGTTGCGGAGATTACCGTTCAGCACACCGAAGAAACTGTTATAAGAGGATGCGGCATTACAGGTAAGATTACTGATGACATGCCCCTTACCGTCAAAGTCAATGAAGAAAGCCGTGTTATTGCAGATGGGCTCCCATCCTGACACCTTGGACATATCCAAGTCGGTGCCTAACTCCACATAATTAACCTGATCAGCAGAAAGATAGTCGTTCAGGGACAGCAAATCATTGACATCCATAATTATGAACGGATCATCCAGTGTACCCTTCTGTCTGGGCAACTTGCTACTACCGTTTGTATAATTGCCGTAATCGTCCAGGAACACCACCTTGTGTGTGGAGTCCAGAACGGGATGGCTGTCCTGCCCCAGTGTCTGACGCCATGCGGGAGAAACCACCTTACCAACATTCAGGTTGTAGCAGAGCTCACCTGTCGCAATGGTTGCAGCCACCTCATCACCGGCATAGGAGTTGTGAGGTGTGGCCATAGCACCTATGTTCCTGTAAGTAGTCCAGCATCCATAGAAATGGGATTCTGCAGCCTCTCCGCCAAAACCGCCCTTCTGGCTATGCGTCGTATTGATATTTATTTCACCGCACGTCCAGCAGTTATATACATTGGTCTGATGCAGCTCACCTCCCAGTACACCGGCACGTACGCCGTCAGGGTGCGTGTTGGTGATAGTGGCATTCTCAATACCCAGATTACGGAATGTTCCGCCGCTGCTACGGCTGCAGAAGCCAGCCTCCCAGCGGTCATCCACCGTAACCTTCAGATTACGTATGACATGTCCTTGTCCGTCAAACTCGCCACGGAAATGGCGGGGATTGGGCAGATAATCCGAGTAGCATCCTAACATGGGGAAGTTATCTATTACACTCATATCTATATCGCAGTCCAGTCGGGCCTTGGCTCTTTCGTCAACAGTATTGATATAATTGGCGAAATAACGCAGCTGATATGCATTGCTCAGGTGGAAATAGCCATCCTCGGCAGGAGCGCACTTGCCACCGTCGGCCCCACATACTATACAGATTCCATCCTCGTCATACTGATGATCGGGCAGGACTGCAGTTTGCTTCTCATTAGTATAAGTCACTTCACTCACACTATTGCCGCCACAGTCCACTTCACCTTTCAGATATACCACAGCATGTGTCTGGTCCAGCACAGGATAAGCATCCTGTCCGATAGTCTGATACCATGACAGCAGGCTCTGGTCACCGTTCAGGCGGAATGCCATCTCGCCGGTAGCCATAATAGCCTCTGCCTCATCACCATAGAAGCAGTTCTCCTCTATAGTAGCGGCATTGGTCAGTTCGGGGTAGGTGGTCCAACAACTGCGAAGAGCCGTTACGGCACATTCACCGGCAATACCAGCATGCTGTTCGTGGTCTGTAACCACCTCCAGATTACCGGTTGTGTAACAGTTGATTACATTAGAACGGTGAATCTCGCCGCCCAACACACCGGCACGGGTGCCGCCGTCATTCACAATGCTTGCATTTACAATACCCAGGTTCTTGACCGTTGCATCCAAGGCACGTCCGAAGAAGCCTGCCTCGCTACCGTCCAGAATGTACACTTTCAGATTCCGGATTACATGGCCCTGTCCGTCAAACTCTCCCACAAACTCATTCTCATCGAAGTCTTGGATATAGGTTCCGATGGGTCTGAAGTTGTTGATGGGAGACATATCTATATCGTTTGTCAGCACAGCCCTGACGCGATTCTTCCTGGCTACATTATTTATATAATATGAGAACCATACCAGGTTCTGCGGTGTAGAGAGCTGGTATACACCGTCAGTCTGCTCCGGTTCCATTCCATAGGTCAGCAGATAGAAGGGATCCTGCTTTACCTTGTCAATCCACTGCAGGACTTCCTGGTCAGAGGCGCTACCGCTCTCGTATATCTCAAACATCTGGTCAGCCATATCCTGCATATATTCCTCCTCCTCGCGTGAGCAATCATGCTCATAATAGGCATCTGAGATGTCCCGAATGAGACCGGCCATTTCCAGATATACGCACTTGCTGTCATAAATGGCCTGGAACACCTCGCCCATATCATGTATCAGGTTATACTTCTCAGTTACGGAAGAGGCAGAAGATGCCTGGTTAACCAGATTGGTAAGCTGTTTGGTCAGCTGAGCCGTATAATTAGGAGCCTCGGCATAAACATCCACAGAAGGCGCATAGTCGGTAATAACGTGATTGGCATTCTCCACCATAACCTCCAGCATAGCATTCACCCCCTCTTCCGCGTCCTCCATGGAACCCAGATAGATGAGTTTGGCATCAGTATAGTATGAGGCATTAGTAAGTCCATTCATTCCTCTGTTACTAATACCAAGTGTCAATGTTCCGTCTGTCACATTGGCAAGGATACGGTTCTCGTAATACCCCCCCTGGAATGCATAAGAGACACCCTGAACGGAACTGGGGGCATATCCCTGAAGCTCGCCATAGGAATCCCAACGCTCGGAGAAATCGGACGGATGCTCTGTCTGCATTTCTTCGGGCTGCAAGTCAGCGCGCTGCGTCTTCACGTAATTCCTGTTGTCATTGGCATATACAAAACCTGTATAGTTATAGCTGGCATCAGACGTTGCGCCGGCAAACTCGGTATAACTGCTGATACGCACCTCATAGATACCGTTTTTCAGTCCGCTCACTGTCTGGCTCAGGTCCATTGCCTTGTTAGAGTGGGCAATATTCCTGACCGTCCCCTGCAGATTGTTCCACCAGCCGTCCTGGCCGCCATAGTGATAAGTCCATCCGTTTGTCTGATCGGAAAAGTCAGCGTTTACAATCAGGGAGGAGATGTCTGCCCCGGCACTATAGCCTCTGACAATGGCTCGTTCCTGCATAGCCTGAAGATTTACAACCTCGTCCTTCAGTTCGTCCGCCAGCAGGCTTCTGTTGTTCATTATATAGGTATAGCTTCCGTTGGGGAAAGCCTCATTGGGTTCAAATTCCTCCTCCAGGTATTCCACCAGAAGGTCAACATCTTCTCCCTCCAGGCTTTGGTTCTTGTCCAGATAGGCTGTCACCTCTGCTACTTTGGCATCATATTCGGCATAGGCACTCTCAGATTCGCTGATGGCCGTCCGAAGGCCTGCCATGGCGTTGTAAGCCTCAAAGAAGTCATCCAACAATGAGTCGCGCAGGGCATTCAGTTTCTTAACATAATTGTTAACCAGTGACTTTGTGGCCACACGTTCCTGATACTTTGCCACTTCATCGTCAATGATACCGTTCACCATTGCGCGGAAATCATCTGCGGTGACGGCACTGGCATATTCGCCCTCACCTATAGGGTATACCACGCCGTGCGTATTGTCCAGAACAGGAAACTCATCCTCGTCCAGTGTCTGGAACCATGTGGGATGTTGGAAGTCCTGATGATTCATCATATAGCAGAGTTCGCCGCTCTGGGCCATAAGGCGGGCTTCATCACCATACCAACAGTTATTCTGCGCACGCGGTGCGGTACCTACGGACAACACATCGAATGTGGTATAGCAGTTATTTAACGTCGCCTCGGCTGCCTCGGCTGAGATACCGCCCCTCTGAGCATGACTGGTAGATACATAGATATTGCCGGCACTGAACACATTGTCCACCGTACAGGCATGAATCTCACCGGCAATCACGCCGGCACGTATGCCAGCCATATTATTGATATCGGCATTCACAACGCCGAAGTTCTTAATATAGCCGCCACCGTTGATACGGCTGAACAGTCCGGTCTCCACCTGATCGTATACAATTACCGTAAGATTGCTGATGATGTGGTTCTGTCCGTCAAAGACTCCCTGGAAGCCTATCTGAATACCGTTGTCAGCATAGGTTCCCATAGGGGGGAGGTTAGGTATCCCGCTCATGTCGATGTCGTTCATCAGGCGGATTTTTACCTTATTATTGCCCTTGTTCACCACCTCGCGGCTTACATAGCGGAGTTCCTCGGGCAGGGTAACATTGTACCAGCCCTCTTCATCTGGTGTGATGATACCGTTAGAGACACCGCAGTTAACGCAGTAGCCGTCCTCATCATAGTCATGAGGGGGCAGTATCAGCTCGCTGGGCGTATTGCTATAGGTTACGGCTCCGTTAGGAGTGCCGTCGCAATTCAGCGATCCTACGGCATATACCTGCTTATGCGATTCACCGAACACGGGATAGGTATCTGTGCCTATGGTCTGACGGAAACGAATCACACTCTGGTCACCGTTCAGGACAAAACACAATTCGCCAGAAGCGGCAATATCCTCCACCCCATCGGCATCATAGAAATTCACAAACGTGGGATTGCCATCGGCTGTGGCAACACCCCAGAGGGCCGCAGTGGTGTAACAGTTGGTGAATGTAGTACCGCTGTTAGCATAGCCCACCAGGCCGCCGCAGTAATCATTCTCCGTCACCACTTCAATATCGCCTGTGGTGTAGCAGTTTGTAATGTTGGCATTCTCGGCCCATGCGGCAAGTACACCCACCGGAGCGCCATAGGTGCTGACAAGACGGGCATTCTCGAAGCCCAGATTCATGACACTGCCTCCCTTAATGTGCCCGAAGAAGCCCAGGTGGAAGGTCTGATTCTCGGCCAACTCCAGATTCATGTTACGGATAACATGGCACTGGCCGTCAAACTGTCCGTTGAACGAGCAGTCCACCTCGTCGCCCTGCTTGTATGCCAGCGGCATAAAGTTCTTCACTCCAGACATATCGATATCGGCTGTCAACTTACCGCAGATACCTGTCTGACCGTTTCTGAGGAGCATGATAAACTCCTGCAACTCATCGTAATTGCTGATTTCGTACCACCCGTTCACCGGCTGCAAGTCCGCTTTGGCGATGAGGGTTGACGCCAGCATTACCATTGATAAAAGAAAACTTCTTACTTTCATGGATCTTCTCTGTTGTTGTTAGTTTATAATAGTGTTGTAAAGTTCATTCCATTAGGCAGTCATAGTATGAAAAGCAGACTTTACCAAACGCAAAATTCGGCATTGGCAACAAGAACTTCTTAAAAAAAATGATTTTATGATTAGACAATTTGACACATCCCGCCTCTTACTACCTTATATATTACCGTAAGAAAGGGGCGAGATAGATTGAATAAAGTAACTGATTGGTTGCCAAAAACCTGAATAATTGACAAAGAGGTTTTACTTTTTGACATTTATGATACACCATACTTCATAAATACATATATTTGCACCCTCTGATAACAATATATCAAAGGTATGGGAAGTGCAAAATACTTGATTGCGAAAGAATCTGATTACCGCTGGGGAGCGGTCATCAGCACCATCGGTATCCAGGAGACACCTGCGGGAGAATCTTATCCCTATGACGTGCATCCTAAGGAGTATATCTTTAAGGTTGAAAAAGGGCGTGTGCTTCATGACTTCCATATCCTGTACATTATCAAGGGGCGGGGATGGATCACTACGGCCCATTGCCCCAGGACCGGGCTTCGGGCTGGAGATGCCGTCGTCATATTCCCTGAGGAATGGCATAGCTACGCTCCGGACAGGGAGACGGGATGGACAGAGGCATGGATTGACTTCACTGGTGATTTCGTACACAGAATTATTGAACAGCGGTTTTTCGATATCCGGCAACCTGTATTACGAGTGGGCATCAGTGACACTATCTGCAGTGCCTTCAACAAAGCTTTCGAGGTCGCCTATACCGAGAAGCCTGCCCATCAGCAGCAACTGGCGGGATTTGCGGCCCTAATTGTCTGTTCCATATATGCCAAGGCTATGCAGCAGCCATACAAGGATGACCCGGATATAGACTACATAAATCTGGCCCGGAAATATATGCGGGAGAATCTGTCACGTTCCCTTAGCATGGAGGATGTGGCAAAGGAGGTGGGCATGGGCTACTCAAAATTCCGCAAGGTATTCCGCAACTATACGGGATTCTCCCCGGCTCAGTATTTCATCAACCTGAAACTGGAAAAGGCCAAGGACTATCTTTCCAACACACGCCTCTCCTGCAAGGAAATTGCCTTCAGGGTGGGCTTTGACTCTGCAGCATACTTCAACAAGATATTCCGTCAGCGACACAATATAACCCCTCAGGAATTCCGAGGCCAGCTTTCAAGAAAATAAAGGCTACCAGATGTCCTCAGGCCTCTCGGGGTTGTCATAGACCTCCTTGGCACAATACTCCAGATAATCCACATAAAATTCGCGTGTGGGATCATCCAGTACAGTCTTGAAACGCAGGTAATACGTCTTGTCAGGATCCATCCGCTCACGCAGGATGACACGCCGGATGATAAGGGGATCGGCACGTGCCATTACGGTCAGCCCCTGTGCGCCGTCGCAGTACAGTTCAGACCCTTTCATGAACCCTTTGTTACGCATCTTCTTGTCCACCTCGGCATTTGCATCGTCATCCTCGGTGTCTGCCTCCCATCCCACTCCACTGGGGAAAGTTCCCGCAGTGGTACGGCGCTCCAGTCCGCTCATGCGTATGTCCATAGGGATTCCCATTGCAGCCAGACGGTCACGGTCATCCCCCCAGTAGAACTGAACCATACCCCGGTTGTACCCGTCACTCTGTATATTGAAGCGAAGCTCATAAATGCCCTTAGCAGGCACAGGCGGGAGGCGGAAGGTCACATCCACATTGCCGCGGATATTCAGTTCGTCACCCTGATAATTCTTCATGCCCTCATTGTAGCCATTGTAATAGAAGAAGTAATTGTCATCCGCTATCCAGCAGTCGGCCAGGTAGGGGTAAACGATAGAGGTGGGAATGCCCGTTCGTGTAGGACGGTAGTAATATTGCAAACGCAGGTCATTATTCATGAATTCGGGGAACTGGGCAGTAATATCCCAGCGGATGCGCTCCCTCTGCAGGCGGGAACGCACATCGTCAGTATAGACCAACAGACGGTCCAGGGGATAGACAATACCATTGCGCACGTTGAATTCGCCGTTCATCTCGGGGGTATTAACGGGAATGCCAGCACAATCAGGGTCACACCCCGTCTCGTGATAAGTTCCCCGTCTGCTATTGTCGATATAGGGGAAACGGTTAATTCTGACTCCGTCGCTTTCGGCGCTTTCCAGGAATTTCATCAGCCTGCGTTTTCCCATCGTTGTGTAATAATCGTACTGGACTACCGTGGGAACATGCTTACTGTTAGTATAGCCTTTCTCGTTCCAGTGCAGCACAAGCCGGTTAGCTGCCAGCCGCATGGGCAGGAAGTGGTAGGTGACGAACTGGTTCAGCAGGTTGTCCTCGCTGCGGAAGTTGTTGTCATCGGTAGCGTCAGGATAGATATTCTTCCTACGGAGGTAGTCCAATACATCTTCCACGGTAATGGATGTAGCCTCCTTGCCTATCTCAGCCTGCCAGAAGTCATCGGTCTCGGCAAAGAAGGTGTAACCGTAGTAGCGGTGTTCGGGCACGGCGCCATAGGTATAGCCGATACCTGAGGTGTGCGCGAAATCCTTCACCATACCGCGCTCATACAGGTCTTCATACACGTCATCGCGGTATTTACTGAGGGTATCCAGCATACCCGCTGCCTTTGCCAGCATGGCTGCCACGTAATAACCACGCTGCCTGCCCGATACGATGGCATTGAGCAGATAGCCCAGCGTATTGTTGCTGGGAGCCACCACTGCTGTAGCACAGTGTATGATACCGTTAATGGCCGGGATGTCACGGTTCGTCTCATGAATGGGGGCGCCGTTTATCCTGACGGTTCCGTCCGCAGGGTATTCTACTATCAGTTTGCGGTCATACATATTGGCAAGCGGAAGCTCAGCCATATTGTCTGCGGGGAAGTCCTGGGTAGCGTATGCGCGCAGGTCATCGCCGCCGTCTATGATGCTGTTATATACGATTACCTTACGGATGGAATCAAGCGTTGTGCTGTCACGGAACCCGCTCCAGCTGGCCTGACTGATGACATTCCTGGCCGCAAGGGTATCCAGATAGGCCTGGACGGCACCGTCGGTAGGTGCGAAAACGGTATAGTTGCCCCGTGCCGAGAGTATCTGCGCCACAGAAGTCCTGCTGACTCTGCTCATCGGCACCTGATGCAATAGCTTTACGTACTGTCCGTATGTATCAGCGTGCTGCTCCAGATAATCCAGTATAGTATATTCCCTGAATACATACCGGTTGCTGACATCAGTGTTTTCCTGACAGCCCGTCATCATACATGCCGCACACAGGGGCAGGAATAGTTTGAATATTGTTTTATAGCTCATAATACCAGTAGATATGATTGTATTTACCTGGCGCAAAATTATGAGGGATTAAGGTTTTTGTCGCAAAGGTTTTGATTCTCTGATATAAAATTCTGACATCAGGGACATTTTATAGGGATATCCGTACAACAGCCGGCCGGATGAGGATACGAACAAGAGGGGGCCGCACCCGAAAGTGCAGCCCCCTCTTTATCTTTGCATTCAGCATTCACATTAGCATACTTCAATAGCCTTGGTGCATTTCTTCTCCTCCTTGGCCATCCTAGGCATGGTAACCGTCAGGATACCGTCCTCCACCTTGGCCGAGATCTTGTCGCGTTCCACATCATCGGGCAGCGTGTAGGCCTGTTCGTAGTTAGAGTAGCTGAACTCGCGGCGCAGATAGTGGTGATGCTTATCCTCCTGCTTGTGCTCAACCTTATTCTCGATGGCAATGGTAAGGTTACCATCCTCATTGATACCTACGCGGCAATATTCTTTCTTAATGCCGGGAGCGGCAAGTTCCATTGTGTAGGCTTTCTCACTCTCCTTGACATTGACTGCAGGTGCTGTACTCTTGGCACGAGGCATAAAATCAGTGTTCAAGAAATCATCAAACAATGTCGGCATCCAACTGTTTTGAAACATTACTGGTAACATAATTAATACCTCCTAGTTATATTTTAGTTAAACATTTTGTTATTTCTGATTGCCTTTGCTCTCGCTCCGGCTTTCACTAACATTAGTGCAACAACCGTGCCAAAACGCATACGTGCCAGTCTTGCCGGATTTTCTCCTGACAGACTGGCACGTAATGTCTCTTTTCATGTCCTATTGTCTAAAACAGCGTCAATAGGCCTGCTCGTGAACGCCTTTCACAGCCCGTCCGCTGGGGTCATTCATATTCTTGAAGGCAGCATCCCATTCCAGGGCAATGGCCGTTGAGCAGGCTACAGAAGCTTCGCTGGGCACACTGCGGGCTGCGGAGTCACTGGGGAAGTGCTCGGCAAAGATGCTACGGTAGTAATACTCCTCCTTGTTCTTGGGCGGGTTGATGGGGAAACGCTCGGCAGCATGTGCCATCTGCTCGTCAGATACAGCCTCAGAGGTTATCTTCTTCAACGTATCAATCCAGGAATAGCCTACACCGTCCGAGAACTGCTCCTTTTGACGCCAGGCCACCGCCTCGGGCAGCATATCGGCAAAGGCCTCGCGGACAATCCTCTTCTCCATCGTTGACCCTGGACACATCTTGTCCTCGGGGTTAGTGCGCATGGCGATATCCAGGAATTCCTTATCCAGGAAAGGCACACGTCCCTCTACGCCCCAGGCAGAGAGGCTCTTGTTGGCACGCAGACAGTCGTAAAGGTAAAGTTTACCCAGTTTGCGTACGGTCTCCTCGTGAAAGTCCTTGGCAGACGGGGCCTTATGGAAGTAGAGGTAGCCTCCGAAAATCTCATCGGCACCCTCACCGCTGAGTACCATCTTGATGCCCATAGACTTGATGACACGGGCCAGCAGGTACATGGGTGTAGAGGCACGGACGGTAGTCACATCGTAGGTCTCGATAAAGTAGATGACATCACGGATGGCATCCAGTCCCTCCTGAATGGTATAGTTGATCTCGTGGTGTACGGTACCGATATGGTCAGCCACCATCTTGGCCTTGGCCAGGTCAGGCGCTCCCTTCAGGCCTACGGCAAAGGAATGCAGGCGGGGCCAGTAGGCTCGGCTCTGCGAGTTGTCCTCGATACGATGCTCGCTGAACTTCTCGGCTATGGCAGAGATAACGGACGAGTCCAGGCCGCCGGACAGCAGCACGCCGTACGGCACATCACTCATAAGCTGGCGCTTGACGGCAGCTGTCAGGGCGTCATGTATGGCCTCCACACTGGCCGGGTTGTCCTTCACGGCATCATACTGCATCCAGTCACGCCGGTAATAGCGTTTAAGAGGAGAGTGAGAAGTGGAGAGTGAGGAATCCTTTTTGAGGTCTTCACTCCAAAGGTAGTGACCTGGCAGGAAGGGCTCGTAACGTTCACACTGTCCCTCCAGGGATTTCAGCTCGGATGCCACATACACCTTGCCGTCCGGATCATAGCCTATATATAAAGGTATAACACCTATGGGGTCACGGGCAATCAGGAAGGCATCCCTCTCCTCATCATAAAGCACAAAGGCAAAGATGCCGTTCAGCTGTTCCAGCATACCGCAAATCTGCTCATGAGAGATTCCGTTCCCCTCGCCCACGGGAGAGGGGTTAGAGGTGAGGCTTCTGTACAGGGCCAGCACTACCTCGCAGTCACTGCCCGTCTGGAATCCGTACTGTCCGGCATAGCGGCGGCGTATCTCCTGATGATTGTAGATCTCGCCGTTCACCGCCAGCACCTGCCTGTGGTCAGGCGAGAAGAGCGGCTGACCGCCTGACTCGGGGTCAACGATGCTCAGTCGCTCGTGTGCCAGGATGGCGCTTCCGCCACAGTAGATACCACTCCAGTCGGGTCCGCGGTGGCGGATCTTCTGACTCATTTTCAATGCTTTATCACGCAGGGCCTGTGACTGCCTCTGAATGTTCAATATGGCTACAATTCCACACATAGGTCTTATTAGGTTTTATTAGGTTTTACTGTTATGTTTCCTGCCGTCATGATTATACATACGACAGGTACAGGTAATTAGTCTGGGCGGGATACTCGGCGGCCAGGGTGTCTATCTGGTTCACATAAGGTCTGATGCCCAGTTCCTGGCGCCATTTGCGGATGACAAGACCCGCTTTCTCCATATTCATATCACACTCACCCAGTCCGATGGCACGGGCAATCTGGAAGTCCGAGAAGCCATACATCTTGGCCTCATGCAGCAGGGTAGCGAACTCAGGCTCCTCAATGAACTCCAGCAGCTCGGTATAGTCTGCGGTTTCGGAATAGGCAGCCAGCCACCTGTATTCGCCCAAACGGTCATTAATACCGATAATGTGCTTCAGCTTATCCAGGAACCAGCGGTCAATCTTGGTCATGTCATGAATCTGCTCTACCGAGTAGCCTATCATCATAGCCTTGGCAATGACGAAGATTCGGGTATCGGTAGCGTGCCTCAGGGCGTCCGGAATATCCGTCACATGCTGCGCCCTGTTATCCACAAACCCATGCATACCCTGCCCTATCATACGGAGTCCCTTCTGAATGGATTCCTCGAAGGTGCGTCCTATGGCCATTACCTCGCCCACACTTTTCATGCTGGAGCCCAACTCGTGGTTCACGCCATGGAACTTGGAGAGGTCCCAACGCGGAATCTTGCATACCACATAGTCAAGAGCAGGCTCAAAGAAGGCACTCGTGGTCCTGGTAACAGAGTTCTTCAGTTCAAACAGACCGTATCCCAGTCCTAACTTGGCTGCCACGAAGGCCAGAGGATAACCCGTAGCCTTGCTGGCCAGTGCCGATGAACGGGAAAGACGGGCATTCACCTCAATGACACGGTAGTCCTCCGAGTTGGGATCGAAGGCATACTGCACATTACACTCACCCACAATACCGATGTGGCGGATAATCTTAATGGCCAGGGCACGGAGCTTGTGGTACTCGCTGTTGGTAAGTGTCTGGCTGGGAGCCACCACAATACTCTCGCCGGTATGGATACCCAGGGGGTCAAAGTTCTCCATGTTGCACACGGTGATACAGTTGTCATAACGGTCACGCACCACCTCGTACTCTATCTCCTTCCAGCCCTTCAGGGACTTCTCCACCAATACTTGCGGTGAGAAGGAGAATGCCTCCTCGGCCTGTGCCTCCAGTTCAGCATCGTTCTCGCAGAAGCCCGAACCCAGACCGCCAAGGGCGTATGCCGCACGCAGGATGACGGGGTAACCCAACTCTGCGGCAGCCTGACGGACCTCTTCGCGGGTATTGCAGGCCTGGCTCTTGATGGTCTTCACCCCTATCTCGTCCAGCTTCTTCACAAACAGGTCACGATCCTCGGTATCGATAATGGCCTGAACGGGCGTACCCAGCACCCTGACACCGTATTTCTCCAACACGCCCTTCTGGTAGAGTTCCACACCGCAATTCAGCGCCGTCTGTCCGCCGAAGCTCAACAGGATGCCGTCAGGACGCTCCTTCTCAATGACACGCTCCACAAACTCGGGCGTTACCGGCTGGAAGTAAACCTTGTCTGCCACACCCTCGGAAGTCTGCACCGTAGCAATGTTGGGGTTGATGAGCACACTCTGCACCCCTTCTTCCTTCAGCGCCTTCAGCGCCTGTGCTCCACTATAATCGAACTCACCGGCCTGCCCGATTTTCAGGGCACCGGAACCCAGAAGGAGAACCTTGGTAGCCTCACCCCGACCCCTCTCCGAGGAGAGGGGCTTTTTATCGCTAATCTCCCCTTCTCCCCGGAGAGGGGGCTGGGAGGAGAGGCTTTTCACAAACTCATCAAACATCCACTCCGTATCTGTGGGACCTGAGCAGGCCTCGGGGTGGAACTGGGCCGAGAACCAGGGATTGGTCTTATGGCGGATACCCTCGTTGGACCCGTCGTTCATGTTTACGAACAGCGGTTCCCAGTCAGAGGGCAGTGTGGAAGCATCCACGGCATAACCGTGATTCTGGCTGGTGATGTAGCACTTTGTAGTGCCTACCTGCTGTACAGGCTGGTTATGACTGCGATGACCATACTTCAGCTTGTAGGTCTTGGCACCGGCGGCACGGGCCAGCAACTGGTTACCCAGGCAGATACCCATCAGGGGCCTTACCTCTTTATTATTAAGGAAGGTACGTATATTCTCTACCGTCCTGGAACACTGCTCTGGGTCACCGGGACCGTTAGCCAGGAACAGACCGTCAAATTCCAACTGATTGAAATCATAGTCCCAGGGGACACGAATCACCTCCACACCCCGCCTGAGCAGGCAGCGGATGATATTGGCCTTCACGCCGCAATCCACAAGGACTACCGTCTTTAGTTGAGAGTTGAGCGTTGAGGGTTGAGAGTTGCCGGGCTTATAGGTGATAACCTCCTTGCAACTTACCTTCTCCACCCAGTTGACGGAACCGTAATCTTCATTCAGGTTATCGTTCCCCTCGCCCAAAATGTTCCCCTCGCCCACGGGAGAGGGGTCAGGGGTGAGGCAGATTCTTCCTCTCATCACACCGTGCTCGCGCAGCAGTTTGGTCAGTCTGCGGGTATCTATACCCGTGATGGCAGGGATACCTTCGCGCTTGAGCCAGCTGCTGAGGGACTCCTTCGCATTCCAGTGAGAGTAGTTCTCGCTATAGTCCGCCACAATCAGGCCCTTAGGATGAATGCGGTCACTCTCCATGAACAGGGGCAGGCCGTCGGCCCCCATGCCCGTATCCGGCACACCGTAATTACCTACAAGCGGAAAGGTTGTTACCAGAATCTGCCCTGCATAGCTGGGGTCGGTAAGGCTTTCGGGGTAGCCCATCATAGCTGTATTGAATACCACCTCGCCTACAGTATCCGTCTCTGCGCCGAATGACCATCCGCAGAACGCTGTTCCGTCATCCAGAACCAGTCTTGCTTCTCTCTTCATATCTTATACTAATGCCTTTAATTTCTGTTCTACGTAATTCACGAAAGCCTCGTTCACCAGTTTGTTGCCGCCAGGCGTGGGATACTGACCGGTAAAGTACCAGTCACCCTGATGTTCAGGGCAGGCTGCATGCAGGCCCTCTATCGTCTGGAATACAAATTCCACCGGAGCCCTCATACCCACAGGGCGCAGCATTTCGGCCATCTTGCGATTGATGTCATCCACCGTAAAGGGCTCATATACGGCACACACACAGTTGCGCTGCTCAGCCTTAGGCTTCAGCAGTTCGGCCCGGCAAGCCTCGTAAGTACGCTGCACAATGTCCCACAATCCGCGCTCCTGCAGCAGAGCAATGGTAGCACGGAAGGCACAGAACTCCTCCAGGCGGGCCATATCTATTCCGTAATAGTCCGGATAACGGATCTGGGGTGAACTGCTCACCATCACAATCTTCTTGGGATGCAGGCGGTCCAGGATCTTGAAGATGCTCTCCCTGAGCGTGGTGCCGCGTACAATCGAGTCGTCAATGATAACCAGGTTGTCCTCGTCGGGGCAAAGAGAGCCGTAGGTAATGTCATACACATGCGAAGCCAGGTCATTGCGTGAACCCGCCTCCGTAATAAACGTACGCAGCTTAATATCCTTCCAGGCCACCTTCTCACTCCTGACATTCAGTCCCTTTCTGCGCAAACCCTCCACCATACCGTAGAAGGCCACCTCGGCCGTATTGGGGATAAAGGAGAAGACGCTATGGTCCGTATCCCCGCCGATGGCTTTCAGTATAGGATCGGTCAGCTGTTGTCCCAGCTGCTTACGCTCATGGTAGATATCACGGTCCGAACCGCGACTGAAATAGATTCTCTCGAACGAACAGCGTGCCTGCTTCCCGGCTACCAGAATGGTCTCCAGGCAGGAAGTACCGTCCTTATGTATAATCAATGCCTTGCCGGCGGGCAGTTCCCGCACATCCTCCACCTGCAGGTCAAAGGTTGTCTGCAGCACGGCACGTTCGCTGGCTACGGCAATCACCTCGTCATCCTTATAGTAGAAGGCAGGGCGGATACCCCAGGGGTCACGCATGGCGAACATCTCGCCGGAACCCGTCATACCGCACATCACATAGCCGCCGTCATAGTCCGCCATCGTAGTGCGCAGCACATTGGCTATCCGCACATGCTCCTCAATGTACCGTGTCACAGCCCTGTTCTCCAGGCCCTTCTCCCTGGCCTCCACATAGCAACGCTCCACCTCACGGTCCAGACGGTGACCCATCAGCTCCAGGGTAATGTACGAGTCGCTGTAGATACGGGGGGACTGTCCCTGCTCCACAATCTTCTGGAAGATCTCGTCTATGTTGGTCATGTTGAAGTTTCCGCACAGGCACAGGTTCTTGGCCCGCCAGTTGTTACGGCGAAGGAAAGGATGCACATACTGCAACCCGCTCTTTCCCGTAGTGGAATAGCGCAGGTGCCCCATATAGAGCGACGCCCCTCTCCAACCGCCGCCGGCAGGAGCGGTCTCATCATCCTCCCCGCTCTCGTCCGTCCTGCGGGTAAGGCTGTCAAACACCTTCGTAATAGCATCCTTGCCCAAGGCCTTCTCACGGAACATGTATTCCGTTCCGGCAGGGGCATCCATATTCACACAGGCAATACCCGCCCCCTCCTGGCCGCGGTTATGCTGCTTCTCCATCATCAGATACAGCTTGTTCAGCCCGTATGACTGCGTTCCGTACTTCTTACTATAATAACTCTGCGGCTTCAGCAGGCGAACCAGCGCCACACCGCATTCATGCTTCAGTTGCTCCATTAGCGTCCTATCTTAATTTCCGGCACAAGCCTTGACAAAACTCATAAACAGGGGATGCGGATGCAGTACCGTAGAAGAATATTCGGGATGGAACTGCGCCCCTATGTACCACTTCTTCTCCGGAATCTCCACAATCTCCACCAGGTTGGCAGCAGGGTTGACACCCACACACTTCATACCCTTGGCCTCATATTCATCCCGGTACTGATTATTGAACTCATAACGGTGGCGGTGACGTTCCTTTATCATAAGTGAAGAATCTGCTACCGCACCATAGGCTTCTGCCGCCCTGCTCCCTTCTTTCAGTTCACACTCATAGGCTCCCAGTCGCATGGTGCCGCCCATCTGCGTGATGGTCTTCTGCTCCTCCATCATATCAATAACGTTGTGCGGAGTCCTGTCATCCATCTCGGCACTGTTGGCATCCTTGTACCCCAGCACGTTGCGGGCAAACTCTATCACCATCATCTGCATACCCAGGCAGATGCCGAAGGTAGGAATGTCATGCGTGCGGCTATATTCCGCAGCCACAATCTTGCCCTCAATGCCACGCTGCCCAAAGCCCGGACATACCACAATACCGGCCATATCCTGTAACTTCCCGGCAACATTACCAGGTGTAATATCCTCACTGTTGATGAAATGAATCCTGGCCTTCACATCATTATAGACGGCAGCCAGGTTCAGGCTCTCGCGGATACTCTTGTAGGCATCCTGCAGGTCATACTTGCCCACCAGGCCGATGTGCACCTCGCGGGTGGCATTACGCTGCTTCCGCAGAAACGTATGCCATGGCTGCATAGCAGGCGTCTCGCCCACGGGGATGCCAATCTTCCGCAGAATGGCGGCATCCAGTCCCTGGCGCTGCATACTCACCGGCACCTCATAGATGCTGGGCATATCCTGGCTCTGCACCACGCACTCCAGGTCCACATTACAAAAAGAAGCCACCTTCAGACGCATAGAGTCGTCAAGGTGGCGTTCCGTCCTAAGGACAAGAATGTCGGGCTGGATACCCATCCCCTGCAACTCCTTTACCGAATGCTGTGTAGGTTTGGTCTTCAGTTCATCAGCTGCTTTAAGATAAGGTACGTACGTAAGGTGTACGCAAACGGCATCTCTGCCCAATTGCCATCTGAGCTGACGGATAGCCTCCATGAACGGAGCACTCTCAATGTCACCGATGGTACCGCCCACTTCAGTGATGACAAAATCGAAGGCCTCCCCCGACCCCTCCAAGGGGAGGGGAGAATCAAAACCATTCCTCCCTCCTTCGGGGGGATTGAGGGGGGCTCGCAGCATCCTTCTCTTAATCTCGTCCGTGATGTGCGGAACCACCTGAATGGTCTTGCCCAGATAGTCACCGCGGCGCTCACGGTCAATCACCGCCTTGTAGATACGGCCCGTGGTGATACTGTTCTGCCGCGTAGTCCTGATACCGGTAAAGCGCTCGTAATGTCCCAGGTCCAAATCCGTCTCCATACCGTCCTCCGTCACATAGCACTCGCCATGCTCGTAAGGATTCAGCGTACCCGGATCAATGTTAATGTAGGGGTCAAACTTCTGTATAGTCACTTTGTAGCCGCGCGCCTGCAGCAATTTGCCGATACTGGCTGAGATGATGCCTTTTCCCAATGAGGAAACCACGCCGCCTGTAACAAAGATGTAACTGGTTTTCATTATCTTACCGTGTTATTCATTATCAAATTGCATAATTTCGCCGCAAAGATACGTCGTTTTGCTCAAATATCAAACATATTTCAAACAAAAAGCAAAATATTTTTCAATAAATGGGTAAAATTAACACTTTTTGTCACGGCATCACATATCGTCCGTTTCGCAAAAAGACAAAATTATTCTCCACATTACATGTTCACATAAAGATTCCACCCGTAAAGGAAAAAGGCCTTAGTAAATCAAAATTCATCTGCCAGTCACGTTTCTGTTAGCGGAACTGTCAGTTAACCGCCTAACCACCGCCTGGGGATGGCATTTGTCAAAAAATCGGTAATATTTTTGGTAGTACCATATTTCATGCCCTTTATTACCATTATTGAACATAAACACCTGAAGAAAAGTCTAACTTTGCGCACCAATTTCAAAATATGAACAAACAGATACCCATCCTGCTGGTTTTTCTAACGGTATGTTCCTGCGGTGCCATCCGTAACAGGAACCCGGAAACGTATTTCCCGGGGCCAGCTATCCGTAACGACTATACTCCGAAAGGACTGGTGGAAGAGGTGCGATACCCCGGAAGCGTGCCGGGACCCGCTTTCCGCCGGATGATTGTGTACCTGCCGTCTGATTATTACAGCTCTGGCCGGCGTTATCCGGTGTTATACCTCCTGCACGGAGCCCGAGGATACGAAACCTCCTGGATTCGGAAGGGACAGGTGTATCAGAGCACCGACAGTCTGTTTCAGGAGGGACAAGCCGAACCGTGCATCGTGGTGATGCCCAATGTCAACCAGTACAACAACGACAGAGACTATGAAGGGGGCCGCCTCAAGGGTGCATGGGAATCCATCCTAGAAGTCGATGGAACCGTGGAATATGCCTTCGTGCATGATGTAGTAAACCTGGTGGACAGCCTATACCGGACCGTTCCCGACAAAGCCCACCGTGCCGTTGCGGGCCTGTCTATCGGGGGCTACCAGAGCCTGTACCTCGGAGTCAACCATCCGGACATTTTCGGCTATATCTGCGCTATGTCCCCCTATACCTGGTGCAAAGGGCGCGACCGGGGGTACAAAAAGCAGTTCTACGGCCATCTGTATCAGAAAATGGACGCCATGTTTACGAATAGCCCTCCGATGGGCCTGTACCTCTATGCAGGAAAATGCGACATCATGCGGCCTTCTACCGAGCACATCCATCATCGCATGAAGAAAAAAAACCACTCGCACGAATACAGCATGTACCCCGGAGGTCACGACTGGAAGAAAGGATGGATTGAGGAATACAAGGATATGCTGAAGAAATTGTTTAAATAATGAGAATCCTGATTGTAGTCAATAATTTTCATATGACGGGAAACGGAATGGCCTCATCAGCCCGTCGTACCGTAAAGTACCTGAAGGAAGCCGGACACGAGGTCCGTGTGCTGGCCGGTCCTAACCCCGACCCCAAAGGCTCCCAGCCGGAATTCATACTCAAGGAATACATATTCCCGCTGGCCCAGTCTATGGTCGAAGCGCAGGGATACCACTATGCCGCAAGCGACAGGGAAGTAATAAAACAGGCGGTGGAATGGGCTGAAATCGTACACCTGGAGGAACCTTTCATACTGGAATACAAAACAATAAAGATAGCAGAGGCTATGGGGAAGCCCCTCACCGCCACCTATCACATCCATCCCGAGAATATCACCTGCCATTGGGGACCTCTGTCCCATTGGAAAGGTCTCAACCGCACCCTTTTGCGGTTAGCAGGGAAATACATATACAGTCATTGCTCAGCCGTGCAATGCCCTACGAAAAACGTGATGGACCGGCTACGCCGCTACCACATCGGCACTCATCTGGAGATCATCTCCAACGGGCTGATTCCCGATGACTGCATTCGTCCCAAAGAGATGCCAGCCGGCTATCCCGAACCCAAGCGACCGCTCAAAGTCATCTATATTGGCAGGCTGTCCAAGGAAAAGGACCAAATGACACTACTTGAATCCATGCGGTATTCCCAGTATGCCCAGCGCATTCAACTGCACTTCGCCGGCATCGGGGATAAGGAAAAGGAAATCAGGGAAAAGGCCCGGGAACTGTATCAGGAAGGAGTATTGAAATACCCTCCCGTCTTCACCTTCGAGGACCGGAACGGTTTGCGGAAGCTGGCCGCAGAAGCCGACCTGGCTGTCCATTGCGCCATCGTCGAGGTGGAAGGACTCTCCATCATGGAGGCTATGCAGCAGGGTGTTGTGCCCGTGATAGCAGAAGGACGCTACAGCGGCACTTCCCAGTTCGCACTGGACCGTCGTAGCGTCTTTCCCGCAAAAAACCCTGAGGCTTTGGCCGACCGGATTGACTACTGGCTCTCCCACCCCAAGGAGCGATGGGAAACCGGCCAGCAATACGTACAGGCCATAAAGGCATACGATATCCGTCAATCCGTAGCGAAACTCACCGCCCTCTTTGAGCGGGCAGTCAGGGAGAAATCCTTATCAGCTAAATACTGAACCCTAATCCGCAGAGCAGATACATCTTGCCGCTGTCCGGGTTGGCGTTGAGGCCAACGAAGATGGGCAGGTGGTACTTCTCCTTAATAACAAAGTCCTTGGTAGCCTTCAGTCCCACATTGGTGCAGGCAAAGCCGGTGGTGCCATACGTGGTAGTCGCCCAAGGCACGATACCTACGGAAGCCTCCCAGTCGAGCTTGGCCAGAGAGAAAGGAGCCTTTAACTCTATATAACTGCTATAGGCGCGGTTCAGGCTGTTGTTCAGACCATCGTCGCCGGCAAAGTTGGTGTACCATGTGGCGGTAAAGTACTTGAAGTCATACCCCACGAATCCTTCCCAGATATGGGTGGTCTTACCCGATTTATACTGGAAGTAGCTGCCGTTAGAGAACCAGTAATCGGTCAGACCTACCGTAAAGCCTTTTGTACTATAGCTGAGGGTAATATCCAACTCCTTGGTATCCTCGGCACGGGTAATGCCTACACTTCCCCAAGCCGATAAGCTCAGGCCTTTCCACGATACGCCAAGCGTTGGCTGCAATGAGAAGTTACCCAAATCCTGGCCACGCCAGATGTACTGGTTTACGAGGTCAACGCCCAAGTTTGCCTCTACTTTATCCTGGGCACAAAGAGGTGTTGATACAGATAATATGGTCACTAGCCCTATGACAATAGAGCCTACTTTAGATATAGTTTTCATAAGATTATTTCTTTAAATGATTAATAAACAAGAGCCTCACCCCGGCCCCCTCCCGTGGGAGAGGAAGAATTTAGGGGTTAGCGGTTAGGGGTTAGAGGTTAGCAAACTTATATTTTTCACTTTTCACTCTTTCACTCTTCACTTAATTATAGCACAACTCGCCATGCTCATAAACATCCAGGCCCTCATCCTCGATACGGGCAGGAACGCGCAAGCCGTGAATCTTCTTAATGGCAAAGAAGAGGACGATACCGCAGGCAGCAGCCCACAGGTCAATAACCAAAACGCCGAACAGCTCAGCCCCGAAGAAGCCCCAGCCATGACCATACAGAGCACCGTTGCTGGTGGAGAGCAAACCCGTCATCAGCGTACCTAGGATACCGCACACACCATGAACCGAGCTTGCGCCCACAGGGTCATCGATGTGCAAACGGTGATCAATAAACTCAATGGAGAATACCAGCACCGTTCCGCAAACCAGGCCGATAATCACGGCACCCAGCGGAGACACCAGGTCACAGCCAGCCGTAACACCTACCAATCCGGCCAGCACACCGTTCAATGTCAGGGAGAACGAAGGCTTCTTATACCTGAGCCAGGTCAGAAACATCGTAGCACAGCCACCGGCTGCGGCAGCCAGGTTCGTTGTCAGGAACACATGGCAGATAGCCGTACGGTTAACGGCACCAGAGGCAGCCAGCTGAGAACCGGGATTGAAACCGAACCATCCCATCCACAGGATAAACACACCCAGCGCAGCCAGTGTCAGAGAGTGACCAGGGATAGCCCTGCTCTTACCATCCTTACCGTACTTACCCCTACGGGCACCCAGCACAATAGCACCTATCAGCGCCAGCACACCGCCCACACTATGCACAATGGCAGAGCCCGCAAAGTCATGAAACACATCTCCGAAGGTTGTCATCATGAAACCGTCGGCAGCATCGTTGCAAAGCCAGCCGCCGCCCCAGGTCCAGTGACCCTCGACGGGATAAATCAGCAGAGAGATAATGGCGCTGTAAATAACGTACATCGAGAACTTAGTACGCTCGGCCATGGCACCGCTGACGATAGTGGCGGCTGTGGCACAGAAGACGGTCTCGAAAATCAAGAAACCCTCAACGGGCAGGTCTCCCTTATAGAAAGAGAGGTCGCCCCAGTTGGGCAGACCCACAAAGCCTCCCAGCACATCACTTCCGAACATAAGTCCGAAGCCCACCAGCCAGAATAGCAAGGAGCCGAACATAAAATCAACAAAATTCTTAAACAGGATGTTCACCGTATTCTTACTGCGCGTAAAACCCGCCTCACAAAGGGCAAAACCCGGCTGCATGAAAAACACCAGCATCGCAGCCAACAACATCCATACCGTATCTAAAGATAAAGATAAACTATCCATAATCATCATTTTTTATCACGTAAAACAACATCACCATGCTCACCCGTACGGATGCTCCAGGTATCAATCATATCACTCACGAAGATACGTCCGTCGCCAACCTCTCCGGTATGCGCCGTCCGGATAATCACCTTAATGGTAGAATCCACAAACTGTTCGCGGCACACAATACTGATAGCCACACGCTCAATAACGTCAGTAGAATACTGGACACCACGGTAGATACGCTCCTGCCGGCTCTGTCCGATACCATGCACGTCATGGTACTCAAACCAGTCAATGTCAGAGGACAACAACGCCTCCTTGACATCCTCAAACTTTGTCTTTCGGATAATCGCTTCAATCTTTTTCATAAGACATCTGTTTTTTTCGAAGATTAATAATGTTAATAAATGAGCGTCCTGCGTGTCACATTGCAATGTTTTCGATGCAAAGGTATGGCAAAATGTTACTATCGACCAAATTTTTATTGCAAAAAGACGCATTCAAGACAACAACAATTGATGTATGTCAATAAAAACAACAGTTAGGACATCTTTTTGAAACAGAAATATCAATTAATCTGCCTAAAAGCAATACCTTTGTGTCAGAAATAAGCAAAGTGACAACAAAGAAGAAAGATTCATTCGCAAAATGAAAGATAAAATCCGTTTTACCAAAATGCATGGGGCAGGCAACGACTACATCTACGTTGACAGTACCTTATATAATATAAAGGACCCTGCCGCTGCCGCCCGCCTCTGGAGCGACCGCCACAAAGGCATCGGCTCAGACGGACTGGTACTGATCGGACGATCCAGGATGCCCGAAGCCGACTTCACCATGCGCATCTTCAATGCCGACGGCTCAGAGGCCATGATGTGCGGCAATGCCAGCCGTTGCATCGGCAAATACCTGTACGAAAGGACCCACCCCTGGCCCCTCCCTGTAATGGAGGGGGATGGTTGCAAAGAAACAGCAATAAGGCTATTGACCATGTCCGGAATTAAAATACTTCACCTCCATATTGTCAATGAGATTGTTGAGAGCGTAACCGTTGACATGGGCGAGCCCGTTTTCCAGGACGAAAGCCAGTTTAACCCGGCCTACGCCCCCATCGCCCCCCATACTGAGGCTCTGTTTGTCAGCATGGGCAACCCCCACTACGTAATCTTCACCGATAACACAGATGCCGTTGAGACATCAGGAAAAGAATTAGAACACCACACTGCGTTTCCCCAGCGCGCCAACATCGAATTTGCCGATTTGCGTCCTGAAGGCATTCGGGTGCGCGTCTGGGAACGCGGCAGTGGTATCACCCAAGCCTGCGGAACAGGCGCCTGCGCCACGGCAGTAGCCGCCTGCAAGACAGGACGGGCAGGACGCAAGAGCCGTATCATCATGGACGGCGGCACCTTGGAGATAGAATGGAACGAGGCCGACAACCATGTGTATATGACCGGTCCGGCCGAGTTCGTGTTTGAAGGAGAGATAGAAAGTCATGAGTGAAGAATTAAGATTATGAAGATAAACAAGCATTATACAGAATTATCGGGCAACTATCTGTTTGCCGAGATTGCCAAGAAGGTACAGGCCTTCAAGGCAGAGAATCCCCAGGCGGATGTCATAAGCTTAGGCATTGGCGACGTAACCCAGCCGCTCTGTCCGGCCGTTGTGGAAGCCTTGCACAAGGCAGCCGACGAGATGGCAGTTGCCGCCACCTTCCGCGGGTACGGCCCCGAGCGGGGATATGACTTCCTGCGCAATGCCATTGTAGAGAACGACTACCGTTCCCGCGGCATAGACATCGATGCAGACGAGGTCTTCGTCAGCGACGGAGCCAAGAGCGACACCGGCAACTTTCAGGAACTGCTGGCCGAGGACTGCGTAGTAGCGGTCACAGACCCCGTCTATCCCGTCTATGTGGATTCCAATGTGATGGCAGGCCGGCGTATCGTAAAGCTGCCCTGCACGGCAGAGAACGGTTTTGTGCCAGAGCTGCCCGCAGAGCACGTGGACGTCATCTACCTGTGCTATCCCAATAACCCCACCGGAACAACACTCACCAAGGAGCAGCTGAGGAAATGGGTGGACTATGCACTCCAGAGCGGCGCAATCATCTTCTACGATGCTGCCTACGAGGCTTTTATCCAAAGCGAAGATGTACCGCACAGCATTTATGAGATACCCGGTGCCAAGGAGTGTGCCGTGGAGTTCCACAGCTACAGCAAGACTGCCGGGTTTACAGGCATCCGCTGCGGCTACACCATCGTACCCAAAGGAGTGAAAAGTGAAGGAGTGAAAAGTGAAGGAGTGAAAAGTGAAGGAGTGAAAAGTGAAAAATATGATTTAGCGGGAACTGTATCACTTAATGCACTCTGGAGCCGCCGTCAGAGCACCAAGTTCAACGGCACCAGCTACCTCAGCCAGCGGGCTGCCGAGGCCATCTATACCCCTGAAGGCAAGCAGCAGATCCGTGCCACCATCGACTACTACATGCAGAATGCGCGATTGATGCGCGAGGCATTGACCGATATAGGATTCACCGTTTATGGCGGAACAGACGCCCCCTATCTATGGGTAAAAGTGCCTGGCCTCACCCCCGTTGGCGAGGGGAGCTCATGGGGCTTCTTTGACTGGATGCTCCAGAATGCCCACGTAGTATGCACACCCGGAGCCGGCTTCGGCCCCAGCGGAGAAGGTTATGTAAGACTGACCGCCTTCGGCACCCATGAGAACACAGAAAAGGCAATTCGCCGTATAACCAACAGACTGTAATAAAAGAAAAAGGACGTAAATCATATGAGACAGAAAGGATTGTACAACGAAGCCTACGAGCACGACGCCTGCGGCGTAGGCATGGTAGTAAACATCCACGGCGGCAAGAGCCACGAGCTGGTAGACAACGCACTGAAAGTGCTGGAGAACATGGAGCACCGTGGAGCCGAGACACGCGACAAAACCGGCGACGGCGCCGGCATCATGGTTCAGATTCCACACGAGTTTATTCTGTTACAGGGCATACCCGTACCCGAAAAGGGTCGCTACGGAACAGGATTGGTATTCCTTCCCAAGGACGAGAAGGCACAGCAAGGGATCTTGGCCGTAATGATCGAGGAGATCGAACGCGAGGGTTTGCAGTTGATGCACATGCGTTCCGTTCCCACATGCCCCGAAGCATTGGGAGCAGCTGCCCGCGAGGTAGAGCCCGAAATCAAACAAATATTTGTGACTGGCGTATCTGAGGACAAAGCAGGAAACTTTGACAGTATCCTCTACAAGGTAAGAAAGCGCATTGAAAACAGAATCACAAACGATGATTTCTATATCTGTTCACTTTCCAACAAGAACATTATATATAAAGGTATGCTGACGAGCGGTCAGCTCAGACGCTATTTCACCGACCTCTCCAATCCCTACTTTACCAGCGGATTGGCTCTGGTACATTCACGTTTCTCAACCAACACCTTCCCCAAGTGGAAACTGGCCCAGCCTTTCCGCCTGTTGGCCCACAATGGTGAGATCAACACCATCCGTGGTAATCGCGGTTGGATGAAGGCACGCGAAAGTGTACTGAGCAGCGAGGCTTTAGGAGACATCAAGGACCTCCGTCCCATTGTTCAGGAAGGTATGAGCGACTCTGCCAGCCTCGACAACGTATTCGAGTTCCTGATGATGAGCGGACTCTCATTACCTCAGGCAATGGCCATCCTGGTTCCCGAGAGCTTCAACGACAAGAATCCTATCAGCGAAGACCTGAAGGCCTTCTACGAATATCACTCCATCCTGATGGAGCCTTGGGACGGCCCTGCCGCTCTGCTGTTCTCCGACGGACGTTATGCAGGTGGTATGTTGGACAGAAACGGTCTTCGTCCCAGTCGTTACACCATCACCAAGAGCGGCATGATTGTGGTAGCCTCCGAGGTGGGCGTCATGGACTTCGAGCCCGGAGATGTAGTCAGCAAGGGACGTTTACAGCCCGGTAAGATTCTGCTCATAGACACTCAGGAAGGCAAGATATACTACGATGGCGAGATTAAGGAGAAACTGGCCAAGGCACACCCCTATCGCGAATGGCTGAGCACCAACCGTATCCAGTTGGAGAAACTGAAGAGTGGCCGTCACGTAGAGAACTCCGTAGAGAACTTCGAGCGCAAACTGATTACCTTCGGCTTCGGTCAGGAGGATATAGATAAGACCGTAATCCCCATGGCAACAGCTGGCCAGGAGCCTGTGGCTGCAATGGGTAACGACACACCGTTGGCTGTTATTAGCGACCGTCCACAGATATTCTTCAACTATTTCCGTCAGCAGTTTGCACAGGTAACCAACCCTGCCATCGACCCCATCCGAGAGGAACTGGTGATGAGTCTGACAGAGTACATCGGTGCTGTAGGAACCAACATCCTGACCCCCGATGCCAGCAACTGCAAGATGGTTCGTCTGCCACAGCCCGTGCTGACGAATACACAGTTGGATATATTATGTAATATCCGCTATAAGGGTTTCAATACGAAGAAACTGTCCATGCTGTTCGACATAAAGAAGGGCGAGAGCGGTCTTCGTCAGGCTATCGACGACCTTTGTAAAGAGGCAGAAGCCAGTGTGGACGAGGGTGTAAACTACATCATCCTCTCTGATAGAGACATCGACAGCAAACACGCAGCTATCCCCTCGTTGTTGGCCGTTTCTGCCGTTCACCATTACCTTATTGGTGTAGGCAAGCGTGTACAGACCGCCCTTATTGTAGAAAGCGGCGAGATACGCGAGGTTATGCACGCAGCCCTTCTTTTGGGTTACGGTGCCAGCGCCATCTGTCCTTACATGACCTTTGCCGTATTGGACGACCTGGTTAAGAAACACAAGATTCAGGAGGATTATGCAACGGCCGAGGCTCATTATATCAAGGCTGTCGACAAAGGCCTGAAGAAGATTATGAGCAAGATGGGTATCAGCACCATCCGCAGTTATCGTGGCGCCAAGATATTCGAGAGCATCGGACTGAGCGAAGACCTGTTGAAACGTTACTTCGGCACAGAGATGAGCACCATTGGCGGTATTGGCCTGAAGGAGATCGCCCGCGACGCTATCCGTCTGCACGACGAGGCATTCAAGCCTGCAGAAATCAACGAGTTCCTTCCCAACAATGGTCAGTTTGCATGGCGTAAGGACGGTATCAAGCATGCTTGGAACCCAGAGACAATTGCCAATCTGCAGTTGGCCACTCGTCTGGGCAGCTACAAGAAATATAAGGAATGGGAAAAGATGGTCGACGAAAAGGAATCACCCATCTTCATTCGCGACTTCTTCGGCTTCAAGAAAGCCGCTAAGCCCACACCTATTGAAGAGGTTGAGCCCGTTGAGAGCATCGTGAAGCATTTCGTCACCGGCGCCATGTCGTTCGGTGCATTGAGTATCGAGGCACATGAGGCTTTGGCACTGGCCATGAACAAGTTGGGCGCACGCAGTAATACCGGCGAGGGTGGCGAGGACAATGCCCGCTACCACACCGAGGTGGACGGCGTAAGCCTCAGTTCGAAGACCAAGCAGATAGCATCAGGACGCTTTGGCGTGACAGCCGAGTACCTGGTGAATGCCGAGGAGATACAGATCAAGGTGGCTCAGGGTGCCAAGCCCGGTGAAGGCGGACAGCTGCCCGGCTTCAAGGTCAACGATATCATCGCCAAGACCCGTAACGCCATCCCCGGAATCAGTCTCATCTCTCCCCCACCTCATCACGACATTTACAGCATCGAGGATTTGGCACAGCTTATCTTCGACCTGAAGAATATCAATCCCACTGCAGCCGTCAGCGTGAAACTGGTAGCCGAGAGTGGCGTAGGAACCATTGCCGCCGGTGTAGCCAAGGCCAAGGCCGACCTGATTGTCATCTCCGGTGCAGAGGGTGGTACAGGTGCCAGCCCCGCCAGCAGTATGCGCTTTGCCGGTATCTCTCCCGAGATTGGTTTGGCCGAGACACAGCAGACATTGGTAATGAACGGACTGCGTAATCAGGTTCGCCTGCAGACCGACGGTCAGCTGAAGACTGCCAAGGATGTTATCATCATGGCCATGCTGGGAGCAGATGAGTTCTCATTCGGAACACTGCCCCTGATCGTATTGGGCTGCGTCATGATGCGTAAGTGTAACACCAACACCTGCCCCGTGGGTGTAGCTACACAGGACGAACGCCTTAGAGCCCGTTTCATGGGTCGTGCCGAATATGTTGTAAACTTCTTCACCTTCCTGGCAGAACAGGTTAGGGAATACTTGTCCGAAATTGGCGTACACAGCCTCAAAGAAATCATCGGCCATACCGAATTGATAGAGACCCTCTCCCCGCTCTCCCGTAAGGGCGAGAGCCTAGGTCAACAACTCCCCTCCATCACGGGAGGGGACGGGGGTGGGTCCAAGTGGGCAACCATCGATTTTGGCCGTCTGCTGTACAAGCCCGAGACAGACAAAGCCCTGTACTGGGACCGTGGTGCATACACCAAGGTAACAGGCGTGAAGGACGAGGAGATAATCGCTGCTTCTCAGAAGGCGATAGATAATCAGGAGGAAGTCACTCTGGACTTCGCCATCAAGAACACAGACCGTGCCGTAACCACCATGCTGAGCGGTCTCATCGCAAAGAAGTACGGCGAAGCAGGTTTGCCCGACAATACCATCAACATCAAGTTCAAAGGTTCTGCCGGACAGTCGTTTGGTGCCTTTGCCGTTCGCGGCCTGAACCTGCGTCTGGAGGGCGAAACCAACGATTACTTCGGAAAGGGTCTTTCCGGCGGCCGGATCAGCATCCTGCCTCCCGCCAGAAGAGACGCCGACTTCCATGCCGAGGACAACATCATTGCCGGTAACACAGGTTTATACGGAGCCACCAGCGGCGAACTGTATGTAAACGGTCGCGTAGGTGAGCGTTTTGCTGTACGAAACTCTGGCGCCATCGCTGTTGTAGAGGGTGCAGGCGATCATTGTTGCGAGTACATGACAGGCGGTCGTGTGGTTGTACTGGGTAAGACTGGACGTAACTTTGCCGCTGGTATGAGTGGTGGTGTAGCATACGTTTATGACCCCGACCACACCTTCGACTATTTCTGTAACATGGATATGGTAGAGATCAATTTGGTGGAGGAAGCTTCACACCGCAAGGAACTGTTGGAGCTTATCCGTCAGCACTATCTGCACACAGGCTCTGCATTAGCCGGACGCATGCTGGACGACTGGAATCGTCACGTCGAGGACTTCATCCAGGTTGTTCCCATCGAATACAAGCGCGTTCTGCAGGAAGAGCAGATGGCCCGCCTGCACGAGAAGATCGCAGATATCCAGAGAGACTATTAAGCCTCACCCCTACCCCTCTCCTAAGGGCGAGGGGAACTTTAAGGGCGAGTGGAAGAAACTATAAAATATTGAAAAAAGACCCAGGCTCCTATATGGTCTTCCCTCCTTTGGGGGGATAAGAGGGGGGCTTATAATTATGGGAAATCCAAAAGCATTTCTGACAGTGCCTCGTAAAGAGGCCGGATACCGCCCCGTTCACGATCGTATCCATGACTTTGGCGAGGTGGAACAGACATTAAATACAAAAGACAGACAGGAACAGGCCTCACGTTGCATGGATTGCGGCGTACCTTTCTGCCATTGGGCTTGTCCATTGGGCAATAAGGACCCAGAATGGAACGACGCCCTCTATCACGGAGAGTGGGAAAACGCATATAAACTGCTGAAGAAGACCAATCCCTTCCCCGAGTTCACAGGACGCATCTGTCCCGCGCTGTGCGAGAAAGCCTGTATCTTGTATCACACTACCGGCGAAGCCGTTACCAATCGCGAGAACGAGGCTGCTATTGCCGAGCGTGCTTTCCTGGAAGGATATGTAACCATAGAGAAGCCCGTACGCAACGGGAAGAAGGTTGCCGTTATTGGAGCCGGTCCTGCAGGACTGGCCGCTGCCAACGAGCTGAACCTGATGGGATACAGCGTTACAGTATTCGAAAAGAACGAAGCTGCCGGCGGACTCCTCCGCTATGGCATCCCCAACTTCAAGCTTAACAAAACCGTCATCGACCGTCGCATCAGCGTCATGGAACAGGAAGGGGTAGAGTTCCGTTATAATGAAGAATTAATAATGAAGAATGAAGAATCGTCTGTAGATGGTACGGCGGTAGCCAACTCTTCACTTAAAGATTACGATGCCATCGTAATTGCCACCGGAACACCCACTGCTCGCGACCTCAAGGCTCCTGGCCGCGAACTGAAGGGCGTGCATCTGGCCCTCGAACTGCTCTCGCAACAAAACCGCGTGTTGGCTGGCATGACATTCTCTGACGAGGAGCGCATCACCGCCAAGGGCAAGGACGTTCTTGTTATCGGTGGTGGCGACACGGGCTCTGACTGTATCGGAACAGCCCATCGCCAAGGATGTAAGAGCGTAACTCAGATCGAGATTATGCCCAAGCCACCCGTTGGTCACAACCCCAATACACCTTGGCCCAACTGGCCCGTTATCCTGAAGACCACCAGCAGCCATGAGGAGGGCTGCACCCGCCGTTGGAACATCAACACGCTGGAGTTCCTGGGTAAAGACGGAAAGCTGACTGGCGTAAAGGTTCAGCCAATTGACTGGAAGCCTAATCCAGAGGGCGGCAGACCCATTATGGTAGAAGCCGGTGAGCCCGAAATCATCAAGGCCGAACTAGTGCTTCTGGCCATGGGATTCCTGAAGCCAGAGCATCCACAGTATCCTGAGAACGTCTTCGTCTGCGGCGATGCTGCCAATGGCGCCTCCCTAGTGGTCCGCGCCATCGCCAGTGGCAAACAGACCGCCCGGAAGGTGGATGCCTTCCTGCAGAACAAGTGAGAGAAAGGGAGCGTTTCCACATCACACAGAAACAGAAAAACGCCATAAAGTAAGGAAACGAGCCATAAAAATGACATATATCAACAAAAATACATATAAATAAATCTTTTTGCTTATTATTTTTTTGTTTTAATTGCAAAATGTTGTAATTTTGCAGCATCATTAATAAAGATGACACAAAAACGAAAGAAAAATAGGCAAAAAGATTTGTTATTAATCCAAAATCAAGCACAATTATGGCAAACGAATTGAGATTCCAAGTTGTAGGCGAGGCATTCAAGAAGAAGCCGGTCACCGTCACCGCACCCAGTGAGAAACCCAGCGTGTACTTCGGCAAGAAGGTTTTCAACCGCCAGAAGATGTACAAGTACCTGCCCAAGAGCGTTTACGATCAGATGATCGACGTCATAGAGAACGGCACTCGTCTGGACCGTACCGTGGCTGATGCCGTAGCTGCCGGTATGATGCAGTGGGCTCAGGAGAACGGCGTCACCCACTATACCCACTGGTTCCAGCCCCTGACGGAGGGAACAGCCGAGAAACACGACTCGTTCATCGAGCACGACGGCAAGGGCGGCATGATAGAGGAGTTCAGCGGCAAGCTGCTGGTTCAGCAGGAGCCCGACGCTTCAAGCTTCCCCAGCGGTGGTATCCGCAGTACTTTCGAGGCTCGCGGTTATTCAGCTTGGGATCCCACAAGTCCTGTGTTTATCATGGACGACACACTGATTATCCCTACCGTATTTATCAGTTATAGCGGCGAGGCTCTGGACTACAAGGCTCCCTTGCTGCGCGCCCTGAAGGCCGTAAACGTGGCCGCTACTGAGGTTTGCCATTACTTTGACCCCGAGGTGAAGAAGGTGGTCAGCAACCTGGGTTGGGAGCAGGAGTACTTCCTGGTGGACGAAGGCCTCTATGCTGCACGTCCCGACTTGCTGCTGACTGGCCGTACCCTGATGGGGCACGATTCTGCTAAGAACCAGCAGATGGACGACCACTACTTCGGCGCTATCCCCGAGCGTGTACAGGCCTTCATGAAGGAGCTGGAAATCGAGGCGCTGGAGCTGGGTATTCCTGTTAAGACTCG
>JAEEGK010003155.1_pt1 | contig 41224 bp, 40 predicted proteins | sample 8958771 | NCBI WGS metagenome assembly JAEEGK01 (sample SAMN16246547, study PRJNA631951) | gut metagenome | biome: gut microbiome; feature: rumen; material: SC-attached | host: Bos | place: Iran: Karaj | collected 2018-10
CCGCAGAAATTCGCGGGCTTCTTCGTCAGTCTTGGCAGTAGTTACAATGATGATATCCATGCCATGAACTTTGTCAACCTTATCATATTCGATTTCCGGGAAAATCAACTGTTCTTTCAGACCCAGGGCATAGTTGCCGCGGCCGTCAAAGGAAGTTGCGCTGACACCGCGGAAGTCACGTACGCGGGGCAGTGCCACGTTCATCAGTTTGTCAAGGAAATAATACATACGGTCGCCGCGCAGGGTCACTTTTGCGCCGATCGGCATGCCGGCACGCAGTTTGAAAGCCGCGATGGATTTCTTGGCTTTGGTTACAACCGGTTTCTGGCCGGCGATAGTAACCAGCTCGGAAACAGCTGTTTCCAGTGCTTTGGCATTGGCAACCGCTTCGCCGACGCCCATGTTGATAATAACTTTTTCAACTTTGGGGATTTCGTTTACGTTTTTATACTGGAATTTATCTACAAGTCCTTTAACGACTTCAGATAAATACTTTTCTTGCAGTCTGGTCTTGGCCATTTACAATGTTTCCTCCTTTCCCGGATATTATTTATCGATTACTTCGCCGCAGTGCTTGCAGACTCTCTTGGACTTGCCGTCTTCAATCTTGTGCGCAATACGGGTCGGTTTTTTGCAGCTGGGGCAAACCAGCATTACTTTGCAGGAAGCAATAGCTGCTTCTTTCGTCACGATGCCACCCTGGGGGTTGGTCTGGGACGGTTTGGTATGACGTTTTACTTTATTGACGCCTTCCACGATAACTTTGCCTTTTTTCGGCAGGGCAGTCAGGATTTTGCCTTCTTTGCCTTTATCTTTACCGGACAGGACCTGAACGGTATCGCCTTTTTTAACATGCAGCTTTACAGCAGTACTCATGTCTTAAGAACACCTCCTAATGTGCTTTTATGATTTCTTACAGCACTTCCGGTGCCAGAGAAATAATCTTCATAAAGTCTTTTTCACGCAGCTCACGGGCTACAGGCCCAAAAATACGGGTTCCGCGGGGGCTCTTGTCGTCTTTGATCACTACAGCGGCATTTTCATCGAAACGGATGTAAGAACCGTCTTTACGATGAAGTCCCTTTGTAGAACGAACAACAACTGCCTTTACAACGTCACCTTTCTTAACAACGCCTCCGGGTGCTGCATCCTTAACAGAACAAACAATGATGTCGCCGATATTGGCATATCTGCGGAAAGAGCCACCCATAACGCGGATGCACATAACCTTCTTAGCGCCGGTGTTGTCGCCGACATTAAGAATTGTCTGTTGTTGAATCATGTTTAACCTCCCTTGTCAGATCCGATATAATCTGACAACTACATTATTTAGCACGTTCTAAGATTTCAACCAGGCGCCAGCATTTATCTTTGGACAGCGGACGGGTCTGGGTGATTTTAACCAGATCGCCGATATGCGCTTCGTTGTTTTCATCATGTGCCTTGAATTTGATCGTGTTCTTTACGCCTTTTTTGTAGAGCGGGTGCTGAACAAAACGTTCGATAGCAACAACGATGGTCTTCTGCATCTTATCGCTTACAACTCTGCCTACACGGCTGACACGTGCGTTTCTTTCTACGGTCACGACTGTTTCCTCCTTAATTAAGCTTCAAAACCTTACGCGTTGATTTCGTTCTGGCGCTGAACAGTTTTGATTCTGGCAATGGATTTTTTGATTTCGTGGATCTTCATGGGATTCTCACATTGTCCGGTTGCCATCTGAAAACGTAAGTTGAACAGTTCTTCTTTCAATTCTGCTAACTTTTTGTCTAAATCTTCAGCAGATAACTCTCTGATTTCATTGATTTTCATTCAGCTTCACCACCCTTTGCTTCTACGGCAGTTTCGGCTTCCAACTGAGCCTTTGTCATGAATTTCGTCTTGATGGGGAGCTTATGACCGGCCAGACGCATTGCTTCTTTCGCGTCGGCTTCCGCAACGCCGCCCATTTCAAACAGGACGCGGCCGGGTTTTACAACCGCTACCCAATATTCCGGAGAACCTTTACCGGAACCCATACGGGTTTCAGCCGGTTTTGCAGTGATGGGTTTGTCCGGGAAAATCTGAATCCATACCTGGCCGCCACGTTTGATGTAACGGGTCATGGCAATACGGGCTGCCTCAATCTGACGGTTGGTGATCCATGCAGGTTCCAGCGCAACCAGGCCAAAATCGCCATGGCAGATGGTGTTGCCGCGCATGGCGCGACCTTTCATACGGCCTCTGTGTTGTTTACGGTGTTTAACTCTGTTCGGTAATAACATATTACTTTGCCTCCTTTGCGGATGCAGGCTTTGCTGCCTTGGTTTCCGGCAGTACTTCGCCTTTGTAGATCCAGACCTTTACGCCGATACGGCCATACGTGGTATGAGCTTCTGCTGTACCGTAATCAATATCAGCACGTAACGTGTGCAGAGGAATGGAGCCTTCGCGATAGCTTTCGCTGCGGGCAATTTCAGCACCGCCCAGACGGCCGCCGACTTTTACTTTAATACCCTTGGCGCCCATACGCATGGTGCGGCCAACGCACTGTTTCATGGCACGACGGAACGCAATGCGGCGTTCCAGCTGGCTGGCAATATTTTCCGCTACCAGCGTCGCATCCATATCCGGCTGTTTGATCTCCTGGATATTGATGTCAACATTTGCATCGGTCATCTTTTTCAGGTCTTTCTTCAGCAGTTCGATGTTGCTGCCCTGACGGCCGATAACCATGCCCGGTTTTGCAGTGTAGATCGTAACACGTGCCTTGTTGGAGGCGCGCTCGATATCTACTTTGGAAATTCCGGACAGGAATAATTTTTCTTTAATGAACTCACGGATTTTAATATCTTCCAGTAAGAATTTTTCATAGTCTTTGTCGGCAAACCAGTTGGATTCCCAACCTTTGATCACGCCAACGCGCAGACCATGCGGATTAACTTTCTGACCCACTATCATTACCCTCCTTATCCGGGATTATTATTTTTCAGAAACACATACGGTCACGTGGCTGGAATGCTTCAAAATCTTGAACGCCTGTCCACGGGAACGCGGATGAATACGTTTCAGTGTAGGACCCTGGTCTACAAAGCAGGTAGACACATAGAGGTTATCTACATTCATATCGTTATTATGTTCAGCATTGGCAACCGCGCTGCGCAATACCTTTTCCACAACTTCAGAGCCAACTTTCGGAGTGAATTTCAAAATTGCGAAAGCTTCAGACACTTTTTTACCGCGGATCAGGTTCATAACAATGCGCAGTTTGCGAGGAGCAATGCGGATATATTTTGCAGTAGCGTTAACTTCCATTACTTATTCCTCACTTTCCTGTAGTATCTGCTTTCTTATCCTGATGACCTTTGAATGTACGGGTCGGAGCAAATTCTCCTAATTTATGGCCTACCATATCCTCGGTGATGAATACCGGAACATGTTTGCGTCCGTCATGAACCGCAATGGTGTGTCCTACAAACGTAGGTAAAATCATAGAAGCGCGGGACCAGGTCTTTACAACCTTCTTATCATTTGCGGCATTCAGTGCATCAACCTTTTTCAACAGACTGGGATGCACATAAGGTCCTTTTTTAACTGATCTAGACACTGATAAGCCTCCTTTCTCTCAACGATTATTTCGTTCTACGGCTTAAAATTAACTTAGTTGAAGATTTCTTGTTCTTGCGGGTGCGAACACCAAACGCAGCTTTGCCCCAAGGAGTAACAGGACGTTTACGTCCAACCGGGCTGTGACCTTCACCGCCTCCGTGCGGATGGTCGTTCGGGTTCATAACTACGCCGCGGTTTGCAGGACGGATACCCAGCCAGCGGGAACGGCCGGCTTTACCGATGGTGAGGTTTTCAAATTCCAGATTGCCAACCTGGCCGATCGTGGCACGGCAGTTGATATGTACTTTGCGGACTTCACCGGAAGGCAGACGCAGCAGTGCGTAATCTCCTTCTTTAGCCATCAGCTGTACGACTGCGCCGGCAGAGCGTGCCATCTGGCCGCCTTTACCGATCTTCAGTTCCACGTTGTGTACCAGAGTACCAACCGGGATGTTCTTTAAGGGCAGGCAGTTGCCGGTTTTGATATCGGCATTCGGACCGCTTTCCACTTTGTCGCCAACCTTCAGGTCCAGGGGAGCCAGGATATAGCGTTTTTCGCCGTCTACATAATGCAGCAGCGCAATGCGGGCATTACGGTTCGGATCGTATTCAATGGTAGCAACCTTTGCGGGGATTCCGTCTTTGTTGCGTTTGAAGTCAATGATACGATACTGTCTTTTCGTGCCGCCGCCCTGATGGCGAACGGTCATTTTACCGGTGTTGTTGCGGCCGGCGTGTTTGTTCAGCTTCTCAAGAAGCGGACGATAGGGTTTATCAGTCGTAATCTCTTCGAAGGAAGACGTTGTCATGAAACGTCTCGAAGGAGAATACGGATTGTAGCTTTTAATCGCCATTTAGCTTACCTCCTTACATTCCTTCAAATATCGGCAGCGTCTGACCTTCTGCCAGTCTGACGATTGCCTTTTTATAATCGGACGTCCGGCCTACATTTCTGCCCATCCGTTTTACTTTGCCGCTGACCCGAATGGTCGTTACGGACAGAACCTTTACATTCCAGATGGATTCCACAGCCTGACGGATTTCGGTTTTGTTAGCGGTTACCGGAACCTTAAAAGTGTATTTGTTCTCCTGCATCATCATGGAAGTTTTTTCCGTGATGAGCGGGCGGATCAAAACGTCGCGAGGATTAGCAGCCATTATGCAAGTACCTCCTCAATCTTTTCTACAGCATTCTTGTCCAGGAACACTTTATTATTGTGCAACAGGTCAAAGCAGTTCAGACCGCCGTTATTGATGACGGTAACTTTGCGGATGTTGCGTGCGGACAGTTCTACGTTTTCGTTTTCCCCGTTCGTGATGATCAGGGTCTTATTCTCTGCAGCTTCGAAAGCATCCAGCATTTCAAGAGTACGTTTGGTCTTGAAATCATCAAACGCGATATTGTCGATGATCACCAGCTGGCCTTCCGCAACTTTGGCGGATAACGCGCAGCGGATTGCCAGACGGCGCGCTTTGCGGGTCATATCTTTGTGATAGCTGCGGGGCTGCGGCCCAAAGGTTACGCCGCCGCCTACCCACAGAGGAGAGCGGGTGGAACCTACACGTGCGTGACCGGTTCCTTTCTGTCTCCAGGGTTTCCGGCCGCCGCCGCGTACCATGCCGCGGGTTTTGGTAGCGGAAGTGCCCTGGCGCTGGTTGGCCTGCTGCATTACGATAGCCTGATGCACAACAGGTTCATTAAATTCAACGCCAAATACTTCTTCATTTAATTCAATCTCTTCGCCGGTAGTTTTGCCGGCCATGTTATATACAGATAACTTCGGCATATGAAGCATCCTCCTTTCTGTCGTTTACATTACTTACCTTTAACGGCTTCTGTGATTACTACGCAGGTGCCGTTTGCACCCGGAATAGAACCGTGTACAAGGATAAGGTTGCGTTCAGTATCAACCCGTGCAATGGTCAGAGACTGAACGGTAGCACTCTTGCCACCCATGCGGCCAGGCAGTTTTTTGCCTTTGATTACCCTGCCGCCGGGGCCGGAATGCATCGGTCCCATAGAACCCGGCTCACGATGCGATTTGGAACCGTGTTTCATAGGGCCACGGCCGAAATTGTGGAGCTTAATGGTGCCTGCAAAGCCTTTGCCGCGGCTGATACCGCTTACGTCAACCAGATCTCCGGCTGCGAATACGTCGGCTTTGATTACGTCACCCGGTTTTAAGTCGGACGGAGCGTCCAGACGTAATTCCTTAACAAATTCAGCAGGAGCAACACCTGCTTTGTCAAAATGACCCTTCTCCGGTTTGGTCACTTTCTTTTCGCTTACTTCGCCGAAACCAACCTGGATCGCATTGTATCCGTCGGTTTCTTCCGTTTTATTTTGAATGACTGTGCAAGGGCCTGCTAACACAACCGTAACAGGAATGAACTTGCCATCAGCTTCAAAAATTTGGGTCATGCCCAGTTTTTTGCCAATAATTCCTTTAGCCATCGTTAGCACCTCCTCACAGTTTGATTTCGATGTCTACGCCGGCCGGCAGGTCTAAGCGCATCAGCGCGTCAACCGTTTTCGGAGTCGGCTCCAGAATGTCTACCAGACGTTTGTGAGTGCGCATTTCGAACTGCTCACGGGAATCTTTGTTGACATGAGGGGAACGCAGAATCGTATAGATGTTCTTTTCGGTAGGCAGCGGAATCGGGCCGGAAACCTGTGCGCCGGTACGTTTCGCCGTCTCAACGATCTTTGCAGCGCTCTGATCCAGAGCGGTGTGGTCATACGCTTTCAGGCGTATTCTGATTTTTTGTGTCTTAGCCATTAATTTTTCCTCCAATCGCCCAGTTTCTAAGAACGGACATACTCCGTGAAAATCTCCCCGTCTGCAAGGCAGGACAGGCAAGCAACCTTTCACATCATCGCAGGTACCAATAAACATAAGAATATGAGGGGCTGTCTTAAGCCCCTCATACCGGGATCTAAGATCAATTTAATTCAAAATTAGTCGATGATATCGCCAACAACGCCAGCGCCTACGGTGTGGCCGCCTTCGCGGATAGCGAAACGCAGGCCCTGTTCCATAGCGATCGGGGTGATCAGGGTGATCTCCATGTCTACGTTATCACCAGGCATTACCATCTCCGTGCCTTCCGGCAGTTTTACGGAACCGGTTACGTCGGTGGTACGGAAGTAGAACTGCGGACGGTAGCCGTTGAAGAACGGGGTATGACGGCCGCCTTCTTCTTTCTTCAGTACGTAAACCTGGCCGGTGAAGTGGGTGTGCGGATGTACGCTGCCCGGTTTCGCCAGTACCTGACCGCGTTCGATTTCCTTGCGGTCAACACCACGCAGCAGCGCGCCTACGTTGTCGCCTGCCAGCGCTTCGTCCAGGGTCTTGCGGAACATTTCCAGACCGGTGATTACGGTCGCTTTCTTCTCGTCTTTCATGCCGACGATTTCAACGGGGTCGCCTACATGGGCTGCGCCGCGTTCGATACGGCCGGTAGCAACGGTGCCGCGACCGGTGATGGTGAATACGTCTTCTACAGGCATCAGGAACGGTTTGTCAGTCGGGCGTTCCGGAGTCGGAATGTAGTTGTCTACTTCTTCCATCAGCTTCAGGATGCTGCCTTCACCGATTTCGCTCTTGTCGCCTTCCAGGGCTTTCAGGGCGGAACCTACCACGATGGGAATGTCATCGCCGGGGAATTCGTAGCTGCTCAGCAGGTCACGAACTTCCATTTCTACCAGCTCGATCAGTTCCGCGTCATCTACCATGTCTGCCTTGTTCAGGTACACTACCATGGCCGGTACGCCTACCTGACGGGACAGCAGGATGTGTTCGCGGGTCTGCGGCATCGGGCCGTCAGCTGCGCTTACTACCAGGATCGCACCGTCCATCTGTGCTGCGCCGGTGATCATGTTCTTTACATAGTCAGCGTGGCCGGGGCAGTCAACGTGTGCATAGTGACGGTTGGCCGTCTCGTATTCTACGTGAGCCGTGTTGATGGTGATACCACGTTCTCTTTCTTCCGGCGCCTTATCGATCATGCTGTAATCCATGAACTGTGCGCCGCCTCTTTCTGCCAGCACTTTGGTGATAGCAGCGGTCAGGGTGGTTTTGCCATGGTCTACGTGACCGATGGTGCCGATGTTAACATGCGGTTTTGTTCTTTCAAACTTTGCCTTTGCCATTTTTTCCTTCCTCCTTGAAGTAAATGTATATTAAAAATTTATTAGGATCAGCGTAACTGATTATTCAGCCTTAGTGCCTTTATTTTTGGCAACGATTTCATCTGCGATGCTCTTGGGCACTTCTTCGTAATGGTCAACCTGCATGGTGTAGGTGCCACGGCCCTGGGTCTTGCTGCGCAGGTCTGTCGCGTAACCGAACATGGAAGCCAGCGGTACGAACGAGTGGATAACCTGTGCGCCGTTGCGCGCTTCCATACCGTCGATGCGTCCGCGGCGGGAGTTCACGTCGCCGATTACATCGCCCATGTATTCTTCCGGTACGGTGATATCAACCTTCATGTAAGGCTCCAGCAGAACCGGGGAAGCCTTTTCGGCACCGGCCTTGAAGCCCATGGAACCGGCAATCTTAAATGCCATTTCCGAAGAGTCGACTTCATGGTAAGAGCCGTCGTATACGGTAACGCCGATGTCTACCATCGGGTAACCGGCTACCACACCGTTTTCCATTGCTTCTTTGACACCGGCTTCAATCGGGGCAATGTATTCTTTCGGAATCGCACCGCCGACAACCTTATTTTCAAAGGTAAAGCCTGCGCCCATTTCCAACGGGGTGATTTCCAGCCAGCAGTGACCGTACTGACCTTTACCGCCGGACTGACGGATGAACTTGCCTTCCGACTTAACAGCCTTGCGGATGGTCTCGCGATATGCAACCTGCGGATTGCCTACGTTGCAGCCTACCCGGAATTCACGGAGCAGACGGTCAACGATGATGTCCAGATGCAGCTCGCCCATACCGGAGATGATGGTCTGCGCGGTTTCCGGATCCGTATGTACCTTGAAGGTCGGATCTTCTTCCGCCAGCTTCTGCAGCGCAATGCCCATCTTTTCCTGGTCGGCTTTCGTCTTGGGTTCCACCGCAACGGAAATAACCGGTTCAGGGAACACCATGGATTCCAGAATGATCGGAGCTTTTTCATCACACAGCGTATCGCCGGTCGTCGTAAACTTCAGGCCAACCGCTGCTGCGATATCTCCGGAGTACGCTTCCGGGATTTCTTCCCGGTGATTGGCATGCATCAGCAGGATGCGGCCCATGCGTTCGCGTTTCTCTTTGGAAGAGTTGTAAACATAGGAACCTGCGGTGATCATGCCGGAGTAAACCCGGAAGAAGCCAAGCTTGCCAACGAAGGGGTCGGTCGCGATTTTGAATGCCAGTGCAGAGAAGGGCTCGCTGTCAGAAGTCGGCCGGGAATCTTCCTCGCCGGTTTCCGGATTGATACCCTTAATGCTCTCGATATCCGTCGGAGCCGGCATGTAATCCACAACCGCGTCCAGCAGGGGCTGAATGCCTTTATTCTTATAGGAAGAACCGCAGAACACAGGATTCAGTTTGCATTCGATGGTTTCTTTGCGGATTGCCGCTTTCAGCTCTTCGTTGGTGATCTCTTCGCCTTCCAGATATTTCATCATCAGCTCATCATCACCTTCGGCAACGGTTTCAACCAGAATGCCGCGGTATTCTTCAGCCTGTTCCTTCATGTCGGCAGGAATCTCAACGAACTCTTCTTCCTTACCCATATCGTCGCCATAGACGATTGCTTTCATCCGGATCAGGTCAACCATGCCCTGGAACTGATCTTCACAGCCGATAGGGATCTGAAGGGCAACCGGATTTGCATTCAGCCGGTCGCGCATCATATCCATAACATGGAAGAAGTCAGCGCCGATGATGTCCATCTTATTTACGTATGCCATACGCGGTACTTTGTACTCGTCAGCCTGGCGCCATACGGTTTCAGACTGGGGTTCAACGCCGCCCTTGGCAGAAAATACTGCAATCGTTCCGTCCAGTACACGCAGGGAACGTTCAACCTCAACCGTGAAGTCAACGTGGCCCGGGGTATCAATGATGTTGATACGGTGCGTATCATACTGCTTTTCGGAACCGTTCCACATGCAGGTCGTTGCAGCGGAAGTAATGGTAATGCCACGTTCCTGCTCCTGAACCATCCAGTCCATGGTAGCCGCGCCATCATGAACCTCACCGATTTTATGAGTCTTACCGGTGTAGAACAGGATGCGTTCCGTGGTAGTCGTTTTACCGGCGTCAATGTGTGCCATGATGCCGATATTTCTTGTTCTTTCAAGCGGAATTAGTCTGCCCACTCTTTTATCCTCCTCAGCTATTCAACAGGACAGGCCGTTACCAGCGGTAATGTGCAAACGCTTTGTTTGCTTCGGCCATCTTGTGGGTATCTTCACGCTTTTTCACAGCAGCGCCGGTACCATTAGCAGCATCCATGATTTCACCGGCAACGCGTTCGCACATGGTTCTTTCACCACGAAGGCGAGCATAATTTACCAGCCAGCGGATACCCAGGGTGGTTTTACGGTCTGCACGAACTTCTACAGGAACCTGGTAGTTTGCACCGCCCACGCGACGCGCCCGTACTTCCAGCAGCGGCATTACGTTTTTCATAGCGGTATCAAATACTTCCAGCGGATCCTTGCCCGTCTTGGAACGGATCACATCAAATGCATCATATACAATGCGTTCGGCAACGCCTTTCTTACCGTCCAGCATTACCTTGTTAATAAATCTTGTTAATAATTTAGAACCGTACACCGGATCCGGCAGTACGTCTCTTTTTGGAACTGCGCCTTTTCTCGGCATGCTCTTTCACTCCTTTATATCAATTCGTAATTTCTCAGTAGTTATGGTTTTTTGCGCAAGACTTACTTCTTAGCTTTAGCGCGTTTTGCACCGTACTTGGAACGGCCCTGGTTGCGGTTTGCAACGCCGGCAGTATCCAGAGAACCACGAATGATATGGTAACGCACGCCAGGCAGGTCCTTTACACGGCCGCCCCTGATCAGAACAACGGAATGTTCCTGCAGATTGTGACCGATACCCGGAATATAAGCTGTAACTTCAATGCCGTTGGTTAAACGTACACGAGCAACTTTACGCAATGCAGAGTTAGGTTTCTTCGGTGTGGTGGTGTATACACGGGTGCACACACCACGTTTCTGCGGACATTCTTTTAATGCCGGCGCAGTGGATTTGGTCTTCAGCACCTCTCTGCCCTTACGGATCAGCTGATTAATTGTTGGCATATCGGCACCTCCTTTCTGTCAATTAGATTTAGTATTTATAAAAACCCCGTTGCCGGGATCCCTATCAGTTTTTCAGTATCGCCGCCGCAGAAGCACCCGCATGGATGCCGCAGGCTTTACCTAACACCTGCATGCTTTCCACAACCAGGCAGTCAACATTTTGTTTTTCGCATTCTGCCTTGATGGGAGCCGTGATACGTTCCTCCGCATCTGCTGCGATATACACGCCCGAAGCCGTCTTTTTCTGAAGGGCTTTCGCCGTTTGCTTCACCCCTACAACCTTGGCTCCGGCTGTCTTCAAGTCGTCCAGACTCATTGCATTTACTCCTTCAAAATGAGCGCACTTATCCCGTGAGACTTGTGTATTGTAACATCTTTTACAAAACGTGTCAACACTTTTTTAATATTTTTTCTTACGCTAAGCAGTGTTTTTATGCGTTTCTCTTTTTACACGTATCCGAGTGTTTCAAAAACGATAACAAAAGAAGACAAAAATCCATCCCGAAATCAACATTTCCCATGATTTCTTCTATATATAAATATAAATCCCCGGCATCTTTGCCGTAACAAAAATACCGGGGCTGTCAATTTAATTATTCATTGTTATTTTTTATTCATAATACCCGGATAGTATTCCTGTATCTTATGATTACCGCCCAACCGCCAAAGGGATATTCCATCTACGCCGTAGTCCAGCGCCTGGCGTTTCCATGCAATGATAGTCTTTGCATCGGCGAACCAGCATTCCACAGATTTACCTGCATTGTCTTTTCCATGAAAGTACTGCGCAGCGCTAAGGGAATCTCTGTGTAGGGCAACTTTCAACTCTTTTTGCAATGCAAGGGCTTCCTGCTCTGTTATAAAGCAGGGTCTTTTCCCTTCCTGCCATACGCAGCCGCCTGTAGCCAGGGCAATACTGTGAGGCCTTGGAAGCTGCTTCACTTTTCCCAGCATTTTATCCAAAAAACGGTCATCCGCTTTCGGCCCGGCGGCAACGCTATGAACACCGAACAAATTGTAGCACATAAGCACATACTCCGGTCCTTCCGGCAGTTTATACGCGGTAACAGGAATACCCGGTTCCAATATAACGCGCAGTGGGATCTTCGCTTCTTCTGCCGCCGGAACAAGCACTTCTAAAAAACGTACAAACTTCTTCGCCAGTTGGGGATTCTTCCAGATATTTTCATAGTCGATTTCCAAACCGTCAAACTGATGCTTTTTAACTCGTGCTAAAAGATCCTGCGAATGACCGCGCATGGTTTCCTCTGTTTCAAACAGGCGGAACAAAACCTGTGTATCTTTTTCGATGCTTTCGCCTGCAGGATTATTGATATCTTTGTACACATCGTTAACCACAGTCAGATATTTTTTAATTTCTGCCTTATAACGGGTAAACTTTTGGGCCGTGAACTTTTCTGCAGGACCCACCAGAATAATTTTGTTGTTTCTGTCAAAGGCTGCCGCAAAATAACTGACAGAGTTTAACTGGCTCTGAATCTTAACAGCCTCCTTCAATCCTCTGTCAAAATCCCAGTATGCTATCCACGCATTGCCATTAAAGGTTGGCTGGGGACGACGGGCGGCATCCGCCGAAAGACCGGCAGGCAGGCAACCGGCAGCTAACAGCATCAGACTGGTCAGTATGGAACACATGCCAGCCTTTATATAGTTTCGCATACAGATACCTCGCTTACTTATGTAAACAAACAGGAAAATACATATCAAATCTACCGCACATCGTACGACGTTTTGGAAGAACACGTCCTCCTGTCAGAACGTCGCCAGCAGCCAGTCCAAAACAGCTTCCCATTTATGTTTTACAGAGCGCTTAAATCCTTCAAGGCCTGTATAGTGTACATCATATAAAACCGGCAGATTATTATTATCGGCAGTCAGTTCTTCCACTTTCAGTCCGGAAAACACTCCGTCATACACATCGTCCGCCAGGTTTGTCTGACTGTAACCATAATCCGGCCAAACGGCTCCCAACCACAGGAACCCTGGCTGGTTACGTTCAATTTTCAGATTTTCAGCCGCCGGTTTGCCATCCAGCAATACTGTTATCATATTACCCTGCAGACGAATTTCCAGTTTACGATCCATACGGGCATGATAGCTCATAGTGGGAATATACGGCGCTCCGCCTTCTTCTACGGAAAACGCTTTTCGTTCTCTCTCGGCTTTCAGTTTTTCCAGCTGCTTTCTGCCAGTAGCCGTGTTAGGCGCATAGCGGCCAAAAATTTCCCTCTCTTTGATTGCGACTTCCCGCTTGTCTTCATCAATGGAGAGGTATTTCCCGCCATCAAATACAAACAAGTCTATATCCTTAAGCTTCTTAGACGCGCCGCCTGCTTTTTCTTCTATTATTAAATGGTTGTTCTTAAACGCAACCGCGATGTAGTTTGCAGCATTTTCGTCCGAGCGCAGGTAAATCTGCTGTGTTCCATATTTATTGCCTTTTACATCACAGGTCAGACGCACGTTATTAAAGCCGGAACTGTCCTTCAATCGCATCAGCGCATATTCTTTGGGTATAGTAGTCAAAATAATCGTTTCATCCCGGAACTCAGCTGCGCCTTTAACAATATCCCATTCCTTATACTGATTCTCATCTCCCGGCTCAAACTTGATATCGGGCACGTCATCGTATTTGATACGCATCAGGAGATGATTTGCCGACCAGTAAGAACGCGGTTCCATGCGGGTAAGGTCATGAATGCTGCTGTTTCGCAGGTTATGGCAGTACCCTTCCCGGTTAAAGGTGAACTTAAACAGTTTTCGAAGCCACTGCTCATTAACCTGGCTTACGTCTTCATTATTGCCGTAACGATTTGTATTGGCATGCATGAGCGTGTACGCTTCCGGCACAAATCCAATATCTTTGGTGTAAATGTCGCGAAGCATGATATAGTCATCCGTGATACGGTCCTTCATCGCCTGGTAACTTTCTACGGGAAAATCCTTGTCGTCCCGGATATAGTCCATCAGATAATGGTTGTAGTTACGGCCAATTACCCCGGTCAGATGGGAATACACCAGGGGATTCATATTGCCAAGATAATTCTTCCATCTGTCAAATACGTTAATATAGTAAAGCCGGTACCCGTTGGTACCCAGTTCCCAAAACCCGTTTTCCAAAAACGCATTCAGTTCCGGGGCTTTTAAGAATTTGTTATCGTTATTGTGCAGGTTTTCCGCATATGTGGAAATCGTAGCATGGTAATTGAATTTTTCCAGAATTTTTTCCGCAAACACTGCGGTATCCCTGCGCCCGTCTTCAAAGTTAAGGTAGAGGGAATGTTTAGGCAATGCTTTGCCTTTTGTATAATAATCCTGCACATCCTTACCGGTAATCGTAACAAAGCCGTTCTTTTTTAACACTTCCAGATGATGTTCCAGTTGCTCCTTACCGATCAGGACGTTCGTCCCGGTTCGGTCCACGCCAAAATAGGAAATAGCTACAAAGCCTTCATCAGTGCCAAACTCCGTATCATTCAGAGAAAACGGTTTATATTTGGAAAACACGAACAGGGCGTTGACTACAATATACAGCAATACAATAATGACAATAACTTCAATAACAGAGCGAATCCGTTTCACACGGTTACGTTTGGAAGTGAATTCCTTATCTGCCAGAGTCATGGCTCATCCACCTCCTGCCCGGGAGCAATACTTTGAGAAGATTTCTCTCTTTGGTCATGTAATGCATTTCTTTGTTCTGCCGCGTTATGATTTTTCCGTTCTGCCGCCAGGGTGCTCTCATAAGCCGAAATGCGCATCTTTTCCAGTTCAATCCGCTGTTCCATGAGCCTGTGCAGTTCCGCCACCTGTCTCTGATTTTCGCGAATCAGTTCAATCAGCGCATCCTGCTCACGCCTGATTTCTTCAGAGAGCGGCATCCTATGCACTTCGCCCAACGTCTGTGATAAATGCCGGGTATCAAGATACGGTGCCGCATCCGGACTAAAGATTTCCCTGACACGTTTTGCTGCATTTGCTGTTTGGTCGGCGATATCATCTGCAGCAGGTTTCTTTTCAGCAACTTTCGTTACTGTTATTTCTTCTGTAGCCACTTTATCCGCAACAGGTTTAATTTCAGAAACGGTCTCTTCTTCCGAAACAGGTTCAATTCTGGAAATGACCTCTTCTTCCGCAATGGGCTTAATCTCAGAAACTGCTTCTTCTTTAACTTCCTGTTTCGCAGACACCTCTGCTTTCGAGGCAGCGGAATAATCTGACTTACCAGTAATAACGGATGCAGATTCTTCTTTTGCGGTTGTATTGATACCCGCTCCTCCTGCGGTTACGACAGCTGTCGCCGCCATAGCCGTCACCGCCTCTTCCGGCTTGACCGTTACTGCCGGTTTTTCGGCAGTTTCCTGTACAACCTCATTCAGCGCAACCTGCTCCGCCGGACCGGCCACTTTGGGTTCGTCTGAAAGCTTGGCTTTCTGTTTGCGTTCCTGCTCTTCCAAGTCAGCCGGAGTCATACGTGTGCCCCAGGTAGATTTCCAGAAGGTAAACCAGGCGATAGGCATCTGCCAAAGCAGGACCATTTCATAGTAGAGACAGAACCAGATACCATACAGCCACGTCGTACTGCGCCGCAGCAAGGCCTGGCAGGCGCTCATCAGCAAGGCCATCAGGAGCATACCTATTATAAATGCTGTGGGGAATACGCGATGGGTGATGGGAATATAGAGTAAATTATAGCAGACAATGACAGGAGCAATGATAGGAACCAGCAGCCCCATGTAAAAGCTGATTGCCGCAAAAGGCTCCTTTTTCCACATAAAGCTGCCAGCGATCAGCGATTCCCGCAGCCAGCTACGCTTCCACCGCATCTGCTGCTTGAGAAATACATCATAATCATTGGGAACAATGGTGTAACAAATAGCCGTATCCTGATAATCCGTACGATTGTGCCGCAAAATCATGTTGGTCATGGCCCGGTCATCCCCAAAGGTGGCCCGCTGTCCCAAAAACTTCTGATTCAGCCAATCGTCCGAATATTTAAGGACAAGATCTTTACGATAGCAGGACAAAGGACCGGAGAGACAGCTCACCGCGTCAAACAGGCCTTCCGCTGCTTTCATGACACGAAAGGCAATGTAATAACGGACAGACTGCATCTTGGTGAGGGAATTGGTATAGGTATTGGCCACATCCGTACGACCGGAAACACCGCCCACCTGTTCATCTTTAAAGGGCTGCACAAGGTTGATAATAGCATAGGGATTCAGGAAGCTGTCTGAATCCACAAAGACCAGAAGTTCATGCTGCGCATGTTTAGCTCCCAAAGCCAGGGCTTCGCGCTTTCCCTTATTGACCGGCTGCAAAATATAGCTGATACGGGACGCCACTTCCGAACCTTCCTGGTCAATAATATCCTGAATGGTTTCCCGGATGACCTTTGCCGAATTGTCAGTGGAGCAGTCGTCCACTACAATGACTTCCAGCTTATCCTGGGGATAATACTGATCCATAGCGTTCAGAATCGTCTGCCGTATCCACGTTTCTTCATTAAAACATGGCACAATGATGGTAACGCCGGGCGTATAATTCTCGTCTGCAGGTACAGGCTTATAGAAAAAGCCGAAGGCATACTTGGTCAGCAAAAAAGTGCTGGCAATAATACTGTACAAATAAAGGTACTTATTAAACTTAAAATAAATGACGCTCTCGGTACGCATCAGCAATACTCCGAGACAGATGGCGAACAGCAGGAAGCTGGCCATCATCAGTTCTGAACGAGCATGGTGACGGTTGGAATACTCCAGCAGGTTATGCTCAAACTGCATACCAAAGATGAATTCCGTATCCGAAGAAAGTTTCCCGCTCCTGACATCAGCCAGTTTCTGTTGCACGACCTCCTCATTAGGCCACGCCGCATGGGCCGCAGTCTTTACTTTCATTTCAAGACCTTCCGGCACTGTTCCGGGCTCAATTTCAAATGACAGCGTCACTACTTTTTTCTGCGCAATTGCTTCCGCCGCGTCTTTAGAAACATGCAGCTTCATACCGGTAATGGAAATATCCGACGCATATCCGGAATAAGAACCGGCTTTGTTGGATACAGAAATTTTTACAGGATAGCGCACATCGTAACGGACGTTGGCATCTTCCCCGTTAAAGAATTTCAGGTAAGGATACTTCTTAACCTCTTCATCGCTGATAGCACGGCGGCTTTTACCGCTCCGGTGCTTGCCGGGCATGTGAGGCAGCAGGCGCCGGTCCGGCGACTGGTGCATCAGGATATCATGTACAGGTTCTTCTTTTTCATATTCATTTTTTGTTTTCTTGCCAGACAAGAAATCAAACATCAATTTACCACCACTTAATTCTTCGTTTTTCCTGATTCATCTGCTTCTTCGTTTTGCCCTGAGAATATCCGTAATCCAGATAATCAGACAACAAACCGACCTTAAACTTGGTAGGATCGTTATCGGCTTTTTTCTCATTGGCTGTTAAGATGACATCCAGCGCAGTCGCTGTAAATTTTGCGGCAGACGTCATGTGCATGACAAAGATAGCGCCTTTCCGCAGTTTGTCGCGATAATACAGCCCGTCCCGGATGACCTTGATTTCCTGTTCCAGACTGGAAGCCCCATAGTCGGCAGTACTGGTACTGCCGTTAATGATGTACTCGAAACCGTTCTCCAGAATAGCGCGGGTTCCCATAGCGCTGATTGCCAACGTAGGCGGGCGCATAAACTTGGTCAGCACCGGTCTTCCGTCAGGCCACTGCAGATCTCCCACAATACTTGCCAGCTTGTTATACGACGTATTCATGTCGTTGTAATATTCTTCATACCCCATGGTCGGCTTGGTCTTTCCTTGTTCATCTTCTACAGCCATTGCCTTGTGGGTATTGGTATGACTGGCAATATCGTGGCCTTCTTCCGCAATAGCGCGCAGCAGGTTGGGATTGTCGGTAACATTGTGGGTTATAATAAAGAACGTAGCCGGCGCCCTGTGTTTTCGCAGTACATACAACAACGGATTGATCGCGGAATCATGTCCCCAGTCATCAAAAGTCAGGAAGATGACATTGTCATCGGTCTTAACAGTTCCCGTCATATCAAACTTGGTGAAATCTTCTTCTGTAAAGCCCAGACTTCTGTCATGGGCATTGACCGTTCCTTCACCAAAGTAACGTTTGCCCAGTTCATCGACCAGTTGCTCATGGGTAGCATCATGGGGCAGAAGCGGATAACGTTCGATGCCCTTTACATAATCTTTCTCCGGAACCGGATATGTCCACAGTTTATCCTTTATTGACAGCACCTGGCCCACCGATTTCAAACTGTACGCAGAATCATTAACCGGATTGACGTCAGCCATATCATCAAAGGAGTTATAGGCAATATTATCAATTTTCTTGCGTTTCAGATACAATAACAGTTCTGCTGCCAGATCCGGTTTTTTATAAAAGTCCATACGGATGTTGACAATCCAGCCGCGTCCCAATGAGAAAACCGCTTTCCCCATAATCTCAGGCAATATCTGTTCCGCAGTCTGATAGTCCTGATGGCGGCTCTGTACAGCATTCATATTGGCACCGATGAGGCGGCAACCGAGAGCCGAAACGGCTTCTTTCGTTACATCCCTGACAGCACCGGAGAACTGTTTTACCAGATTGCTGTCTTTACCGTACTGGTTTTTCAGAATTTGCTTAACACGTAAAATATCAGCGCAGACATCTCCGAATCCTTCTTCCGGCTTCGGATAGATACAGATGCCAAGTTCCTGACCGGCAGCCACGATTTCTCTAATTACATCCTGGTTCCGTTTCAATTCCCGTTCCGTAACAAAAAAGGTGCCTTTTCCGTTAACCTGTCGTAACGCATTCAGAACAGAATCTACAGATTTCTTGCGCGCCATACCGGTAAACGTAAACATGACGGACGAATCCGTAGTGTAGATCATTTTTTCTTCCGCTGCGAGAATGCCATTGTTCTGTTTTCGTAACGTATCGAGATCGGCAGCAGTCCATCCGCTTAGCAGGGACGATGCCTTTGTGTTTTCTGTTATAGTTTCACCGGTCTGCTGGTTTGCCACAACACCGCCGTTGTTGTCTTGCCAAACCGCATTGGCAAAGCCGTCGTCATTCAAAACGTTCTGATTGGCATTTTGCCTGTATCCATTGGCATCGGAAGACGTCCTGCTGCCTGCAGGCGTCCTGGGAATCGATATCGCCTGTCTTTCCTGTCGTTTTCGCACAGGAAAATCAGCAGGCGTTTCATTGCGCTGTATTGTTTGCGGTTCCTCATGCCTGATCACAGGCGTTTCATTGCGCTGAATCGTTTGCGGTTCCTCGTGTCTTACCACAGGCGTTTCGCTCGGCGGCGTTTCATAGCTTTCCTTACGCTGCTTCACCGGAGCTGTCTCACGCCGCGCCCGCGCTGCAGGAACCGTGCTTTCCCCCTCACGGTTTTCAAGCTGCCTTCTCTGCTTTTCCAACAAAGCCCGCTGGGCTTCTATTACCCTGTGCTGTGCTTCAATCAGGTCCTGTTCGGCACGTTGCAAGGCCCGCTCTTCTTCAGATGTGGCCGCATAAACCGTTTGCGGCAGATTCGCAACCGAAGTAAACTGATTAAAACCAGCAGTGGCTGCCATATTACCTGCCGTCCATAACGCAGTCAGGAGCGCAATCCGTTTCACCAAAATTCTTCTCATCAGCTATTTCACCGTCTTATCATTCTTCAAACCGTCAGATACTTTGGCTGCCGCTTCCTGACCGGCGGCCATCTTTTCTAACATATTCACAGTAACAACAGTAAAACCTTTATTCTTCAGCTTTCCGCAAAGTCTCTTCACAATTTCCACCGTAGTGACTTCTTCACCGGGTACTGTGTTTTTATCTACAATAGTAGGCTTTTTATCTATCGCAGGCTTGTCCGGTCCTTTCTTTTTGGAATATGTGATCGGTACAGGCCGGCTCATCTGCAGGGAAACGATCATACCGGGTTTAATACCGGCTACAAACTGATCCATTGTACCCTCATCAGCCAGTTTGCGCACATAAATCACAGCATTACTTTCTACGGCCTTTTCCAAGCCACAGGCTGCCGCAGCGCGCAACAGATGATCTAAATATTTAGTATCGTATAGCCGGAACAACTTTGGTTCGCTGCCGGTAAGCAGTTTCAGAATTTTCTGGGTCCGGCAGAATTGTTCAACCAAAATCTCCGGTTCCAGCCGCTCCGCTTTACTGATACCGACAAAGCTGTAATTACCGATTAACTGCTCCTCTTCCAGCAGGTTCTTGATGACCGTAGCATTCCGCGCCGCGTTTACCCCTTCCACAAAGAACGTAGCGTGCCATTTGTAGTCAGTTACGATCTTCAGAATTGCGTCCATGTTGCCGCGGCTGTCCATTCCGTCAAAAGTAAGGGCTATCACGTTAGCAGCTGTTTTTTCGTAACCTTTTATAACGCGTGCCGGTTCTTTTACCGATTGGTACTTTTTCTCTGCCGCTGCAATCTCTTTTGACGCGTCAAACTCTTCGCTCATTTCCGTAAAGTTTTCATAGCTGGCAATTTGCTTGGGATGAAACATATCCGAAAGAGCATAAAAGTAAATCGCGCCAAGAACGCAAAGTATGATAACAATGAAAAGCAGATGTTTTTTCAGATGCATGGTTATAAGCTCCAGTATAAGAATCCGGCTTTTTGCAATTCTCTCTTGTCAAAAATACTTTTAACATCCGCCAGTACTTTCACAGACACTTCCTTTTTGAATTTGGAAGCAAGAGAAGCTGCGTCAAACTGCCTGAACCTGTCATGGGCCACTACGAAGACCAACGCGTCGGCATCTTTTACCTCGTCCATGCCAACCACTAATTTTTTATACTGTTCCGGCAGCCCCGTCAAATCCGCACAAGGATCTACCAGCTTTACATCAACGCCATAGCCAAGCAGATTCTTGCACACATCCAACGCTTTGGAGTTTCGCACGTCCGGACAATTTTCCTTAAACGTGATACCATACAGGTAAACCCTTGCGTTTTTCACTTTCAGGTCTGCCTGGATCATGTTACGCACTACAGAACGGGCCACATACCGGGCCATTACATTATTAATGCGGCGTCCCGCCCGGATAATCTCCGATGTATAGCCAGCCCGTTGCGCCTCATATAAAAAGTAATACGGATCCACGCCGATGCAGTGACCTCCCACCAGACCGGGACGGAAGCCCAGCGCATTCCATTTGGTGTTCATGGCGTTGATGACCTGGTTGGTATCAATATCCATCTGGTGGAAAGCCAGGGACAGTTCATTCATAAATGCAATGTTAATATCCCGCTGGGCATTTTCCACCAGCTTGGCGGCTTCTGCCACTTTAATGGATTCCGCCCTGTACACTCCGGCTTTAATTACAAGGCTGTAAATTTCCGCTACATTTTCCAGCGTTTCCTCGTCCATGCCGGAAACGATCTTGCGAATATTGAAAACCCTGTGCTCCTTATCACCCGGGTTGATCCGTTCCGGAGAATAGGCTACCTTGAAATCCTGACCGCATTTCATTCCCGATTCTCTTTCAATAATGGGAGCACAGATATTTTCCGTTACGCCGGGATAGACCGTAGATTCATAGCAGACAATAGTATTATTGCCAATATGCTTTCCGATTATCTCACTGGCGCCGGTGACCGGACTTAAGTCCGGCATATTATCTTCGGTAACAGGCGTAGGAACAGCTACAATAATGATAGCCGCCTCTTTCAAATCAACCGGGTCGTCTGTAAACCGCAACGTTGTGTTTTGTACGGCTTCATCTCCCGCTTCTTTTGTAGGGTCGATGCCTTTTCGGTATAAACCCAGTTTTTCTTTGTTGATGTCAAATCCGATAGTAGGAACCTTTTTGGCAAATTCCAGCGCCAGGGGCAGCCCCACATAACCTAACCCAACGACTGCTATTTTTTTGTTTTGGTTTTGAATTGCATCCAGCGTTTTCATAGGTCTCACTCTTCTTCTTTTAAAATTTCAGGCATTTATCCTGTCTGTTAATTACCTGGGAATCCTTCAGACTTTTGAAATAAAAACAGGATTTCCGGTTCATCAGAAATAGCAGGTAACATCTGTCCACCAGGTGCGGCCTTTAATACCGGTCGTCAATTCCTTAAGAATATAGTATTCCATATTCAGCACTACATTGGGGAACAGGGTGCGGTGATACATGACAGCCGGACCCCGGAACCCTTCCATATAGTCAGCCAGGCCGGACATAGTATGGGCAATATATGTTCCTTTGGGCTGATAATAATATTTGAAGTCCAACTGGTCGGTTCCCGGCTTCCAGGATTCCACCTTGCCAATAGAAACCGTACCCACAAATCCGTGCTTTTTCCCATCCCGGTCAGCCAGATCAGAACCGATGTACATAGCGCCCAGACCCAGATCCTTCGCTACACGGTAATTATAAAATGCATGCCAGATCAGCCGTTTTTCATTACCCCAGTTATCGTTGCTAAAGTGGTGCAGCCCGCCGCCATACGTAGCGGCCCGGTCTGTCATCGTAGCATTGGCACTCACCATGTTGCTGTGAGATTTCGTTCTTGCCGCTGTCACCTCGAAATTTACCGGACCGCCAAAATTAGCAGTAGCGCCACCGATAGAAGAGTCAAAGATATTGCCTTCGCCAATCATATAACCGTACCAGCCGGCGGTTACATTGGTATCCCCGGTCGTACCGCGGACATAGAACCGTTTGTCCTCCAGCCAGTCGTCTTTTCCGTGCTGGCTTAAGAAGTGTTTGTTTGCTTCCAGCATAGCGAATGCATGCCAGTCGTCATTAATGCGTGCTTCCAGGAACACACGCGCGCGAAGACGGCTATCATTCCAGTTCCAACGTTTATCTCCGGAATGTTTAACATAATTATAGCGTAATTCCGCACTGACTTTATATTTCCTGTTTTCGTTACGCTTTAGCTCGCTCGCTTCCGAAGACGCAGAAATATCGTTCATCAGATACTCCTGCCCCATCCCCATATCTTTCAGTTCCTTGTTAAAGTTCTCCTTTAAAACAAGAGTTTCTCTGTATCCCGGCAGCCTGTAATTGCGATTGCCGTCTACCAGCCCGTTTTCATCCATCCTAATCCGTTTCATGGCCTGTAACGTCAGAAGCGCCATTTCATGCCTGTCGAAATTTGCATCCCGCACATTGCGGCAACCGGCCGGCAATCTCACAATTCCCTCATCTGCAAGCCTTTGCATAGCCGTATAAACTTCCCTCGGCATCATCTGCATATTTGAATTCTGGCGATCCGTCTTGACCGCCGCAAAGGAGTCCAGACTTGTACTGCAAAGCAGTAAAAACACGGAAAAAGAAATAACTGCGTTTTTATCCATACCGACACACCTCAAATGTATCTTAGTTCTGCAGGACAAAGCGCCGCAAGGTCAGACTTGCGGATTATTAACACTTTGTCTTTTTTATAATATTAAGGATGATTATCATTTCCAAGATTTGTAGTTTACTTCTTAATTTTACCACTTAAAGGAGCCTCATACAAGTATTTTTAAAGATGGGATTCTTATGTTTTTTAACCAGTATTATAAGGTTTGCACTCCGCTATACTAATTTTACGGGAATCGTCCGGACTGGCTTACATTGGATCACATTGCATCAAGGATGGCAGAAGTGCCTGCAAGCAAAAAAATAACCATGACGCTTTTACACGCCATGGTTATTGCATAGCAATTCAGTTTTACTTTGTCCGCTCTTGCTTCATTTCTGTCTGTTCTCTTATTTCACCGGGTTTTCATCCGTGCCGGCATCATTCAGGTATTTCACTTTGATATCGCGATAGCGGCTCATGCCGGTACCGGCCGGAATCAGCTTACCAATGATAACATTTTCCTTCAGTCCCAGCAGCGGATCAACCTTGCCCTTAATGGCTGCGTCGGTCAAAACGCGTGTCGTTTCCTGGAAGGATGCCGCTGACAGGAACGAATCGGTAGCCAGAGAAGCTTTGGTGATACCCAGCAAAATCGGTTTCCCTTTTGCCGGTTCCTTACCCTCGGCCACAGCAGCAGCATTCTGTTCATTATATTCGCCAACGTCAATATATTCGCCCGGCAGCATGGAAGTATCTCCGGCATCATCAATACGGATCTTCCGCATCATCTGACGCACCATAACTTCGATGTGCTTATCGTTAATGCCTACGCCCTGGGATTTATAAACGCTGAGCACCTGCTGCACAATATACCGCTGTGTAGCCTGGGGTCCCAGAATCCGCAGAATATCGTGGGGGTTCAGTGAACCTTCAGTCAGACGGCTGCCAATTTCCACAGTATCGCCTTCCTCAACGGAAAGCTTGGCGCCGTACGGAATGATGTAGGTCTGCTCCACCACTTCATCTTCAGGACTCCCTGTAATGATGACCTTGCGCTGTTTTTGGCCGGCTTCTTCCACAATGTGGACCGTTCCCGCATTTTCTGCAAGAATGCCAGGATGCTTGGGCTTGCGGGCTTCAAACAGTTCCTCAACACGGGGCAGACCCTGGGTAATATCTTCCGCACCGGCAACGCCGCCTGTATGGAAGGTACGCATGGTCAGCTGGGTACCCGGTTCACCGATAGCCTGCGCTGCAATGGTGCCGACAGCTTCGCCCACGTCAACATTATGGTCTGTTGCCAGGTTACGGCCGTAGCATTTGCGGCATACACCGAATTTGGATTTACAGGTCAGTACCGTACGGATCTTGACTTTATCGCGCATCACGGCAATCTGATCTGCCATATCTTCCGTAATATAATCATTGATGTGGAACAGCACATTTCCTTCCGCATCTTTGATATCTTCCGCCAGCGTCCGGCCGATGATACGGTCATGCAGTGATTCGATTTCCGTTCCGTTTTCGGTGATGGCTTCAATTTCAATTCCGTCAATTTCATTGTTCCGGACAGAAATCTCGCTCACGGTTCTGTCCTGCAGAATCCGGTCAATATCTTCTTCCGTTAATGTAGCGCCAGCACCGACAAGCACTTCACCGCTGCCGTTGACAATATCTTCGGACACTTCTTTATTGGCATAGTGATGCATCAGCATCTCTTTAATTTTGCTGTTTGCAAAATCTTCAGGTATGTTGATTGCAACTTCTTCCCGTGCGTCTTCGCTGCCATCGCCATTCGGAGCATAGATACTGATGGAAGTAACATTCGCATCCATCAGGCGATTATATACATCATTGGTAATAATCGTATCAGATTCCGCAATCGGCGCACCGGTCGCTTCATTGATGATGGTTGCAGCGAGCATGCGGCCCAGCACTTTGGCACGAATCTTCTTCGCGCTGGCGCCAAGCTCTGCCTTACACAGACGGTTCCGCTCCTTCACTAGGTTGCAGGTATGGATATCGCAGTCGTCTTCCCGTACGATAACGTCCTGCGCCACATCGACCAGACGACGGGTCAGATAACCGGAGTCCGCCGTACGCAGAGCGGTATCAGCCAAACCTTTACGGGCGCCGTGGCTGGAGATAAAGTATTCCAAAATGGTCAGGCCTTCACGGAAGTTAGACTTTACAGGACGGTCAATGATACGACCGGAAGGATCCGCCATCAGGCCGCGCATACCGGCCAGCTGTTTGATCTGGTCAATACTGCCGCGGGCGCCGGAATCTGCCATCATGGCAATCGGGTTGAACTTATCCGCCGTGTTGGCTTCTTTCAACAGGTCCGCCACATCATCCGTCGCTTTATTCCAAATATCTACAACTTTCTTATAACGTTCGTCATCGGTCATCAGGCCGCGGCGGTACATTGCCTCCGTCCGGTCAACCTGCTTTTCCGAATTCTGGATAATCTCCTGCTTGCCCTGCGGTACATGAATATCGGACACCGCAATGGAAATACCGGAATTGCAGGCATTGTCGTAGCCCATTTTCTTTACGATATCCAGTACGTTGGCGGTACCCAGGTTTCCATAGAGCTTATGAGCCTTGGCCACCAGTTTGCCCAGTTCCTTTTTAGTGATCAGCTGACCCAGATGCCAGAACTCTTCACCGGTTTCTTCGTCTTTGCGTTTACTGAAGAAGCGCAGTTCTTTCGGCAGTTCTTCATTGTAAATCGCATTACCGATCGTCGTTTCAACCAGGCTCATGCCCTCATTTTTCGGCTCATCCACAATATCTTCGTTGGGAATCAGGATCCAGATCTTTGCCTGCAGATCCAGATATTTATGGTAGTAAGCCATCAAGGCTTCGTGGAGACTGCTGTAACGGTTGCCTTCGCCTTTGGCGCCGGGCCGTTCAATCGTCATGTAATAGGCGCCCAGAACCATATCCTGCGTAGGCACAGCTACAGGCTTGCCATCCTTCGGAGCCAGAATATTGTTCACAGACATCATCATAAGGCGGGCTTCTGCCTGCGCCTCAACGGACAGCGGCAAATGAACTGCCATCTGGTCACCGTCAAAGTCGGCGTTATAAGCCGTACATACCAGCGGGTGCAGTGTGATGGCACGACCTTCGGTCAGAACAGGCTCAAACGCCTGAATACCCAGACGATGCAGCGTCGGTGCACGGTTCAGCAGCACCGGATGTTCTTTGATAACCTCTTCCAATACATCCCAGACTTCCGGAGTTGCCCGTTCCACCATGCGTTTTGCCGCACGGATATTCAGATTAGAATCATTATCCTGCAACCGTTTCATAACGAAAGGTTTGAAAAGTTCCAATGCCATTTCTTTCGGCAGGCCGCACTGATGCATCTTCATTTCGGGGCCTACCACGATTACAGAACGGCCGGAATAGTCGACGCGTTTACCCAGCAGGTTCTGACGGAAACGTCCCTGCTTGCCTTTCAGCATATCGGACAGGGATTTCAAAGGCCGGTTGCCGGGTCCCACAATGGGACGGCCGCGGCGGCCGTTATCGATCAGGGCGTCTACAGCTTCCTGCAGCATACGTTTTTCATTACGTACAATGATGTCAGGCGCATGCAATTCCAGTAACCGTTTCAACCGGTTGTTACGGTTAATGACACGGCGATACAGATCATTCAAATCACTGGTGGCAAAACGTCCGCCATCAAGCTGTACCATAGGACGTAGGTCCGGCGGGATGACAGGAACCACATCCAAAATCATCCAGGACGGCTTATTGCCGGATTTTTCGAATGCTTCCGCAACTTCCAGACGGCGTACAACACGTACTTTCTTCTGGCCGGTCGCCTCTTTCAGTTCTTCCCGAAGTTCGGCAACCAGAGCAGGAACATCAATTTCTTCCAACAGCTCTTTGACAGCAGAGGCTCCCATCTCCGCGCGGAATGCATCTCCGTACTTCGCACGGTTGCTCATGTATTCTGCTTCCGTTAAAAGCTGTTTTTTCTGTAACGGCGTATCGCCCGGATCCAGTACAATGTAGTTTACGAAATATAACACACGTTCCAGACTGCGGGGAGATACATCCAAAATCAGGCCCATACGGCTGGGAATCCCCTTAAAATACCAGATGTGGGATACCGGCGCCGCCAATTCAATATGTCCCATCCTGTCGCGGCGAACCTTGGAACGGGTCACTTCAACGCCGCACTTGTCGCAGACGATCCCTTTGTAGCGGATCCGCTTATATTTTCCGCAATGACACTCCCAGTCTTTGATGGGGCCAAAGATTCTTTCGCAGAACAATCCGTCCGTTTCAGGCTTCAGTGTTCTGTAATTAATGGTTTCAGGCTTTTTTACTTCCCCATACGACCATGACCGGATCAGTTCCGGAGAAGCCAGCCCAATGCGCATGGAATTAAAATTGTTAACGTCTAACAAGAACCCCTCGCTCCCTTCTTAATTAAACTCATCAGCAGAACTGGACAGTTCTTCCATCGTTGTTTCACTTAAATTGCCTAAATCGGCAATGCTGTCATCTTCCTGCTCGGTACCATTATACTGCTCGTCTTCATTATAGGCTTCAGAATCTCTTGGACCGTCCGGAACTACAACCGGGGCATCCCCCTGCAGTTCAGCCAGGGTTTCCGGAGAAACTTCCACTGCCTCTTCTTCTTCATCCTGCAGAGAAATATCTTCCCCGTCTTCGTCCAGCACACGGATATCCAGTCCGATGCTCTGCAGTTCTTTTACCAGCACCTTGAACGATTCGGGAACGCCGGGTTCCGGAATATTTTCCCCTTTGACGATGGATTCATAGGTCTTGACACGCCCAACCACATCGTCAGATTTTACGGTCAGGATTTCCTGCAGTGTATACGCCGCGCCATAAGCTTCCAGCGCCCAGACTTCCATTTCGCCGAAACGCTGTCCGCCGAACTGGGCCTTGCCGCCCAACGGCTGCTGGGTAACCAGAGAGTACGGGCCGGTAGAACGGGCATGAATCTTGTCGTCTACCAGATGATGCAGTTTCAGCATATAAACGCAGCCCACGGTTACGGGGTTGGCAAAAGGTTCGCCGGTACGGCCGTCATACAGGATCGTTTTTCCCATAGGACTTACACCGGACAACTTCACCATGTTCTGCAGATCTTCTTCATTCGCGCTGTCGAATACAGGAACCGCCATCTTAACCGCGCTCAGTTTTTCATTACCGGCATATCCGATATCTGTCAGTTTCGGCATGCCATACGCGGCACGGTCGTAGCCGGTTTTTTCCAACTGCTCCCCAATGCCGTCTTCATCCCGCTGGATTTTCATGCCTAACGCCAACGCAGCCCAACCTAAATGAGTCTCCAGAATCTGGCCGATATTCATACGGGAAGGAACGCCTAAGGGGTTCAGAACGATCTGGACCGGTTCGCCACTGGGCAGGAACGGCATATCTTCCCTGGGTAAAATGCGGGATACGACACCCTTGTTGCCGTGACGGCCGGACATCTTATCGCCGGCACGGATCTTGCGCTTCTGCGCAATATGGATGCGGACCTGCTCATTAACTCCCGGAGGCAGCTCGTCACCGTTTTCACGGGTAAACACTTTGACACTGACGATAATACCGGTTTCACCGTGGGGCACACGCAGCGAACTGTCCCGTTCCTCACGGGCCTTTTCATTAAATACGGCACGTACAAGACGTTCTTCCGCAGACAGCTCGGTTTCACCCTTCGGTGTAACTTTTCCTACAAGGATATCACCGGGGCGTACTTCCGCACCAATCCGGATGATACCGCGCTCATCCAGGTCTTTGCGCGCCGCTTCCGAAACGTTGGGGATGTCCCGGGTGATTTGTTCCGGTCCCAGCTTGGTGTCGCGGGAATCACAGTTATATTCTTCAATATGAATCGATGTATAGGTGTCGTCCCGTACCAGGTCTTCGGAAAGCAGGATCGCGTCTTCGTAGTTATACCCTTCCCAGGGCATATAGGCTACGATAACGTTATGACCCAATGCCAGTTCGCCCTTGTCGGTAGCAGGACCGTCTGCCAGTACCTGGTTGGCCTTTACATGATCGCCTTTGAAAACAATCGGTTTCTGATTTACACAGGTACTCTGGTTGGAGCGTTTGAACTTCAGCACTTCATAATGATCAATATCGCCGTTCTCCGTGCGAACCTGGATTTCGTCGCCGGTTACCCGGATGACTTCGCCGGCATGTTTTGCTAGGATACAGTTGCCGGAGTCAGTCGCCACTTTATATTCCATACCGGTACCCACAACCGGAGCCTGCGGAGCCAGCAGAGGTACCGCCTGACGCTGCATGTTGGCGCCCATGAGCGCACGGTTGGCGTCATCGTGTTCCAGGAACGGAATCAGCGCCGTTGCGATAGATACAACCTGCTTCGGCGATACGTCCATATAGTCCGCCCGTTCCGGAGGGATGCTCAGTACGTCGTTCTTACGGCGGGCCGTAACACGTTCGCCCAGGAAATAACCTTCGTCATCCAGCGGTTCGTTGGCCTGTGCAACGATATATTTATCTTCCTCGTCAGCGGTCAGATATTCAATTTCATTGGTAACGCGTTTATGCGCCTTATCTACTTTGCGGTACGGTGTTTCAATAAAACCAAACTGGTTAATAACCGCAAAGGTAGAAAGAGAACCGATCAGGCCGATGTTAGGACCTTCAGGCGTTTCAATGGGGCACATACGTCCGTAGTGGGAGTTATGTACGTCACGGACTTCATAACCGGCCCGTTCACGGGACAGACCGCCGGGTCCCAATGCAGAGAGACGGCGTTTATGCGTCAGCTCTGCCAGCGGATTGTTCTGATCCATGAACTGGGACAGCTGGCTGCTGCCAAAGAATTCCTTAATCGCCGCCACCACCGGACGGATATTGATCAGCGCCTGCGGAGTGACAACATCCACGTCCTGGATGGTCATGCGTTCTTTTACCACACGTTCCATACGGGCCAGGCCGATACGGAACTGGTTCTGCAGAAGTTCGCCTACGCAGCGGACACGACGGTTGCCCAGATGGTCGATATCATCTTTTTCACCATGTCCGTCCATTACATTCAACAAATAACCAAAAGAAGCAAAGATATCTTCTTTGGTAATGGTGCGGAGGGTTTCAGGAATTCCGGAAGTAAAGACGATACGCAGTACTTTCCCGCTTAATTCTCTGATTTTCAGCTGATAAAGTCCGTATTCTTTATAAACCTGGCTTTCTTCTACTTTATCCAGCATCTCGTCAGTCATCATGGTTCCTTCCGGAATGATGATTTCGCCGGTTTCCTTGTCAACCAGCGGTTCTGCCAGGACACAATCCTGAAGCCGGTTTCTCCAGCCCAGTTTTTTATTCAGCTTATAACGACCCACATAAGCCAGGTCGTAGCGTTTACTGTCAAAGAAAGTCTGTTCAATCAGTTGCTTGGCATTTTCAAACGCCGGCGGTTCACCGGGACGAAGCTTTTTATACAGCTCGATCATCGCTTCTTCGCAATTGGTCGTACTGTCTTTTTCCAGTGTTGCCTTCACGGCTTCAATAATTTCGGTCCCGTCTTCCGTATGGTTCTCGATCTGGGTATCGCCAAAGAATTCCAGGATTTCTTCATTGGTTTCCATACCCATAGCCCGAAGCAGCACAGTGACCGGCACCTTACGTGTCCTGTCCACACGCGCATAGATTACATGGTTCAAATCCGTTTCGAATTCAATCCACGCACCGCGATTCGGGATAACCGTTGTTCCATATAAGAAGATTGCGCTGGGATCCATTATTTTATCATAATAAACCCCGGGAGAGCGGACGAGCTGGCTGACAATGACACGTTCTGCCCCATTGATAACGAAAGTACCCGTAGGGGTCATAAGTGGGAAGTCGCCCATAAACACACGGGATTCTTTGATTTCCCCCGTATCTTTATACAACAACAGAACGTTGACATTCAACGGTGCAGAATAAGAAGCATCCCGTTCCTTGCACTCCTCAATGGTATATTTTGGCTCGCCGATTTCAAAGCTTTGGAAAGAAAGCTCCAGATTTCCGTTAAAGTCCTTAATCGGAGAGATGTCACGGAAAATCTCATTCAATCCGTCGCTCATGAACCACTCATAGGATTTCCTTTGCAGGTCAATCAAATGAGGCATTGGCAAAACTTCTTTGATTTTGCCAAAGCTATACCGGGTCCTGTCACCTGTCTGAACCGGTTTAAACATGTAGGTCTTCACTCCTTGTTATATAAGTCAGGCAATACAAAACTATGCACGTTGCCCAAAGTCAAAAAAAACAAGGTTCTTACCACAAGATCACCCTGTTATTCAAATCAGACGAACGTACTTCATCCCAACGATATGGCAGCCGATGTGAACCACTACACTATCTGGCCGTTGTAGTCAAGCCTGCATTTTGGTCACAAACACAAAAAGCATAATTGTGGTAAATAATGATACCACAACTGTCAATAATTTGTCAACTCCCCTTTTAATATTTTTTTGCAACTGGAATTGTAACATAAATTTTGCGAATCGTTTTGACTGTCCGTTATCCTGGCATTCAGCAATCCAACCCCGAATCCGAAATATCCGGTAACACAATACAAAAAGACCGGCTCCTTTCGGAACCGGTCCTGATGACGTACGGTTAAATTATTTTACTTCAACAGTAGCGCCGGCAGCTTCCAGTTTTGCTTTGGCTTCATCAGCGTCAGCTTTGGAAACTTTTTCTTTAACAGCTTTCGGAGCGCCGTCAACCAGAGCTTTAGCTTCTTTCAGGCCCAGGCCGGTGATTTCGCGAACCGCTTTGATAACGTTGATCTTGCCCTGACCAGCGTCTTTCAGGATTACGTCGAATTCGGTCTGTTCTTCTTCAGCGGCAGCAGCAGCCGGAGCAGCGCCAGCAGCAGCAACAGCTACCGGAGCAGCAGCGGATACGCCAAATTTTTCTTCCAGAGCCTTAACCAGTTCAGCCAGCTCTAATACGGTCATTTTCTCAATCGCTTCAATAATCTGATCTTTATTCATTATAATTTCCTCCATATCAATTTAATAATTTAATTTTTTTATTTTTTTCAACCATGCATTATGCAGATTGCTTTTCTTTTTGTTCGCGTACTGCATCCAATGCATACACGATCTTGGCGACGGTTCCGTTGAGTGTACGAACCAGGCCGGAAATAGGAGCGTTCAGGCTGCCCAGCATTTTGGCAACCAGCACTTCTTTCGGCGGCAGTGCTGCAACGGCCTTAACTTCATCAACAGTAACCACTTTGCCTTCTACAACACCGGCTTTCAGCTGCATCTTTTTATGATCTTTAACAAAATCACACATTACCTTGCAGGCTGCTACCGCGTCCTGTGAAGAAGAACAAATTGCAGTGTTTTTCTCCAATACGGGAGCCAAGTCATCCAGGCCGTATTCTTTTGCTGCCAGAGCAATTAAAGTGTTTTTGTAAACGGTATAGGAAGCGCCGGCTTCGCGAACCTTGCGCCGCAGTTCCGTATCTTCCGCAACAGTCAGACCGCTGAAGTCAACCAGTACGGCTCCTTTAGCTTCGGCAAACAGCTTTTTAATCTCAGCTAACTGGACCTGTTTCTCTGCTTTTGTTTTCAATGAGTTGCACCTCCTTCTTTCAGATTTTGACTTACGTTTTATAAATCAAAAAGACCTCTCGGCCGAAGCAGCCGGAGGTCGTGAAAGATTTGCCTGTCTATCTTTAACGTCTCCAGCCTCGGCAGGCGTGCGAATCTGCACTTGCGCTTACGCACCTGCTGTCTGTGGCCCGATTATCTTCTGATTTAAAAATTATGTCCCGGATTATTTTGCACTGTCTGCTTTGAGGACATCAATCTTGATGCCAGGTCCCATCGTAGTAGATAAGGTAACAGATTTAATGTACTGACCTTTTGCTCCGGACGGTTTTACCTTGATCAAAGTAGTAACTAATGCAATATAGTTATCCAGAAGAGCTTCTTCCGAGAAGGAAGACTTACCAATCATCGCCTGCACATTACCGGCTTTGTCTGCACGGTATTCCACTTTACCGGCTTTGATTTCATTAAGAGCCTTGGTGATATCCATGGTAACGGTACCAACCTTCGGGTTCGGCATTAAGCCCTTCGGACCTAACAGCTTACCAAGGCGGCCAACCTTGCCCATCATGTTCGGGGTCGCTACGCAGACTTCAAAGTCAAACCAGCCTCCCTGAATTTTTGCCACCAGATCATCTCCGCCAACATAATCCGCACCGGCAGCTTTTGCTTCTTCGGCCTTTGCGCCTTCCGCAAATACCAGAACCTTTTTGGATTTACCGGTTCCATGAGGCAGCACCATTGCGCCGCGAACCTGCTGGTCAGCATACTTCGGGTTGATGCCCAGACGGAAAGATGCTTCCACGGAGCTGTCAAATTTGGTAACTACAGTCTTCTTTACCAGTTCAACTGCTTCTTTCGGCGAATACAGCTTGGTTTCGTCAATCAGTTTTAACGCATCAACATACTTTTTGCCATGTTTCTTTGCCATTATAAATTCCTCCTTGTGGTCCGAACGGCTTCCGCCTCCCACTCATTGAACTGACGATCAGTCAGTAATTACAATGCCCATGCTGCGGGCAGTGCCTTCAATCATACGGGTTGCTGCTTCCACATCAGCTGCATTCAGATCTGCCATCTTGCTTTCTGCAATTTCGCGGGCTTTAGCGCGGGGCAGTGTAGCAACTTTCTTCTTATTAGGTTCACCGGAAGCTTTTTCCAGACCGGCAGCCTTTTTCAGCAACACTGCTGCAGGCGGGGTCTTGGTAATGAACGTAAAGGAACGATCTTCATACACCGTAATCTCAACAGGGATGATCAAACCGGCCTGCTGTGCGGTACGGGCATTAAAGTCCTTTACAAAAGCCATAATGTTAACGCCAGCCTGGCCCAGTGCAGGACCAACCGGAGGTGCCGGAGTAGCTTTACCGCCAGGAACCTGTAACTTTACAACCTTAGCAACTTTCTTTGCCATGTTTCTTACACCTCCTTATCATTCAATTTCTTCCACTTGGGTATAATCAATATCAACAGGAGTTTCGCGACCAAACATGTCCACAAGAACCTTCAGTTTACCACGTTCTCTGTCAATTGCCGAAACAACGCCTTCAAAGCTGGCAAACGGGCCTGTTTTTAAGCGGACTCTCTGTTGTAATTGCAAATTAATCTGAGGCTTCGCCTTCGGCTGGGAATCAGAACCTTCTTCTTCCTGAAGCCCCTGACCATTAATGCTGCCGGTCATAATCCGTTTGACTTCTTCATCCGACAGCGGAACCGGCTGCTTATTGTCAGGACCCACAAACCCTGTTACGCCGGGAGTATTTCTGACGACATACCAGGTGCGGTCATCAATGATCATCTCAACCAGCACATAACCCGGAAAAACCTTACGGGTTACGATCCGCTTGGTGCCATTTTCATCAGCTACGACTTCATTCTCCATCGGAATCATGATATGGAAGATCCTGTCGCTCATCCCCAGAGAATGAACCTTACGTTCCAGATTTGCGCTGACCTTATTCTCATAACCGGAATAAGTATGGATGACATACCAATGCCGTTTTCCTTTTTCCAGCGTTTCAGCATTTTTATTTTCGTCCATTTTTTCAGCGGGAGTAAACTCCCTTCCTCCTTATACCTCTTACCGTAAGATGGTTCTGATCAGAACAGAGAAGAACGTATCGGCTACCCAGATACAAACTGCTACCAATACTACTGCAATCAATACTACAATAGTATTCATGAACAGTTCCTCTTTTGTCGGCCATGTAACTTTCTGCAGCTCTGCCTTTGATTCCTTTATGAATCCCGTAACCTTTCCCACCGTACTTATTTCATTGGTTGAAGTAGTTTCCGGAACGGTCATTATTTCACATCCTTGCTATCCAGACACCGCCAAATCAAGAATTATTTGGTTTCTTTATGAGTTGTATGCTTTTTGCAGAACTTGCAATACTTTTTAATCTCGATACGGTCGGGATCATTCTTTTTGTTTTTGTTGGTCTGATAATTTCTCTGTTTGCATTCCGTGCAGGCCAAAGTAATTAACGTACGCATTCTTGCCACCTCTTTCGAACTATAAAATACAGCAAACTAAATTGTCACTGAATGATAATACCACAGTTACCTTTTTCTGTCAATAAATTTACAGATTTTAAAAATAAATAATACAGAATCAGTCAATTTTCTGATTCTGTACCTGCCCCACACACATAGTAAATACTCTTTTAAACTCTGCCTTTACTATTTTTTCCTTCCTTCGACAATTAAAAAGCTCACACAAGATTACCTGTATGAGCCTCTTTTCTGATTTGGTGGCGGCACACGGATTTGAACCGCGGACACAGCGGGTATGAACCGCTTGCTCTAGCCAACTGAGCTATGCCGCCATATAATGGAGCTGATGACCAGGATTGAACTGGTGACCTCATCCTTACCAAGGATGCGCTCTACCATCTGAGCTACATCAGCATCATTAACAATAATATGGTTGCGGGGGCCGGATTTGAACCAGCGACCTTCGGGTTATGAGCCCGACGAGCTACCAACTGCTCCACCCCGCGATAAAATAAATGGTGGAGAGGGTTGGATTCGAACCAACGAAGCGAAACGCGGCAGATTTACAGTCTGCTCCCTTTAGCCACTCGGGAACCTCTCCATTAAAATCTTCTGGAGCTGACAATAGGAATCGAACCTACAACCTACGGTTTACAAAACCGTTGCTCTGCCAGTTGAGCTATGTCAGCATGATTTCAGTGACAGTAAGTATAATACATGAAATGGAAGAGTTTGTCAACTGTTTTTTATAAGTTTCTTGCAAATTTCTCAAAAATAGGACGCATCTCGTCAAACAGATGCGTCCTGAAGCCATTTAAGATTCATCGCCAAAGCAAATTCCGATGTCTCTTGCCGCTTTGACAATTTCATTATCCACCGTAACAGACCTGGGTTTTCTTCCGGCATCCTGCAACGGAACCGTTACAATGGAATCATTATGCAGGGAAACCATAACGTCATAATTTCCTGCAATACATGCCTCAATCGCCGCCACCCCGTACCGGGTACATAACACCCGGTCAAAGGCCGTCGGGGAACCGCCTCTCTGCAGATAGCCCAATACTGTGCAGCGGGCTTCAATTCCGGTCAGCTCCTCCAGCTGCTGTGCCAGCTTATTCCCAACGCCGCCTAACCGGATCGGCTCAAAGCTGTCCTTTACAATGCGGGCCACTGTCATTTCCCCGCCTTCCGGTTTCGCGCCTTCCGCCACAACAACAATGCTGAACATCTTGCCTTCCTGCTGGCGTTTCAGTATCTTCTTGGCAACCGCATCCAGGTGATAGGGAATTTCCGGAATCAAAATAACATCCGCACCGCCCGCCACACCGGAGTGCAGGGCAATCCATCCCGCATACCGGCCCATGACTTCCAGAATCATGATCCGATGATGCGATTCCGCTGTACTGTGCAGCCGGTCAACCGCTTCTGTCGCCACGGCCATAGCCGTATCAAATCCGAAAGTCCGTTCCGTGCAGGGCAAATCGTTATCTATCGTTTTGGGCACCCCGATCACCTTGACGCCGCAGTCCCGGGAAAGCTGTGCTCCGATAGCCAGGCTGCCATCCCCGCCGATCACGATCAGGGTTTCTATCCCGCGTTTTGACAGATTTTTTACAATCGTTTCGCTTTCGTCCGTATAAGTAACCGAACCATCCGGTTCCACGTGTGCAAATTTAAACGGATTGTCACGGTTGGTCGTACCCAAAACCGTACCGCCCCGCGGCAAAATACCGGACACATCATCATATGTCAGGAGTTTCATCCGGTTCTTTATCAGGCCGTTAAAACCATTTTCAATACCATAAATCTGATATCCGTGCCCTAACGCAGCCTTGACTACCGCGTTCAGGACAGCATTTAATCCCGGGCAGTCGCCGCCCCCGGTCAGAACGGCTAATGTCCCTTTTACATTTATCATTTGTCCCCTCAAGTCTCAATCAACATTCCAAATCGTAAAACCATCCTGCGGAATCCGGATAGACTCGGTCCCGTCAAATTTATCATAACACAGCATGCCATCTTTCACATATCCGGGCCAGGCCGCAACCAGAACAAATTTCTGTCCCAGCTCTTTAAGCAGCGAAGCCACATCCAGGTTGAATACCGGCACAAACAAAGTCTGTAAACGATCTAATAAGATAACCTCTGAATTATAACTGGCAAGCGCTTCTCCCATCATGGCCGGTGCTTTTTCATTCCGTTCTTCTTTCGGAACAGCCAAAAACTCTTCGCTGATCAGCAAACGACAATCTACATAATCCCATTTCTTGTCTTCGGCCGCTTCGCGTAAAACCTTGCTTTTACCGCTGCCGGGCTTACCAGTTACAAAAATTACTCCCTTGGATTCTTTTGCCGCCTCAACAATCTTTACAAATTCTTCTGTCTGACTCATTTTAATTACCTCCTAAATCTGTTAGCAGATCCTATTTGAAAATGCCGGAACAATTAATTTCTATAACAATATCAATTCGCTGTTTCCGGATAAAATCCTTTAGCGCTACTTATATTTTATACTATTCTTCACTTCAATACAACAGTTTGTTTCACATTTATCAATTTCATTCACTTCTGCGGTTTCTTTTTTCTTTCCCGCTTGCGGGATTCTATCGAAAGGATACAGGAACACACCGTCTGTATTTCCGAATCCCCCATATGGGCCTCTTTATATTTTTCCACCTTCCTTTTAACACGCTGCAGTGCATTGTCGATAGACTTAATATGCCGATGCAGTTCTCTGGCCGTTTCCTGATAGGACTTGCCGTCCAGATAATTCATGAACACTTCCCACTCCAAATCGCTGAGAATCATGTTCATCTTATTCTTAATTTCGATAAACTCTTCCCGCCGGATGATCATCTCTTCCGGATTTACCACTTTTGTCCTGCTGGAGATCACGTCCATCAGCGTACGGTCCGAATCCTGTTCATAAATCGGTTTATTTAAAGAAACATAAGAATTCAACGGAATATGCTTTTGCCGGGTTGCTGTTTTAATAGCCGTAATAATCTGGCGGGTCACACATAGTTCCGCAAAAGAACGGAACGAAGTCTGCTTATCCTGTCGAAAGTCACGGATTGCTTTATATAAACCTATCATTCCTTCCTGAATGATATCTTCCCGTTCCGCTCCGATCAGAAAATAGCTTCTTGCCTTTCCACGCACAAAATTACGATACTTATGCAGCAGATATTCCTGCGCCAGCACATTGTTCTCCGTATTGGCCAGCCCAACAATATCTTCATCCGGCATATCAGCAAATCTGGCATAGGGATCGCCGGTTCTCCCGTTCATCTATATTCCACCTTCCAGTAATGTCAATCTGTTTCCCTCCAGCCAGGCAACCGGTTAAGGATAATTTATTATACACGACGAGCTGTGATAACGTCAACAGCGCAGAAATACGGACATCTCAGGCCCCGAAAAGATTTCGCTTCTGTTATCTCCGCCTCAGTTTCTCCAGGTACAGCGCCACCTCGTCGTCAATACGTCCGCCAAGCTCCCGCCGGCCTGTACTCCCCGGCAGTTTGTCTATTCTTTCTTCTATTTCTTTTTTGGTCTTATAATAAATTTCCCGGAATTCACGGGCCGAAATGCGGTATGCCCCGGAACCGAGCACACTGTCCTGTTCTGCTTTATCGCTGGTCACGACAAAGACCTTGATCCCCTTTTTGGCAATCTGATAGGTTTCCCGTTCGATCCAGCTGTCGGCGGTTTCCTCTTCAGCAGTATAAACGACCGTGCATCCACGGCTGTGTTCTGTTGCTTCCGGTCCCTTTACATCCATAGCGTCAAACACAATGATCGCTTCATAGCCACGAAAAGCAGAAAACTCCGCGACCTGATCCGTCAGCAGATCACGCGCATGCTCCAGGTCCTTATCCCGTATTCCCACAAACTCAGGCCAGTTATTGATAACGTTATATCCGTCAACCAAATAATACTCTTTCATGGTGTGACCTTTTGCAGCCGCTGCCGTACCACTTCATACAGCAGAATCGCTCCGGCCGCTGAAGCGTTCAGGGAGTTAACGCCTCCCTGCATAGGGATCCGGACAAGCATATCACAGTTTTCCTTTACCAGACGCCCCAGGCCTTTTCCTTCCGCCCCGATTACCAGAACCAAAGGACGATCCAGGTCCGCGTCAAAATACAGGCTTTCGCCGTCCATATCTGCGCCCACAGCCCAAAAGCCCTGCTCTTGTAAACTGTGAAGCGTCTGAACAATGTTCCCGATCTGAACCACAGGAACATAGTTCACAGCTCCGGCCGATACCTTGGCTACCACCATATTCAGAGGACAGCTTCGCCGCCTGGGCAATAAAACGCCATGCACCCCCGCAGCATCCGCGCTGCGTATCAGCGCTCCCACATTCTGGGGGTCCTGCAGTTCGTCCAATAAAAGCAAGAACGGTGTTTCGTTTCGTGACGCAGCCCGTTGTAAGACATCCTCCAGAGTACTGAATGCAATCGGAGAGGCCAGCGCCACAATTCCCTGATGCCGCATGCCCGGCGCCAGCCTGTCGATCTTTTCGGCTTGCACATATTCTACCGGAATTGCAGCTTCCTGTGCCGCTGCCACTATCTTCCCCAGACTCCCGCCTTGCAGTCCTGCTTTAATAAAAATCTTATTGATCGGACGTTTGCTTGTCAACGCCTCAAAAACCGCATTGCGCCCGGCAACAATTTCTTCTGTCATAGATGCTCCTTACATACGCCGGCAACTGAAATTTCGCCGGATAAAAAGACGAGGCTGCATTATTTAATAATTGCAGGTTCCTCCGGTAAAAACAATTCTGCTACTTCTTTGCCCTCAGCCTGATACTGTTTCACCTTTGGCAAAATACCGCAGCTCATCTTTCCTTCTTTACAGGTCCCCTTGGCCACACAGTCCGGGCCCGCTTTTTCGAACAGAACCGGAGCCACTTTCCGACATTCCATCAGCATCTTCCAGGCCAGTTCGCGGATTTCCCACTGCGCGCGGTTGCAGCAGCGCAAATTGAAGAAATTATAGAGCGAACGGGCATTAAAGGTGCAGACGATCTTCGTTTCCGCCGCATTAGGAAGTACATAGCGCGCATCTTCGTTAGCAATCCCGTAATGATCCGTCAGATCATTATACAGCTCCTGCAGATTCTGCATGCATGCCTCAAATTTAGCTTTTGCTTCGGGAATTGCCGCAATAGCCGGAGGCATGATCGATTCAAAATTATGTTCTTTCACATACCGCTGGGACTGCTGCGAATACGAAGCGATCCTGTGACGGACAAGCTGATGTGTCAGAACACGGGAAACGCCCTCGATGGCAAAGGTAAAGGTTACATGTTCAATCGGTGAAAAATGACCCATACGGACTAACATACGAACCAGCCGCGCAGCCTCTTCATCGCTCATCTTTTCCTGTAACTCGGTTACCCCCACGGGAGAATAGCACAACCTTGCACTCAAGGCAACCGATTTATCCGGATCCGGAGTATGTCTCACCAAAACAACCTTCATTACAATTCCTCCCCCTTTCAAACCCTTTTTGTCTTTTCATCATATTATATTCGACATATTGGCAAAATGATTTGATACATCCGTATCACAAAAAGCCGAATTAAATGCATCTGCTTATTCAAAATTCTGCCGGCCTTTTGTATTCATTTTCTGAAACTCATCTGTCAGACGGTTCCTGCATTTCCTGAGAAATGACCTGAAAAGCCTGTTCCATAAATTCTTCCAGGCGTTTTTCCTGATCTGTCAGAAGCAGCCAGCCACATAGCGCTTCAAATGCTGTTGCCGCACGATATTCGCTGACGCTGGCGCTTTTCGGTACCATGGACTTGGCATTGCGTCCCCGATGCACGATCGCCGCCTCTTGTTCAGACAGTCCGGTTTCCAAAACGTGCATCGCTTTAGCCTGCATCACAGCAGATACCATTTTGGCAGCAATCGTGT
>JAEEGK010003156.1_pt1 | contig 41220 bp, 38 predicted proteins | sample 8958771 | NCBI WGS metagenome assembly JAEEGK01 (sample SAMN16246547, study PRJNA631951) | gut metagenome | biome: gut microbiome; feature: rumen; material: SC-attached | host: Bos | place: Iran: Karaj | collected 2018-10
TTCCACCTCGCGGTAAACACCCTTGCTGTTCAGCTATACACTTCCTCGTTGCCTAGGCGTGTTCGGGACTTACACCCGTTAGAGCGCGCCCATGGCGCGCAAACAAAAACATCCGGTGATCTAATGATCACCGGATGGCAATTCTATGTGGACCTTCATCAGTCCGTCTTCATATTTCCAATCAGCACTTCCTCCGCAGCCTTCGGCAATGGACCTGATCTTTCCGACCCCCAGCCCGTGACCCGGAGATTTTTTACGTGATATAAGATCTTTGTCCGGTTCACTTGCGGAATTTGTAATATCCCAAAAAACAAGATCGTTGTAGTGGGATATCTCCATCTCAAACACTTTCTTCCCCTTAACCTTCTTAAGCGCTTCAGAAGCATTGTCGAAAAGATTCGAAGCCATAATGGCCATATCCACATCATCGATCCTCACAGACCTGTCAAACACACCAACCGACGAATAACTGAAGTCCGGATCATCTTTAAATTCCTGCATCAGCTTGTTTACAAAAATATCCGCTATCCGGTTACCGGTTTTCAGATAGTGAGTAAATTCATATTTACCCTTCAGGCGGGCGATATATTCTACGATTCTTTTATCCTGTCCTTCATCCGCCAAAGAACCGATCATAATCAGATGATTATTAAAATCATGTCTGAAACTTCTGAGCTCGGATTCATTTTCTGTCACCGAATCCAGATATTCCTGTCCAAGCTCAAGGATTCTCCTGGTGTACTCGCTTCTTTCCTGCATCTGGGAGATCCGAAGGCGCTGGTACAAACTGATCACTACGATAAAAATAAACAATGCAGCAAGAACTATACTGAAAAACTCCGCATACAAAAGCAGCCTGTTATTTGGGTTATCAAGGATAAGAACCCACATGATCCCCACCCAGAAAAAGGCTATCAAAGAGATCACAAAAATCCCTATCTTAACCATAGGCTCCTTCTGACACAAGGCGTTGTGTATATACTTCCTGTGTTTTGCGGCGATAAGCGCACCGACCACCAGAACAACCAGCGATAATATATTTTCGATCAGTAATTTCGTCCCGCCCTCAGCAGGCACAAATAAAAACACATTTGACACAACCAGAGCAGATACCGATATCATACTTACGGACAGCATGGAAAGAGAAAACTTAATACCCGCATCTCCTTCAAAAAACAAAATAGAAAAAGCAAAAAACCAAATGAATTTATATACACTTTCTCCGCCGATTCCGGCTAATGATAAAAGTGGTAATACCAGGATGGGATATATGAATGCGACATAACCGGATAGCTTACGTGAAGGTTCAAATCCGAATATATAATGAAATACAACATAAGACTTAACAGTTTCAAAAAATCCCCATAAATATATTAAGCACAGATTATTCAGCAATAGACCGCCCTCTTTCGACAATACTCAGAGTATTTTTCTTTGAATTCCTTGTAGTAATTATCGGAGATCTTCAGATTCTTATTCCCGACAGATACATACTTTTCATGTGCTGCCTTGTTAATAACCTTTTTCACGAATTTCAGATTAACGATGCAGCACCTGTGGATCCTGACAAAATCGAAATCCGACAACTGCTTCTCCAGATTATGCATCCTCTCTCTGTAGAGCTTCTCCGATCCGCTTTCCAAGTAGAATTTCACATACACCCCGCTTGAAATAATGCAGCTTATGCCGGAGGATGAAATATCATCAAAATAAATCTCATTCCTATTTAACCGTTCGGCAGCTTTTAGAAGAAGTTTACCCAGTGCAGGATGCAAGTCGCTTTTCCTGACAAATCCGATCACGTTCATCCCAAAGGAATCGAAAACATAATCGGAATGTCCGGATACAAAAATGATTATCACATCAAGCCTGTTTTCCTCTATATAATCCCTTACGGAAAACCCGCTCTCTTCGCCTAGCTCTATATCAAGCAGCAGGATATCCAATGACTTAAGATCTTCCTTCACTTCATCCGGCGAAGAATATTCCGAGACGCTGATCACACTTCCGCCACCGCATTCAAGAGCCTCACACTCCTTACGCATCATCTTACGGTAAGCTTCATTATCATCACATATCCCGATCTTCATCAAGCAGTCCTCCAAATTAATAAAAATGCGAGGGGCAACAAATGCCCCCCGCACATTCGTATACTATACCACAAAAGATACTAGATATCATTGGGATATTCAAAGTTTTTGGTGTTCTCTCTTCGTTAGGGGTAAACTTTTGGAAATCTGTACTCACTTTTGAGACCTTATCATTATTCTCTTACAATCTTTTCACAATTACTTAATTGTATCCGCACTTATCTAGACGGTGCTGATCACCGGGCAATAAATCAGATAAAATTCAGTCATTGGACATTCTTACCAACTAACCAGAGATATTTATCAATTTCCCTATATGAGCAATTATACAATTTGTATCGAACCACAAATTTGTCTAAGGCATCCTTAAACGCTTTGTAATCACAATCCTTACGAAATTTTTCAAAATTTAGTTTTCCATCAATCAACGGCTTAGAATTATGAAAATTCAACAAGGCGCTAGCAACATAGCTATCATACATAGGAAAACAATCAGAATTTACGAAGCTACAATACTTAGTAGCAAATACAAAACAATTTCTATTGTTTTGAGCTACAAGTTCTTTTATTACATTTAAATCTCCAGAGACAATTCTGTTCTCAAACTCAATTCCACCTTTATTACTTAGGAAATCAACAATGTCAATGATATTTTCTTCCCACAGGTGTGTATGATAAAGCGCATTTATTTTTCTGACGCGCGATATAATAATCGATTTCGTGATAATTCTTTCAGAATGAAACCATTTCATTAGTTCCTTCTCATCTCTGTAGAAACATATATCAAAAGCATTTGCAAAGCTTTTCACAATTGATTCATTTGGATTTTTCAATTTCTCAAAAGTGTTATTGTCCAGCATATTGACCTCCTCCTTTCAAAATACATTCAATATATAAACTTATACATATAATTGCTTATAATTTCTTTAGCGGATTTGGACCAACTGAGCTCAGAGTCTTGGGCTTTTCATCAATTCTCGACGTTACCATAAAACTCAAAAACTGCCTCTGTTAAACGTCTGGTTAAGCATTTCCATAAGCTTATGGCGGTCTACAAGAACTACCATATCTTTAATATCGTCCGCAAATCTTTTTGCATCAAGTGAAAATGAAGATGTTGTTACGACCACAGCCTTACCGTAGTGCTCTGCTTGCTGAGTTCCGTGAATCTGTCTTATTACACCTACACCAACCTTTTTGTCCTCTGCATAACGTTTGCATTCAATAATAAGCATGCAGGGAATGCCGCCCATGTTATATGTAGCTAAGATATCCTTTCCACCATCTCTCGTTCTTGGGGTAACCATAACATCAAACCCATTTCTGCGGAATACCTCTGCTACCAAATCCTCAAAGTCTGCAGGTGAAAGATGATAGATATTATCCGGATGATCAGCTATATCATAAATATTCTGTTCCACTTGACATACCAAAGAACACAAATCACACTCAGCATTCGTTGGATAGTCAAAAACACATTCCCATACAATATCGATTACAGGTCGTCTTGTAAATGTACATCCAAATGTTTTAGTATCCTGACTGTTATAAGCTCCCACTGGATACTCATATCCTATGATTTTATAGTACATCCTGTTGGCACATTTCTCACACTGTTTCTCTCCAGAAAAATCGTGTTCATATTCGACTCCCATTCCACCATTACCGATGATATTGGTTTCGTATTCGAGGCTATCTTTGTCTATTCTATATTCTGCTCCACATTCTTCACATTTGATAAAAATATTATCAAGCAACTCCATATGTGCCATAGAAACCACCCCTATTCTAACTAAAACACCATATTTCAGTCTAAATCTTCTACCTCTTCCGTTCCTTCTCTCGGTCTAAGTGTATATCCATTAAAAGGAAGAAGTAACATATCATCATCTTTTATATTATGCCCTTGATATATGATGTTTAGGTATCCTCTTGGAACTGCCATCTTATGAAGAAGATCAAATTCAAACAATTCTTTTTTACAATTTAGACCGTATTCAGACAGTTTCACTTTTTTTCCTGTACTAGAAAGATAAAAATGGCTTTTTCCACCTATTATGATATCGGATACGCCTAGTGCATCATCTACCTTTTCTATCACAATCTTAACGTCTACCTTCTCATTCTGTCCAGGAAGATAATATACATCATCCTCATTCTCTTTCGTAAGCTTTGAATTGATAAACTCACAGCAACCGTAGAACTCAGTCAGTTCCACTAGAGTGAGGACTTCAACCGAATATTCATTTTTAAAATTCCTGCGAAGATGCGCCGATGAATTATAGTATATTTCAAACACCATACCATTTAATATATGCACTTTTGCCTCCACAGGAATATATGTGTATGCCGCATAATCCGTAATAAACCTCTGACAATCAAAGCACTTTCCACATGCGGCCTGATAAATATTTCTTCCTAGAACAAATAATTCTTCTGCAGAAACATCTACAAAATTCATCGTCCTCAGTTTACCAAGAGCAGTTCTCTGATAATCCCATGTATATTTTTTTAACCCCTCAACGATTTCTCCAATAATGCTACCTCTTTGGAACAGGAATTTACTATCAGCCAAGGCATCTTCGCTATAAGCCACACCATCATATATCGTATCAGGATTCAGATAAAATTCTCCTATTAAAGAAGTATGCTCCCATGGTACCTGTGTTCCATTTGTCCGTTTTGCAAGATCCGTGCGAACCTTTTTAAACACCGTCTCAATAGGCTTTCTAGGCAAATCCATATACTGAAGCAACGACTCCGTATATAGTCCATGTTGTTTTCCCTCTTTAGCGGTTTGTCCTGGAGATGTCGAAAATGCTATTATTGATCCCTGCGGTGCAACCATCGGCACGAAATCGTACCCTGAACCTCTTGTTCCCAGAATTGATCTACAAGCATCCATAATGACAACTTTTGTCTTATTCACATCATTTTCCAAAAGATGCATCAGATCATCAACTGGAAATGCCCTGTAAACAGCAGTTTTAATATCATCCTCATTGTTAAAATCTATTGGCGCAAGTATATTCTGACCATTCACTTGAAACCCGTGTCCTGCGTAATATAATAAAACTGCGTCATATTCTATGATTTTGTTAGAGATATTGACAATAGCTGAACACAACTCCTCTCTTCTGAGATTCTTTTTTATATCAACATCAAATCCAAGCAAAGCTAGTTTCTCTGCAAAAGCCTCTGCATCTTTAACCGCGCATGAAAGCTTACTTAAAATCTCGTATTCATTATTTCCAATACATAGAGCATAACGTTTCATACACTTTCCTTCACAATTTTATTTTCGAGGAGCTGTTCCTTGAATTTTTAAGAATAAAAACATTCTCGGTATAGCAAAGAATCCGAGAAAAACCTCTTCACTGATAGATAATAAAAAATACTTTTCCTCAACTTGATCAAATTTCATAATAACGTGCTTCATTGCATAAGAAAGCAACTCATTCTGGCAGGCATGTCTTACTTTTGCACCCCGGAAGTAAGTACTCAACCATCGGTACTCTTAAAAGTCTAATATACTTATGAGATGATCTTCCGATTAAATATTTGATTGGAGGTCATCTCATGAATGTTTCCAAAGTCACTCATCAGGTCAAACTTGATCGTTGGACTGCGATCCTCAAAGAGCAGAATTCCAGCGGTATGTCCGTTAAGGATTGGTGCTCTCAGAACGGAATCACAAGTGATCAGTTCTTCTACTGGAAAAGAAGACTCAAAGAATCTGTTCTTGAATCTGCGCTCCCGGATATCGTCCCCGTTTCACTTCCAGCACTGTCTTCTGATTGTACAACTTGTAAAACTTGTACAACCTCTCAACTTACAAACACCGATTTCCTTGCCAAGATCACCATTCAGAAAGTTTCCATCGAACTTGGTTTCGGTACCACAGAGCAGCTCATCTCAGGCATCATTAAGGCGGTGCGTAATGCTTAGGGATGCCCAGTTCGATAAATTCGCTGCAGTCTATATAGTCTGCGGTCATACCGATCTTCGCTACGGTATTGACAGTCTGGCCGCCATCATCGAAACACGCTTTCACATGTCCCTCTTTGTTCCCAACACCCTGTTCCTGTTCTGTGGAGGAAGAGCTGACCGCATCAAAGGTCTCCTGTGGGAGGGGGACGGATTCCTTCTTCTTTACAAAAGAGTTGAGGAAGGAAGATTTTCATGGCCACGCAATTCCAATGAACTCCGGGATATAAATGCCGAACAGTTTTCCTGGCTCATGAAAGGGTTCAGCATAGACCCGCTCATCTCAGATATCAGCCCCGAACGTTCTGCCTAAGATTTCTTTTGTGCAAAACGTAGATTTTTTCGAACCTAAAAACCGTCCTCAAAATACGCTTATGTCAGGTTTTATCATGTATCCGGAACCATCTCCGATGCATGACACGAGCCTCTCATGGGCGTATTTTTTGTATTTTCATCTACTACGGATCATCTCTCATCGGGCCCTGTGATGCGTCTGACCTATAGGCATTTTTACCATGGCAGGAACTCCCAAAATTCGCATAAATACTGGGTTTTTGGTATAATCTTCCATGTCGGAAGGATATATCATGAAGCAATACACTGAAGAGGATCTCGGCAAACTTGATAAGTATGTCATCATCACAGACTTCCTTGCCCAGCAGGGACACCTTGATGAGATAAACAGACAGCTCGATTTTCTCACTGAACAGATCGCGCTCATGAACCAGCGTGCTTTCGGACGCAAGTCCGATAGGAACACCCCAGGCCGATGAGACTTCGGTGAGAGTCATACGGAATGGCAGGGATTCAAATGCCAAAAGTCACATGTGGGTCTACTGTAACAATCCGGGCATCTAGAAAAATCCGATAATACTGTACGACTATCATAAGACCCGCAAGGCAGACCACCCAAGGGATTTCCTTTCAAGATACTCGAGAATAGTGGTCACCGACGGATACCAGGTATATCACACCATAGATAATGAACGTGAAGCCCTGACCGTTGCCGGATGCTGGATCCACGCAAAACGCGGACTCTCTGAGATCATCAAATCTCTCAGCGAGACCGGCTCAAAAGGCACCATAGCGAAAGAGACGGCGGACCGGATATCGATGATCTTCCATCTGGACAACCAGCTTGACGGCTTATCCGCTACAGAACGAAAACGCAGGCGAAACATTTACATTAAGCCCAAGGTCAATGACTTCTTTGCGTGGGCAAAAAAGCATATCGACACAGGAGACGTCCGTGGCCAGACAGCCAAGGCTCTGCAATATTGTCTTAATCAGAAAAAATATCTTCGTGTATTCCTGAAAGATGGTCATGTACCCATGGACAACAATACAGCCGAGCGTGCCATACGTCCGTTCACTCTCGGAAGGAAGAACTGGGTGAACATCGACTCCACAAACGGTACAAACGCCAGTGCGATTGCATACAGCATCGTTGAAACTGCTCTGGCCAATCACATCAATGTCTATGATCACTTCGAATACCTCTTCTCAAAAATGCCAGATCTTCTTGATGACAGTGACCGGTCATTTATAACCGATCTTCTCCCCTGATCTCCCGAAGTGGTAAAACACTGCAAGAGACAATCCAAGTAAATTTTTCAAGGAACAAAAATATAACAATCCACCGGAATCCGCTTCACAGAGCGGATTTCTTTATGTGACAGTACCCATGTTTGAGTATTTACTGATCAGATCTCTGATCAGCTCTTCCTTAGGCATAGCCATGTATTCGCTTATTTCGGGACTGTCAGGAAATTTTGATCGTAATCTGATTTCGTTGGATGAAGGAGTTAAACTTGGCGTTTTGATAGGTATTCCGTTTGCTTTTTTATATTCACGCACATAGAGTTCAGCAGTAGATTTGCCGATACCATACTTATCCACTGCTTCCCTCTTTGTGATTTCGTGCTTATAAATTTGCTCTCCGATGGATATCCTTTCAGCCTTTTTTGTGACATGCAGACCTCCCTGAATAAATCTTTTGTAAGCATGAATAATACCTTGTTACTATAGTGTATCATCAAAAAGTATCGTGTTTACTAAAATTAGTTAGGTGTCTACTTTTACGTTATCACTTCACATTAATAAATCAATGCAAAAACTAACTTATTAAATCTTATTATGTACTGATAATACCCTTACTGGTTCCTTAGAATTATCAGTTAGTATTGAATAAAACGTATTAGGAGGAACAGCAAACATTGTTTCGCCTAAAATTTTAATTTCACAATCTCCTATTCGGGCTTTTCCCTTACCAGAAAGAACATATATGAATTCCTGATCATCATTCTTTTCCGCTTCGCAATATCTAGTGTTTGAATATTCTACTATTCCAATATCACTTCCAGGAACTCCGCCGGTGCTCTCATTTAATAAAGAAAATCGATTAATCTGGTTCTTTTCTTTTATAATACTTTTTTGTGGTTTGATTATATATTCCTTATTCTTAAGAATCATTTTTGCAATTTCAACTTTTTTCCCCTTATCTTCCAGTTCAGGAGGCAATCCCATTTTTACTTCATCAGAAAAATTTATTTTTTCAGGAAATGCAGGATGTTGATAAAATAAATTCTTTCCAAGCTGACTTTTAGAAAAATTAATCATTTGAATTCTAGCAGAATCAGCAACCCCTCGGATATAATTCACATAATTATCATATACATCTATGAGTTGAGTTTCTGAAAAATCGCCTTGAATTTTTAGTTCACTTATTCTTGTAACAGCTCTAGCAATAAGATAATAGTTATTATACTGAGTCTGAACCATTTGATATAAATCCTTGGCCATTTCTCGTTTTTTTGTATACTGCAACACATTGCCAATAAGTGCAAAAAAACTAACGATCGAAACTATCGCAGATACAATCTCATAAAAGCCCATAAGTCATACTCCCAAAATCAAATATTATTCATAAAGTTGCAAAAGACTATTTGCATACCAATATATATTGGAGGTTATCAGAAGACAAAAAGCGGATTTCATATTCTCACTCTATTTTCTAAGTCTTTTTCAAATCAAAACTGTTAATCGTCAGTTTTGAGACATGCCCTTTTCCATCCATCATTGCCCGTAGTATCAATATAATTATTTCTATTGATTCCAATACGTATGACAATACTCAATGGTAAATCAGAATATATAAATCTTAAGATTCTTACATTGACGAATAAAATATACGAAATTACATCTCACATTTAAAGCATCTATTAGAAATCCAATCAGCAAACTTTTTGCAAGGCATATGAACACAATAATGCAAAAAGTTAGCAAGCATCAGGACTATAAGAGCTGATATAACCGTGCATATGAATATAGAGTATTCTTCTTGATTTCGCATCCACTCAGCCATCATATACAAAACAGAGTAATGAACCATATATATTTCAAAGCTAATTGAACCTATATCTGATAAAAAACGCATTTTTCCGGATTCAAGTACATGCTTTACATTATCTAACTTGATAATATAGTGTACCATCAAAGCAGCTGTTATCATCCCGGCAACGTTCTTTATAATTTCCATATTATAAGGTATATCATTTTCATAACAATATAATAATCCACCACTCAGCGAGAATATAATAAACAAAATCAAAAAAATGATATCTTTTTTTGATTTAGACTTTCTCACATTATCTTTTCTACATAAAGAAATTGCGATACCAGGATAAATCATAGTCACATACACAGTAAAATTGTCTTGAGGAAGATGTACAATGCAGCATACATTCAAATACCATACAAACATCAAAATAAAAAACACAATTTTGCTTTTATATTGCCCAAGCATTAGGATAACCAAGCTTATGATTGGCCACACTAAATAAAACAGCAGTTCAACATTTATTGTCCAGTAAAATCCAACACCATGTGAAAATAGATTAAAAGCAGAAGAAAATTTTACATTGTGCAAATAGCCTATATATGTACAGAAAGAAAAAGAAAGATACACGCAAGGAATGATAGAAATAAATCTTTTCAGATAAAAGCAAATAATACGTCGCAAGGACCAGTAAGCATATTCGGAAGGATGATATCTTTCAGTTATACAATAACCGCTTAATATAAAAAACACACAAACCCCTGCTCTGCCAAAAAAATTAGGATGTCCTCCCAAAATCGTATCCAAATAATGACAGAGAAAAACCAGTATGCAAGCTAATCCTCTAAGAGAATCAATATAACTAATTCTTTTAGAATGTGAAGTTGTCATAATAATACCCCAAATAATAAAATCAACCCAAGCCTAATCATTAAAGTTTCATCTTCTCACTCGTCCATTTCCACTAGAATGCACTAAATCCTCAACATCATTTACTGAAACCCTATTATAATCCCCTTCAATAGTTTGTTTTAAGCAACTAGCTGCTGTAGCAAATTCTATTTTCTCTTGGCAAGTTTTAGATGTACTAAATGTGTATATCATAGCAGCACTAAAGCTATCTCCTCCTCCAACTCGATCAACAATCCAAATATCATATTCCCGTGAAAAATAACTTTGGGATTCCTTAGCATCAAAAAGCATAGCCCCCCATCCATTGCAACTGGCAGAATAGCTTTTTCGAAGTGTTGTCGCTACATATTTGCATCCATATAGGTCACAAATTTCCTTAGCTATATTTGAATAATCGCTCTTATTTAATTTACCTTCTTCGACAACCGTATTCTCACTCTTTATACCCAATACTTTTTCCGCATCTTCCTCATTACATATGCATAAATCCACATACTTCATCAACGGCTTCATTACAGTTTGAGCTTTTTTAGAGCTCCAAAGTTTTCCTCTATAATTGAGATCGCAAGAAACAGTAATTCCTTTTTCTTTGGCATATCTACAGGCATCATCACAGATGTCTGCCATTTCATCTGACAATGCAGGATCAATCCCCGTCCAGTGAAACCAGTCCGCTCCATCAAAAATATGTTCCCAATCAAAATCACTTCTTTGAGCCAAAGCAAAAGAGGAATACTCTCTATCATAAATAATGTTTGACGGTCTTTGAGAAGCCCCCTTTTCAAGATAATACAGTCCCATCCGACCGCTTCCATAAACAATTTTAGATGTATCTACATTGAAATAGTCTAACGAATGGGCTCCCGCTTTTCCAACGCTTGAATTAGGCATTCTTGAAACAAATACAGATTCTATTCCAAAATTTGCCAAAGAAACAGCAACATTAGCCTCTCCGCCACAAAAAGATGCCTCTAAAGCATCCCTTTGAAATAATTTAGTGTAACCAGGAGCTGACAGTCGAAGAAGCAGTTCACCAAAAGTAATAACCTTCATCACTTAACCTCTTATAGATAAAATGGTAAACAGAGTAATTGACAGCATTGAATTTGAAAATGAAAAATCAATCAACAATTTTCCATAGCCCATTTAGTCATCATTTCTATACCTTTATCAAATGAGAATGCCGGTTTCCAGCCTAGAGAATTAAAAATTTTCTGGTTATTTCCATATATACCAAATTGATCACCTGGAGTCCCCAATACATATTCCACATCCACATCATACGGAAGATTCGTACATATTTTCGAAACAACGTCTTCAACCTTAGTTGCTACTCCGGTGCATACATTAAAGCAATCATACCCTTCATCTCTATTTAGAGATTTGATAAACGCATCAACAACATCATCTATATATACAAAATCCCTAAATCTATCTTTACTCCCCTTTACAACTATTTTTCTATCTTTTATTGCCATTGCCATGTATATACTTGCCATGCCTTGTTTTAAATTCTTCATATTTTGCCCAACACCATAAGTATTAAACAATCTTAAAGCCGTACATGTAATTCCATATGATTGAGCATATATTCTCATGTAATGTTCACTTGCAATCTTACCTACAGCATAAAAGCTTTTAGGACACAGCTCTGTACCTTCATCGCATTCAGGTGGAATATGATCTCCATATACAGACATAGTACTAGCATATACAAACTTTTTACAACCTGTTTTACGAGCCATGTCCAGCAACAGCAGTGTGGATTGAGCATTAGTTTGTAAATCATAAACTGGATCCTCAAAGCTCACCTCACCGGAACTTTGTCCAGCAATATGTATTATTGCATCAAAATGGATCCCTGCCAATTTATTAATCACACTATCATCAGCAGCCGATCCTTCTATAAAGGTACAACCTTCAGGTATATGTTCACGATATCCAGTAAAAAGATTATCAATAGTCGTAACATTGTTGCCTTCAGAAATTAGTTTTGAAGCAACAGCCGCACCTATAAATCCTGCCGCACCAGTAACTAAATAATTCATATATACCTCCATTATTTATACTATATACATTTCAAACATTTACATACTTAGGAGTGGTTATAAATGTTATAGATATGGCCTGCGAATAATCATGAAGCACTTTATTCAACCCTGCATTAAGGTTAATCACCATATCATGTTCTATCTTTTTCTGTAATTTATTAACGGCATAGTTTTCACTCTCATCCGAGCTATATCCATCCATACCGGCAATAAGTACATCTTTCACTCCCATGCGGATTAAAAATTTAATCAGCATCAACCCTGCATTGTCTTTAACTGCCCATTCAGCATTTAACAAATCTTTATATTTTATTTGAAGATAAACATCTACAGCCGATATATTTGAAGTAACAATACATTTGCTTCTCTTTTTTTCATCCAATTCTCTGTATCGTCTAATGTTGCTCACAAAAATATAATCTGTTAAAGATGAATCAAAGTCATAATTTATGCTAATTGATACGACATCATCTCTACGAGCATACGATATAATAGTTTCTCTTTCTATAGACGTACTTTGACCTGGTGCAATAATAAGCACTTTTTTTCCATATAATTTTGTACAAAAGTCAGATAAATGAGCTTCCTTTACAGTTTCTTTTTCTTGATATTTAAGATACAAGCCTTCTATGTATTCAACATCATATATTGCTTTTTTTTCCTCATCCATCAACGAAAAGATATTATTCATATCTTCAAAGTTTAAAGTTTTCTTTGCGTCCAAATATCCTGCATAATTAGGATGAGCATTATGAGTCGCAGATATATAATTTGGAAGTGAATATCCCCAAAAATTCCTTTCGTAAAATATGCTCAAAATATTGTCTGCTATAGAAAGCAACGGACTTATATCATATTTTTTTCCACAATTCTCATTTAAATAATCAACAAATAATTCAGTATTTAAATTCCCAGCCCCTCTCCCCATTCCCATAATAGAAGAATCTATTATCAGATTCCTACTTGTTTGAACAGTTGTTAATCTTTGCGCATTCGAATACGCAAGCTGAAGATTGTTATGGCTATGAAACCCTATCCAAACATCTTCAATCAGATTGTGTTCAACCATAAAGAAAAGACGTGTTAAATCCTTTCCTTTCATCATGCCAAAACTATCTACAATATAGAATGCATACGGTTTCAATTCATTAATCAGTCTGATCATCTCAAGAAATTCTTCATCCGTATAATTCAGAGAAACCATTGGCTGAACAAAAACCAAATAACCCTTTTCCTTTATTTGTTCGCATAACTTAATTGCATCATATCGATCTTTTTTGTGAAAAGCGACCCTTATTCCATCGATTGAATCATCATCTCTCCTAGGTAATTTTTCAATATCGTATTCTCCATAATTCATCATTGCAACAAAAATTGTTTGTCCTCTATCGCAAGGGACAATAGAAGACGCATCAGTTACAGACGAAAAACGAGTTATCTCCGGATCAAAGGAAACTTTTTCGGTAATAAACCCACACTCTATGATTTCAATGCCCGCTTCTGTCAAACCAGAAGTTATTTTTTTTGAATTTTCATGTCCAAATTTCCACTCATTACAATAACCTCCATCTCGAAGCGTACAATCCAGCACGTGAATTTTATTCATCGAAATTCCTCCAATGTGTTTTATTCTATAGATAAATCGCCTGATGCAAGCTTGCCAGCAACTATTGCTCTTACCTTTTCAAGATCATTTGGCGTATCAACAGCTACAGTATCCGAATTCACTTCTATATACTGAACCTTATACCCATTTTCTATGAATCGAAGAATTTCTATATCTTCTATGTTTTCTATTTTTGCTTTTCCATACTTCATTCCATAATCGCAAAAAAAATCTAGTGCTTTAGGCTTAAATCCATACACGCACACCTGTTTATAATAGTCATAATCCAAACTCCCCTTTGGATAAGGCGCTGTTGATCTAGTCAAATACACGCCTATTCCATCCTTATTGGTAATAACCTTAGGAACTGTGAAATTCACAGCATCAACAGGATCTGTTATTTTGGTCATAAGGTTAGAGATTTCCAAATCAGGATTATCATAGAACGGAGTGATTGCAGCTTTAATTGTTTCCGGCTCAAGTAAAGGTTCATCACCCTGAATATTCACAATTAGATCAGATGGAATCATTCTTGATACTTCACCTATTCTATCTGTTCCGGTCTTGTGGGTATCCGAAGTCATCAAGGCATCAATATTTAGTTGCTTGCACACATTAAAAATCTGTTCATCATCAGTTGCAACATATACAGCATCAAAATCTTCTACTTTTTTGCACTGTTTATACACCCACCAGATCATAGGCTTTCCGCATATATCCGCCAATGGCTTCCCCGGAAATCTTGATGATTTGTAACGTGCAGGAATAACTCCAATTATCTTCATACCGTTCATCTCCTTTATGAAATCGCTCTATTAATAAACTCAGATAATTCATTTACATTCTCAGGAATACAAATTTTCTCTTTATTCACATACATCTCCTTAATGGTATTAACTGCATCTGTATTCACACTTATAAGTGGACTATCATTATTCAAGCAAAGTTTAAACAAAAACACCAAGTAAGGTTCCTTATTTGCTAACAATTTGGGAGTTAATTGTGCGGTTGAGCAACAAGAAACAAGCACTTGTTCTTCGCGAACCGCTTCCATGCATTCTAGTTCCCACATATTATCTCCAAAATCCACATTATAGTCAGAATAATCCGCTTTATCCCTAGGATGTTTTCGAATCAATATATCCTGTTTATTCATTCCCGACTCATTAAGCAAATGAAGCATTTCATCCCCATTATAACCTTGCATAGAGTTTAATACCTGCCCCAGTACTATAAGTTTAAATGATTTCAACCTGCTTTTCTCTTCGCTATATCCAAACACCTGCTTCAATTCGCACGATGCAGGATTTTTTGAATCCAGCAACGGAAGAGAATGTATGGTAAAATCCTTTGTTTTAGCCATTCTGGAATTATTCACATATAGTCTTCCAGGTCTGTATTTATAATGTGCCAATTTTAACATCTTCATAACAGAGTCATAGAACACACCATGTCCAAAAGATCTAGGAGACACACAATACGACGACAACCCATCGTCGTACCAAACCATTTGTGGTTTATTTTGCTTGGTGTACATAAAGCACCCCAATGGATTTCCATCCCCAACCCAGATTGCATCATAGTTCTCGCTCAATAAACTTACATCCGAAAAATCATAATCATAATTGCAGAATAACATTTCTAAAAACAATGCTATTTTTTTCATAAATGAACAAGGTTTTTTATGAGAATAATACACATTCCTACAAAGTCCTCGCTCAATTAGTTTATCCCCAATATTTTTTGCATTTTTAAATGCATTAAATGAATCATCAATAATAACATCGCAGTCATGATGATTCAAATTAATGTCGTTTTTTAATATATTAATTGAATTAAATACTTGATATGGAGAATTACATATAATCAAATGATTCATAAACGTCTACGTCTTTCTTTTTCAATCGCACAACAGCTTTATCGATGTAGTCACTTCAGTTTTTTAATAATTTCAATAACAGTAAAGCCTTTTTTCTTCCCAAGCAAACAAACAAAAACACATATAATCAATATAATAGAATATCTAAGAATTAGATTTTGAGCATACCAAACTACAAACATGTTTGTCACAAGCAATATAAATACCGCAAAAATAGATACGGATATATTCATTACGCTTTCTCCACAAATTCTTCGAGCGCGCAAATAATGCATAAAGAACAGCAAAAGCCTCGAAGCAAAAGTCACATAAGCTCCCGCCAAAAAGCCGAAAACAGATATAAAAACAACATCCAGAAGTACATTAAAAACAACTGCAATCACGGTAAAAATCCAAATTTCTTTATTTTTTTTATAAAACAATTCAACATTTAACGGAATTAAATATATCAACTCAGCCAAGGTTGCCATGGATAACGGAATAAGCACATGAATTGATTCCCTATATTCCACTGAAGTCATTATTCCAACCACCTCTGGAGATGCAAGAATAAAGAGAATCAAGATCACTGCAAATCCGCCAACTATCAAATTGTTATTCTTTCTTATATATGAGAAATCCTTCTCCGATAGCTTTTCATAAAACCACGGAGCCCAACTGTGTTCAACAGAACTCAATAGAGTCGTTGGAATAACAACTATATTCGTTGCTACCGTATATATTCCCACGGCGCCACTGGGAGATAATTCATTGATAATCAGCTTATCTGATTGAACCAGGAGTTGAGTCGCGACCGAGTGAACCAAAAGTGGAAAACCATATACTATACCCATTTTAATATATGAGAAATTCGGTTTTCCAAATTTTGCAAATCTGAACAAGTACATCACTCCCACCGCCAAAGCAGCAAGATTTCCTATAATCCGTCCCCAATAACCGGTTGATTCGCTAAATACATATAAGCACAAAAATATAGATAATAGATTATTAGTCAGAGTAAAAATAAAGCTATAAATAATAAAAGCCTTATACATTCCCTCCAACACCAATTTGGCCAATATTAAATTTGTGACCGCGCTCATTCCTGAAGCTAAGAATATGCATAGCCAAATTTCTATATCCAGAGAAAAAAACGTAGGCGAAAAGGCCGAGCAAAGAGTTGTTAAAGCCAAAAGTAAAATCGTTCCAACAATTGGAATATAAATCACTGAGCTGAAATACCTATCATACTCAATCTTTTCATCATACTTAACCATTTTAATAGTATGGGCAGCGCCAAGTAATACAATCATTTCAAATATGCTTAAGTATGATTGATAAATTCCAAATACGCCATAATCGCTTTTATTGATCAACTCCGTATACAATCTCAAAGTCAGGAAATTGACAGACTTAATCATCAAATTTCCTATGGTATACCAAGATAATGCTTTTGCCAGATTATAACGCTTCTCACTCATCTATTAATATATTCCTTAAAGCTCATAAGATGCAAATCTTTTTCACTTATGATTTTATTACCTTCTCCTCCTATAAGTTCAAAAGGCCACTCAATACCGATATCCGGATCATTATACATGATTCCTGCGTCACCCGGACCATAAAACACCTCCGATGCCTTATAACTCATTACAGAATCTTCAAGGACAAGATATCCCTGTCCAAATCCTGCAGGAACAAGAATACTTGTAGGATCATCTCCTCGAAGGTCAAAATGCATCCATTTGCCAAATGTCAATGAATCCGGTCGGAGATCAACTATTACATGGAACACGTGCCCGCTTATGCATCTCATCAATTTAGGTTGAGGTTTATCAAGTTGGAAATGAATTGCTCTTATAACTCCACGTTTATTCAGAGTATAGAATGTTTCCTTCAATTCATGCTCTATTCCATTTTCACGAAAAGTGTCAATGTTATAGTCCTTAATCAAACCACCACGCTCATCAGTCGCATAAAAAGGTTTTATTATATATGCATTTTTCAAATCAAGTTCTTGAAAATCAAACTTCTGTATCATGGTCAGATATCCTTTGTTAACCTATATATTATATTACTGAGCCAGAAAATCTTTGATGCAGTTACTTACTTCCTTAATGTTTTCATCACTCAACTCATAATGCATTGGAAGGCAAAGAATCTCCTCATATATTGCATCGGTAACTGGCAATTCATCATTTCCTTTGAAAAGTGAGAAATGATGGCAAGGAATATAACTTATTCCCGATTCAATGTCATGTTCCATTAAATAATCTTTAAGTTGATTTCTCTTTCCATTTTTCACCCTGATAACATACATGAATGGAGTGATTGTATCGTACTCATCAGGCATTATTTCGATGCCACTTATACCTTTAAGTTCAGAATCATATAAATGGCACAGTTGCCTTCTTCTATTAATAAAACTATCCACTTTTTTTATCTGTGCCAAACCAATTGCAGCATTGATATTACTCATATGATAGCGATATCCAAGTGTCGGAACGTCATAAACCCACGAACGTTTTTTCCAATCTTTAACATGCATAGTTTTACGATCAATTCCAAGCAATCTCTTTTTTCTAGAAAGATCGTCAAATGCGGAATCATCTGTAACAATAGCTCCACCTTCTCCGCAAGTCATTACCTTAATCGAATCAAAGCTAAAGCATGTAATATCCCCAAACGATCCAATCTTCTTTCCTTTATAATATGTTCCGAAAGCATGTGCCGCATCTTCGATAATCCTTATACCCGTTTCCTCCTTTATTTTCATCAAAGAATCCATATCGCAAGGGCGTCCTGCATAATGAACCGGTATAATCGCTTTTGTTCTTTCGGTTATTTTCTTTTTCACATCATTTATATCCATAAGAAAGGTTACAGGATCAACTTCACAAAAGATAGGGGTTGCTCCACACATTTCTACAGCCTGAGCAGTAGCAACAAATGTAAATGAGGGCATAATAACTTCATCACCCTCAGATATTCCAATGGTATCCAGTGCTAAATGAAGAGCGTTAGTTCCAGTGCTCGTAGTGATTACAAAGCGATCAGTTGATAAATATTCGGCAATTTTCTCTTCGAATTCATTAGTCTTATATGCAAGCCCAAAATATCCATATTCAAATGCCTCTTTTACTTCTGCTAATTCCTCAGCTCCACAACATCCTCTTGAAGATTTAATCATCTTATTATCCTCCATCAAATTCTAATAATATATTAATTATCTAATGTACTTATTTTGTGATAAATTCAACAATTTCCCTATCCGTTTCTTTCTTTACATCCGACCCCTCCAGCCAAGCCTTCGTCCACATAACGGTTTGATAAACCGCATCCTCAATATGCCATCTAGGTTGCCATCCAAATTTGTTTTTAACCCTACTGCTGTCAAGTTTTAAGAAATTTGCTTCATGAGGAGCATTGGCTTCAGTCTTAACTGTCCACATGAATTCGGGAAGGCTATTTTTATTGTTGTTCCATAATCTACAAAACAGATTAACTAAGTTGCCAGTTGTAACGCAGTCACAATCATCAGGGCCAACATTATAGTTATCCGAATAAAGAGTAGGATTATTGTATTGTTCCTTTGCAATGAGAAGATACAAAAACAATGGCTCCAAAACATGTTGATAAGGTCTGGTGGAATTTGGATTTCGAATAATCACTTCACATTTCTTCCCGGACTCTTTCGAATTCAGTACACTTCTCACGCAGTCAGGGATAATTCTATCTTCGGAAAAATCCCCCCCCCCTATAACATTCCCTGCACGTGCGGTTGAAATCGCAACGGAGTAACCATCTGAACCATTCCTAAAAAATGAATCTCTGTAACTATGCGTCACCAGTTCTGAGCAGGATTTTGAATTACTATAGGGATCATAACCATCTAAAGGATCGTTTTCTCTATACCCATACTCCCACTCATTATTTTTGTATACCTTATCAGTAGTAACATTTACAAAAGAAACGACTCCTTTCCAACCATTTCCGCCAATTCCACCTTCTGAAACCGGAATAGTAGAGAGCCTTACACATTCGCAAACATTAACAGTACCCATGACATTTGTGGAATATGTGTCAACCGGTTTTCTATACGATTCTCTGACAATAGGCTGAGCAGCTAAATGCAAGACAACATCCGGTTTTGAAGAAGAGAAGACTTCTTTTAATGAGTCCAAATTTCTCACATCCGAATAATACTGCTTAAATTTTTCATTTTCCTCATGCTTTAGCACATTGAATAAGGATGGAAATGTTGACGGTTCAAGGCTATATCCCACAACATTCGCTCCTGCCATCAGTAATATTTCAACAAGCCATGACCCCTTAAAGCCCGTATTTCCTGTGACCAAAACATTTTTTCCATTGTAAAAATTCATTATTTCTTTATAATCGATCATGCATTATTCCTCTTGATATTTTTTCTATAATCGTGAGCCTCTTAATCACAAGTTCTTACTGTTCCGCGAAACAACAAAAAATATAGTGTAAAGGGCAACTGTCCACACATCCAATCCACCTCAAATAGACCAAATACTATAAAAGATAACGAAAAACATAACATAATTAAGGAATTAGTATCGTTTCCCGCCAACAATTGTCTAATGCTCCCTAAAATGCTCAATATTGCCATGGCAACAAACAATATTCCGGCAGGAATCCCATATAAAAATGCAATCTGTATAAAGGCATTATGAGCGTGAGGAGCAGAAGCATTTTCATACAGCATAGCGCTTCGATAATTATTTTTATGTCCCCACAAATTCAATCTGTCCCAATAATACTTATATATCTTTAAACGCAGTTTAATAGGATCAACCCCTTCATTCACCTCCTCTTGACTGAACAAGTATTCCTCAGTCTCATCAAGCTCAGTTAATCCCGCAGCTTTTACTTTCATTACAAAGCCTAGCCGAAACAAATCAGATGAATTGGGAATATAGTAAAATAAACGTTCTGCGTTCACTTTTACAGCGTATTCATAGCTAATATACTTTTCAGAATCCGACGGTTCCCCAGGCAAAACTCGATCTTCCGAATATTCACCCTCAAAAAACAAAGGATGTAAATGCAGTGTCGGAAGATAGCGAATACCATAATACACAATCGGTATCGAAAAAATAGCTATAACCCCCAACGAAATCCATATACGAAAGAACTCAAATACTTTATGATCAATTATCCTTAAATAATAAATAGTAAATCCTAAGGTCACACACGACATAGAAAGCAAAGCAGCCTTGCACCCAGTAAATATGCAGAATCCATACATAGTTCCCGACAGAAGAATAACGATCAAGCGAATAAAATAACCGGCGTTATCCCTTTTTAATATATACCATCTACACAATAAAGCAGAATAAACCATAAGATAGAATAACGCATTAAAATTTGGATTAATGTACATTCCCAAATATCTGTATATATCGTACGGTCTAAATAGAAAAGCCATTCCCTGAAGTGCTATAAATCCAAGAAGAATACCATCAATTATCGAATTAAGCAAAGTGTTCTGAATCTCTTTATCTATTTGCAAACAATAAAATGAACCAAATACTAAAGCATACCAAATTGGCCATATATTCTCATTCACAGAGAATAACATCAAAAGAAGCATCAAAAGCCAACCTGCAAAAATCGGAATTCGGATTTTTTTTATCCCATCATTGGATAGAAAATTCGGAATAACACGAATCAATATAACCCCATACATAAATACATTAATTTCTGCCGAGATAATTTGTCCCCTATATGGAATGTGTTTTAGAATCAGAATCGTTGCTATCGGAAATGCTGCGATACACATAATAAACCAAATAAAAGATTTCTTTTTGCTGAATGATTTTACGCCCAATGCGCAAATAATAACAAACGCTACCACTATTCCAGTACTGTTCGTAGCAATCATTTGAAGTCTTCCATTAAGACTGCTTTTCATCCAATCCAGTATACATAGCACAAAAAAGCAAAGGGTAAACACCCCCCTCTGCTTTCTGTAAAAAAAATTATCTTTTTCGGTCTTACATAATCTCATAGTCTATTAGTGCAAACCTGATATTATTTAGCAATCCCAAACCTTCCAGGGAGCATTTCCGGAATTCCATAGTTTCTCAATTTGCTGTTTTTCTCTCAAGGTATCCATGCATTGCCAATATCCATCGTGAACATATCCAACTAATTCCTGCATGTCTACTAATTTTTTCATAGGATCTTTTTCAAAAGATGTCTCATCGCCCTCTATATAATCAAATATCTGAGGCTTAAACACCATAAATCCGATATTTATCAAATTACCATCCAAATCCGATTTCTCTCGAAATGCCTGTATCAAGCAATTTTCGCCGACTTCAACAACGCCTTTGTTTTGTTCAAAATTATACATAGACATTGTGCCGATTTTTCCATGTTTAATATGGAAATCGTATAGCTCACGAATATTTACGTTTCCTACGGCATCTCCATAAGTAAGCATGAAATCTTCATTACCAACGTATTCCTTTATACGCTTAACCCTTCCACCGGTTTCGGTCGTCAACCCGGTATCAACAATAGTAACCTTCCAAGGCTCTATGTGTTTATTATGAACTATCATTTCATTATTGCCATTAGTATAATCGAAGGTCACATCCGAAGTATGTAAAAAATAATCAGAAAACCACTCCTTAATAACATGTTGCTTATAGCCTGCACATATAATAAATTCATTAAATCCGTAATACGAATATGTCTTCATGATATGCCACAGTATGGGCATTCCACCAATTTCAATCATTGGTTTGGGCTTTAATATGGATTCTTCAGATATTCTTGTTCCAAAACCACCGGCTAAAATTACTACTTTCACTTTTTCACTCCCGCTAATCTATTTTTTGTGTTCCTCAATAGTCTATATAGTTTTCGAATTATGTGTGCGTACCACGATGAGTTATATGCAAAGCAGGATCCATATTCCTTTATCCTAAAATGCTGTCGCAAAATATTGTAATCAATACTTGTCTTGTCTATATTCTTGCTAATATACTTCTTGTAAAATTGGTGTATTATTATGCATTGAAGAAGTGATTTTCTTTTTTTATCTTCTATATCAATTATATTGTAAATCTCAGTTCTTTGTTCTTCCGAGCATTCTAGTTTGCCACACACTCGTCTTCGTATCTCAGTGCTCTCCTTTCGCATAACATTTTCATGGCGTCTACTATCATTATCATTTCCACGTCTATAATATATTAACGCTTCACCCAAATTGCACGCTTTTCCATGCTCCATGAGTTTGACCCATAAATCATAATCTTCTGCCATATGAATCTCGGGATCATATGAAATATCAAAAACCCTTATTGTATCAGTTTTATACATTGCAGAAGGGTGATACATTCCACAGGCTACTGTATGCATCAGTCTCAGCCCTTCATCGGTTACCGGCATCTTAACAACCATCCCCAACTTATCATCATCAGAAATAAATCTTACCCATGAACCAATCAGCACATATTCAGGGTTCTCCTCCATAAATCGAACCTGTTTTTCTATCCTTTCAGGAACTGCAATATCATCTGAATCTATTCTGGCAATATACTTACCTTTTGCTTCTTTTAACCCCCTATTCAGAGAAAATGTTTGTCCTTTATTTTCTTCATTAATCAGAAGTCTTATTCTGGGATCATCAATAGATTCAATCTCTTTAACAGTAGTATCTGTTGATGCATTATCAACAATTAGCACCTCTAAATTGCTATATGTTTGTCCCAAAATGCTTTTAATTGTACTCGTAACACTAGGGCGATTGTAAACAGGGATCAAAACCGTTACTAATGGAGAATTATCATAACTCATCAATCATTCAAACCTCATATATTCTTTCTTTGATGCGATGGCCAGGGGTAAATAAACCATCCACATGCATCCCATTGTAAATATATATGGATTTGATCCAGCGCCGAGCAAAATCGCTATCATTCCATATAAGTAGGGCATTCCATCACAATAATCTATTATATTCTCAAATACGCCTTTCAATATTTTAGTAACTGTATAGGCTATCATTGAAAAGAAGAAAATCACGCCCAAAACACCAGTTTGATACAACATACTAACATAGGTTAATTCTATTGCTTTGTCATCCACCCATATACCATTTCTTATATAGGGAGTGCCCGTCCCCATACCGTGTCCTATGATAGGAGATTGTAGCCACCCAGCCATATATTCAATCCTTTGACTGGATCTGGTATCAAGAATAGAAGTTCCGGATGAATACACCCCATTCAATTTTAAAAGCACATATTCATAAACCCCACCTATGTTTATAATGTGCATAAGAACTAAAGACAAAAGTGCGCAAACCGCAATACTCATAAGTATAATAAAACGAATTATTACTATTTTGTTAGCATAAAATATTTGTCCTTTTTTGTAAGCATATATGAAGTCAAAAATCAGAATCAAAAAAGCAACAACTACATACGAAAGAATCAATGCAGCTCTTCCACTAAAATAGATACACATCCATTGCATCAGCATTACAATTACAGGAAAAATCTTAAATCGTTTGTGATGCAAATTAAATAGTACAAGTGAAGTGGCTAGAGGCGCCAAAAAAAAGTGACTGACCATATGTGTTGAAGTATATTGGAAATACGAAGCATATCCCGCATTAAAAATATAGCCCAAATCAATTGAATACAAAATACCCGGATAAATTGGGACCATGCCCAAGCTGTAAAACGCAACCCACAAATCCGAAGCACTGACAAAAAAGGCACACCACAGTAAAATAGTAGTAAGGGTGCTTATCGAAATATATTCAACAATCAATGAAAATACGAAAAAAAACAACAAGGGATAGACGACATTTGTACGAATAGCAGCCACATCTCCGCCATTAACAAAGCCCCAAGCAGCTTCAAATAGCGAATACATTACATATAGAACAATAATTACAGTAGATGACTTCACAATTTTAAGTTTGAAAGAGCAATTCCAGGTGTACAGAACAATTACAGCTGCTAAAGCGGCCACTCTAATAGCCGAATAGCTGGTCGGCACAAAAGTGAAAAGGAAAAAGAATAAAGATAAAATTCCTATCAATATCATTTTTTTATTTCTGTATTTTTTGTAAGTCATATTTCAATCAGTTTTTTAAAATCACTTCGTTCCAAAATTGTTTGTTCTTATCTCTGCTAAAGTTTTGTAGATAATTTTCATAGGAAAGATCAGAATACCGTTTCCAACATGTTTTATCCATCAAAAGGCATCTAAGTGCATCACTCCAATCTTTAGACGTATCACAGCAAAAGCCATACTGATCATCACCAATTATTTCCCTATTAAATCCGACTGCTGAGGCCACAACAGCTAATCCGCACGAAATATATTGAATAAGTTTAAATCCGCCCTTACCTTTTGAGTACTCCGTATCATAAAGTGGCATAATACCCACATGTGAATTTTTTATCACGTCCTTGGCAACATCACGTGACCACTTAACATTAATCACTTCATAATTTGATGCATTGTAAGCATACGGAATATTACTCACAACATATAGTTGTAATTCTTTTCCATGATTTTTAAGTTCAAGTCCCAACTCATCCAGAGTTTGGCAAACAATATCTAAGTTAATAAGATTACTGGCAGTTCCTGTCCAAACCAATCGTACGATTTTTTCGTAATCTTTTTCCCTTTGTTTCAGTAGGTCATATACCTCATTCTCTTCAGCCAATTTATCTGAAGTAGGAAGAAGTGTTACTTTGTCTTGATAATTCACATTAATTCTTGATTTCAAAAAAGAATTAGTCACTACAATTCTGTTTGAAGATTTTTCTAACAAACTACTCTCTCGGGCAGATATTTCACCCGAATAAATGTCATCATCAAAATCCCAAACAACCTCCGCATTCATTAGAACTCTTTTTAAAATCGTATAAGAAAGCGGAGTTATCATGTGTGGAAATACTTCACGCTGCACGATCACCATTCTGACATTACTTTTTGCATCGTATAGCAAAGAAACAAGGCGTCTCACATATATAACCAAGTATAAAAATGCTTGAAATATCTTTTTGAAAATCGAAGGTTTAATATTCAGATTCAGCTTAAATAGGCAATCAGGAAGAGCATCGTGTATAACTATGTCATACCTTTCGAAATCCAAATATTGTACAATTCGATAATAATCCGACGGTCCAAGGTTATGATTTCTAACATATACAGCCACATGACCATTTAGTTTATCTTGTTGTTTTTCAGATATTTCCACCGACATTATCCATCCATTTTTCAAACACATACAAGCTCCAAAGTTCACCTTTACGATTCATTTTTCCACTCATATGTTCTGCAACAATGTTTTCCACATATTTTGCATCAAATATGCCTTGTTTCTTTATTCTTTCCGCACTCAACAAATCGGTAAGTTCTTCCTTCATCTCATTTCTAAACCAATGATCAAGCGGAACTCCAAAACCCTTTTTAGGTAGCTTATCATACCCTTCCGGAAGCAAATCAACAAAAGTCTCTTTCAGAATCTTTTTCTTATTTTTTCCGTCCAGTTTATAATCAAGAGGTATATTATACGCAAATTCAACTATTTCATTAGATATTAGAGGCGTTCTGGATTCCAATGAATTAAGCATGGTCATCCTATCTACCTTAGCGAACATGTCACCCTCTAATACCATCTTTATATCTGTATATTGGGTTCTGGCCAGTTCATCAGCAAGTGGAGAAGTCTCAAAAAACTCTTTAGCCAGATCAATATCGTCTGCACTCACAGCATCTATGAGCAATAATCTATCCACTTCACTGTCTTTAAAACCCAATTTCATCAGATTATTGCGCTTAGAAAAAGAATCCTGATTGGATCCGGCAATCACCTTTTTAATTTTTCTCGACAAAACCGACTTGTCCGGAATAATTTTCAACAACACATCCAACGATTTTTTCCCAATGGCGGGCATTCTTCGATACATATTCAGATAATAGTCTATGGCATATTTGTCATATCCCAAAAACATTTCATCTCCGGCATCGCCCGTCAGTACAACCTTCACATATTGTGAGGCATACTTAGAAACTAAGAAAACAGGGATTGCAGACGAATCAGCAAACGGCTCATCAAAATGGTTGGAAACCACGTTCATGGCATCTATCGTATCTTTATAAGTAAGGATATGTTCATGATGTCGTGTCCCTAAGTGATTTGCCATCCATCTGGCATTTTCACTCTCATCATAACTTTTGTCCTCATAACCTATTGTAAATGTATCAATAGGAATTTTAGAATTTTTAACCATCAACGCAGAAATAACGCCGGAATCTATTCCACCACTAAGAAATGCCCCATACGGCACATCGCAATCCATCCTTAATCTGACAGAATCATCTAAAAGTTCTCTTAACCTCTCCTTTGCGTCCGAGTATGATATATTTTCATATTCCGACTTCCGTGTTAGGTTCCAATATTGGTCATCTTTCACTTCTCCGACCGAATTGATGGTTAAATAGTGACCGGCGCGAAGTTTTCTTACATTTCTATAAATGGAATAGGGAGCCGGTATGTAGGTGTATTTCAAGTACAACTGCAAAGCATAGCTATCTATTTCCTTTGAAACCACACCCAAATCTATAATACTTCTAAGCTCAGATGCATAATAAAAATATTCATTAGAATATGAGTAGTATAAGGGCTTTTCCCCCATTCTATCCCTCACAACAATCATAATGTTTTTATTATAATCAAAAATCGAAAACGCATACATTCCATCTAACTCTGCAAATGCATCCGTTCCTTTTTCCTCATACAAATGAACTACTACTTCCGTATCACTGTCTGTTTTAAAAATATGTCCGTTTGCTCTCAGTTGTTCTCTGAGTTTTCTATGGTTATAAATCTCTCCATTAAACACAATGGAAATGGTGTTATTTTCATTAAAAATCGGCTGATTTCCTGAATTAATATCAACAATGGCCAATCGCCTCATTCCCATCGTAAACCAATCGCCATCGTATATGCCTTCAGAATCGGGCCCCCTGTATATAATTCTATCGTTCATCCGATGAACTATATCGTGTCGTGCATCTCTGGCATATTTTCTTTTAAAATCCAAGAAACCATTAATGCCGCACATTACAGATTCTCCTTATACCACTCAATGGCCGCCTTTATTCCACGTTCGAAGCTCCAATCAGGATCATAACCCAGCATTTTTCTTGCTTTGCTGATGTCAGCATTACTATGTTTAATATCTCCGGCTCTTACGGGTCCAAAAACAGGCTCCAATCTATTACCATTAGAGTCTTTAATTCCCAAAGCATCAACCAATCCATAGTAAATATCTAAAAGATATTCCTGCCCACCGTATGCTACATTGTAAGCTTGACCCGCAGCACTTTTGTCGGCAAGGCATGCTTTTAAATTAGCTTCAATAACATTCTCAATATACGTAAAATCTCTGCTTTGGCGACCGTCTCCGTGTATAGTAGGGGTTTCTCCACCAAGCAATTGTTTAATGAATTTAGGAATAACTGCTGCATAAGCGCCATTAGGATCCTGACGACGTCCAAATACATTAAAATATCTTAAACCATATGTTTCCAATCCATAATGCATTGTATACTGTTTAGCCCATTCTTCATCTGCACGTTTGCTTAATGCGTAAGGGCTTAATAGATTACCTTCTCTGCCCTCGGTTTTCGGAAGGTTAGGCTCATCCCCATAGACAGATGAACTGCTTGCATAAACGAATTTTTTAACCCCTTGTTTTCTAGCCGCTTCCATCATATTAAGTGTACCCATGATGTTATTGGCGCAATAAAACAAAGGCATTTCAATAGAACGAGGTACAGAGCCCCACGCTGCTTGATTGAGAACATAATCCGCGCCTTCGCAGGCGTTCATACATACATCGAAATCCTTTATGTCGCCTTTTATGAATGTATAATTCGGATTATCAATAAAAAGATCTACATTCTTTTGCTTTCCGGTGGATAAATCATCCAAGCATTTTACCGTATAGCCAAGTTTTAAAATAGCTTCGCACAAATTTGAACCAATAAATCCTGCTCCACCGGTGACAAGAAATACACTCTTCTCAGGGAAGATTAAATTCTCATATCCCATACTTATAATCTCCAATAACTATATCCGTCATTTTCATATTCTTTACGATCAAGCAATCCTTTAAGATCCAAAAGAACCTTTTTCCCATCTCTGAAAAACTTATCAATACGTTCCTTACTCAATGAAGCAAATTCTTTATGTGCAACAGCCAAAATCACAGCATCCACATCACAGATGGAATCCATATCAACAAACTCAACTCCATATAAATGTTTAGCCTCATCAGCATCCGCTTCCGGATCTGCAATTAAGGGATTTATTCCGTATTCGCGCAATTCATTGACAATATCTATAATCTTTGTATTTCTGGTATCAGGGCAATTCTCTTTAAAGGTAAAACCCAAGATTGCAACCTTTGCCCCCCTTACTGCTTTATCAGCTGCAATTATGTTTTTTACACAATTTTCAGCACAATACTTTCCCATATCATCATTAATCCTTCGGCCGGAAAGAATAATCTGACTATGGTAACCGAGCATTTCTGCTTTATAAGTCAAATAATAAGGGTCCACTCCAATACAATGACCGCCAACCAAACCGGGATAAAAATTCAAGAAATTCCATTTAGTCCCAGCAGCCTCCAACACCGACTTTGTATCAATTCCCATCTTGTTGAAAATAATAGAAAGTTCGTTCATAAAGGCTATGTTTATGTCTCTTTGGCTATTTTCTATAACCTTAGCAGCTTCAGCAACCTTTATACTTTCTGCTCTATGAACGCCAGCCTCTACAACTAATTCATATACTTTTGCTACGCATTCCAGTGTTTCTTCGTCCATACCAGATACAATCTTTTTAATAGTTTCCAATCTATGAACTTTATCACCGGGATTAATGCGTTCAGGGCTATATCCGATTTTGAAATCGACGCCGCACTTCAAGCCTGATTCTCGCTCGAGAATAGGCACACAAACATCCTCAGTAACTCCGGGATAAACCGTCGATTCAAAAACTACTATAGAGCCTTTTGTCAGATTTCGACCGAGTATTTCACTGGCGCCCTCTACCGGAGAAAGGTCTGGCGTATGATCATCATTAACAGGTGTTGGAACGGCAACGATATGAAAACGTGCTTCTCTAAGTTTCGTCTCATCATCTGTAAAATCAACAGTTGTTTTAGATATTGTTTCATTTCCCACTTCATGAGTAGGATCTATTCCATTCTTATACAATTCAATCTTATGGCTGTTCAGGTCAAAACCAATAACGTCAATCTTTTTTGCAAACGCCACAGCAATGGGCATTCCTACATATCCAAGGCCAACCAGAGAAAGTTTTTCTTCTTTATTTATCAGTTTCTCATATAAATCCATCACGCTAATCCTCTCTTTATGAGTATTTCATTCTTTACTTCTCTAAATCTTTGAAACTCATCATTTAATGTGTTTATTAACTCATTTTCTTTTTCATCTATCAATGTCATAAAATTACCCAAATTATCATAACCATCCTTAGTCCAAGAAAAAGGATGAATTAGCAACTGGACTTTTTTATATTTCATAAGAGTTTCATAATCTGGGAAGCCATAATTCCATCTATGTTTAGAATCAGCAATATATTTAACTTCCAATTCATCATCTTCACTTACATTTTCAGCGTATGTGAAAAACTCCTTTGAATAGGCGTTAATAGTGTAAGGAATAGATATATTGTAATAATAAATTTCCTTAACTGGTCTATGAAACGAATAGGAATTCACATCCATTCCCAACATTTCCGAAATAATACGCATTTGATCTCTTACACCATCTCTAACCAACACAGGATCCAACTGTCCATTGCAATGATAATGCAAACCAATATGATGCCCTCTAGCAGCCATATCTTTCAGCATATCAACATTTCTTTTAGAAAATGCATTATACGAATTATTGGTGATCTGTACAAAGTACGTGCTGGTAAAGTCATGCTTTGACTCAATCAACGATAAATCATATGCACGTTCAATAGAAAACTCGATGTCATGTCTCATTATCGCAAATTCATCTTTTCCGATTGCCTCAGCATACGACATCGCCTTTCCGGTCGCTTTCATATCCTCTATGATTTTCTCATAAACACTATAACTGGGAACAAATTCCATTGATAATTGACCTCCTAAATTTTGGGTATGTTATAGATTTGTATCATTTTTTCTAACAGGTTTAGCGGGAATACCAAATGCAACAACATCATCAGGCAAGTTTTTAGTAACAACCGATCCCATGCCAACAACTGTATGATTTCCAATTTCTGATTGATTTTTGATAGTGCTATCTACGATGTAAGAATCATCTCCTGTTGAAACACTCCCAAACAATTTTGAACAGATAATCACAACATCTTCGCCCACATAGTTATTGTGTCCGATATGTGTCGAAGGAGCTATCTTAACTCCACGCGAAATAACTGTATCATCGATAGTCCCTCTAGCTATGTTCGTATGAGCTCCTATAAATACATTATCTTCTATTACTACTCCGCCAAAGTGGTCCACCATAGTCCGAGTTCCAAGATCTGGATCCTTAGTGTATCCAAAACCGGATACACCAATAACCGTCCCAGATTGAATATAGCAGTTGTTTCCTATGTGTACCCTGCCCTGAATAACCACATTATTCTCTATAACCGTATTAGCCCCCACATGAACTTCTCCTACAATACTGCAGTTGTAGCCAATACTCACAGTTTTATCGACATCAGCATTTGGAGAAATCACTGTACCTTGACCTACAAAGCCTCTTGAAATTTCATCCCCCCAAAATTCATGTAGAACATCGAAAAAAATCGCTTTTGAATTCTTTGCAACTATAATGTTTTTTATGCTGGTTTTTATCCCATCTTCTACTATTGCGCATAGTATATTGCGACCGGTGTTATATCTATCATAATTTTCCTGATTTTTTATCCAGGTCAAAGATTGATTCTTGTAATTTTTCAGAGAAGAAAAATTATCTATTTCTATACTTCTATCTCCAGTAAAAGAGAAAGAATAACTATTTTTTTCAAGCCATAATAAGATTTCATCTAATTTCATATATACACATTTAAACCCATTCAGCTAAATACTTCTGATAGGATTGTTTCTCCTTCCTCTAGCCGAAGCAAAACCTGTACCTTCAAAAATAGCAGTTCTCTATAATCTCATTCCGCCATTTACATTCAATACCTCACCGGTTATATAACTACTAAGATCCGAGGCCAAAAAAAGTGTAGCATTTGCAATCTCAATAGGTTCAGCAAGCCTTCCAAGCATTGTAAGCCCCCTGAATCTCTCCAACAGCTTATCCGGTACGGTCTTCATCATATTTGTCATCGTGTAACCGGGAGCTATGGCATTTACTCTAACATTCCCATCTTTGAGAGAGAATTCTTTTGCCCAGCTTTTGGTCATTCCGATAACCCCCGCCTTCGAAGCGGCATAATTAGCCTGCCCGATATTGCCATACACCCCGACCACTGAAGATATATTGATAATCGAGCCCTTTCTGTTTTTCTGCATTTCGGGTCCAATCAATCTGGTGACATTCCATACTCCCTTTAAATTGACTGCTATGACTTTATCGAATTGTTCCTCAGTCATTTTAGAGGTCATGGCATCCTGCGTTATTCCGGCGCAATTTACAAGAATGTCAATAAATCCAGCATAAGACGTGAACTCATCAAATGCCCTTTTGCAATCATTTGCGTTCGAAACATCCACTTTAACAAAATGAAATTTATCATTCTCAAGTGAAGGCGATAGTAAATCCAAGCCAATAACTTCAGCTCCGTTCTCTAAGAACACTTCAACAATAGATTTACCGATTCCACTCGAAGCCCCCGTAACAACCGCCGTCTTACCAACCAGCAACATTTATGCCTCCTTAAAAACCCATGGTGATATTAACCGAATTATTTATGAGTCAATTCAAAAATCTTATCACAATAAACTTTTATCACTTTTTCTCTATCGAATTCACCAATCATTTTATCACGAGCTGCCATGCCCATTTCTTTCCTAGATTTATACGACAAACCATATGCCTTCTCTATCGAATCATATAAGCTGGTATATTCATTTACAGCAAACCCAAATCCTGTAACCCCTTGATCATAGACCTCTCTGCACCCTGGGATATCCGAAGCCAAAACCGGTCTTCCACAAGCGCTGGCTTCTTGCAATACATTAGACATCCCTTCCGTATGAGAAGGCAAAACCAAAAAATCACACCATTTTATATATGGAATCACATCATTTGTCGCACCTATATATTCAATAGCCCCATCAGAAACAGCCTGAGAAAAAGCAGGCATTTCATCTCCAAGTTCACCAACAACTTTACACTGAATTTTCAGTCCATTTTCATGTGCTTTTAAAACAGCAAGTGAAAACTCTTCAATGCCCTTTATTTTCTTGACCCTTCCCAAATACAAAAGCTTCAAAAATCCATCTTCAGGCGGGTATTCAACATATTGAAACTTATTCAAGTTCACGCCCGATCCTGCAATCATTGAGTGTTTTCCTACTGCAATTCTATATTTCGAAAACAGCTCCTCATTCATTTGATTTTGAAAAAACACCAACGAGGCACCATTATACCCAATACGCGATAAAATTATAGTAACCCAACGTATGTATACTTTATCACTTATCAATGCAGGTGAAATACCTGTTACCGTGCATATGTAGGGAATGTGTTGTTTTCGCAGTATATATCCGGCATAAATACAAGGTTTTATGGTGTACAGCAGAGCAATGTCCGGAGTATGTAGTGAAATGATCTTTTTCAATTTATGATACAACTGTATATCTTTTATTGGATTTGTTGACGAACTATCAAATGTCAAATCAATACATTTGCATCCCAGTTTCTCAAACTCATCGCGTCTATCAGCACCAGGATAAACTAGTTGTACTAAGTAGCCTAAACCAACTAGTTTTTCAATAAGTTCATAGCGAAAGCTATATAAACCATTCCCATTGTTTGTAATAATCATTACTGTCTTGTTCACAGTAGTCTACTCCCTTGCATGCGACATATAACTATTTTCTTTTAGCAGGAACCCCAACGTAAGTGCCGGGAACAACAATATCCTCAATTACAGTCGCGCCCGCTCCAATCAAGCAATCATGGCAGATATTAATATTGTTTATCACTGTCGCACCAGCTCCCACCCAGGATTTAGTTCCAACATTTACAGTTCCACATAAGTGCGCACCAACAGAAATATGGCAGTACATGCCCACTGTGCAGTCATGATCTACAGATGATGACGTATTAATTATGCAACCCTCTCCAATAAGAGCACCTGAATTAATAATTGCTCCCGCCATAACAACCGTTCCACGTCCAATTTTTACATCTTCAGCAATTATAGAATTTGGATGTCGTAAAACCGGGATTGAACGATCACAGATTACAGTCATCAATCTGCTTCGAATTTGATTGTTTCCAACAGCTACAAACACATCCCCTGTGGTCTCATCTATATGTGAACTGGGACCTATCACAGGAAATCCGGCGCAGGTAGTTAATTCTGAATTATCGTCCAAAAAAACTATATCTTCATAGCCCGACAACTTTGCTATATCAGCAACTACCTTCCCATGACCGGACGCACCTATTATTACAAGTCTATTCATCTGAGGAACTCCCCATGAACTCACTTACCGTTTCAACGCCAACTTCGCAGATTCCTTCTTTTTTGATAACTGTAAGAAATGTTTTAAAAATTATCTTCCAATCGCCCAGAAAAGTAATCTTGTCTACATACCTAACATCCCATTCAAATTTTTCTTCCCATGTAATTGCATTTCGACCTTTCACCTGAGCCAAACCGGTAAATCCAGGACGAACTTCATGCCTTCGAGCCTGATAAGGAGAATACCTATCCAAATACCTAACGAGAAGTGGTCTTGGCCCAACTATAGACATGTCTCCTTTAAGAATATTAAAAAGTTCCGGAAGTTCATCCAGACTGGTACTTCTCAATTTTTTTCCAAAAGGGGTAAGGCGCATGGCATCCTGGCTTGGATCAATCACTCCATCTTTAGGCGGAAGCATAGTACGAAACTTATATAATTTAAAAATTTTACCATCTTTCCCCGGTCTATCCTGAGTAAAAAGTATTGGACTACCAAGTTTTACTCGAACCAAAATCGCCACTATTGCCAAAATCGGGGACAGCAAAATCGTAGCCAATAATGCACATAGAAAATCTTGAGGTCGCTTTATAAAGCGCTCATAAGGCCCATACATTTTGTGATTCATACGGCACTCCTACATTCAAAGCACCTGTGAATCAAATCTATTATTTTTTTCTGCTGGTCAATTGTCATTTTATTATCACTCGGCAGACATAGTCCTCTCGCAAAAATATCAGCGCCTACATCCACGCCTTCACCACTGATATATGCATTCGTCCTCCCACGGCCATTGCCTTCGACAGTTATAAACGGATGCATCCTATATATTGGCTGCATATGCATGGGTTTCCATATAGGTCTTCCCTCCGCTCCAAATGTAGCTAATACATCCAATATTTCCTGAGGGCAACTTTTTCCTGCCTCAGATTTATAGAGATAATCAGCCTCCCCACGAACCTGTTCGCTCATCGCCCTTTTATCGATAAGCATACAGGATAGCCAATAATTAGGGATTGATTTATCGGCATCGAAGGGATTCATTGATACCGGAAGGCCCGATAATCCCTCCCTATATCTCTCCCAAATCGCCTTTTTTGCATCTATATGATCTTTCAGATAATTCATCTGTCCACGTGCTATTCCGGCTATAACATTGGACATGCGGTAGTTATAGCCTATTTCCTCATGCTGATACCATGGGGCGGCCTCCCTGCTCTGAGTAGACCACTTGCGGACCTTATCAGCATCCTCCTTAGAATCGGTAAGAAACATTCCTCCAGAGGATCCAGTTATAATTTTATTACCATTAAAACTTATGGCATTGTAATTACCAAGAGAGCCGGTTTCAACCCAATTCCCATTAAGTTTATACTTTGCCCCAAGGCTTTCAGCAGCATCTTCAACAATCAATGCGCCATGTTCGTCTGCTATGGCTTTTATCTCCTCCATTTTTCCCGGAGTTCCATAGAGGTGAGCAACTATTATAAGTTTAACATCCGGATAGATTTCAAAGGCTTTTTTCAAAGCCTCGGGATCCATATTCCATGTGTCATACTCAGTATCAATAAATACAGCCTCGCCGTCTTCATATGCAACAGGATTAATGCTGGCATCAAAGGTAACATCGGAACAAAATACTTTTTTCCCTTCCAACGTACCGTGATTTGGCTTTGCTTGCCCGAACAATTTCTCACCGGCAAGTTTAGTCGCAAGGTGCAAAGATGCAGTTCCCGATGATAACGCAACCGCATATTTAACACCAACGTACTCAGCTATTGCCTTTTCTAGTTCATTTATATTTGTTCCTGCGGTGGTGATCCAATTGGTGTCAAAAGCATCCTGTACATATTTTTTTTCGTCACCATGCATGGTTGGAGAAGCCAACCATACTTTGGAAGGAAACTGCTCAATTCCAGCAAATCTCGAATCATTCTTAATATCTACCATTTCGTCACCTATTCAGCCATTACCAGGCCTTCTACTTTTATTCCCATCTTTTGTAAAAGTTCTGTTTCCTTCAGTATTTCTGTTCTAAATGTAGCTCCTATTTTTTCTAAAAGCACAACGCTATCTAATCCACCCAACACTTCCACACTCGAAGAATCATAGAGCGGATCATCAACAACTACCACCTCTATACCACGCTCTTTTAGAATTCCTACTAATTCCTTAACCGCTTTTTCCGAATTCTTCATCATCCCGCATCCGACAATTCCAATTTTTCCGGACTTATCGCTTCGAATAAGCATGCTTATTCGTGCGGAAAGAATTTTCACGCTTTCTTCGTAATCAAATGTTCTTTTACCTAGATTTCTGAGTCTATATAAAGGTTTGCCATAATCAGAGCCCGTTATTATGCCTAGTGAAGATATGCCAAAAAGTCTTTCCACATCATCTTCTTCAGCAAGCTTATTTCCAAAAAGATAAATAGCAAAATGATATGAGCAGAGAACCAAAAATCCAAGCACAAGTCCTATAACTATAGATTTCTTATCAATTATCGGAAAAGAAGAGTTTGTATTTGAATCGCTCAATTGAGTATCATCTTCATTTTCAAGTACTTCTTGATGTTCCGCTAAACTATCATAGTATTCTTTTTGAGTGGTATCCAAAGACGATTCAACATCAATAATCGTCTTGTAATCAGAATACTTCTCTCTAAGAATTTGATTCTGACGGGATAGAATATCCTGATCAGCCCCAATAAATGTGCTATTGTTTATAAGTACCAAATCATGTACTAGTCCTTCAGTTATTAAAGCATGGCTCTTTTCTACCAGAAACTCATCTAAGCTATCGACAATTTTCTCAGAGCGTTTTTTATCATCTGAATAAATGACAATTGACAATACCGTAGAACTGGAAAAGGTTCTAACCCTTTCATCAGCCAAGTTAATAATTCGAGAAACATCATCCACTGAAATGTCCGTTTTATCAGCTATATATCCCAAGCACTCAGAAGCCGTAAACAAACTTCTATATATTTGATCAATAGCTTCCAAATCCTCAGGATTTTCGACTTGAATCAGATAAGTCACCTTAGTTTTGGTTAATTCTTGAGCGTCCAATCCAAGTAAAAAAGAATCATCCCTATTACCATTAGCAATTCTAAGATTCTCAACATATTCAAATATAGACTCTACATATGCTTTTTCATCATCGCTGAGTAATTCGCCAAGATCATGTGTAGAAACAGCCTGAGGTTTCAAAAAAAACACCGCATTTTTAAATACTAAAAGCACTAATGCACATAGTAAAGATCCGATAACAATACTTTTCCAGTGCTTAAGAATATAAAATATTAATCCAACAATACTGATTTCCACTTCTTTCATATACCAAGATCTCCTATTCAACGAGTTTCATCCCTATTAGGATGATATGTTGTAACAATCTCACAAACATTATTGATTATTCCAACTTCATCTTCATCGTATGCTGTTTCCATCAAATCAGTCAGTTGTTTTAAAAACTCATCGTTGTCGAAGGCAATGGGCATTCCTATATGGATAAGCTTATTGGGAGTTGTTCTAAGCCCCTCTTCTGCCATAAGCTTCTCTTCGTACAATTTTTCTCCAGGTCTTAGTCCCGAATATTCAATCTTAATATCCACATCTGGCTTGAATCCGCTGAGCTTAATGAGATTTCTTGCAAGAGTATCAATCTTAACAGGTGCGCCCATATCGAGAACAAATATTTCAGAGCCTTCTCCCATAACACCCGCTTGAAGAACTAGGCTTACCGCTTCAGGTATCGTCATAAAATATCTTACGATGTCCGGATGAGTGACTGTAACAGGCCCTCCAGCTGCTATCTGTTTTCTGAAAAGAGGCACCACGGATCCATTACTTCCAAGGACATTACCAAATCGAACAGCCACGTATCTAGTTTTACCCATAAATCCTTCAGGCAATTTATCTGATTCAGACATAGTCTTCTTATCTAGATGAGCTGACAGCTGTACCAGTTCAGACTCTCTATGATTCTGAATCATGAGATCGAAAGTCTGAATGACCATTTCACAAAGGCGTTTGCTGGCACCCATGATATTGGTTGGATTGACCGCTTTATCAGTGCTAATGAGGATAAATTTCTCACAGCCTGCCCTCATAGCCGCATATGCTGTCTTATATGTTCCTATAGCATTATTCTTAATTGCCTCGCACGGACTATCTTCCATAAGAGGTACATGCTTATGTGCAGCAGCATGGTATACAACATCAGGTTTGTATGTATCAAATATATGCTTTAGCCTTCCGCTGTCTCTGACAGATCCTATAAGAACAACCAGGTCAAGATTGGGATACTTTTTGCGAAGTTCATTCTGTATATCGTAGGCATTATTCTCATAAATATCGAAGATTATGAGTCTTCCAGGGTTGTGAGACGCTATCTGTCTGCAAAGCTCACTTCCGATAGAGCCTCCACCTCCGGTAACCAGAACAGTTTTTCGGTGAAGAAACGTAAAAACGCTATTAAGGTCAAGCTCAATAGTATCTCTTCCCAAGAGATCTTCAATGGCAACATCTTTCATATCCTTAACAGATACATCGCCGTTAGCCAGCTGATACAGCGCAGGAAGGCTTTTTAGTTCGCATTTTGTTTCCTTACATATGTTTAATATATCGCGTCTGCTTTCGGGAGTGGCGGTAGGAATAGCTATATATATCTTATCAATGTCGTATTCCTCAACATTCATAAGGATATCATCTCTGCCACCCACGACAGGAATGCCTTCGATATATCTGTGCCATTTATTCGGGTTATCATCGATGATGCAGCAAACCTTCTCATGAAGTTCAACAGCATTCCTGATATCTCGCAATATTATCTGACCCGCGTTGCCGGCTCCAATGAGCATACACTTTTTCTCATCATCACCTCTGCTACGATTTCTTCCTCTCATCAAAAGAACAAAACGATATGAGAAGCGGATTCCAACAACCAAACCAAATTGAAGGACAGCACCCGTAATATAGTATGTAATAGGCATCCTATGAAATATCACAGTTATGCCCAGAGTTTGAACAACAAATGTCAATACCGATGAGGCAATGCACCTAATCAATTCGTTATAACTGGCAAATCGCCATATGCTGTTGTATAAATGGAGTTTCCAAAAGACAAACAAGCAGACAACTGTATAGATAGGAGAAAACTTAATAAAGGCATCAAGATACTCAACAGGTATAGAAGAATACCTTGTATCAAACCTAAGCCAAAGAGCTCCGAAATATGATGCATTAACTACTATGATGTCATATATTACCAGACATGCTGATATTACTTTCCAATGTTCAATATGTTTGATAAAACTCTTAATCTCGTTCATTTTAATCTCTACAATCTGTGTGGTTTTCTTATAACGCGGTCTATACCGCGTGACAAATTATTATACCATTTTTAGGCTGTATATTACCAGTCCATTGCGACTTTCTACAGGCTTGCCAAGTCCCATGAGCTTTTCTACTGCTTCAAGACCGTTATCTCCCTCTTCGCCTATGACCAGATCCGGCCTTCTGTCAGGATACAGCTCATAGTATTCAAAGAGTCTCTCATCGAAGGTAGGGGTACTTATAGTGGAGTATGTACCAATCTTATAATCACCCAGCATATACCAGAGGCTGTGACTTCCTGCTACTAGGATTGTATCGCCCTCCGAGGCATATTCAGAAAGGAGTTCTGCTGCGGTGTTATAGTCATAGCCATCATTGTATACACAGTAGATGCCCTCCGCAGGACCTGACAATGCCTTTTGCTTAACGTATTGGGCATTTTCCTTATACCCGTTGTTTTCCATGACCAGATATCCCCTTGCGAAGAACAGGATAAAGATCATCAGGAACATGAAATGCCTTGCTGCAGGGAAGCTCTTCTCATCGCACAGGATAACCATACTTAAGATGATACAGGGCATAAGAAAGGCTCCGGTCACTCTGAAGCCGGTATTGGTCACCAGCATTACGCAGGCCCATATGGCTATATTGGGGATGAAGAAGATTCGGATTAGGGATTTGTTATCCCGGCAGGCTATAAGACCTGTGATAAAGGCTATGTAAAGATACAATAAAGGCCTGTTGAAGTAAAGGTTAGATGGAATGAGCCAGTAGATAAGCTGATGGAGTATGGAGACGATCAGCATGGTCAGGGCAAAGGATGAAGACTTACCCTTCCGTTTATTGACTTTTTGGCAAATTATATATATCAGCAAACTGACTGTTGTAATGATCAATAGCGGTATGATCCAGCTGACTGCTTCCGTCAGGATCCAGGATACTTTGCCCGTAGCGGAGCTGTGTGATCCGTCGGAGAGCATCTGTCTAATTCCGAAGACAAAATCGCTTAACGACATCTTAGTCAGGAAGTATCCGATGTAGGCAAGCCCGAAGGCTACACAGGTGATGAGGGTTATAAGGGCGGGGGAAGGTTTTGTTTTCGCACCCGCAAAGTGAATTGCAATCAGTATAAAGGGAGCCGCAAGGATACAGCTGGGATAGGCAAGTATTGCGATGCAGGTGAAGACTCCTGCCAGAACAGGCCAAAGTATTCTATTACCGTCACCTGAATATATCCTCATGATGCACATCATAAGGCAGATTGAGCTCCATATGAGGATATTTGAGAATTCCGGGGTGAGGATCCATT
>JAEEGK010003157.1_pt1 | contig 41213 bp, 24 predicted proteins | sample 8958771 | NCBI WGS metagenome assembly JAEEGK01 (sample SAMN16246547, study PRJNA631951) | gut metagenome | biome: gut microbiome; feature: rumen; material: SC-attached | host: Bos | place: Iran: Karaj | collected 2018-10
TTTCTTTCTTTTTCTTTTCTTTCTTTTTTTTCTTTTTCTTTTTCTTCTTTTTCTTTTTTTTCTTTTTCTTCTTTTTCTTTCTTTTCTTTTTCTTCTTTTTCTTTCTTTTCTTGTCTTTCTTTTTCTCTTCTTTCTCTTCTTTCTTTTTTTTCTTTTTCTTTCTTCTCTTTTTCTTCTTTATCTTTCTTTTCTTTTTCTTCTCTTAAAATTTTGAATTTTTCATCTCTTCTCGAATAATATTTTATATCTTTATATTCATCTTCATTATAATTTTTAATACTTTCATTATCTTTAATTAACTTTATTTGTTTTTTATTTCTACTTTCATTACTCATTAAATTACTTTCAGAATGAAGTCTTTCATTTTTTTCAATATTATTTCTTTCATTTCTTCCAATAATAATTGGTTTAATATTTTCACTTTTATCATTTCTTTTCTTCACAATATCAAGTAAATTATCTTCTTTCATATTATTTAATTTACGAAGAAAATTTTTATGTTTAGGTGGAGAAGAATTTCTTTCATCAAGTATTTTTTGACAATTATTAATAAATTTATCTTCTCTAATATCTCTTCTTTCACTAGTAACATATTGATGATTATTTCTACTAATACTTTCCGAATTTTTTCTTCTTCTTTCTAAAATATCAAATAAATTAGTTTTTGTTCTTTTTTTACGATCTTTAACTTGACTTTCAGCTTTTGTTTTTTCAGAATCATTTTGACTACTTTTTCTGCTTTGAAAAGGAGATCTTTCACTTTGAATATTAAAAGACATTGAATGAAAAGGTCTATTTTGGTACATATGACTAAAAGTTTTTTTTCTAATTAGATTTTTATCTCTAAACCTTAAACCACATTTAGGACAAGTCCAAATAAATCTATCATCAAAATTTATTGCTTTACATTTTTCACATACTATAATAATATTATGTTCTATTTCACCTGAATATAATATTCCTTTACATTCTTTCTTATGAAAAAATTCAGTACAAAATATATTTAATTTACAACAAGGCATTCTTCTAGGATGAGCTCTTTGTCTTATCATTAAAGTTTGTTTTATTATTTGTTTTAAATATTCATATTGTAAAGGATTATAAATTATTGCATCACTTTTAAAATCTTCTTTACATATTGTACATGTCCAAAGAACTCTTGAAGGCTTTGTTATAAAATTACATTTTTTATTTAAACAATTTAACATCCTTGTTTCAAGATTAATATAAAAATCTCCTTTACATTTTATACATTTCATTTTTTCATTTATTAATTTATTGCAATGATATTTTTTCCATGTTGCAATTAATAAATTTGGATTTTCTTCTTTTGAAAGAATACTTGAATAATAATCAATATTACATTGAGAACAATGACATAAAATAAAATTAGAAAAATAAACCATTTTACATTCAATACAAATAACATATTTTATGTTTTTATTTTCTTCTACTGATATAAATTTACTATTTACTTCTATTTTACAATTATGATATGCAATATCATCAGTATCACAACAATGCTTTCTAAAATTTGTTAAATAATAATTATTTATGTTATTATCAGTGTTTTTTTTCATTCTTAAAAAATTTTTCCATACTTTATTTATTTTATTGTAATGATTTTCATAATTTTTTTCAATTAAACTTAAATTTTTATTTTGAATATTTTTTAATTTTTGATTATCAAAAATGTTATTTCCATATCTCTCACTTAAAACAATTTCAATTCCATTTGAAATAAATGCCATAAATTCTTCTTTTGATAATATTAAAATTTGTTTGAATGCTTCATTAAATTCTGTTTCATACATATCATTTATTTTCTGATTAAATAATTTTAAATTAGATATATCTTTTTTAAAAGCTTCTACTTTTTGAATTTCAATTTTATTCTCATTCTCTTCAGATTCCATTTACTAATAATTAAATTATTTCTTTTAATTTTATTTTTTACATATTTAATTATAATTAAATTGAAAAAATGAAATAATTATTGTATATACCTTTAAAAATAAATAAGGTTTATGATAAAAATTTTTTAGTTATTATCAATATAATTAATAAAAATTACCAAAATATTTTACTTTTTCCCTAAATTTTGTTTTAAACTTTCAGGATTAGTATACAATTCAAAAGCATTTTCTTTTTTATCATAATCTCTTCTAGCAAGCACAACTTTAGTATTATCAAATTTATGAAACCATTCATGTTCAAGAGCTTCTTTAATATTCATTCTTTTTTCAGGTTTTTTTTGTAAAAGTTTCTTAATAAAATCAATTCCTTCTTTTGAAATTTTTTTCCAAATACTTCCTTTAAAAGGAGGATCATCCATACAAGTTTTTCTTGCAATTTCTTCTTCATCATCTCTATCATCAAATGGTAAAGCAGCTCCAAGCATTAAATAAGTCATAACACCAATTGACCATAAATCAACTTCCTTTCCATAAGGAGAATCTAAAAGAACTTCAGGAGCAACATAAGATAAAGTTCCAAAAGGTTCATTGCATTTTTCATCAGGACCAATTATTTTACTTAAACCAAAATCTAAAATTCTTAAATCTGCATTTTCGTCTTTTGTAGTCATTAAAACATTTTCTGGTTTTAAATCTCTATGTGCAATACCATATGAATGAATATAATATAATGCTGCACATATTTTATGCATAAATTTACATGCTAATGGTTCTGGTAAATGGAAATCTCTACATTCTAAATAAGAAAATAAATCTCCTCCACTACAATATTCCATTATTATATAAAAATAATCTAAATTTTCAAATACTTCATATAATTGAATTATATTTGGATGCTGACATATTTTTAATATTTCTATTTCTGTTCTTACTAATTCTAAATCTTGGTTTGTCATATCTTTTTTTGACATTATTTTTATTGCAACTTGCATTCCTGTTTTTTTATTTGTTCCTTTTTTAATTAAACCAAATTTCCCATTTCCTATTTTTTCTCCTATATCATATATATCTGTTAAATTTGTAAATCCTGTTGCTATTTTTAATTTTTCTATCCATATTTTATATTCATTTTCTTTCTCACAATAATACACCCTTGTTTTTTTTGGATATATCATTGAAAAACTTAAATATTTTTTCCCATTGAAAATTTTTGGTTTTTCTTCTTGAATAAATATTCCACTTAAATGATGCATTCCTTTATGTAATTCATCATTTTCATTTTTAAAATAAAATAAATCTCTACCTAATAATTTAAACCATATCCTTCTCATTTTTTTTTCTACTACTTTAATTAAATATCCTTCATATGAAAGTTCTTTTTCTTTTTCATCTTCATCATCTGAATTTTCATTATCAAAATTTAAAATTAAATCTTTTTTATCTTGTTTTTTTTGCTCTAATAAATCTGTTGATAAACCAGAACTACTTTTACTATTTTCTACATTATTTAAATTTCTTTCACCTTGTTTAAACATAGGTTGTTTAGTTGCTTGAGTAAAAATTTCATTTTTTTCTTTATTTTTCTCATTTTGAGTTTTTTCATTTTGAGTTTTCTGATTTTGAGTTTTCTCAGTTTTTTTATTATCATTTTTGAATCTTGAAACAATATTTTTTTTATTTATATTTTTCAAATTTTTCTTATTTTTCCTATGAACAGGAATTTCTTCATTCACATTAGAAGAATTTAAAGTAAGACTAGCATCACTATTTTTAAATTTAGAAGGGGGTTTAAGAGTAGGAATTAATTGAATAACATTACTTTCATGAACAGTATTCATTCTACTCCCTTTTCTAACAAAATTAGAATTATCTTCTATACTATTATCTAATAATTCTCTCATTTTTATTGAGCTTTCTTGTTTTAAAGTTGTTGTTCTTCTCTCTCTTCTTGTTATAACTTGATATGGTGAAAATGAATATCCTTTTGAAGGTGAAGCAACTAATTTTGAAGGTGATTTTACAAGTGGAGATTGTGCTGGTGATTCTTTTGTTTTTTTAGAATATGGTATTAATGTTTTTTTTGAAAATGGCTTTTTTTCATATAGAAATAATAATATCATTAAATATATATCTGATGCTTCATTTTCTATTACATTTTTAAAATTTTTATAATCCATTGTATTTCCTTTTATTTTAGCAAAACATTTTTCTAAAATTTCACTTAATTCTTTCTGGGAATGTACTCTATCTTTATAATTTTGGATTTCTTGGGATAATGAAACATATGATAAAACTGTTCTTATATCTTCTTTAGATATTTTACCATCTTTATCAAAGTCATAAAATTTAAAAATAAATGGACAACAAATTTCAAAGTCTTCACAAAATAAAATTGACATTCCTTTAATAAAATCTGATGACTTTAAATATCCTAAATTATTTTCATCAAGGACATTAAATAAACGATCAGAAATTATTCCTGGTAATTTATAATAAGAAGAAAATGTTATTTTTGATATTCCTGTTACATTGTTATCAATGTTTCTTTGTGATAAATCATTCCAAATATCTTTTAAATATAATTTAAAGGATTCTTTTTCTAAAACTTTAAAAGATTTTATTAATTCTTCTAAATCAATTTTTTCAATATCCATCTTTAGATAAATTAATTTTATAATTTGTGAACCTTTAAATTGGTTTTTTTATAAATAATATTATTTTGGGTGTTAAAAAAAAAATTCAATTTTTTTTTAAACTTTTATTTAAATAATAAAAGTAACTTAATAATTTTTTTTTAATTTCATTTCATATTCAGAAATTTTTTGTTCTATTTCAGAATTTTTTTGTGAAATCATACTAGAAATTCTAGCTCTTTCTTCTCCAAATTTTCTTTCTAAAACTTCTCTTTGTGGATCATTAATATCTAATTCTTCTAATTGTCTTTCTCTTAATTCTTCTTTTTTTCTTTCATTTCTTAATAAATCTAATAATTCTTTATTCATTTTACTTTTATAATCATTTAGTTTCTGTTCATTTTCATTGTTCATTTCAATTGGTATTTTTTTATTTTTTTTATCATTAAAAGTATTGTTATAAGTATTACTTTCGTTTTTTTGAGAATTAGAATTATTATTATCATTTAAATTAAATCTTTTATTAGGTAAAGGTTTAATATTATATTTTTCATAAATATTTTGTTTTGCCAATTCAATTTGTTTTTTAGAATCATTAAAATTATTAATATTAGTATTACTATCATATGTTTTATTTCCATCATCTGCAAATTTATTTCCATCATTTTTTTCGAAATTATTATCATAACCATAATTAGATAAACTTTGATTATATCTATTTTTACCTGCAGCACTTGTATTTCTATTTTTTTTATTATCTTCATTAGTATTTAAAGCATTATATTCATCTATTAAATTTTCAATTTCTTTATTATTAGGAAACATTTCTTGAATAGTTTTTAAAGTGTTTTCATCAATATTTTTCTTTTGAAAAATTTGTTGAAAACGAGATGAATATTCTTCTTTTTTTCTTGCAATTTCATCAGATATTAATCTCTTATTTTCATTAATTAATTCTTTTTGTCTTTTAAATTCTTCTATTTTTTCATTTTTATCTTCAATCCATTTTCTTATATCTTCTCTTTTATTTTCTTGTAATTGAGCTATTTGTCTTCTTTTATTTTCTTTTTCCATTTCTTTTTCAATATTTTTCTTCTCTATTATTTCATTCATTAATTTCTTTTTTTTTTGAACTAATAATGTATTTTCTTCTTTTTTTTTTATTTGATTTAATATTTTTTCTTTTTTTTCATCTAAAATTTGTTCATTTTTTTCTAAAGTTTCTTTTAATTTTTGTTCTTTTTCTTGTCTTCTTAATAATTCTTCTTTGTTTTTTTTTCTATTTTCAATTTCAATTTCTTTTTGTCTTTCTAATAATAATCTTTGTTTTTCATTATAATCATCAACTCTTTTTTGTAACATTGCTTCATTTCTTTTTTGAATTTCTAATATTTCTTCTTGTTTTCTTTTAGCATCTTCTTCTTTTTCTTTTTCAATTTTTTTTCTTTGAATTTCATATTGTTTTCTTTTTTCTTCATTTAATTTTTCTTTTAATAAATATTGTTGTTTAATTTCTTCTCTTTTATATTCTAAATTTTTTAAAGTCATTTCAATTTTTTCTTTTTTTTCTTTTGCTTTTTCTTCATTTTCAAGTTGTTTTTCTTTTCTTTTTTTTAACATTAATTTTTTTCTTTCATTTTCTTTTTCATTCATAATTTTTTCTTTTTCTTCAACCATTTTTCTATGATCTTCTAACATTTTATTCACTTTTTCTTGAAATTCTATTCTTTTTTTTTCATCTTCTTCATGTTTTTTTTTCGCTTCTTTTAATCTTTTTTTTTCTTCTTTTTCTTCTTCTTTTGCTTTTCTAATTTCTTCCATATATCTTTCATTATCTAATTTTCTTTGATATTCTTCTAGTTCTTTTTGTTTTTTTTCTGCTTCTTCTTCTTTTTTTCTTTTTAATTTTTCTTCTTTTCTTCTTTGTCTCATTAAAGCTTTTTGATATTTTTCCATTTTTTCATTTTCTTTCTTTATTTTTTCTTCTGCTTGTTTTTTCATTAATTCTCTTTTTAATTCATATTCTACCATTCCTATTAATTCCATTTCATTTTTATTTTTTAAACGTTGAAATTCTTTTTTTTGATTTTCAATTGCAGTACTTTTAAATTTTGAATCTGATTCTTCATTTTTAATTTTTGAACTATTATTTTTTTTAATTAAAGAATATTGAGAACTTAATTCATTTGGATCTATTTTTTCTCTTAATTCTTTTATTTGATTTATTCTTTCTTTACGTAAATTTTCTAAATATTCATATCTATTCTTTTTAATTTCTTTTTTTGCTCCTATTAAATTTGGATTTTGTTCTATAAATTCTTTAAATGTTATATAATTTAAATCTTTATCTACGTAACCTAATTTTATCATTGCTGCTTTTGAACGAGGTGATGTTATTTTTACATTTTTCATTTCCTTTCCATCTATGTCATCTATCGACATTTTTTTCATTGTTTTTCTCTTTTTATTTGTTGATGGTAATTTGCTATTATTATTACTCATTTCAAAATCATTATATTATTAAAAAATTATTGGAAAAAACATTTAAAAATCTTTTTTAGTCTTTTTTGAACATCTAATATAATATAAGAATTGAATATCTTTTGAGTTTATTTTTTTTAATTGGTTAATTTAAATCTCTTTGATTCTATTCATTAAATGCTAATGATAAATTTTATTTTTGGTAATTGTCTTTTCTTTAAATAAATCTTTTTTTTTAATTTTTTTTATTATTGATTAAAACATAATATTTAACTAGAAATATTTTATCTAATTATAATAAATCTATATTAATTATATTTAATAAAAAGTCAAAGAAAATAAATAATTGGGAAGTCATTAATAATAATTTTATTTATTTTTGTTATTTTTTGAAAAATACCAGAAAGACAAATAAATTTATTATTCTTTATTAGAAAAAGTAAATATTATAGTTAAAAAATAATAACTATTAAATAGATTTTATTTTTTAACTTTTTTTTATTAAAGTTTTTTTAAAAATGAATAAATGATTATTATGGGGATTGGGGATTGGGGATTGGGGATTGGGGATTGGGCCCAATCCCCAATCCCCAATCCCCAATCCCCAACAATATTATTTAAAAATTAAAAAAGATTTATTTTTAAATCAATTAATTTATTTGAATAAAAATAAATAAATGAAAAATAACATTATAAATTAAACAAAAAAAAAATAAATTTTCCAATTAAAAAATGCATATAATTTTAATATACGAAGAAAATAAACATGAATTTGATATTCCTAATGATTCAACAATAAAATATATAAAAGAACTTTCATTTAGAATATTTAATTTTAAAGAAAAAAAAATAAATTTAATATTTGATTCAAAAAATTTATCATATTATGATGAAAATATATTTTTAAGTAAATTAGTTTCAGAAAGTGAAAAAACAATAAAAATCCATTTAGAAAAGGAAAACCCATTAAAAAAAAATATTATTATAAATAACCCAAAAACTTCTAATTCAAATTCAAATGATTTAAATGAACAATATTACAAATCAATGAAAAATAAATTTCTTTCTTTTAATTCTACTTATTTAGAAATGTTAAAAGAAATAAATAATTTCAATGATTTATTAGAAAATTCAATTGAAAAAATTATTCAATGTATAAAAGTATACGAAGATAATATTTTAAAAATTAATGAAAAATTGAATAATTTTTATAATAGAAAAAGTTATGATAAATTAATTGATATTTTTGAAGATAATCAATATTTAAAATTAACTGATAAAGATATAAATAAAATAAATAATGAAATTGAATCTTTTATTGTTAATTATAAATATTTAATGTCTCAACATAATTTTCAAATTAATATTCTTGATTTTTTTGAAATAAAAATTGAAGAATTTAAAAATTTAGAATTAACTTTTTTCAACATTCAAAATCAACAAAAATATGAAGAAATAATAATTTCTTTAGAAAACATTTTCACTGAAATATTTATAGAAAATAAATCAATAAATAATAAAATTATTAATTTAAATAATAATAATATAAAAGAATATTTTAAAAAAGAAACAATAAAAAAAACAAAAAAAATAATAAATGACTTTCCCAAAATAATAAAAAAACCAAAAAATAAAAATATATTAAACAGTAACATTTCATCAAATAATATAAGAAATAAAGAAAATCCAATTATAAAATATAAAAAAAATGAAAACAAAATAATTTTATCATCTTCAGAAAAAAACATTTCAAATTCATTTAGATTAAATACAAAAAATAAAATTTTTGAAAAAACAAATTCAAATAATAATATATTTCCAGGATTAGAAACTGTAAAAAGTAGTGATTCAAAAACTATAGATTCAAGTCAAATTCCTTCAACAAATGAAAGTAAATTAAAAAAATCATCAAAAAAAATTGCTTTATTAAATCTTGAAGAAAATAATAAATATAATAATAATGAAATTAATGAAGTTAAACCTAAAATTATGGATAAAGATTTATTTCAAAAGAAAATTTCAAGAAATGAAAAAAATCATGAATTTGAGCCTTTGATCAATAAAACTATTAATAATAATATTTTTGATGATAAAAGTGATTTTTCTTATTTTACTCCTTCAAAAATAAAAATGACTAAAAGTTTAACAAAAAAAGGATTGGTCAGTCCTAACAAAAAAAAATTAACTCAGATGAATTTAAATAATTATAATAATAATTCTAATTCTATTTCTGATAGCTTAAGTTTATTAAAAAGTAAATTAGATGAAATGAATGTTACTCAAAGCAATTATAAAGGAAATAATAATAGTATTATTAATAGTAGAAATAATTCTTTTGATTTAAGGGGAAATAAAACTGAATTAAAAGAAAGAAAATCAAAATTTATTACTTCAAAAGAAAGAAAGGAAGAAAAAAATATGAATAACAATAACAATAATAGCAATAATAATAATAATATTAACAATAATAGCAATAATAATACTAATAATAATAATAGCAATAACAATAATAATAATAATAACAATCCTAATAATGATAATAATAACAATAATAATGATAATAAAAACAAAAAAAAAAATAATAATAATAATAACAATAACAATAATAATAACAAAAATACTGACAATAACAATGATAATAAAAACAAAAATAATAATATTAATAATAATAGCAATAATAATAATAATAATACTAATAATGATACTAACAATAATAATAATAATAATAATAATAATAATAATAATACTAACAATAAACTAAATTTAAAAATAAATGAAAAAATAAATGTAGGTTTACAAAGCACAAAATTAAAAAATAATTTAATTGAAAGTCCAACAAAAAGTTCGAATGCTAAATTTGAATTAAAAAAATCAATCACTATTTCTCCTTCAAAAAAAAATTTTTCTTTCAAAGAAAATAGTTCAATTCTTCAACAAATGAAAGAAGATTTTCAATTAAAAAAAAAAGAATCAATATACAAATTCTCTGAAAATGAAAAAAAAGAAATAATAAGTAATGAAATTAAAGAAGAAAAAAATCAAAAAAACATTTCCAAATTACTTTCTTTAAAACCAAATCAAAAATTAAATATTGATTTTGAAAATGATGAATTTGTTAAAAAACAAATGAATGACAGAGAACAAATTGAAAAATTATCAAAAGAATTATTAAATGATATTTTCAAAATAAAGAAATATACTGAAATAATAAAAGAAAATGAAAATGAAGATAGCCAAAAAGATGATATTAATTCTGAAGTAAATAGTAATAATAATGAGAATGATAAAATGAAAAAAAAAAAAAGAAGTAATTTTTATGATTTTATAATATAAATAAAATATTTATTTTATTTATTACCTATAAAAATGTATATACAAAATAATTCTAAAAAATAAAAAATAAATATTATAATAGATTTTATTATATATTAACATAAATTAATTTAACAAAAAAATAAACTAAAATATAAAATCCTTCCTTATATAATAATTTATCGTCAAAAAACATTTTTAATCTTGAAAAAAATATAAAAAAAATTTAATTATCTCCTTCTTTTTCAAATTTTTCATTAATAATATTATTTGCATCATCATTATTAAATCCATTATCTTCATAGTCCAAATATTCTTCCTCTTTTTCTGCCATTTCATCTTCAATTTCTTCACTTTCTTCTTCTTCTCCTTTATCAGAATCAAATTCTTCTTTTTCAATGGTTTCTCCATTTTTATTTTTATAATTGTCTTTCCAAGAAGGTAAAAACTGAGCGCTTTTTTCATCTAAATTTTTTCTAGCATAAGTATCAATAGAATTTAAATCATTTAAATTAGAATTTTTCAAATAAATCATATAATAAGTATAATTCCATAAATTATGAGTTATTTCAGTATGAACATGAAAATCTTCTTTATTCTTTTCTAAATTACTTCTCGTTTCATCACAAATAAAGCAATGATTAATTTTATCCATAACTTCAATTCTTTCTTGTTCTCTCATTTTTGCAAAAGTTCCTAAAATAATACCAAAGACTAAATCAATCATAATAATAATGCAAATAATGAAATAAGTGACATCAAAGAAAACTCTTAAAATATAATTTTTTGAATTTCTCTCATATGATACTCTTATCATCATATCTCCTGTTCCTCCTCTTGCTCTAATTCCAGCATCAATATTTGTGAGGAAACAAAATACTAAAGATGAGCAAAAATTATCTTCTTGATCTTCTAATGTTGTTGCATAATTTTTATTAAAGAAAAAAAAACCTATATTTGAGTAAAAATATACTAATATTACTAATAATATTAATGTTGCAAATAATTCTATTCCTTTTAATTTTATTGATACTGCTATTCCCTTTAATGTTGGATTTAAATTTACTATTGCTAAAAGAAAAAAACAATATAATATTTCTCCTCTTGGTAAACTAATTCCTATTAAACTTACTATAAACATATATATTAAAGTATTTATATATCCTCTATTATATATTGAATATAATAATGAAACTTTTATTTTTGTCCAAAAAGTAATGTTATTTTGAGAAATATTGTTTTCGTCACAATATTTAATTGTATCTAATTGATAATATAAAGGTAATTTAACAATAATCCAAGATAAAATTAATATACCATTTAAGGCACAAAATATATAATCTATTAAATCATAAATGTTTCCCCAATCTTTAATTGATTCATCAATAGCTTTACTAAATTTTTCTTCAATATTTATTAAATTTCTTAATCTTCTTCTACTTGAATCATCGACTTCAATTTGAGTGTAACCTTTTAAAGTAAATACAATAAATATATTAAAAACAACAGCATACATATAAACAAATATTTGAATATAAATATAATCTATTGAAAGAACTAATTTTGAGAACCAATTAATTTCTACATTTTTAAAATAATTTATTTCTTCTATAAATAAAGGTATTGTTCTTAATAATTCATTTTTTTTACTTGATTCACTTGATCGATCAACATTATAAGTAAATTCTTCTTTGGAAATTTTAGATAAGTGAATAATATCATTTGGAATAGTAAAAATTACTTTTTGCCTTCTTCTTTGAGAAGGAATTCTAATTTCTACAACTTTAGTTATTAATTCAAAGAAACTTATACAATAATAACTTTCTATTACTCCTATATTTATTGATCTTTGTTTTTCATTTATTAAATTAATTGGAGCTACTTCATAATTTTGAGTGCTTCTTTTTTTGTTGAAAACCTCAAATTTTTTTTTTGACTCTTCTAATGAAACTTTCTGAACATTTTTTATTAATTCTTCTGCATCTGGAGAATCTTCATTTATACTTAATAATTTTATATATTTATAAAAACTATTTGTTAAAGAAAATTCATCTGTTTCTGAAAATTCTGAATGAAAATATTCTTTTTGGAAAAACTCAAAAACAGTATAATCAAAAATATACATTCTTTGTTCAATTTGCTTTTCAGAATAATTAGAATAATAATTTTGATAATTAGGATTATGAAAAGTTATTTGATAAAAATAATATTTTAATGTAGTTATTATAGTATTTAAAACTTTATTTACAGCTAAATATTTTATAATTATTTTTTGAATTTCATTATTGTTCTTTTCTTCAATAATAGAAATTAAAAAAGACATTAATAAAAGACGAGTTTTAAAAGAATGAGATATTTTCATTGATTCATCGAATAAAATTTCAGCAGAAATTTGAACAAAATTATTAAAAATAAAAAAAGTATTTTCATTAATTTCTTTTGCTATACTTTCTTTTTCTTCAATTAATATTTCAGATTTATTTCCTTGAATAATTTCGATTAAAAGATCTATTATTACATGTAATATATCATATAAATTTTGAATATGAGGTTCATCACTTGCCTTTTTAGTTATTATTAAAATTTTATGAATTGAATTTATTAAAAAATTAAAAAAAGTCATTGAAGAATAATTTAAATTATTATTTTCTAATAATGGAGTAGATATTTCATTATTTTTATTCAATTTAATATCTTTCATCATTGTAAATTGAAAAATTAAATCTCTTAATATTCTTACTTGAAAATAACTATTATGTTGTTCACATAAATATTTTAATATTTTTAAATTATTAAAAATTGATATTTGCATTTGTTGAAAATGTTCAAATTCTAAACTAAAATCACATATAAATAACTTAACAAAATTTGAATAAGTATAATTTTGTATTTTTTTTAAAAATCCAATATTTCTAGATTTTTTTCCTCCAAAAGAATAAATCATATCATTTTGAGTTTCTATTGTTTCTAACAATAATAATTTATATAATATCATAAAACATTCTTCTTGATATTCATTTTCTTCATTTGATAAATTTGATAAAACACAAATAAATAATTTTCTAAAGTTACTTTCATATTCTGCACAAATTTCAGGAAGACTTAAAAATAAACATGAATTTTCTCTTTTTAAATTATTTTTCTTTTCTCTATAAATTTCAAATATTTTATCTATTTCTTTTTCACAATTATTATTCGAATCATTTTCTTCATTCAAATTATTATTGTTATTATTATCAATTTGATAATTATTATTATTATTATTATTTAATAAACTATTCGAATTCAAATCTTTATTATCATCATTATTAATATTATTTTGTTTATTATTATTAAAATCATTTAAATTATAATTTCCATATAAACTATTCCTTCTTAATCTTGCAATATTTCTTTTTTTTCTCTTTTCATCATCTTCTCTTGAATCTAATAAAGCAATTTCACTTCCAACATAATCACTTTTAACAATTTCAGGATTATTAATAGTATAATTCTCCAATAATTCCAAAGTTTTAGGATAAATAATATATTTTAAAAAATGTTTATCTAAAAGAGTATATAATAAAGTATAATCAAAAGGAGATAAACTTTTTCTTTCTTTTAATTTAAAATAATCTTCCAATGTGATTTGAATAAAATCTTGATTAAGAAATTTTTCAGTATCAAAATTTACAAATTGGAAAATTGAAGGATCACTTAACATAAGTAAATTTAATTCAAAAATGAAATTTTTTGTGTATAACATTTTCATAATAATATCATAAACTTTAGCACATTTAGTTCCTCCAGAATCATGTAAAAAACAAAACATAGTTTTTAATAAGGAAGACATAGGAATAAATAAACCTTTAATACAATATCTAATGAAGCTTTTATTATTATTTGAATTCTTTTCATATATGTCTCTAACTTTTTTAAATTCTTCATTCCAAATTTTCATTGCTTCTTCACATAAAATTGCATTTTCATCTTCTTCTTCTTCATTTGCTTTATGAATATAATAATAAAAAGTATAATATTTTGAAGGAAATTGATAATTTGATATTAATGGATTATTTTGAATATACCAATAATTATCACCATAATCTCCTATTGCATTTACATATGTTGCATTATCATTTAAACCTTCTGTTTTCTGTTCAAATAATTTTGTTATTTTTTGATTATTTCTTAAAAATGTTCTCATCGTACTTTTTCTACGAATAAATGTTGAATTATTACTAATCATATTATTGTGACTGTGTTTTTTCTTAGTTTCTTCATGATCTAATGTTATTTCTTGTTTGTCATCAAAATTCAATATATCTGAAACTTTAGGAGGACGATAATGAGGACTAAATTTAAATTTTTTTAAATATCTTAATATTTCAGTTCTGAAATCTAAATTAATTGTTAAATCATTTAAGAAATTTTCAATAAAATTAAAATTTATTAATGAAGTTATTCTATTTCTATCTATATATTCTCTTGAATCATATGTTTTATTTATTATTATTAAAAAAAGACATATATTTGTTTGAGATATATTTTCAAATTCAATTGAATTTATTAATCTTTCTATATTTTTTTTTACTACTTTCCTTGTTAATAAAGGATTAGATTGTGTTGTTTGAAGAGTTAATTTAATTATGATACTTAATAATAAACTAAGGAAATTATTATTAAAATCATCTTCATTCAAAGTTTTATCTTCTTCATCTTCAAAATCAATATTAAAACTAAGAAAATGATTAGTTAATGTTTTTATTATATGTTTTGGGAAATTAATTATTTTCTCATGTCTATAAATTAATAATGCACAATATTCAAATAATCTAAAAATTTCTAGGACATAATTTTTTGGTATTCTTAACATTCCCATCATAATATAATGACTGAATAAAATTCCAGCATTGTCACTATTTTTATCAATAAAATATCTTAATAAATTCATATAATTAGAAATAAAATTTTTTTCTGTATGATTTTCTCCTTTGAAATTTAAAATATAAAAAATTTTAGTAATAATATAATAATAATTACTTGTCAACAAGAAATTCTTATCAGATTTATTTTTTGAAAATTGTAATACTTTATCAAGTGAATTAGAAACAATATTTAAAAGTTCATCATCATCACATTCTCCAGTATAATATTTAAAATAAGAATTTTCTAAATTATTACTTTCCTGACTAATTTCAGAAATAAAATAATTAGAATTTATAATTTTTAAATATTCATTTGAATGTAATTTTGTTTTTTCTTGAGTAATAGTAATATTATCATAACCAATAATAAAATAAGATAAGATTTTCATTCCATGAGAAATTATTTTTTTTTCTATTTTTCTTTCTTTTCCTAAAGTAGCTTTTCCTTTTGTAATAATCAAAGCAAAAAATAAAATTCTAATAATAACTTTAACCATAATTCTTCCAGCTTCATTTTTAATGAAAATAAAAGGAATTTCATTTAGATTTTTATTATTACCATTAATATAATTTAAAAATATATCATCATTATATGAAAGAGTCATATAATGAAAAGCTTTAATTAAAATAAAGCAAATTTTTAATTGATAATCTTTATTTGGGAATCTATAAAAAAATTCAAATATTTTTTCCACTGTAAAACAAAATTTTGCAATTGTTGAAGGAGAAAAAAAATAAAATTCACTTAATCTTTTTAAAATTCCACAAATTTGAATTAAACTATCATAAGCTTCAAGTGTTTTAATATCATTATCTGAATAAAAGTCTAAAATGTTAATAAAATTAAATATTAATTCACTTGATTCCGGAAAAAGATTTTTATTATTATATGTAATACATTTTCTTTGAATTGGATTAAAATTTTCTAAATCATATATTTTAAATTTTGGAATTGAACAAGTTAAATGACCAATATAAACTTTTTTATATAAGGTTAAAAAGGTAGTATAAAATTTCCAAATATGTTTTTCATCAGAATATAAACTTCCCTTTAATATTTTTTCTAAAAATTGACTGTTAATTTTATTTCTTATTTCATCACAAAAATATCTTATAGGAGTATGAGTAACTTTAGATACAACTTTAGCAAAAAGATGTAAAGAAAGATAAAAATTGGTTCCTAAGAAATTTTTTTTAATTTCAAAATTTGAATCTTTAGTTAATTTATCAAAATTTTGTAAACTTTCTTCAAAATTTGAGAAAAGTAACTTATAAGAATTTTTACTCATAAACATAGTATTAAGTAATTTAATAGGATTGATTTGATAAATAAAGGAATTATCATCATCTAAATTTTCTTCTAATTTCCTATAAATTTGTTTTAAATCATTATGACAATTTCCATCATTAATTTCTTCACATTCACAAGTTTGTAACATTTCATTTTCTTCTAATACTTTTTCCCCATCTTCAAATCCACATAATTTTAAACAAAATTCACAAACACAAACACCTTTAATATTATATAAATTATTTAATCCAGTTCTTTCACACCAATCAATATATGGACATTCATTATTTTTACTTTGTAAATTTTTTTTTTTAGAAACATTAAATATATGTAATCTTTCACCACATCCACAAACAATATTATCAAATTCTTCTGAATATTTAACTATATGATTATGTGCTTTATGACATTTTTCTATACATTCTAAACATATAGGATGTATTAAATTATCGTCACATGTTACACAATAGGCATATGGAATTTTTTCTGGGGATTTTTTTATTCCATATTTTATCACTGAACATTCTGGTATTTTCTTAAATTGAGATATTATTTCTTTCCCTGTTGATGGTGTTTCTATATTTGATATTAAACTTATTGTTATTGAACTCTTTGCTGTGTTATCATCTAAGGAGTTGTTTGTTAATAATTCATCCATTTTTCTTTTTATTTTTTTTTTGAATTAAATTTCGTGATTTGTTTTAAGAGTTTTTTGAACTTTTATTTGCTTTTTTTGGTTATTTATTTATTTTTTATATAATATGTTAAAATTTATAAATTAAATACTGGAGTAATAGAAATATTATTAAAAAAAACAAAGAAATTATTTGTTTGAGATTAAAGTTTATTTATAGAAAAATTTAATATATAAATTAAATTCTATTTAGTTAAATGACGCAGTGAAAAAAATTTTTATGATTTATGGAAAAAAAAATATTTAAATATTCATGTAATTATTCAATTTTCCAAATTTTAATTTTTTTATCCCAAGAATAAGACATAACAAAATCATCATCACCTAAAATTAAAAACCCACTGATTGTCTGTCGATGTGCATTATTTATATAAAATATTTTTCTATAAGTATCACTTGAAAAAATATTAATTTTTCCAGTATAACCACCAGTAATAATAGCTTTTTTATTTTTAATAACAGAAATTCCCATTGTAAAAAAGTCATTTTTTAATTCTTTTATAATTCTCATTTTATTTAAACTAACAATTTTCATTATTTTATCTCCTCTCCCTCCGACAATAATCCTATCATTATCTATTCTATCTATTGCATTTTTTCCTCCACAACTTACGTCATTAATTTTTTTAATAAAATTTAAAGATGAAAATTTATAAAATAATGTTCCTTCTTCTCCTATTATTATTAATATATCTTTATCTAAAAGAATTAAAAAAGAATTTAAGTAATTATTATTAGAGATTATTGTCATTAATTGAAATTGTTCATTTAAAAAAGTCTTATTATATATTTTTATTTTATCATCACCACAAGTAATTAATAATTTTGAATTTATTACTAAAATTTTGATAAGTGAATATTCTTGAGCATTATTTATTTTATTTTTACAAATAAAATTATTATTTATTTTTTTCCAAAATTTAATGGAAAGATCTGCAGAACATGTTATAAAATTATCATTATTTTCTATATAAATATCTGTAATGTAACTATCATGTGCATGTTCTATTTTTCCAATTAAATTATAATTGTTATCAAATAGTAAAATTGATTTATCTCCTGAAATTGAAACAAAATTTCCATTTGGAAAAATTGAAATTTTTGAAATTTGTCCTTTATGTTCTAATATTTCTTTAAATTCAATTATACTAATAGACATTAAATTGTAATTTAAAAAAAAATAATTACCAAAATTTTTATTCAAAAGAATACTTTTCCATAAATTACTATAATATATCTACGATTATTTTTTTTGATTTTATCGAAATTATAAGAAAGATAGTTAAGAAATTTAGTTTGATTAATGTAAATGTTATTTAAATAGTAAGGAAATTTTTTTAATTGAATTTGAAATTAATTAATATTAATATCTTATTCTTAACATTAAAAAATATTAGAAACAAAAATTTATTTATTTTTGAAATAGATAATGTTTTTTTATTTAATCTTTTTTATTTTTAATTACCAAAATTCTTTATATTTTTTGTGATTTTATTTCAACAATTTTTTTTATTATTTTTGTCCTAATAATTCATTGTAAAGTTCAAATTTTTTATTAATAATATCAATTGTTTCTGTATAATTTTTTAATAGATTATCAATATTATCAGTCATTTTTGTCATTTTACTTTCTAAATCCATTGATTTAGTTTCAAGAGGTTTAATAATTTTGATTTTTTCTTCTGTATCAATATTATTAACTTCTAAATACTTTTGATTCTGTTTAATATATTCAATATTTTTTAAAAAATTTTCAAGTTCATCCTGATTTAACATTAATAAAGTAAACATTTCTTTATCACTTAAATTAGGATTTTCTTTTATTTTTTTAGGATCAAACAAAGGATTTAATTCATTAACTATAAAATAATATATATCTATTACATTTTTTATAAATTTCCCTATAATGAATTGAATCGTTTTCTGAAGCTTCTTTTTGAAGATATGTAATTGCATCTGATAATGTTGTAAATTTTTCATTATTTTTTAAAGAATCTTTAACATTTTCTTTTTGTATATTTTTATTTTCATTAAAATCTCCTATTATATCTTGAATATTTTTAACTCTTTCTTCAAGTTCATCAATTTTATCCTTCATATTTATTTAATAAATAAATCAATTTTGATAATTTTTTAAAAAATTTTATTTTTGATTTCAAATAATTCAATGTAAAATAAATAATATTAAAACTATATTAAATAGAGAATATAATCACTTAAAAAATAATAAATTATTATAAAATTTGGTAATTAAAATCAATAAATTAAAATGTCAATTCACTTAACAAATGATTTAGATGATAATTTCAATGATTTATTAACTAATATACCAGTTGGAATATTTGTATTAAAAGATAATCAAGATGAAGCTAATAAATATAAGATTTTATATAGTAATCAATTAGGAAGAAGTTTATTATCTATTCCAAAAGATAACAATATAAATTCATTTATAAAGAATTTAGATGATTTTCATGAATATTTACCTTATGGAAAAAACATTGAAACATCTCTTTATGAACATATTTTTTCAACTAAAGAATCAAATAATAAAATTTTTTGTAATAATGAAATAATATTATATATAAAAGTAAAAAGAGTTAAAACAAAAATTTATATTTTAATTGATAATTATGAAGATGAAAGAAAAAATATTCAAACTCAGTTTATTCAAAATATAGGTAATCAATATTTATTGACTTTATATCATGAGATAAATAATCCTATTAATAGTTTATTATGTACTCTTAATGAAATTTCAGATATTAATTGCATTACTGTAAAAAGAATTGAACTTCTTCTTTTTTTGATAAGATTATTTCTAAAAAATTTCATTTTGTATTTCCAGATTTTTTCCTTTATTCAAATTCAAAAAGATGAAAATTCAACAATTAATTTACAAAATCTTTTTGAAAGGATTTCTGAAAAATTTTCTAAATTATTTAATTATAAAAAAATAAATCAAATAAAAAATTTTGAATTATTAAATGATAAATGTGCAAATTATGATTATTTTTTATTTAAAAATTTAATTAAAATGATTTATGTTTTTTTTTATAAAAAAAGTGAAATTGAAAGTCAATTTTTAATAAATGTTGAAAATTCGGAAAAAATAAATACATTAAAAATAACATTCTTAACTAAAAAACTTGAAGAAGACAATCAAGAAGAAAATTCCAATTTATATAAATCAGATATATCACAATATTCTTCGAATATTCAGACATTAAAAATGATTCAAGAATTAATAATAAAATTAATTAATATCTTAAATATTGAAAGTGAATATGATTTTGATTCTGATGAGAATAATAAAATAATAATTTGTGTAAAATTAAATGATGATGTTACTTTTGGAAATGAAAATGATTTAGAAGAATTTAATGAAAATCAAATTGATAGTATGAGAAAAATTTCAAGAAGTATTACTTCAAAAACAGGAACAAATACAATTAAAAATGAAAATGATAATAATTATATTTCTGAAAGTTCACTTAAATCCTTTGATAGTAAAGAAGATCTTCAAAAAGTGTTTCTCAATTTAAAAAGTCTATCTTTTAAAAGAAATTGTAAAAGAAATCATACATCAAGTTATGATTTTTATAAAAATAATAAATCTTTAAAAAATAAAATAAATGTCAGTCCTTTTCAAATTTCAAATTGTGAAAATAAATTTCAGGTTTTAAAAAAAAATTTCGATAAAGAAGAAATAAAAAAAATACATCACTCAAAATGTAAATCATTTAATACATTTAATAAAAAAAATTCATTGTTTAATTTAAAAAATAATATGAAAGATAAAGAATCTGAAATTACAATAATTTTGGAAGAAAATGAATCTCATTCTCCAAATTCCTTAAAAAACAAAACAAATAAAAATAATAATGTAAACAAAATAAAATTAGATCAATTAAAAATTTCAAATGAAATAATAAATGAAAATAAGAATAATTATTTTAAAGAAAAGAAGTTAGAAAATAATAAAAATATAATTTCAGAATGTTCTTGTAATGATGTAATGATTGTTGATGATGAACAATTTAATTTAAGTTGTTTATCAAATAATTTAAAAAAAATAAATATATTATGTGATTCTTGTAATGATGGAGAAGAATGTTTAAATTTAATATTAAAAAAAATAGAAAAAAAATGTTCTTGTAATAAATCAAATTATAAATTAATTTTATTAGATGTTGTTATGCCAAAAATGAATGGAATAGATGCAATGAAACATATACAAAAATTAGTTGACGAAAAAAAAATAAAAAATTTAAATATTATTTTTATTAGTGCAAGTGTAGAACAAAAAATTATGATAGATATTCAAAAAAAATATCCTATTGTTAAAGATTTTTTACCTAAACCTGTTAAAATTTCTAAAATAAAAGATATAATTAAAAGATATTATTATGAAAGTTAGGATTTTTATTCTTTATGATTTTTATTGATTCATTTTTATTTTTAAAGAATTTCGCTATTTTATTTGTGGAAATTTTGAGTATGATTTAAAAATATTTGTAAGATAATTAATTATGGTGAAATTAATATTTTATTATTTTGTAATTAAATTTATTTTTATTTTGTTCTTATATAAAAAAAGAAGAATGATAATTATGATTTTAATTTTTAAATTATAATATATTGTATTTTTTAGAATAAAAAAATCTTTTTATTGAAATAATTTTAAATGAAAAAAAAAAATTTAAAAAAACTTTTTAAAACTTTAATATTAATAAAATAATATTTAAAACTATTAAAAATTAATCATTTCCTTTCATATAAATTGACACCAAAAAAAAATTCCATAAACAGTAAAAATGGGATTAACACAAACTCATAGTTTATCAACTCTATATTTAAAATCAAGTTTTGAATGTATGAATATAGTAAAAAAATCAAATTCTGATTCAACGATTGAAACAAATGAAGAAAGTACTTTATCTTTTTCAAAAACTTTATACCATACTTTTCAATGGAAAAGAAATGCTGGAAGCGTTTTATTAACAGGTTCTTTTTGTGAATGGAAATATAATCATTTTTTAAATAAAGATAAAAATGGAATTTTTTCTTTAACTTTAGAAATTCCTGAAGGTCTAAACGAATTTAAATTTATTGTTGATGGAAAAGATACTATTAATCCTTGTTATCCTAAAAAAAAAAATGATAAAGGAATTGAAGTAAATTATATTCATTTTAAAAATGAAGAAGAAAAAGAAAAAGAAAAAATTGAAAGTTCTGATTATACTTCTTTTATTGGTGATTTGAACTCTAAATTAGGAAAGCCAAAACCATTAAATTTATTTTATAAAAAATATAATGAAAGTAATGTAAATAAAAAAAATTTATTATTAGATGGCTTTTATACTCCAAATGTTATATTAAATCATTTATTCACTTCGAAAAATTATTATTATAAAAAAGTCACTAAAAGTTTATGTAAAATTCGATGTAATCAAAAAAATATAAAAATTGTTTATTACAAACCTAATTATGAAAAAAAAGACAATTAATTATTATTTATATATATATATATAAATTGTCTTTTTATAACAATAATAACAATTTAAACTCTTGTAATAATATTGATAAGGGTTATATCATCTTAGTAAGTCTCTTATGATAGCTCAATTTGAATTTATATGTAAATATAATATTTTTATTTTTATTATTCTTTTAATATAAATAAAAACAAATTTATTTTTATTACATATGATAAGTGTTATATCTTCATAAAATCAATATATTTTTATTTATTTTTTCTTTTATTATATTTTTGATTTTAGAAAAACAATGACAAAACAAAAATTTATAATTTAATTATAATTTCAAAACAATTAAATAAAAATGGAAAAAAGTACATCTCATCATAGAGAAAAATGATAAAATTTAAAAGATGATCGAAATGAAATTCTAATAAGGGATATATATTAGATATAAGAAATAATTAGGAAGAGAAACATTTGAAGATATAGATTTTTGAAAAAATATACAATAAAAAGAAGAAATAACAATAAAATTATAGTTATAAAAGGAGAAAAATTTTTCATTGTTTTATCAAAAATTAATTTTTTGGAATAAAAAGGAACACCAAAAATTTTTATTAATCTCAAAGAAAAGGAAAATGTAATATTTAATTATGATTTATAAGGTCCTTCCTTAGTAGATTTATTTAATTTTTCCTATAAAACATTCACATTATCATCATTAATGATAACTGCTCAAATGATTTCTAGAATAGAATTTATTCTTAGTAGTAATAATATTTACACCAGATTATTTTTAGGAAGAAGAAACAAAAATTTTAAATATAATTGATTTTGTAAACAAAAAATGTTTAGATTCAAAAAAAAAAACAAATACTATAGAAATGGAAACATTAAATTGAAACTTCTGTTATGCTTCAATTAATACTAATCTTAGAAATGAATAGAGTAAAGAAATGATATTGAAATTTTAGCTTATATATTTAATGAAGGGAATTGACCTTAACAAGGTTTTAAAACAAAAAATATATTAGGATATTATCAAAAATTCAATATAATAATAATTTCTATTAGTTTAGATGGAGTGATAATCATTAGAAATTAAAGTTTTTTAAATAATGTTAAAGAACTTAAATATGAAGAAAGTGTTGTTATTCTTTTTTAAAAAAGTTAATTGGACAAATTTCTTATAATAATAATCTAATTTTGGTAAGAATAAATCTGGATTGTGCAAGAACAAAACGAAAAAAAATAAAGAATAAAAAATAAATAAATCTTAATTGTTATTTATTATAATTATTTTATTAATAATTTTAATTTAATTGACTTTATAAATATTTTTAATTTTTTTAAATATATCCAAAAAAAAGAATGAAAAAAACACTATTTTTCCTTTCATTAATATTCTTCATAATTAAATGTGAGGAAGAATTTAAAAAAGATGAAGATGTAATAATATTAACAGATTCAAATTTTGATAAAGCAATATCTCAATATAAAAATATTTTAGTATTATTTTATGCTCCATGGTGTGGTCATTGTAAAAAATTTCATCCAGAATTTTCAAAAGCAGCAACAACATTAAAAAATGAAAATTTATATCTTGCAAAAGTGGATGCAACAGAAAATAAAGAATTAGCATCAAAATATAAAATAGCAAGTTATCCAACAATAAAATTATTTTCAAATGGTAAAGCAATTCCATATGAAGCAGGAAGAACTGAAAAAAATGTTGTTGAATGGATGAGAAGAAAAACAGGAAAAGTCGTTACTAATATTAATAATGTTGAAGATGCTGAAAAATTAATGAAAGAAAAAGATGTGATAGTTTTATATTTCGGAAATAATGAAAATTCATTAGAAGAATTTAAAACTGTTGCTATGATTAATGATGATTATTTTTTCTGTCAAAGTAATAATGAAGAAGTAGGAAAAAAATATAATTTAAAGGATAATTCTATTACTTTATTTAAAAATTTTGATGAAAAAAGAAATGATTATGAAGGAGAAATTAAAGAAAAACCAATTTTAGATTTTATTGAAAAATATGCTGTACCTAAAGTTTTACCTTGGAATGACAAAACAATATCTATAATATTTAGAAAATCAAATCCAGCTCTTTTCTTATTTGTAAATAAAAAAGATGAAAAATATGAAGAATATAAAAAATTAATGAATTTAGTTTATGAAAAAATTGGAAATGAAATAAAACTAGTATTAATGGGATTAGAAGAATCAGAAGAAAAAAGATTTGGTGAATGGATTGGTATTAAAGAAAGTGAAATGCCTTCAATTAGAATCGGAGATCCAAGGAATAGACAATTTAATAAATATAAAATGAATGATGAAATAAATGAAAGTAATATAATAAAGTTTTTCAAAGAATGGAAAGATAATAAATTAGAAAAAGTGTTAAAATCAGAAGATATTCCAAAAGAAAATAATGAACCAGTTTATAAAATTGTTTCTAAAAGTTTTAAAGATGAAGTAATAAATAATGATAAAGATGTTTTAATTAAATTTTATGCTCCTTGGTGCGGTCATTGTAAACAATTAGCTCCTATTTATATTGATTTAGCTAAAAAATTAAGTAATAATAAAAAATTATTAATTGCTGAATGTGATGCAACTGCGAATGAATTTGAAGATATTGAAATTAAAAGTTATCCTACTATTAAATTTTGGCCTGGTAATGCTAAAAATAAACCACCTATTGATTTTAAAGGAGATAGAACTGTTGAAGGTTTTATTAAATTTTTAAACGAAAATGCTTCTAATAAAATTGAGAGTGGAGAAGAAAATAAATCTGATCTTTAATTTTATTTAAATTATTTTTTCGTTTTTTTAAATATTTTTCAAAATATTTTTAAAATTTTAATGATAGTTTTGAAATATTTTAGTTATAATGTAATTCAATTTATAAAAAGAATTAATCAAATAATTTATTTATGTACTTAAATAATGTATCCACAGATGAAAAAATCTTAAATTATATAAAAATAAATATATGACTATATTTAAATAGAAATGCCATTTTTTAATTAAATTAATTTTTTTTGTTAAGAAAATAAAAAAGTAGATTATATTTTATAATTGGAATCAATAAGTTTTTATTTACATAATTTAATTAATTACTTAAAAAATATTATTTATATAATTAATTTGATCACTTTTTCTTTTTTTTCCAAATTCAAACAACAAATTTTTATTATTTAAATATTCTCCAAAAGTTAATCTTTTTTCATTTTCAAATAAATTATTTTGTTCACTTTTTTTATTTATTAAATCTCTTTTCAAAGAAGCAATTTTGAATTCCAAATTTTGATTTTCTTTCATATACATTTCTTTTCTATTTTTATTTTCTAATTTATTATTTTTTAATCTATCAAAATAAAATAAAAATTCATCAATTAAATCACTTTTAGCTCCATTATAAAATGTTTCATTAGAAACATTTAATTCTTCTTTTATTTTAGAAATTATTTTTTCAAGATAAAATTTATTTAAATTTAATTTATTTTCTTTTTCGTTTTTTAAATCAATAACATCCAGTTTTATATTTGATTTATTTTTATTTAAAGGAAGTGTAATTTTATTAAATTGATTCTTTAATTCTGTTAATTCTTCTTTTAATTGAAAATTTTCTTGAGTAGTTTTTGTCAGAAGGGAAATTTGTTTTATTATATATTTATTTGTAATATTATTTTCAGATAAAACTTCATATTTTTTATTTAATTCATTAAATTCATTTTTTAAAATTATATTTTCTTTTTCTATTTTATCATTTATTTTTATTATATTTTCTATTTTATTATTCAAATTATTTTTTGATTCTTGTAATGAATCATTTTCTGAGTATAAACTTTCTTTTATTTTTTCAAATCTTTCTAATTCTTCTTTTTGAAATAAAAGTTGTTTTTTTAAATGATCACTTTTATCTAATCTATCTATCTTTTCTAAATTCATATAAAAAATTATTGAATTTAAATCTTTTGAAATATTTTTTAAATCTCTTTTAATATCTTCATAATTATTTTTTTTCAATAAAAGAGTTTTATTTATTTCTTCTATTTCAATCTTTATATCATTAATTTCTTTATTTAATATATTTATTTTTTCTTTTTGTTCTTCCATTTGTGCAGTTGATTTATTAATAATCATATTAAATTCATCAATATTCTTCTTTAAATTAGTTATTTGAATGTTTTTATTATCTAATTCACTTTTATTTAAATTAATTTCTTCTTGTGTAGATTCAATAACCTTCTTCTTTAAAATAATTAAATTTTTTTTTTCATTTATTTCTTTATCTACTTTTTCTAAATTTTCAATTTGAGAATTAATTAAATTTCTTTTTTTATCTTTTATTTTTGATAAATCTTCTGTTTTATAAGCATTTCTAAATGCAATTGGTTTTAATGAATTTTTTATTAAATTAAATTCAATTTTTGTTGCTTTATAAATTTCTTTTAAAGTATTTAATTCTATATCTTTTTTTTTAATTTGATTTTCTATTTTATCTAAACTTAAATATAATTCTTTGTTCAAATTTGTAAAATTAATTATTTCTTTATCTCTTAAATTTATTTCATTTGATATTTCATTTGCTTCTTCTCCAATATAATCAATAATTCTTGAAATTTTATTTTGTTTTGTATTTGAATCTTTCAATAAATTATTATTCAAAGGATTTTCTTCTTTATTACTTATTAAAGACAACAAATAATAAATTTCAGTTTTTAAATTTTCATATTTTTCTTTTTCTTTAAAATATTCTTCTCTTTTTAAATTATCTTTGTTCGAAAAAATAGAATTTAAATTTATTAAAGGTTTATTTTTAATTTTTTTTGCATTTTGAGCAAAATTTAAAGTAGATAAAGTTTCCATAATATTATTATTAGAAGGAGAAATATTTGCAATAAAATAAGTTTTAGAATTTCCTCCCAAAGAATCTTTTAATAAAAAAGTTAATTTTGAATCTCTATAATGAATATGAATATTATTATTTTTTGAATTTGAAATCAATGATAAATTTTGAATAACATGACTTAAATTTAATAAAGATTTATTTATTTTTCCAGCTTCTTTTAATCTTATTCCTTCACATTTTGTAAAAGTTTGTCTTTCACTTCCTGCTAAATCTACTAAATTTAAAACTGAATTTTTAAATATTTTTTTACCATTTTCATTTTTTATTGAATTTATAAATAAAGTAAAAATTGCATGTGAACGAGAAGAATTTTTATTCATATTTGTTAAAGCAATATGACGATTTTTTACTCCATTTTTTATTATTTCAAATCCTTCATTTTTATTATTAATTTCTAATTTTAATAAATTTTCTAATATTAACTCTCCTTTATTTGTTTCTCTTATATTTAATTCGTTTTTTTCTTTATTTAATAAATCAATTATTTGTTCATTATAAATTTCAATAAAAGAACATTTTATTTGAAACTTTTCCTCCGAATAATTTTTAATTTGATTAAAAATATAATTTATAACTCTTGGAATAATTCCATTTCCTTCTTCATTATTTATTTCTTTTTGAGAAGAATTAAAATTTGAAAAATTATTTCCTAAAAGAGTATATGTCTTTCCTGCACTTGTTTGTCCATAAACTAAAATTGTTCCATTAATTCCTTTTAATACTTCATCACAAATTTCTTTTCCACATTTATTAAATATTTCACTTTGAGATGTATCTTCATTGGCAATATAATCAAAATTATATTGTTTTATTGAATTTTTTAATGTAATGAAAATTGAATTTCCTATTGATGAAATTAAATTTGAATTTTCAAAATATTCTGATTCTATTTTTGGACGAATTCTAATTATTACTTTTATATTTTCATTCGATAATTTGTTTGAGTTTTTCATTTATAGTAATTTTTTTTTTAAATTTAAATTTAATGAACTTAATAAGTCTTCAAATAATAATATTTCTTTTGTTTGTGTTTTTATTTAGATATAATCCTACTAATTGTTTTCTTTGAAAGATAAAAAAAATATTTTTTCTAAAGCTGCATTTAAAATAAAAAATATAATTTCATAAACAACATAAATCAAAAACAAGATTAAAAATATTCATTTATGGATTTAATTAATTATTCAAGATAAGAAAAATAAATAATGATTTAATATATTATTATATTTTTAATTTGAATATTAACTGCATATAATATTATGATATTTTTAATAAAAAATAAATTCAGTAATCAATGTTTAAATTACCTTAAATAGAATATAATTGAATGAAAAGAAAGAAATAAATTCTCTTATTTAATTTAAAAAGAGATTTAGATTTTTATTAAGATAAATTTAATATTTTTTATCACAAAGAAACAGGTGAATTGAAAATTAAAGTAATTATTGATAATAATAGAACAACAAAAGTAATGCTCTTAATATTCAAAGAAAGTTTTATTAGGAATTTTTTTAATAAAATTTTTAATTAATGATAAATAATCATTAAATATTAACTAAATAGAATATGAATATATAAAAAAAAAGTGAGTTTATCTTATTAGAAGATTAATTTTTTCATTTATCTAAAATTAGGATTCAATAGTTTGAAAAAATCATTTTTTAAATTTTATAAAATGAAAAATGATAAAGAAAATTTGAAAGAAAAGAATTAAAAACAAATGTGTCATGAAATGATAATTGTAATCTCATTCTTATTCAATATTAAAAAATGAAACAAATTAAATTAAAATATTTAACTCATTCAAACCAAAATTAACTGTGGAATTAAAAAAATGACATTACAGATTAAATTAATTGAAGTGAAAACAATGCATTATAAACAAACAAATTAATTTGAAAATTAAAAGTTGTGAGAATAAATAATGATTTATTTTTTAGATTATTTAAAATAATAAAAAAAATTGTAAAAAAAAAAAAAATATTTTGAAAAAAATCAACAAATAATAAAATGTTAAAACTGTTTTATCTTTTTTTTTCCGTGAATCATATTTTTTCAATATCTAAAAAAATATATTTTATATAAATTAAATATTATTATATCTTTAAAAAAAATTGAAGCTTATTAATCTAAAATCTTAATTAAAAGTATTTTTTATTCAATTATGTTCATGATAAATAATAAAAAATTACCTATAAGGAAAAAGTCAGCTTAAACATTATAAAAATTATTTCAATAAATAAAACTAAATTTTCTTTCTATTTAAACTTCTTTTTCAAAAAATCTTTTTTGGAAATTAAAATTTAATCTTTATATTAATTTTTTTTCAATATAAATTACTCATAAAATAAAAGTATTCTAAAATAGATATTTTTAAATAAAAATGTCAATCCAATTTTCTAATTCCCTTCAAAGTCCTTTAAAAGAAAATGAGAAAAATTTCATATCAAGAAAGAGAATAAGGAAAAATGAAATGTCTTGGTCTTTTGAAGAAGAATTTCTTTTCTTTGAAGCTCATACATTTTTAGGAAATAAATGGAAAAGATATTCACATATTCTTCAAAAGTAAGTTTCATTTTATATAAAATTTTAGAACTCCGAAAGAATTGAAAAATCATTTTCATACTTGTATTATTAAAAGTGTAAGAAAAATTATCAACAATAAATTTGATTGTGAGTTAAAAGAAATTATGAGATATTTTTATGCTTTTGATTATTTAATTAAAATGATAAGTGAAGTTAAAGAAGAAGAGTGCTACAATAAGTCTGGAAATGAAAAAAAAAACAAAAGAAAAAAATATAAATTTAATCCTAAATTATTAATTAAAAATAATCAATTATCAATTGAAAAAATTTCCTTATATAGAAATAAATTAGTCAATCAAATTTTACTAAATAAAACTGGAATTCGGGATTTTTTAAAATATATAAATTTTATAAATAATTTTGATGTAAATTATGTATCATGGTTATTTTCCGTAATTGTAAAATCAAAATTACTAAGAAATTGTAAAAAAGTGTTAGAAATAGGACATATTAAAAATAAAGATTTTGTTGAAAAAATACAAAATTATTTGGAAGATAACTCATCTTATATATATTTTGATGAAATGTTCTTTAGTAAGAACTAATTATAATTTTCTGTAATTTTTAATTATAATTTGACATAATAATATTAACGTATGTTTGCATTATAATGTGTTTATGAATTTATTATAATTTATATAAAAAGTATTACAAATTCTATTATTTAACATAAATATTTAATATTATTTATTCAAAAACGATTAAAATAAATTATTTCAATATCAATTTTAAAAATAAATATTTAAAAAGTTACATAATTAAATTACTTCTATATAAATATTTTCTTAATTTTGATGATATTTAAAATTTGTTTTTTTTTTTATATTTTAAATAATTGAAATCAAGATTGGGAAGACTTCTAACAAAATCATCACTTATTTGAACATCTGTTTGATTTTTATCTTCTTTATAATTATTATTAGTTAAGTTAAAATTAAAATTGATGTTCAAATTAAAATTTTGTTTAAGATTAATGATTCCATAATTGTTATCTAACTTTCTTTTTCTATTAGACAAAGAAGAATTAAAAATATTTTTATCAAAATCATAATAATTAATATTTTCTTGAGTTTTATTATATATTCTATTAAGAGAATTAGTTCTGTTACAACTTTTAGAATGTTCTTCTTCCTCAATAACTTGTTCAGTGTCAATATATTTTTTATCATATTTTTCATTATAAAAAATATCATTATATTTTTTTATTGATTTGGTTAAAAAATTTAATTCAGTTTGATCTTGTTGTTCTATGAATTTTAGTTCATCTAATTTTTGCCTTAATTCAAATAATTTAATATTTAATTCTGTTTCAATATTATTTATATCTTTATTTGATGTTAAAAGAATATCTTTTTTATCTTCTTGAATTAATTCTATTTTTTTTAATTCTTTTATTTTATCTCTTTTTCTTTTGATAATTGAATCAATTTTTTTTATTTCATTTTCACTTATAAAATTCAAATTTTTTAATTGTTCAATTTCAAATTCAAGATTATCAGAAGTTGTGGCTGAATAATTTTTTTCATTCACAGAGAAATCATTCTAAATATTTTTTTTAGTTAAAAAATATATTTACATATTTTAATATTTCTTCTTTATATAAATTTTGTGTCTTGAAAGAAATAAGTAAAGAATCTTTTAAGTTTTTGAGAAAACGTATAATAAAATCATTTTCAATATTTGTATTGGAAAAATAGTTTAATTGATTAACTTTAATTAAATTTGTTAAAGATTCTAAATTATTTTTTTGAGTGTTAAATATAAAATACTGATTAGTATATGTAAAATTTGGAGTTGATAAAGCTTTAAATTCTATTTTTTTATTTTTTAAATTCCTTGAAATTTTATTTTTTAACATTATTCAAAATCTTAATTATTTATTTTGTAAACATTTAAGATAAAATATTATAATAATTAAAAAATTATTTAATAAAACAATAGTCTTTTTGAAATATTATTAAATTGAATACCAAACATTTATAATAATTATATTCATTTAATTCAATTAAAATTAACAATGATATAGAAAAAACTTCCACTATTTAATTAAAATCAATTCATCCATATATAAGATGAAATAATAATGTTAATTATAAGATCATTCTAAAATTAACAAAAGCTATTATTAATCAATAGAAGATAAAGTTAAAGAAAAAAAAGAAAATAATGTAAATATAAAAAAACAAAATTTTGACAGTGATAAGAATATCAGAACAATAGATATTTTATAATATCAGAAAAAAAATTAAAAAAAAAAGATGAATCAAAAAGATGGTTTATTAAAAACAAAAGTAAGAATAAAATATTCAAGGATAATTTGAAAGTTTTGAGAACTAAGAAAATATAAAAAAATGAATTTTTAATAACAAATATTTTAAATAGAACATTTTAAAATAATAAAAAAAGATCAAAAAAAATAATCAAAATATAAGAGCAAAATGAAAAAAGATTTTCTGATTCTAAAAAGAAAAAAAGAAATAGATATAAAAGTAGAAGAAGAAAAAATGAAAGTTTTGAGTGTTTCAAAAAAATCAAAAAAAGAGATATAGATTTACTATTTAATAAGAATATATAAAACTTTTCTTTTATTTCTTACATTATCTCCTTCTTTTTGAATAAATTTTTTTTCTATTGATTATTTTTTCATCAAATTTTATTTTTTATATTCTCTTTAACTTCTAATCTGATTTATAGGTTATTTTAGTCATTAAAAATAGAAAGAAAAAAAAAGAATAATTTTCCTTATTTAAATTAACAAAAAATAAAAAAAATAATAAAAATTAATGTAAATAAATGTTAATATAAATGATTATAAAATAAATAATTAAAAAAGAATTCTTTAATTGGATAATTATTTTATTTATTATTTTTTAATTCATATTTTAGTACAAAGAAATTTAAAATTCAATAATAAATTAATAAGTTATTTAAAAAATGAGTGACAACAATACTTTAATTTGAAAATAATAAATAAATTTAAAATTCCAATGTATAAATTATTGTTTATACTAAATTTTTCTATCTAATATCTTAATTATAAATTATATGTAATTTTTAGTTATAAAAATAATATAATAAAGTATTTAAAATTAACTAATAATAGTATATAGTAAATATAAAAAATATACAAATTTGGAAAATTTTCTACATTATAAGACATTTTTTAACTAAAATATCTCTTTTAAAAATTATTCTTTATTAGAAAAGTATTTGTGTGTTTAATAATTATATATTATTCTTTTTTTTTAATTTGAATGAATAATATTTTTAAAAAAGTAAAATACATATTATTTAAAAAAAAAATGAAGTAATTATTGTTTGATATATAAAGAAAAATAAAAATTAAGAGATAAATGGGAAAAAGGAAGATTGAAATGACAAAAATTGAAAACAGATTAAACAGCCAAATAACTTATTATAAAAGAAAGAAAGGATTAATTAAGAAATCATTAGAATTGGCTTTATTATGTGATGTTGAGGTTTTTTTAGTTATTGTAGATAAAAAACATAAACTTTCAATAACTTCTTCAAAAAATACTCCAGAAAAATTTATAAAATCATATTTGAAAAATTTAAATCATAAAAAAGTAAAAGAAAAATTTTCATTAAAAGATTATCCTAAAACATTTAAAAATGAAAAAGATTTGCTTGATATTGATGAAAATGAAAATAAAGAAACGTTGGTAGAAAATAATGAGAATAAAGAAAAAGATAATCTTAAAAAAAATTTAAATGATATAAAAAGTGAATCAAAATTTAAAAAAAATATTCCAGTTGAAAAAATAAATAATATTGAAAGTGTAAATTCATCACAAACATTTCAAAACAGTTTAGAATCAAATATAGAAAATTCTGATAATAAAAGTAATATAACTTTATCAGATAAAAAAGCAAAATTATATCCAATTAAAATTCCTCAAATCACAATTCCTATAAAGGAAATAAAAAATACTTCAATTAATAATTTGAAAGATATAAATATAAAGAATCAAAATAAAAATAATTCGAATCCTGATTTTTTTCAAGTTCCAACTCCTTTATATACTCCTCAAATTGATGTATTTAATTTAAATTCTCCTTTTTTCGAAACTCCTGATAAAAAAGATTTTAATTATAATTTTTCACCTTTTAATTTTCAAAATAATATTAATGAAACAAATTTAAATAGTTTTGTTTATAAAAAAAATAGTGATAAAAATTTGAAAGGAGATGAAGAAGAAAGGTATTTATTTAATTTTAATATTAATGATTGTAAAAAATCAAAGTAATAAATGATAAACATAGTTTATTTTATTTTTGATGACAAAAAAGACTCTTTTTGAAAAATGATAGTTGATTTTTTTGTAAATAAAAAAGATTTTTTTATTTTAGTTTATATGAAAATATATTAATTTCCATTAAACATTTAATTAATTAAAATTTATTTTTTAATTTAAGGTAACTTATAACCAATCTATTAATGTCAGAATTTAAATCTAATTCAGTTAGTTTAAGGTTAATTCCTAAATTAAACCACAAAAAAGATTTTTCTTTAAAACAATTAAAAAACAATTTTACAAGAAATTTTTTAGAGTCTGAATCTCAACAAAAATATTTTGTTTCTCCTAGTCCAATAACAAATAAAAATTCTAGTACTCAATGTTATAATATTGATCAAAAAGATGAAAATGAAATATCATATAAGAGTAATATTAAAAATCAAATTTTAGAAAAACCAATTGTTAAAATTAAAAAGACCAAAATTATTAATCAAAATAGTGAAAAAGATTTAAAATATGTGAAAAAACATTTATTAATTTTAGAAGAAATATTAAATAAAAAACAATTAGACAATAAAAAAAAAATTAAAAAACAAATTTCTCAAATTTTATTACCAAATATAAAAGATAACAAAGAAAATAATTTATCAGATAATTTAGAACAATATAAGGAAAATGAGATAAATGAAAATTTTGCTTTAGTTATGTATCCTCTTAGATCTTCAAAAAGTAAAATTCAAATAACAAAAAAAATGAGTATTTTAGATCTTCAAAAAGAAGAAAAAAGTGATAATAAAGATTCAAAATTAAGTTATAAAAACTTAATGAAAATTCCAAATAATAGAGTTTATATTCCTAATTCATTCTCTTCATCAAATTTAAAACCTAATAAAAAAAGTTTTAATGAATTATCAAATGAATTACTTTTTCAACTTAAATCAAGAAGAGCATCGGATCTTAAATTTTTGGAAAGAATAAAACATTCAATTCAAAAAAAACAAAACAATGATTTTAATTCTTGTATTCTTTCATATTATGATAAATCATTTAATGATTTGAAAAAAATAAATAAGGAAAAATTGAAAAAAATGAGGAATAAAAGTTATATTAATTTAATGAATATGATTAATTATAATTCTAATGAAATTGAAAAAATCAATAATGAAATAAATCATAAATTAGATATTAATAAATTAGAAATTTTTCAAAATCAAGGAAAATTCACTAAATATTAAATTTTGTCAAGTAATATTAATATAATAACTTTTTTAATTTTTTATTGGTATATTAAAAAATTAAATATGTAATGATAGATATCAATTAATATTTATATTTAATAAAAATTATAATTTTATTAAAAAAAAAAATATTCAAAAATCTAGAAATTTTTCAAACAAAGATTAAAAACAAAAAAAAATATATAATAAAACAAAAATTACTTATTCTCATAAGTAAGAATAGAACCAAAATAGAAATGTTGCATAACGACAAATTTTTTAAGAACTTCATCTTCATACATTTTAACCAATCCTTTAGCGACTTTATCCCAAATAGGAACGGCACTAATAGAATCAAGCATAGGAGCATATTCTCCAAAGCTAGCACCATGTTTAACAGTTTTAATATGTCTAATACAGCTTAAATACATATAATTCTCATGATATTCTTCTAAAATTTTATCATTATGAATATCCTTAGGTTCAATTCCTTCTTTATTATTCATTAATTGACCAGCACCGAATAAAAAAGGTAAAAATTGATATTCATCAAGTCCCCATACACCATGTGCTCCTGCAGGTTCTAATAAATAAGTTACTTGTATTTTTCTTACAAATAATAAATATCTAAAAAATACATGTACTACTAATGATGGAAAATCTTCTTGAGTATAATATCCTGTATGATATAATACTAATATCAACGATAAAAAATTCAATTCATGTCCTGTTCCATAATCTAAACGCATATTTGAACCGAAAGATTCTAAAAAATAATGCTTTAATTCTAATGCTAATCCTTCATTCATTTTTGGTTTTAAAATTATTGAAATTAAAGTTTGATATCTTTCTTCTATTAATTTTCTAAATACTTTAAATCCTGTATTTCCAAATCTTTGTTCTTTATGACTTAATGGTGCTTCTTTTATAACTTTTTCTAATTCATCAAATAATGTAAAAAATCCTTGGATACATGGATTCTTACTTTCTGGAACGTCACTTTTTTTCTTACCTTTTGCACTATCTTGAAGAATTCGAATAAAATCCATTATTATCATGTATGTTTTACTTGTTAAGAAACTATCCATCATTTTTGGAATTGTTATTTCTTTTTGAGTTTCTCTAAATTTGTGGTTTTCCATTTTTTTTTATGTATGTTTTTTTTTTTCAAATGGAAATTTATATAAAGTTTTATGGTTTAATTATTTTTTTTATTTTAATATTTTTTATAAGTGTTTTTTTTACAGTGGAAAATTATAATTTTTTTTTTGATTATTAATTTTCTTTTTTTTAATTTTACTTTTATCATTTAATATATAATTCCAATTTGAGCTATTCATTAAAAAAGGCTCTGGAGTTTAAAAAAATTTACTGTCTCAAGGTAATTTAGTATTAAGTATTAAAAATCATAATTCTTTAATATGATTACTTTTCTAGGTATACAAACTGATTTTTTTCATTAAGTAAATGACTATTTTTTCTATTTTTACTTTTCATTAATTTTACATTTATAGATAAATTAGATGTTAAAAATTTTTTAGTATTTAAATTTTCAGTTTCAAAAGTTAATTATTAATTGAAGGTTTTTTAAATTTTTGTGAATTATTTAATCCACCTTCTTTTTGTTCTTTTTTATCATTTATAATTTTTACTCCAATTTCAGGAATTATTTTTTCAAAATTTTGAACACTTTGAATTAATAAATTTATATATACTTTCTTTATTTTTGATAAATTTAGTAAATAATTACCATTAGGTAAATCTGGATTTCTAATAATTTGTTCACCTATAACTACATCTTTTGCAGAAGTTTTAGTTAAATAAAATTTATTTCTTTTTTTTGTTTTTTATCTTTATTATAATTTTTTCTTTGATAATTGTATTTTTTAATATTTTTTATTTCTTCATTCGTTTTTTCTAATTTATGATGATGTAAAGTAAAATTTTTTCTTATGATTTTAAAATAAATGTCTAAAAGATTTCCCTTCTTTAAATGAAGGTTTAGTCCAATAATAATCATTACCCAAATTATTTTCTACATTATTTCTCATTTTTAAATTTATTATATTTCCATTTGATAAATCAATTTTTTCCTATTTCTTCAAATATTTCATTAATATTGACCTTTATTTCTATATGAGATTTTTTTTACTAATATTATCCAAGATATTACTTCTGCTTATTTATTATAAAATTTATCTTAAGGTTTTTTATTTTCCTATTCTTGGTTATCATTTTCTTCTTTTTGAGTATTTTGCCTTAATTACTTTATTTTCTGTTTTTTCAGTCATTTTCCTATTTATTTAATTTAATATATTTAAGTTATTGTTTTTTGCTCATTATAAATAATTTTAAAAAAAGTTTTTAAATTAATTTTACGTCTCTTCCACTCAAAGAAAGATGAAAGTAGAAAATTGTTATGTCATTAATAAAATAAAAGGAATAGTAAGAGAAAGCTGTAACAATAAAACTTATAATTAGAGACAATTAGAAGAGAAGGTGAATTAATAATAAGGAAAAAGAACAAACAATTAATGTTTTACCAAATCTTTTATTATTTACCTGTTTATTTAATAGGAAGAAAGATACTAAAGATGGTATTTATTTTTAATATTTTTTAATTGTTTGATTCTAATGAAAAAAAGAAATTATATCAATGATTAAAAAGTATTTTGGATTGAAAGTTCGAGAATACATATTCTTCTGGAAAAAAGAAAAATCTAGGATATGTAGAAACTGAAGGTTAAATATTTTAAATTTATTTTTAAATTTTTTTTTAAAGTAAATTTGATGTTTATTTATGTTTATTTTTTTTCTTAAATATGATAAATTTACTTTATTAATGATATGATAATTTATTGAAATCATTATTTATTTTTTTTGAAATATTTACTTCTTTGTTTTTACAGCTTTATGTCTAAGAACAGCTCTTTTTTGTCTGAGTCTCATAACTTTAAATCTATCAAAATCAGTCAAATTAGCTCTTTTATTTCTTCTTTCCACTTTCTTTGCATAAGGTGATTCTTTAAATTTGTCATCAAGTTTATAATCTTCAATAGCTTTAACTAAAGCATCTTTATGAATTCCTCTTTGAATATCTAATTTAAAATCTGTAAGTGATAATCTCTTCAAAGAAATTTCTTGTCTTCTTACTCCTTCTTTTGGTCCGTGAATTAAAACTCTTGTTGTGTTTAATATATCTACAACTACTGCAAGTTTACCTCTTAAAGGACCATAATTTATGAGAACTACTCTTCCTAATTCTATGAATCTTTTGAAGACCTATAATTTTTATTAAATGACATTTTTTACCATTTGGATATGTAAATATTAATTTTTTTTAATTTTTATTTTTTTTTCAATTAATTTAATTTATTATTTATTAATTGTTTATTATTTTTATTAGTTTTAATTTATTATATGTATGATAGGAAAATTATTAAATATAATATTTAGATAAAAAAATATCACTAAAATACTTTAATAAAAGAATTATCTGATTTATTATTTCACATTTATAAAAATTTTTCTTTTTAGAAAAGGATATAAATATTAGATAGAAAATAGTTTAAATAAGGATGATTCATTTGAATCTATTATAAAAAGTTCATATGAATTAAATTTTTTTATTATTAATTTAAAAATTCTTATATATATATATTGTTTTGTTGATAAATGATAATGGAAAATAATAATATGAGTGATTTAGAAGAAATAAATCCATATGAGGTACTTAAAATCCAACCTACTTCTAATAAATATGAATGTAAATCAGCTTTTAGGAAATTAATAACAAGTCCTAATATTGAAGACAAGAGAAGAGGTTCTTTAGCATATGATATTTTATGTAATAAAAAAAGGTATATAAAAGACGGTAATTTATATAAAACAAGAATAAAAGATCATTTTTATTATGCTATAATCGGGGATTTACAAAATTTAAAAGAAATATATAAAAAAAATAAAAATATTTTAAAAGAAAAAGACGAATTAGGGAGAAATTTATTATATATATCTGCAAGAAATGGATTTACGGAAATATGTGAATTTTTATTAGAAGAAGGAATGGATCCCAATGAAACACAAAATACTAAAAGTACTCCTTTACATGGAGCTGTATTTTATAATCAAGAGTCTACTGTTGAATTATTACTTCAATATTGTGTAAATACAAATTTAAAAAATATTGATAAAAAGACTGCTTTAGAAGATGCACATTCAGAAAAAATTAAAAAAATATTAGAAAAGGTTCAAAATGATCCAATAAGTAATTTATTAAATAATTTAATGGATAAAAAACTAGCAAAAAAATTAATTTTAGTGAAATATAAGAATCTAATAATTGGAAAAAAAATAATAAGAAATGAAGAAATAATGTCAGTAAATATAAAAGATATAATAAACAATTGGGAAATAGGTTGGCATGGAACAAAATTTGAATTTTTAGAATCAATAATGAAATATGGTTTATATCCATCAGGAACTAAATTGGAAAATGGTTTTGAAATAAAACCATTAAAAGGTCATGTTCCATTAAATACAAAAGTAGCTAATATTAAAGATTGGGCAAGAGCAATTTTTGTAAGTCCTAGTATTTTTTATGCAGGGCATCCTGCTTATGCTAAAACTATAAAATCAAATGGAGAAGAATATTCAATTTTAGTTGAAACTAGAATAAAACCAAATACTTACACTGAACATAAACCAACTGTTGTTAAGTATGTTCAAAAAAATGCAGAACCTACTTTTGTTGAATATAGAATTGAAGTTAAAGATGATTCTAATTTAATTGTTAGAACTGAATCTGAAAAAAATGTTGTTGTTATTGGCCTTTTATTTGCAAAAACTGATTTTTTGAAAAATATAAAAAAGTATTATGAAGGTGAAATTTATGTTAATTCAAAAGAAGAAAAAAGCCTTTTTATAACTGATTGATTTTTATTATTAATTACAAATTGTTTTTTTGTTTTTTAGGATTGAGAAGTGGGAGAATAAAAGAGATTCGAGATTATTTTCAACTATTTTCATTAATATTATTATTTTTTTATTTTTAGAATGTATTTGTTTAGAAATCAAACTAGGTTTTTTAATATAATATATTTTAAAAGTTCCAATAAATTTATCAATATTAACATAAGCATGAAATTTATTAAAAAGTATAGTCATATCTTTATCACAACTTTATTAATTATATTTCCACCTGGATGATAATTTATATACATTGTTATGTCATTACAAATCCTCTATATATGACCATATTGAAGGAGAGAGTTGTGATTTGCTACTTCTTCTATTGTATATTCTTTTAATCCTGTTTTTTGAACTCCACATGGATCTGGGTTTAGTTTTAAATATTTTTCATATTCTTCAAAATGGTTTTTTTCATTTTTTAAATATTATATAATTTAAATCTTTATCTACGTAACCTAATTTTATCATTGCTGCTTTTGAACGAGGTGATGTTATTTTTACATTTTTCATTTCCTTTCCTTCTTTTTTATCTA
>JAEEGK010003162.1_pt1 | contig 41174 bp, 32 predicted proteins | sample 8958771 | NCBI WGS metagenome assembly JAEEGK01 (sample SAMN16246547, study PRJNA631951) | gut metagenome | biome: gut microbiome; feature: rumen; material: SC-attached | host: Bos | place: Iran: Karaj | collected 2018-10
TACGTCAAGGTTCTCAATAAAATGATACAGGTAGGCAAATCCACCTGTATTTTGTGTCTGTGCCTGGATGGTCACAACGGACAACATCATCAGCAGTGTAGCAAATAAGTTTCTCATTGGTTTGTATATTAATAAATGTCTCTAAAGTTTGTCTCAAAGCAATATCCGTTCGGCCTTAATCTGTTCGTTATGCCCCAGGAACAACGTCGCTAGCTGTTCGAAAGAGGCGACATCGCCCGTGGTGAAGAACTGGGTGGTGCCTTCGGTCGCACTTTCTGTGGTTAGAGGGGTGCGCGACAAGCGGCTCTCCATCTCGGGGTGACGGTGCAGATAGTCTCGGAGGGAATAGCTCACCGACTTTCCTTGCGGCATCAGGATCACCTCGGGGTGGTCCAGATCGAGCAACACCTGCTGGATGACGGAGGTGATGAGGGGGTAGTGTGTGCAACCCAAGATGATGGTATCTATCTCTGGGTCAGCTCGGAAAAGTTGCTCCAAGTCGGACTTCACTTCGTTGTATAGCACCTCGTCGTGCAACCGGCCACTCTCGATGAGCGGTACCCAACGGGGACAGGCCTGCGAGGTGAGGGTGATGCCACCCACCTTGGCCAACTCCATGTCGTAACTGAGGCTGCTCACCGTGGCACGGGTAGCGACCAATCCGACATGACCATTGTACGTGAGGTTGCCGACACGCTCCACCGTAGGACGAATCACACCCAGGACACGGCGTGTAGGGTCGTCCAACCCAGGCAGCACCTGTTGCTGGATGTTGCGCAACGCCTTGGCCGAAGCCGTGTTACAGGCCAAGATGACCAGCGGACAACCCATCTCGAACAGACGGAGCACCGCCTGACGGGTGAAGCGGAAGACCTCATCGAAGGTGCGGTCACCATAAGGTGCCCGGGCATTGTCACCCAAGAAAATATAGTCGTACTGAGGCAAGAGACGGTGAATCTCACGGAAGATGCTGAGGCCACCAAAGCCAGAGTCAAATACACCAATTGGAGTCATAGTTTAAGGAATAAGAATAAGTAGTTGTTCAAAATTATTTTTGACCACCTACTTAACACGCGAAACGGTTAGCGCAATGTGGCGCAAAGATAGGAAAAAAACGCGAAAGTTGGCAATGACACCTCAAATATTTATTTAAAAACTTTAAAATATAGACGTTTTGTGGCAAAAAGCCTTGAAAGACAACCATCCTAATAAAAAATTCATTATCTTTGCACGCAATGCGCGTTTGAATAAGTGACGATTGTCAATGAACCAAAACGCATTCTTTCCAACCGGCAATTAACAACCAAAAAAAAATTATAATACCAAATTAACAACTATGAAGCAATACAAGTTGCTGAATAACATCTTCGGATGGGTGGCATTCCTGATTGCAGCCTTCACCTACCTCAACACGGTGGAGCCTACTGCCAGTTTCTGGGATTGCCCTGAGTTTATCACCTGTGCAGCCAAGGGAGAAGTGGGTCACCCACCCGGAAACACCTTCTTCAACCTGACGGGACGTTTCTTCGTTAACTTCGCCGGCGGCGACATGGCACAGGCTGCCATCTGGGTGAACCGCATGAGCGCCATGTTCTCGGCTGCCACCATCCTCTTCCTCTTCTGGACCATCACCGCCCTCACCAAGAAGATTGTCTGCCGCAACAACAAGAACGTCGGCACCGACCGCGAAGAGATCTCCTGGGGGCAGATTATCAGCATCTTGGGCGCAGGCATGGTCGGCGCATTGGCTTATACCTGGAGCGATACCTTCTGGTTCTCGGCCGTCGAAGCCGAGGTCTATGCCTTCTCCAGCTTCATGACCGCCTTGGTGTTCTGGCTTATCCTCAAGTGGGAACAGAAAGCCAGTGGCGTGGAGGGCGACCGTTACATCATCCTCCTAGCCTACATCATCGGCCTCTCCATCGGCGTTCACCTCTTGAACCTGTTGACCTTGCCTGCCGTGGTACTTGTCTATTACTTCAAGAAACAGCCCAAGGCATCGCTCTTCGGCTCTCTCAGTGCCCTGCTCCTCTCCATCGCCATGGTCTTCTTCATCCTCTACGGCATGATTCCTGGCATGGTGAAGTTGGCCAGCGCCACCGAGTTGTTCATGGTCAATAGCTTAGGCTTCCACTACAACACAGGTACGGGTGTTTACTTCTTCTTCGTGCTGGCCTTCTTGGCCGTCGGCATCTACATGATGTACCGGAAGAGCACTTCGCCTACCACCCTCCTCGGTATGCTTTGGGCTGGCATCGTCTTGAGCGGTCTGCCATTTGCCGGCGAGGGTTGGCTCATCGGCATCCTCCTGTCGTTGGTCATCGGCGGACTGCTTTTCTTCTTCCGCGAACGCATCAACGCCCGACTGGCCTCCAACGTGTTGCTCTGTCTGCTCACCATCCTGGTGGGTTACTCTACCTTCGCACAGATCATCATCCGTTCGTCGGCTCAGTTGCCTATGGACCAGAACTCGCCCGACGAGATCTTCTCGTTCACCAAGTACCTGAACCGTGAGCAGTATGGCGAGTCGCCTCTCTTCTTCGGTCAGACCTTTGCGTCGAGTGTCATGCGCGACAAGAACGGTTCCGCCATCACCGAAGAGGGTGCTCCCCTCTACAGCAAGATTGTCAAGACCAGCGACAACCAGCCCGACCAGTATATCGTGACGGGTCATCGCGAGAAGTACAAGTACAACTACACCACCTTCTTCCCCCGTATGTACAGCAATATGGGCAACCACATTGCCGGCTACAAGGACTGGTGCAACTGGGACGAGAAAGACCCCGGACACACCGTCGTGGGTAAGGATGGCAAGATGGTCAAGGGTGTGCCGACCTTTGCCGACAACATGGCGTACTTCTTCCGCTATCAGGTGAACTTCATGTACTGGCGTTACTTCATGTGGAACTTCTCAGGCCGCGAGAGTGATGCCCAAAGCTATGGTGAGATCGACCGCGGTCGTGCCATCAGCGGCATTCCTTTCATCGACGAAATCCTCTTCGACGTACCCGACCAGAGCAGCCTGCCTCAGAGCATCGCCAACAACAAGGGACACAACGTCTTCTACATGTTGCCTCTGCTCTTGGGCCTCATCGGTCTCTTCTATCAGGCCATGGCTGGACGCGAAGGTATCCAGGGCTTCTGGGTAGTCTTCTTCCTGTTCTTCATGACCGGTCTTGCCATTGTGCTCTACCTCAACCAGACACCTTACCAACCACGCGAACGTGACTACGCTTACGCCGGTTCGTTCTATGCCTTTGCCATCTGGATTGGTATGGGCGTGGTAGGAGTCGTCGAACTGCTCGGCAAGTTCATCAAGAACCCCGTCGTGGCAGGTGCCGTTGCCTCGCTGGCCTGTCTCTTGGTTCCTATCCAGATGGTGGGTCAGACCTGGGACGACCACGACCGCTCGGGTCGATACACCGCCCGCGACTTTGGCCGCAACTATCTCTCTTCGTTGGAGCCCAACGCCATCATCTTTACCAACGGTGACAACGACACCTTCCCGCTCTGGTACGCCCAGGAGGTGGAGGGCTACCGCACCGACTGCCGCGTCTGCAACCTCTCTTACCTGCAGACCGACTGGTACATGAACCAGATGAAGAGCCAGGCCTACGAGAGTGAACCGCTGCCTATCCAGTTGCGCCGTGACCAGTATGCCTACGACAAACTGAACTTCGCTTATCTGGTGGACAAGGTGACCGAAGCGCCTTTGCATTCGGCCATGGAGTTCCTCTATTCGGACGACGTGAAGTACAAGACGTTGCCGAATGCACAGGGTCGTTACGACTACTTGCCTACCAAGAAGTTGACCGTCGATGTCAACCCCGACGAGGTGCTTGCTTCGCCTTGCATCACGGTGGCCGACACCAACGAACTCATCACCCGCATGACCATCGACCTGGGCAGCAAGAGCTACATCACCAAGAACGAGATTGCTGTCCTCTCCATGATCGACGGCATCAGCCGCAGCGGTTGGAAGCGTCCTATCTACTTCGCCACTACCGTCGGTCGTGACATGTACTTAGGTTTGGACAAGTACTTCCGCCTGTGTGGTCTCGCCTACCAGATTGTACCTCTCGCCAATGGCGGTGTGCAGACACCGGACATCGACAAGAGCTTCGACAACCTGATGCACAAGTTCGAGTGGGGCAACATCCAGGACACCACCATCTATCTGGACGAGAACAACCGTCGTATGTGTCGCACACAGCGCATGATGTTCTGCACCCTCATCGAGCAGTTGCTCAACATCGGCGACAACGAACGTGCCCTCCAGGCTACCGAGTTCTGCGACAAGACCATCCCATCGGCCAACATCCCGTATGAGTACACCTCGCTCACCATGGCGCAGAGTTACCTCATCTGTGGCAAACCCGAGGAAGGCAAGCGCATCCTTCTGTCCATCATCAAGGACAACGAGGACTACCTCAGTTGGGCATTGCAGTTGCCAAGCAACTACCAGATGAGCATCAGTTCGCAGGTTCGCGAACAGGTCATCACCATGCGCGACGCCCTCTCCATTGCTCAGCGCCACAACCTGAAGGAGCTCAACGAGCAGTACGATGGTGAGTGCCAGACCTTCTTGGAGACAGCCTACAAGAATAAGCTGCTCCGATAAGAGACCCTCCCGACCTCCCTGCTTAGGGAGGGGACATATTACCTACAGATATTCGTCTGCACGGGAAAGTCCCCCTAAGCAGGGGGATTTAGAGGGTCTTCCTTTTAATTTCATTATATTTATTTCATGTTCATCGAGCAACCGCCTACCCTGATTCGTCGTCTGATGGCACCCGACAGCCTGTGGAGACTTCCCTCCCGACCGAAGTGTGTCTATCTCACTTTCGACGATGGCCCCACTCCTGAGGTCACCCCTTGGGTCTTGGATTTGCTCGACAGATACCAGATCAAAGCCACTTTCTTCTGCGTGGGCGACAACGTGGCCCGTTACAGAAGTCTGTTCGAGGATGTCAAGCAACGCGGTCACCATGTGGGCAACCATACGATGAACCACATCTCGGCGCTCACCTACGGCTCGAAGGCCTACCTCGCCAACGTCGAAAAGGCGAACATGCTCATTCACAGCGAACTGTTCCGCCCTCCGCACGGTTGGCTCCGTTGGGGTCATGCCCACCTGTTGCAAAAGAAGTACCGCCTCATCTACTGGGATGTCGTCTCGCGCGACTATTCCAACCGGCTGAATGCCGAACAGGTGGTCAACGTCGTACGCAAATATGCCCGCAACGGCTCCATCATCACCTTCCACGACCAACCGAAGTCATGGCACAACCTCCAACAGGCGCTCCCCCAAGCCTTGGAATGGCTCATCGAACAGGGATACGAATTCAAGTTGCTGTAATCATTCATCAAGTTTCGCACTTTGCGAAACTTGATTGGAGTTATAAGGAGTTAACGGTAGTTAGCAGGAGTTAACAGACAAATGTTATTGGCTTGAATTGGTATCGTCCGTTAACTACCTAAGCAAAGCGGTAACTCCAGATAACTCCCCAATATTTATTAAAAAGAAAAGAATTATGGAATCAAACAAGTATTTGGACGCTCTGAAGAAATACGATACAGAGCTGAACGACGATGCCGTCAAGGCGGAAGTTGAGAAGATTATAGCCGAAGGCTTCGAGCAGAACAATAACAACGATGTACTGAAGTTCAGCCTCGGCTGCATCGACCTCACCTCGCTCAATCCTACCGACAACGAGGAACGCATCCGCGACTTCGTGGAGCGCGTCAACCTCTTCGAGGAGGCTTACCCGAACTACGACAACGTGGCCTCCATCTGCGTCTATCCTAACTTCGCCGAGACGGTCTCTACCTTCCTCGACGTATCGGAGGTACACACCACGGTCGTGGCTGCCGGTTTCCCATCCAGCCAGACCTTCGACGAAATCAAGGTCGCCGAGTGCGGTCTTGCCGTAGCTAATGGTGCTGACGAAGTCGATATCGTCATCAACGTCGGTCAGATGCTGGCGGGCGACTACGAGTCGATGTGCGACACCGTCCAGGAGTGCAAGGAGGCTTGCAAGGACAAGATCTTCAAGGTCATCCTCGAGACGGGCGCTCTCAAGAAAGCGTCCCTCATCGCCAAGGCCTCGGTCCTCGCCATGTACAGCGGTGCCGACTTCATCAAGACCTCGACCGGCAAGATTGACGTTGCCGCCACTCCTGAGGCAGCCTACGTGATGTGCAAGATGATCAAGGCTTACTTCGACGAGACGGGCAACCGCGTCGGCTTCAAGGTAGCCGGTGGCGTTCGCACTGCCGAAGATGCCGTCAAGTACTACACCATCGTCAAGACTGTCCTGGGCGACGAATGGCTCACCAAGGACCTCTACCGCATCGGTGCCAGCTCAGCAGCCAACAACTTGCTCAGCGCCATCGAGGGTGAGACCATCAAGCACTTCCTCTAATCGGAAGTCCTGACGTCTCGTTTACCGATATGTCAAAGACCATACCGTCCAAATCAATAGACGGGTTCTCTACGACAAGTGGGTTGGTCGCTTCCCCTACAGGAGGCTCCGACCCACTTATCTGTTTCCTTTACGCTATGCCCGACCACTCGTTGACTCGGTCGCGCTAATCTCCTGCTTCAGTCTTTTCGACATGCAAACGCAGACATAGGCAAAGAACGACCCGACCTGCGACTGACATTCATACGCACACCGCATCTTATAATACTCAATAGTTCCATCCAAGTCTGGGTTACCCAATCGACCAGGGCGATTCGTGTCGAACCATTCCTTTGCCAATGCCGCCACGCGGACAAAACGCTCTCAGCTACGACGGGCCGCCTCGCTGTCCGAAGGCACGTACTCTGGACATCGCCTCATGCTAATATGCCCAGTCTTGGCGTTATAACTGAAATAATACTTCTCGTCCTTACCCAACTTACCACTGAGCATCTGCAACAAACTCATTGCTTTAATCTTTGCCATAATAATAAAATGTTTTTTTAGGGAACTTACTGGTCTTTCTGAGCATCGCGAAGAATCTCAACACGCATTTAAACGGTCTAAAGAGGTTTCACTCCGTTCATTAGGACACTTTCAGAACACCCTTTATTAGTAATACTTTTCTTTTAGCGGACCACTCTTCAGCTCTCTAAGTTTTGACGGTGCAAAGATAAAGCCTCTCTCCCATTCCTCCAAACATTTGACTGCTATACTTTTTGCTATACTTTGCTATGGTACTATGAAAATCAATTACTTACGATATTTTGTAACCACGAAATTCACGAAACACACGGAAAACATCTCTCTCCAAGAGAAATCCGCACAATTTATAGAAATGTACTATATCACTCATTTACAATTATTTGCGCGGGATTAGTCCTCCCCCTATGCAGGTCCTCGCAGCAAATTAGGAGGGTTGATAACCCTCCGCGAGAAGACGAAGCTTTAGCTGAGGGAGGATTGAGGGGGTCTTTTATTCCCTGCTATAGTAATTGCTATAGCATACTGAGAATCAACTCACTAAGTCATTTTATTGCCTTACCATAGTACAATAAGGCTACCATTTCTCCCCCCCAATATAAACAAATAGGGCAAAGAGCTGTTTTGCTTGCCCTTTACCCCACGAACTTGTTCATTCTTTGGTCAATCCTTGATAGGATTTATGCGTTCTTTTTCAATTCGTTATATAGCTTCAACCCCTTCTCCGTCAGCAAGTAACGCTGTTTCGGGTGTCGTGGTTTGTCGGGATGGAGCATACGGACATAACCCTCTTTGACTGCAGGTGTGAGATGGTATTCTATGAAGTTGGGGCGATGCTTCAATCCCGCTTTCTGCATAAGTTCCAATATGGACAATTCCTCGTCGCCAATCACCTTTATCAATCCAATAATCAAGGCATTGTTTGTATGCAACAAACCCTCAGCTTGTTCTGGCACTTGTTCGGGTACTTGTTCGGGTACTTGTTCGGGTGACAACAAATTCGGTTGTACTTTCCACTCCTCTGTCGGATGGATATGCAAATAACGATTACGCAAATCCCACTGCTCCCCGAGCAGCAGGTTTCGGAAGAATCGCTCCAAATAGATGGGTGAATAGTCGATGCCTTTCACGGCATTCTTATAATTGGCACGGACAAGGGCATTCCGGAAGTACCACGAATGGAGGGCGAACATATCGTTGTTCACATCAAAGCCAATATGGCGCAAATAGAGAATCGTGAAAACTGCCACCGTACGCGTGTTTCCCTCTCCAAAGGGGTGTATCTGCCACAAACCCGCAACGAAACGGGTGACATGCTCCACAAGTTCATTATTGGAAAGACCTTTGTAGCTGAATCTGCGTTCCTCTTCGATGTCAAAGTCGAGTGCCCGATGCAGATCCTCCCAGTTCAGGTAATTGACGGTATCACCCTCCAACACCCATTCTTTCTTGGTAATATCATAGTCGCGCACCGTACCGGCATGTTTGAACACTCCATCAAAGATTCGTCGATGCAAAGCAATCAATCCATTGGCGCTGAAATCAAAAGACTTCGACGACAAAACCTTCGTAATGTTGGCCGACACCTTGTCTGCCTCCTGCATCTCCACATCATCCGGTTCGCGCACCTGTTTCGACTGATAGTAAGTCTTGAGCAATTCCCGGACATCGTCGATACCGATTTCACCCTCAATATGTCTACGGGCAGCTTCGTGCAGATACTCCGAGGTCTTCAGTCCGTCAACGGCTTGCAGTCCAATAGCGGCCTGCCAAATAGAAGCTTTTTCTCTTTGGCTCGGTTCACCTTGACGGATGTACTCGTCGAAGTTGATATATTGCTGTCCGTTGTTTTCCATCATGTATCGCAGTTTGGATTAACACACCTTCCGCTTTCCCGTCAGCACCTCGGTAAATGTGTGCTACAAAAATACGAAATTCTTTCGAATAATCTTTGATTAACCAAGCAAATTGCCTTTTCAAGCCTCATATTTATGATTATTTTACGAAAACTGCCATTTTGAGACTTTTTTCTTTGACTTATTACACAAAAAACGTCCTCCATATTTGTACTTGGTCAATGACTCTTCCTTAACTTATGGATAATTATCAATTCCTGCTGGAACAATAGCTTTTCTATATCGCCAGCCCAAACTGATTGAGACTGCAACTCAGACAGTTGCTTATTCATTTCTTCTTTAGGCAAATAAGATGCAAATATAGCCTTTATCCACGATGGATATTTATTGGTGTTTCTAAGAAAGTTTCGAGGAAGAAAAACGCTCAAACGACTTCAGCCTACAATCGGGAGAAACCCTTTCCATCAAGACAAACAATGGCTTTTCACATATTAATATTCGTTACATGAACGCATTAAAATTCCGGTTAAAAAAGAAAGTACTTGTTTCTTTTCAACTTGGCTTCACATTCTAACCTTAAATCAGATTTATTCTTTCTATGACGCCATGACTTATACTCAAATGCTTGCCATAAAATATTTCCATTTCTACAAATGTACATTTCATAGATGCCAGTATTATTTATAAATTGATCTACAAAAATATAATTAATATTGCTTCTAAAATAAAAAACATTTATACGATTATTATTTTGGAATATCTTCCCTTCATAGCGAACTGTACCATCTCGCACAACACAAATGCTATCAGAAGTAAATGACATTACAATAGAACGACCATTGTGATAACTCAGAGAATAATCATGTTGACACAAATCTGCATAATTAATAGTCCGTTTTGCATACGCACTCCCGTATACACTAAAAAGGATAAATAAAAAAATAAATATCGATTTCATAACTTAAGATATCGTGAGTTCGACGAAAATATAATTGCTTGAAAATTCGGAGAATAGCGGAAAATCTGTATATTTGTAGTGCAAAAAAATAACCATACATTTTTTTCCCCACTGAGTACTCCGAGTGTAAAGATACAGAAATTTTCTTTATGGCAGACGAATTCTGCAAAATTTATGAACGAATAACTGAAAAATTGCTACTGTAAACAGCAAAAATACTAAAAAACGAACTATTTATTTTCTCCTGTGCGGAGGGCACCCCTTTACTTTGGCTTGACCCAAAGAAAGGGGGAAAGAAAAGTCAAGACCTAGAGTTACGTAGCCTGCAAAATCGTGGCCTCACTCGAAAGAAAGTGAAACTCGGCTCCGCCTCAAACAACACTTTCTTTCTTCGCGATTCTCACGATTTCGCGGTCGGCTACTCCACTATGGTCTTTCCCCTTGCCGCCGTATCGAGGCCGACTACAGAGAGACCCGTCCATGGTCATCGTAGCCGAAGACGGTCAACATCGACTCTCCGTTGCTGGTCAGTTGCCATTGCCCTGCTGAGTATGGGAGGAACGGTAGGTGAAGAGAGTGCAATTCCCCTAATTCATAAGCATTCCAGAAAAAAACTGGCGGCAAACTATTGGTCAATTGAAAAAAAATAGTCATCTTTGTGCCGTCAATAAATTGGTAAAATCTATAGCCTTATGAAAAAACTATTCCTCCTGATACTTGCCTGTTTCCTCTCGGCAAATCTTGCCGCCTCGCCCTTGATGCCCAAAGAGGATGTACCTCAGAACAAACACAACAAAGAACTGTTCCTCAAGCATTTCTACTATTACAGATACGAGGCGAACTTAGACACTGTATTTGACCGATACTATTTAGTTGAAAACCACAGGAACGATTCCGTTTATGCCTTACTTTTGGCCTGTGCCGGCAAAGAAGGCATGGATGGATGCTATGCTGAAGGCATTGGTGACAGAACCTATTATTTTTTCAAGGAACATCCCGAAGAATTCAGTATCGTCAACTCGTACATGCAAAATATTCCTCCCATTACCCGAGAGAAAGTGAGGCAAAGTCTGTTCAATGAATTGACATGCACACATCAATTGGAAAATGAAACTGATGACGACAACGGAAAAACACGACTCTTTTGGGAAAACCAATATCGCAAAGCCTTTCCTCAATGTGTAGATCTGTTTCCCGAAAACTTCCACTTGAAAGAAATTGAATTTGAACACAGCATTCTCCTATATGTCCACGACCGCAAGGACAAGACGGCCAATATCCGCAATGCCCCGAATGGAAAAATTGTCTCCTGTCTGGAAAACGATTCAGAAATATTCATCGATTCCATTCAAGGCAAGTGGGCCAGAATCAGCTTAGATATAGTCTTCGGCAAAAAGTATAAAGCCATTGCACACTCCGAAAGTGAACTTTGGATTCACACCTCGTGCTTAGGCTGTAAGTTCAAAGGCAAACCAGGAAAGCGCATATCGTTCTATCCCAAGGAGTATGGATACATATCCGACAGGATAATTATCATGACAGGCTTGGATTATCAGGTTGACTACATCTTGGACATGAAAGAAAATTGGGTCAAGGTTCAACTGAAGAATGGCGAAATCGGCTGGGTATCGAAAGACGCAATATGTGGTAAGGTTGATTCCACTTGCGAATAATCTTAATCTTAATGAAATGAAAGGCTAAGGGGGATTGGGCACACACTCGTTTTTCGTGTACATTCGTGATTTTCGTGGTTAATTCTGCCGCCCATTCTCTTTCGTCTTGATGCCTTGTGGCAGGGGTTGCGCTTCGCTCACCGCCTGCCTGTGGTCTGCCACTCCTTCGGAGTTTTAGTTACTCTCTCCCATCAACACAGGGGTTGCGCTTCGCCCACCACCTGCCTATGGTCTGCCACTCCTTCGGAGTTTGGGTTACTCTCTCCCATCAAAGCAGGGGTTACACTACGCTTCACCCCTGCCTGTGGTCTGCCACTCCTTCGGAGTTTGGGTTACTCTCTCCCATCAAAGCAGGGGTTACGCTTCGCTCACCACCTGCCTGTGGTCTTGTCAGCCCTTCGGGCTTGCTTTTTTCAGCCGAGCGTCCTATAAAGAGTACGATTCTCCGTGCTCCTCAGATTGACCCAGAACAGACAGCACGCGCCCCCTCCCTCGCGCTCATAATACGGTCAAATTTTGGTTTATCATTGGTCTAAATTCGGTGATTGATAGAACAGACAGTACCCTCCCCTTCCCTCGCGCTCATGATACGGTCAAATTTTGGTTTATCATTGGTCTAAATTCGGTGATAGATTTCGGTCGGTTCAACCTTACGCCAATCGATACCCAATCGATACCCGATCCTTATACGAACATGACTGCGAGGTGGGATCGTGGGTGGGTCGAGGCAAGGGGAAAAATCAGGGCAATTTTCTACATGAACGGGGGTCTATTTGCCCTGAGAAGATAAAAAAAGCGTGTCCCCATCCCGCCGAGGGAGGAGACACGCTTTTTTAAAGTACAGAGTGCAAATTATAATAAGTACAGAGTACAGATTATGATAAGCACAGAGGGCTGGGAACAGTATTACTCGATGGTGAAGCCGACGGTGATGTAGTTGGCCAACCACTTGTGAGCGTCAGCGCCCTTATAATCATACTTCTGGAAGTTCATCAAGTCAGGCTGGAACTCGTAACCGAGATAAACCTGGCCGAGGTGCACACCGGCACCGAACTGGCAACCCAACTGGAAGACCTTGGCGCGGTTGTCGCGACCACCCATGTCGTCCTTGCTGAGCCAATTGGTCTTGTTGCCATACGCTTTGGTTTTGGCCAAGAAGTTGACCTTGAAGTTAAGACCGGCGAAACCGCTGATGGCCACCTTGTCGTTAATCTCGAACTTATAGACACCGTTGACTGGAACAGCGAAGTTCATATAGGTGCTCTTCACCTCACCACCAGTGACATCCATAGCGCCATGCGCCCAAGTGAGGTTGGCACCCGACTCGACAAAGATAGGCAGTTCGTCGGTTACAGAGAAACCGAGGACAGCACCCAAAGTAACGCCCTTAGGTTCAATATCCTTATCATCGACTTCTGCATTCTTCAAACGATGAGTTACATAACTTGCCTGCAAACGGGTGTAATCCTGTGCCCAAGCGGCACTGACTGTGAGCACGGTGGCTACTGCCAAAGCAAAAATCTTTTTCATAATCAATAATTTTAATTTAGTTAGTTGGAAAAGAGACAATATTATATAGTAGTTAATGGGAGTTAGAAGGAGTTAACAGCCTACGGCTGTGGAGTTAACGGACGTTTGAATCAATGACGAATTACTGATTACAAATTACGTTTCCCCTGAGGGGAAGAGTGTCGAAAGCCAAAAACATTCGTCTGTTAACTCCCGTTATCTCCCTTTAACTCCTGTTAACTCCTTCTTCGCTAATACGCATTCTTGTCCCCCACAATCATGTTGATGACGGTGAGGAAGATGATCTGGAGGTCCAGGAAGGGCGACCAGTTCTCGATGTACCAGATGTCCTTCTTGATACGCTCCTCCATCTGCCAGAGTTCGCGGGTCTCGCCACGCGAGCCGGTGACCTGAGCCCAACCCGTGATGCCGGGGCGCACCCAGTGGCGAACCATATATTTGTCAATGAGTTCGGAGTACTCCTTGGTGTGCTTCACCATGTGCGGACGCGGTCCGACCACCGACATGTCGCCCTTGAAGACATTGATGAACTGAGGCAGTTCGTCGATACTGTAACGGCGCAGGAAGTCACCGAACTTGGTCTTGCGGGGGTCGTCCTCGGTGGCCTGGAGTTCGTCCGACTGCTGGTTGACCTTCATGCTGCGGAACTTGATACAGATAAATTCCTTGCCGCCCAGGCCGCTGCGACGTTGGTAGAAGAAGACAGGACCGGGCTGGAAAATCATGCCGAGCAGCGCCACGATAAGGTAGATCCACCAGAAACAGGTGATGAGGAAGAGGCCCGACACAAAGATATCGAAGGTACGTTTGATGATGCGGTTGGTGAGACTGCCCGACAACTGGTCGTTGCGGATGGTGAGCACCGGCACACTACCCAAAATCTCCATGTTCATGGTGCGTTTCAAGTAGTTACGCACGTTGGGCACCGAGTAGAAGTGGCAACAGGTGTGCTCGCAGGTATTGATGATGGGGACAATCTGCTTGGCCATGGAGGAGGGCAAGGCGCAATAGAGTTGGTGCACGCGATGCTCCTGGAGGTAGGTATGGATGTCCTCGATGGTGCCAAGGTAGTTCATCTTGTCCTTGAAGTTCTCGACCGGCGTGTCGTTGAAATAGCCCAGGATGTAGTATCCGTAGATCTTGTTCTGCATCTCGGACCAGAGTTCCAGGATATTGTCCGAGAAACCGACCAGGACGACATACTGGCGGTTGCGACCCGAACTACGCAACGACCATAAAGCCCAACGCAAGAAGTAACGTTGGAGAATCAACGCCACGGTGAGGCAAAGGAAGTAAGGAACGAGCAACGAAAAGTGGACCGAGACGCCCCAGATGGAATAGAGTCCCGTCGAGAAATAACCACGCTTGTCGAACACCACAAGGAAGGTGACGAACAACAAGACCATCACCGAAACCGCCATCACCACGTTGCCGGTGATGTTGCCGCCTCGGGACGAACGGTAGAAATAGGCAATAGGGCGAACCCATACACCCACCACGTAGGACATCATGATGGCCATGACCATCCATCCGAACAAGGGGGATATATGGAAAGGGGCGTCTCCTTCGGGCGTGAGGTCATCGTAGAAGAACACGTAGAAGAGCAAACTGACGGTAACCAATTCGCTCAGATAGACGCCAAACTTCAGTAATGCAGGTACTTGTGATTGAAACTTCATCATGCAAACAAAGACACACGGGTCAGTCTTAATTCAAGAGAAGTAAAAATAAAAGGAAATTAAGGGAAGTGACAGGGAAGTGACAAAGGAGTGACAGGGAAGTGACAAGGACAAATGCTCCAGTTCGCGCACTTCTATTTTGCGCATAGTGGAAAGAAGTGGAATTGAGGCTTTTGCTTTCAAACTACTTTACCCTTTACTCTCTCCTCTCTACATACACTCTCCTCTTCACCCTTTACACTCTACTCTTTACACTTTACTCTCTCCTCACACCGAGACCTCGCCCTTGATGGCGGGGTGACACTGATAGCCCTCTAGGACGATATCGGACATCTTGAAGTCGCGGATATCGTGCACCTCTGGGTTGAGGCGCAAGGTGGGGAGGGGGAATGGCTGGCGAGAGAGTTGTAACTTCACTTGTTCCACATGGTTGAGATAGATATGGGCGTCGCCCAAAGTATGTACAAACTCGCCCGGTTGCAGACCTGTGACCTGTGCCACCATGAGGAGCAACAAGGCATACGAGGAGATGTTGAAAGGCACCCCGAGGAAGAGGTCGGCCGAGCGCTGGTAGAGTTGGAGAGACAACTTTCCGTTGGCGACAAAGAACTGGTAGAAACAATGGCAGGGAGGCAATCCCATCTGGTCAATCTGTGCCACGTTCCAGGAGCAGACAATGAGGCGACGGCTGTTTGGGTTGGTGCGAATCTGCTCGATGACATTCATAAGTTGGTCAATATGACCGCCGTTGTAGTCATCCCAAGCACGCCACTGGTGGCCATAGACAGGACCGAGTTCGCCGGTCTCGTCATCACCCCATTCGTCCCAGATATGGACATTTTTCTCTTGGAGTACCTTCTTGTTGGTCGAACCACTGATGAACCACAAGAGTTCCTCGAAGACGCCACGGGTAAAGACTTTCTTGGTGGTTACCAAGGGGAATCCTTGACTCAAGTCGAAGCGCATCTGATAACCAAAGATACCGAGGGTACCTGTGCCAGTGCGGTCGTCCCTGCGAACTCCCTCTGTCAATACCTTATTCAAAAGGTCCAAATATTGTTTCATTTTGATATTTTTCGTTAAATATGGGGCAAAGATATAAAAAATTTTGTATATTTGCACCCGCAATAATTATTTTTTTGCACAAAACATCGAAATTGACGAAGAATGCGACATATCTTACACATTTTCTTTTGCTTTTTAGGACTTTGCGTCACCTATAGTTGTTCTGGAGGACACGAGGGCGCCGCCGAAGCCATGGAAGGAACAGAAATACCGTCGATGATAACGTATGACGTGTCGATGCTCATTTCGGACTCGGGGGTCATCAAGTACCGCGCCCTCACTCCGACTTGGATTCGCTATGACGAAGAGTCGAAGGAGGCCTACCAATATTTCCCGGACGGCATCGAGTTCGAGAAGATTGACACAACCTTCTCTACGACAGAGAAAATCATTGCCGACACCGCCTACAACTGGGAGAACCAGCAACTGTGGCACCTCATCAAGAACGTCGAGGTGACCAGCGTGAAGGGCGAACGATTCGTCACCAACGACCTCTACTGGGACATGCGCCGACATGAGGTTTACAGTGACTCGTTCATCCACATCGAGCGTGCCGACAACATCATCGAGGGATATGGTTTCAAATCGACGGACGACTTCTCCAGTTACACCATCCGAGAAACCAACGGCATGTTTAATGCGAAGGAAGAAGAAGAGGACTCTCCCCGACTTCACCCCTCGGCTAAAGCCTCGTCTTCTCGCTGAATGATTATCAATCATTCTTTTCGCTGCGAGGACCTAATAGGGAGGGAGTGATAAAAAATGCTATTGTTAGGCAAACGGAGGAAAAGAGACAAGGGAATCGTAATTTGTAATTCGTAATTTGTAATTGATTCAATCGTCCGTTAACTCCTTGAGCGAAGCGATAACTCCAGATAACTCCTTGAGCGAAGCGGTAACTCCCTTTAAACAATCCTTTCCCTCGCTACCACAGCAACTATGTTATACACATCCATACTGATTACCATATTGTTCAGTGCTTTCTTCAGTGGCATGGAGATGGCATTCATATCGGCCAACCGCGTCCGACTGGAGTTGGACAAACAGAACGGGGGGCTGATTGCCCGTGCGCTGAACTACTTCTATAGCCATTCGGAGAAATTTATCTCGACGATGTTGGTGGGCAACAACATCGCCCTCATCGTGTATGGCATCTTCATGGCCCAACTGATTGAAGAACCGATACGTAACTACGTGTCGGAGAACGACTTCCTGGTGGTGCTGATACAGACATTGGTATCGACCATCATCATCCTCTTCACCGCCGAATACCTCCCCAAGACGGTGTTCAAGATTAACCCGAACGGCATGATGCGTGCCTTTGCCTTGCCCATTGCCGTGATTTACTGGTTGCTCTACCCGATCTCGACATTGGCGACCTGGCTCAGTCACGGCATCCTCCGTATGGTGGGTATGCCGATACGGAAAGAGCGCCCCGGTTCGTTGACCCGTGTGGACCTGGATTACTTTGTGCAACAGGGCATTGACTTCAACGAGAACCAAAACGAGAACGAAAACCATAACGAAAACGAAAGCGAAAACCATAACGAAAACGAGAACGACAACCAGGAGTTGCGCCTCTTCCAGAATGCGTTGGATTTCTCCAACGTCAAGGCGCGCGACTGCATGATTCCGAGGTCGGAACTGACGGTCGTCTCCATCGATGCCTCGTTTGCCAAGTTGAACCATCTCTTTGTCGAGACGGGCTACTCCAAAATCCCTGTCTATAAGGAAGATATCGACAATCTGGTGGGCTATATCCACTCCTCCGAGATGTTCCGCAAGCCCCATCAGTGGCAACAGAAGATCATCCCCCTCCCCTTTGTACCGGAGACCCTCGCAGCACCTAAAGTGTTGAGAATGTTGATGGAACAGAAGAAATCCATCGCCGTCGTGGTGGATGAATTTGGTGGTACGGCAGGTCTCATCACGATGGAAGACTTGGTGGAAGAGATTATCGGCGACATCGAAGACGAGCACGACAAGGTCCACCTGGTGCAACGCCGCATCAACGACCATGAGTTTGAATTTTCAGGACGACTGGAAATCAGCAAGATAAACGAATATTACGACTTGGAGTTGCCCGAATCGGACGACTACCAGACACTGGCAGGATTGGTGCTCCATGAGTTGCAATCGTTCCCCCACGAGGGCGATGTCGTCACCCTGGAAGACCCCGCCATTCAGATGGTTATCACCAAGGCATCGGCCTCCAAAATTGAGACCGTCCGACTGGTTTTGCCTTCATAAAGTGACATAAAATACTCCATTCGAGCCAGATATGTGGTCAAAAATACCGGAAAAACGACTTTACGTCCACAATTTTCGGGGGATTTCAACCAACGTATTGAAAAATTTATTATCTTTGCGCTCGATTCAAACTAAAACAATAATTAAAACTAAATAAACAACCAAATTAAATGGCAACAATTCAATCCATTCAAAGACACCCTGCGTTGCTTTTGAGCGTCCTCGGTGGCGGCCTGATATTGATGATCATCATGTTCGGCTTTGACGACTTCCAAGGATTCGGCCAGAGCGGCCGCGACACCGTGCTCGACGTAAACGGCAACCCTGTATCATGGGCACAGTATGAGACAGAACGTCAGCATCAGTCTGACTTCATCCAGCAATTCTACGGTCAGGATGTCAACAAACCTGAAATCAGCCATCAGGTGAACAACCAGGTTTATTCTCAGTTCGTCCAGGAGCTCGTCTATGACAAGCAGCTCAAGGAGGTAGGCATCAACGTCTGCGACGCTGAGGTCAACGAGTTGGCTCAGGGCAACCACATCTCTCCTGTCCTTACCCAAATCTTCGGTGAGAACGCACAGGTCTATGGTCAGCAGTTCGCCCAGTTGGTATCAACCAACGGCTTCGAGGAGTTCCAGCAGCAGTACAATGCTCCATTCATGACCCTCAACAACTGGTTGGTCATCGAGAACCAGATCAAGAACACCCGCAAACTCCAGAAATACAACGCTCTGCTGGCAGCAGCCTTGAAGCCTAACAAGTTGGAGGCTCAGGACATCTACAATGGCGAGAACACCGACGTCGCTTTCACTTATGTCCGCAAGCGTGCCATGGAGGTAGCCGACTCGTTGGTCAAGGTATCCGACAGCGATGTCAAGGCCTACTACGAGGAGCACAAGGCAAACTTCAAGCAGCAGCAACAGACTCGCAACATCGCCTATATTGCTGTTCCATTGCACCCAAGCCAGGCCGATTGCGACAACGTACTTGCTAACCTCCAGAAGGCTATGCCCGACTTCACTCAGGGCGAGGTTAAGGAGGTCATCTCTACCAACTCGGTCATCCCATTCATCGACGCATACATGAACGACAACACCTTCCGCGGTGAGTTGAAGGAGTTCGTCGATGCCAATGCAGCCGGCGCTATCAGCGAGCCAGCTATCTACAATGGCGACATCCTCTCTATGTTGGGTGAGACCAGCGAGAACGATGAGAGCCTCAGCCAGTACTACTGGATGGCCCGCATCATGGGCAAGCAGAATGCTCCTGACTCTATCAAGTTGGTCATTGCCGGTGCTCCTACCGTTGAAGCACAGGACAGCCTCTTCCAGGAGATCAAGAAGGGTTCGCAGGACTCTGTAGCAAGCTGGATTACCAACCTCGCCATGGCTAACTACGAAGAGGGCCTCCGCGACAAGATTGCCGCAGCTAAGGTAGGCGATACTTTCAAGTACGACTTCAAGAACGGCCAGCAGCAGGTTTACGTTGCAGCCAAGGTGATTGAGAAGACCAAGAACGTTCCTCAGACCAAGGTGGCTATCTATGCCGAGAAGATTTCTCCATCGAGCAAGACCCGTCGTGCTGAGTATGGTCGTCTGAACGAGTTCGTCAACGACTTCCAGACCATTCAGGTCATGCAGGACAGCGCCTTGGATCACGGTTTCCACATGTACGATGCTACCATCGCTTCTTCCAGCTACAACATCAACAACGTCAAGGAGTGCCGCTCCGCTGTCCGCTTCGCCTTCGATGGCAAGGTTGGTCAGGTTTCGGAGATCTTCGAGGAGGGCAACTACCTCATCGTAGTAGGCATCAAGGGTGAGATTGAAGAGGGCTACGCTTCATTGCAGGACGCTCAGCTCAAGAACTACATCCGCATGCAGGTTATGCCTGAGAAGAAAGTGGCTTACTTGGCAGCCAACGACTTCAAGAACGTTGCAGACAAGAGCCTCGAAGGCTATGCATCGGCTCTTGGCGTTGAGGCACAGGAGGCTACCCGCGTAAACTTCACGATGAACAGCATCTCTGGTCTGGGCGTTGAACCTAAGGTCATCGGTGAGGCTTTGAAGAACGCCGAGGGCACCGTGGTTGGTCCTATCGAGGGCAACAACAACGTCGTCGTCCTCAAGGTGGGTGCCAAGACCAACAAGGGTCTCACCTTCAACGAGGAGGAGTACAAGAGCAAGGTCAGCAATGGCGTCTATCGTAACGCTGCTGCCTACGCTAACCAGACTTTGATCAGCCAGGCCGAGATTAAGGACAACCGAATCAAGTTCTATTGATTTGAGGTTGTGAGGTTATAAGGTTATGAGGTTATAAGGTTGTGAGGTTATGAGGTTGTGAGGAATTGCCCCTAACCATTAACCGTTAACCATTAAACCATAACCGTTAACCATTAACCGGTAAACATTAAACAATAAAGAAGGACGTGCTCACACGGGTACGTCCTTCATTATTCTAAATATGGAAGCATTATTAGGCAAGACTTTAGAGGAACTGCAAGACATCACCACCCAGTTGGGGATGCCTCGTTTCACGGCCAAACAGATGGCACAATGGATATACGAGAAAAGAGTTCGCAGCGTCCAGGACATGACCAACCTCTCGTTGGCCAACCGCCAGAAGTTGGTGGAAGCCGGTTACGAAGTGGGTTACGAAGATCCAAGCGATGCTGCCATCTCGCGTGACGGCACGATCCGCTATCTCTTTGCCACACCAGCAGGCAAGCACATCGAGTCGGTCTATATTCCCGACCACGACCGCGCCACTCTTTGTATCTCGTCGCAGATTGGGTGCAAGATGAACTGCTACTTCTGCATGACGGGCAAGCAAGGATTCAACGGCCAACTCACGACAACGCAGATCATCAACCAGGTCTTCGCCATTCCCGAGAGTCTGTCGCTCACCAACATCGTCTTTATGGGCATGGGTGAACCATTGGACAATTGGGAGAACGTGCGTAAAGCATTGGAAATCATTACCGCTCCTTGGGGTATGGCGTGGAGTCCGAAGCGCGTCACGGTCTCGACCATCGGACAGATGCAACACTTGCCCGACTTCCTGGCACAGAGTCAATGTCACCTGGCCATCTCGATTCACAGTCCTTTTGAGGAGGAGCGACTTCGACTCATGCCCGTGCAAAAGGCCTACCCGATTGCCGATGTCCTGGAACTGCTCCGTCAGCAGGATTGGAGTCACCAGCGCAACCTCACCTTCGAATACATTATATTTAAAGGACTCAACGACGATGCGCGACATGCCCACGCGTTGATCAAGCTGTTGGCTGGCTTGGAATGCAAGGTCAACTTGATTCGGTTCCATGCCATTCCTGATGTCGAGTTGCAGACCTCTGACCTGGCTCAGATGGAACGCTTCCGCGACCTCCTGAACGAGCATGGACTCACTGCCACCATCCGTGCCTCCCGAGGAGAAGACATCTATGCGGCTTGCGGAATGCTCTCCAGCACGAAGCGTGGCAACACACAATCGTACACGGAATAAGCCTGAAAAAAGGCCATTAACGGACAAAAAGCAGAAAAATTGTGCTCTGTGCAAAAAATATTTGCAAATTATTTCTCTTTTTCAATTATTATTTGTACATTTGCAGCGAGAGTTGATGTCGGACAACGAAATTGGCGAGACTCTCCAACTATTACCAGACATCATGAAGAAAGTACTATCATCCGTTCTCCTGCTCTTGTTCTGTAGCTTGGCCATGGGTCAGGAAGAAACGGCTGCAACCGATAAGATTGAAAAAGCCTTCAAGGAGCAGAACGTCGAGGTCAACCTCAACGCCAACACCTCGGAGGAGACCATCGAGGTCTATAACCTCTGTGGACAATTGGTAGCCAATCAGTTAGACAAGCTACCCAAAGGCGTGTACATCGTCAAGCAAGACGGCACAAGCCGCAAAGTGGTGATTCGATGAAAATCTCCCTTTTCCAACAGGATATTGCTTGGCTCGACCCTTCCGCCAACTACCAGAAAATTGAACGGGTGCTGCAAGATAGCCCCGATACCGACTTGCTCGTATTGCCAGAAATGTGCACTACGGGCTTTATTACGCTCCCAACGGAAGGTCAATTGGAAAGCGCTGCGGCCGTCGAACAAAAATTGCTTGCCTTGGCGCAGAAATACGACACCGCCCTGTGTGGCAGTTTTGCCGTCAATGACGATACACTTTCTTCGACACCCCAACGGGCGAACCGCTGCTACTTCGTCACCCCCGAAGGCGACATCCACCACTACGACAAGCATCACCTCTATACCCCTGGGGGCGAGGGACTTGGCTATTGTGCTGGACAGAAAAAAGTGATGGTCTCGTGGAGCGGCATCCGTTTCCTGCTCACGGTCTGTTACGACCTCCGCTTCCCCCTTTGGTTGCGCTACGACCACGAACATCCCTACGACATCTTGATATGCGTCGCCAACTGGCCCGAACAACGCCAATTGGCATGGGACACCCTGCTACGCGCCCGAGCTATTGAAAATCAAGCTTTTGTCATTGGCGTCAACCGCATCGGTCAAGACCAGATGTGCTCCTACCAAGGCGGCACCTGTGCCATCCACCCTTACGGTCACTATTTGGCACAATGCACTCCCGGCCAAGAAGGGGTCTACTCCTTTGAGCCCGACATGCAGAAACTCAACGAGTTCCGACAGAAGTTCCCGGTGCTGAGCGATGCGGACGTTGACTAAAAAAGAAAGAAAACTATTATAGTCCGCCAAAACTATTGATTGAGAGAGAATTATTTTAACGGACAGCAAAAATTATTAAAAGATAATCCCAAAACGTTGCTAACTTAGGCGAAAAATACCTCAATTTTCCGAAAAATGTGATGAAACGGCATAAAAATATGCCGAAAATGTGATATTTTAGACAAAAATAGTTCCGAAAATGTGATAAAACACTTAAATTTGCAGCATAAAATGTGATGAAATGCTAAAACGGAAGATTGAAAAAGTCCTTCAGGACTGGAAAGAAAGGCCTGATCATAAGCCACTTATCGTAAAAGGGGCACGCCAAATAGGCAAAACGAAATCCATCCAGAAATTTGGATTGGAGAACTATCGCCATTTGGTAGAGATAAACTTTGTGCTCCAAAAGAAGTTTCAATCGATATTCTCCGATGGATATGAGGTGGACAATATCCTCAAAAACATATCACTGATTGACCCCTCTTTGGAACTTGTTCCGGGAGAAACACTTCTATTCTTTGACGAGTTACAAGCCTGTCCCGACTGCGCCACCAGTCTCAAATCATTCAAGTTGGACGGAAGATATGACGTCATCTGTTCGGGTTCTTTGATGGGCATCTACTATCAAAAAATAGAATCGAACAGCGTCGGGTATAAAGAGGATTTCGAAATGCATTCTTTGGACTTTGAGGAATTTCTATGGGCCAAAGGTTATACGGAAAGCCAAATTGAAGACCTCTACGGACACATGTTGGAACTCAAACCTTTCAGCAACTTAGAATTGAACGTATTGTTCTCCAACTTTGCAGACTATATGGTGACTGGAGGAATGCCCGAAGTGGTCAATAAATATATCTCACAAGGCAACTTCAGTGGCACGCTATCACTACAGCGGCAATTGTTGCTTGATTATGAAGAAGATATCACCAAATATGCTTCGGGCTTTGATCAAGGTCGCATATTGAGTGTGTACAGGCACATTTCTACTTTCCTCGCCAAAGAGAACAAGAAATTTCAGGTAACGAAAATAAGTGCGGGAGCTCGCAACCGTGAATACATAGGTGCCGTAGAATGGTTGTCCAATGCAGGCATCATCAATATTTGTTACTGTTTAGAAACGCCGGAACTGCCGCTCAAAGGAAACTACGATCCGAAACAATATAAGATATACTACCGGGACACAGGACTTCTGATTGCCTCTCTGGACGAAGAGGCACAAGAAGACCTACGAGCCAACAAGAACTTCAACACCTACAAAGGTGCCATATATGAGAATATAGTAGGAGACATGCTTATCAAATCGGGATACGACCAACTCTATTTCTACCGCGATGACAAATCGTCCATAGAGATGGATTTCTTTGTCCGCAATGCCGACTCCCTCATTCCCATTGAAGTAAAAGCCAACGACAATGCCACTGCATCACTCCGCAAAATGACAGAAAGAGGAGACAAATACCCAGATATTAAAATGGGCATCAAACTCTGTCACAAGAACATTGGCTTCAACGGGCAATTCTATACATTTCCCTACTTTTTGACATTCCTACTCAAACGCTTTCTTAAAGAGGCTCGCTAATTATTTTTCTGTCCAGATGCGGTAGCTTTCGATGGCTTGACCGACAAGCATTTCGTACCCACATTTGACCGTAGCACCTTGAGCAGCAGCACGTTTCATGAAGAGAGTTTCCTCGGGATTATAAACACAGTCAAAACAGATGTGACGGGGAGTGAGCAGGTGGTAAGGCAGATCGGGACAGGCATCGACCTTCGGGAACATACCCAACGGCGTGCAGTTGACGACAACCAGGTGGTCGGCCATCACTTCGGGCGTGAGGTCGGCATAAGTGAGACGACCGGAAGCCGCTGTGCGAGAGACATATACGGGAGTAATCCCGAGGTCTTGAAGGGCTACAAAAATAGCTTTGGAAGCACCGCCCGTACCCAAGACAAGGGCCATCTTCTCGTCACCCCGAAGCATCGGTTGGAGGCTATCGCGGAAACCGACGATATCGGAATTGAACCCCTTGAGACGAACTCCAGGTACCCGCGTGGACAAATTATTGGACGAAAGATGTTCCACCCGCACCACATTGACTGCTCCGATGCGCTGTGCCAAAGGGTCGAGTTCATCCAGATAGGTCATGACCGCCTGTTTGTAAGGGATGGTCACATTGAGACCGAGGAGGTCGGGCTGACTCTGCAAGAGCGCGGGCAAGAGAGAGATGTCGTCGAGGTCAAAGTTCTCATAGACAGCGTCTATGCCCAACTGAGCGAAACGTTCGTTGTGGAACTTTTTGGAGAAACTATGACCCAATGGATGACCTAAAAGTCCGAATTTGCGAATGGAAGACATAGATTTGATTTAGAGGGATAGAAATTTACTGATTTTGCGCGCAAATTTACATAGAAATTTGGATGTGAACAACTTTTTTATTATTTTTGCAGCATAAATGGCATTATTCATGCGGCGCAACATCTTATTTTTAATAATATTTTCTTTTTTCTGGTTGCTATGTCCCGCACAGGGCACAGCGGCACAACAATTTATCGTTGTCATCGACCCTGGTCATGGTGGCGGTGATCCCGGCACCCTGCATCGCAAGTGCAAACAGGACGAGAAAACCATCGCCCTGGAGGTGAGTCTCCGATTGGGCAAATTGATCAAACAGAAATACCCGAATGTCAAGGTGGTCTATACGCGCGAGACAGATATCTACCCCACTCTGCCAGACCGCACACGTATGGCCCGCGAGGCAAAAGGTAACCTCTTCATCAGCATTCACGTGAACGGGGCAAAGGACACGCGTGCCCGTGGCATTGAGACGTATGTCTTCGGCGTCACTGGACTGAAAGGCAAGAGTGAAGCCGAACAGCAACGCATCCGCGAACGCACTATGATTGAGCGCGAGAATTTGGACATCAACGGTAATCAGATTGACTTCGAAACCGCTGTCGATATCGAAACCAAGATTCTCTGTCAGGCACAACGCGAGAAACATAACAAATACAGTATGGAGGTGGCTCACTATGTGCAGGACAATATCCTGTCGGCACTGCGAAAGTCGGACTACCGCAACTTCGTGATTGACCGTGGCGTGAAGCAGAAAAACCTCTTTGTACTATGCTACAGCCCGATGCCCGCCATCCTGATTGAGTTGGGCTACATGAGTAATGTGCACGAAGAGAAGTTCATGAACACCGACGATGCCAAGGACATCTATGCCAAAGCCATCTTCCAAGGCTTCGAGCAATATCATAGCAACTGGAAGCGCCGCCAACTCAAGGAGGGCGAAGAAGAGGTAAACATCCTTCCTCTCCTGGCACAAGAAACGGCGGACAAGTCGGACAGCCCTGCTGCCACTTCGACCTCGACGGTGCAGCAAGCTATTGAGCAAAAGCAACAAGAGAAAGTTGCTCCGCAAGAGCAAAAGGCAGCAGCACCTCAACAACAGACTCCTGTCGAACAACAAGCTGCCGACGGTCAGCAACAAGTAGCTGTCGAGCAACAAACGGCCTCGCCGCAGCAAGCTGTTGCCCAACCATCCGAGCCACAAGGTTCTCAGCAAGCAGAGGTTCTGCCTCTGCCAGCTCAACCAGCCGAAGCCCAGACCCCGAAGCCAGACACTTTGGTGCAGAAGACTGAGCCGCAACCCGCACCAAAAGAGCCGGTTAAAGAGACCGTCAAGCAGCAAGAACCCGCAACTATCGACTACAGCAAAATGCCTGTGGGTACTGCCGTACCGATGCAACCGGCCAAAGCATGCTTTCGCATACAGTTCTTGAGTTCGACCAGCCGTCTGAAACGAGGAGACTCTGTACTGAAAGGTCTGTGGCCCGTATTCTGCTATCAGGCAAACGGTTACTATCGCTACACATCGGGCGAAGCCAAGACCCGCGCGGAACTGCAAACCAAGATTCGGGAGATCCGCAAACTGTATCCAGACGCCTTCATCGTACACTTTGACGAGAAAGGACAACGCATCCCCTAATGACGTAAACTATGAAGAAAGCAGATGAACTGAAAATAGGCATTTGGACGGTCGTGGCCATTGTCGCCATGGTGTTCGGCATCAAGTTCCTCAAGGGGCAGTTGCACACCAGTACCGTCTATTATATGCTCAGCCCCAACGTAGAACGGGTTGCGGAGTCTAGCCATGTCAAGATCAATGGCTACAAAGTCGGCTTTGTGGGGTCGATGAACTACAATTATGCAACCAACACGGTCTTGCTGGGACTCTATCTTGACCCCTCGTTGAAACTGCCCAAAGGCACTTCGGCCATCATCCAGCCCGACCTGTTGGGCAACAGCAACATCTATCTGACCTTGGGCAACAGCAAAGAGATGATGGTGGCCGGTGACACCTTGTTGGGCGGCGGCATGGCCAATGGACTCATCGACGGTGTGGCCGATGCCATGCCTGCGGTGATGGCATTGTTACCCAAAGTCGATACTCTCCTGACGGGATTGAACCGCGTGGTGAACGACTCCAAGTTGCAAGAGAGTCTGCTGGCAATCAATACGTTGACGCACAAACTGGACCGCACGCTGACGGAATTGAACAGCGAACTACCCACCATCCTCAACAACGTAGGCGACGCTTCGGCCAACCTCGACACATTGAGCATCGAACTACGCGAGGCGGAACTGCAACGCATTGTCAACCAAGCTTCTGCCACGTTCGACTCTGTCTCGCAGTTGGTGGCTGCCCTCAACAGCACGCAAGGTACGGCAGGTAAACTCATCAACAGCGATGAACTGCACACACAGCTGGAGAACACCATCGCCGACGTAGATAGTCTGGTCAATGACATCAAGGCCCATCCCAAGCGATATATCAACATTCGCATTTTCGGGAGGGACAAATAAGAGAGAGTAGAGTGTATTGGAACACTTGTGCCTTTCAATAGCGATTGTCTTATACCTCTTTCTCTCCTTAAACTTCTTGCACAAACAATAAACGTTAAACAACTATACAATTATGAAACTGGCAATTATCGGAGCAGGAAACATGGGTGGTGCCGTGGCACGCGGACTCGCCACCGGCAGTGTCGTCAAAGCAGCAGAGATTTACGTCTCGGACCATTCTCAACAGATTCTGGACGGCATAGCGGCCGACGTTCCCGCTATTCACACTTCAATGGATAACCTGTCCACTGCCACCGATGCCAACATTGTCATCGTTGCTGTCAAACCTTGGTTGGTGCAGCCCGTCATGGAAGAAATCTACCCTGCCTTGCACAAGTCTAACCCATTGATTATCTGCATCGCAGCAGGTATCACCTTCGAGATGTTGGACAAGATGTTGGCTGGCGAGAAGTTCCAGATAGTGCGTGTCATCCCCAACACCGCCATCGCCATCAAGCAGAGTCCTACCCTTATGTCGTTCAATGCGAATGTGGAGGAGGCCAACAAGACTTTGTCCAAAGCGATGTTCGACGAACTGGGTCAAGCCATCGTCATCGAGGAACGTCTGATGGCAGCCGGCACCGCAGTCACCTCTTGTGGCATTGCCTATGCCTTCGAGTATATCAAAGCGGCTATGCAAGGGGCCATCGAACTAGGCTTCTATCCACATGTCGCCAAGTCGATGATTGACCAGACCATCCTCGGCGCCGTCGGCCTCCTGGAGAAGAACGGCACCAATCCCGACACCGAGATTTACAAGGTCTGCACCCCTGGCGGCATCACCATCAAGGGTCTCAACGAGATGACCAAAGAGGGCTTCGACCACGCCGTCATCGCCGGGTTGAAGAAGTCTGCAGGAATGTAAGGAAGTCGATAAACGACACTTCCTCGTACTCTCTATTCCATAAAAAAAGACATGCTCAATTATATCTGGCTCTTCTTCTTCGTGGTGGCCTTCATCATGGCCATTGTCGGCACCTTCACAGGCGATGTGGAGGTGTGGAGTCGGTTGATGAACACCACCTTCGAGGCTGCGCAACGTGCCTTCGAGATCTGTCTGGGACTGACTGGCGTCTTGACCTTCTGGCTCGGACTGATGAAGATTGGTGAACAGGGAGGTGTCATTGCCAAGTTCTCCCGTCTCATCAATCCCATCTTCTCACGCATCTTCCCGAGCGTTCCAGCGGGTCATCCTGCTCAAGGCAGTATCCTGATGAATGTATCGGCCAACATGCTGGGATTGGACAATGCGGCTACTCCGATGGGCCTCAAGGCCATGAAGGAGTTGCAGGAACTGAACGGCAAGAAAGACACCGCCAGTGATGCCATGATCATGTTCCTGGTGCTCAACACCTCGGGGCTGACCATCATCCCTATCTCCATCATGATGTACCGTTCGCAGTATGGAGCGGCCAATCCGTCGGACATCTTCTTGCCCCTGTTGTTGGCGACTGCTTGTTCTACATTGGGCGGATTGTTACTCTGCTGTCTGAAGCAACGCATCCACTTCGACAAAGTGCTGATAGGCTTTCTGTTAGGTGCTGTCGCCTTCATAGGCGGACTCTCCTATTTCTTTGCCACGCTGGACGAAGCAAGCCTCAAACTCTATTCCACTTTGGTAAGCAACATCCTCCTGTTCGGCTGCATCATGCTCTTCCTCTTAGTGGGTGTGGTGAAGAAAGTACCGCTGTTCAGCACCTTCGTGGATGGTGCCAAAGAGGGATTCCAAACCGTCGTCACTATCATTCCCTATCAGATAGCCATGTTCGTGGGTATCAGTCTGTTCCGCGAGTGCGGCGCATTGACTTACATCACCGATGGACTGGGTTGGATCTTTTCTTCCATCGGCATGAATACCGACTTCGTGGCAGGACTACCTTGTGCTATTCTCAAACCGCTCAATGGTGCTGGCGCGCGTGCCATGATGCTCGATGTCTTTGAACATTACGGCGTAGATAGTTTCCAAGGACACATTGCCTCCATTATTCAAGGTGCCACCGACACCACCATGTATGTCCTAGCCGTCTATTTCGGTTCGGTAGGCATCAAGAAGTTCCGCTACGCCGCCGGTTATGGCTTGGCCGCCGACTTCATCGGCATCGTGGCAGCCATCGTCATGGGCTACATCTTCTTCTATTGACAAGAGTCCGACGACACATTGCCTATCTGGCACCATCGGTATTGTCTTCTCAACTCACCTATAAACCAAAAAGAAATGAGCACCAAGCTTGGAACTTGGTGCTCTTACTTTATAATCTAAGCAACATCAGATGAGGTTGATACCCAACTCATGACACTTCTGACGCATATCGTCAGGCCAGATGCTGCATTGTGTTTCTCCGATGTGAGCCTTGTGCAACAATACCAAGCAAAGACGGGACTGACCAATACCGCCGCCAATGGTGAGAGGCAGTTTGCCCTCCAGGAGGCGTTTGTGGAAGTAGAGTTCCTTGCGATCTTCCTTACCCGTCAACTTGAGCTGACGAAGCAGAGCCTCCTTATCAACACGAATACCCATAGACGACAGCTCGATGCTACGGTTGAGCACAGGGTACCAAACCAAGAGGTCGCCATTCAGGCCCAAGTAACCTTCCTCATTCGGCGTGGTCCAGTCGTCGTAGTCAGGTGCACGCAGGTCATGTTCCTTACCATCGCTCAACTTACCTCCGATGCCCATGATGAAGACGGCACCATACTTCTTGCAGATAGCGTCCTCACGTTCCTTAGGAGTGAGGTTAGGGTACATCTGCAACAATTCCTCGCTATGGATGAAGTGCACCTCTTCCGGCAGGAAATGCTTGATCGTGGGATAGTTCTCACATATCATGAACTCGGTACGGAGGATGGCACTGTAAATCTTATTGACAATCTTCTTGAGGAAGGCAATGTTCCGCTCCTCGGCCGTCATCACGCGGCACCAATCCCACTGATCGACATAGATAGAATGCAGGTTGTCCAACTCCTCGTCGGCACGGATGGCATTCATATCAGTCACAATACCGAAGCCAGGCTCAATCTCGTATTCCGCCAAGGTGTTACGTTTCCATTTGGCCAAAGAATGCACCACTTCGGCCGTGGCTTCGTTCATATCTTTGATTGGAAAATTGACAGGACGCTCCACTCCATTCAAATCATCGTTCATACCCAAACCACGCAAGACGAACAGCGGGGCTGTTACTCGACGCAGGCGCAATTCGGTCGAAAGGCTTGACAAGAAGAAATCCTTTATGCTTTTGATAGCACGTTCCGTCTGTTTGAGATCCAGACAAGGGACATAGTGCTCAGGGATGATAAGTTGACTCATAAATTGTTATTGTCTCAACGTGGTGTTTAAGGACAAAATACTCCTTTTTCTTATAAAAATAGGTGTTTGGCGCTCCGAAGACGCCGTCAAAAGGTTGCAGGAGTCTCGGATAAAACTCTGCAAAGATAAAGCAAAAATCGAAAAGTACAAAATATTTTCTATAAAAATAGTGCTTGTGATGTCATTTTTCTTTGTTATAGCAATATTTTACAATCAAAAGTATCAAAGAAAAGACTTCAGCAGTTCATCCCAAGCCTCGCGGTTGGCCTTGACATTATAGAAATCCATCTGCATTGGACGGGCACTCTCGCCATCGGTATCCTCACGGTCGCCGATATAAAGGGTGGTGGCTGAATCCAGGTCATAGAGTTTCATCAAACGTTCCATCGACTTCTGGCAAGGTTTCAAGCCACCCATTTTGGCCGCCGACACCACTCCGTCAAAGAGGTCTCGGGGAATGCGCAACGCATCCAGTTTCTCCACCTCATGGCCATAGTCGCTATAGAGAATCACCTTCAATCCGCGCGAACGCATTGCTTCCAGGAGTTCGACACACAAGGGGCGAGGGGCAAAGTAGATACGCAACAAGCTGACCTGCAACGGCATATACTTATCCTGATACCAGCGACGCGCTTTATCGACCGTCAGACTCCGCTTTACGCTTGCCATCTCGGCAAAGAGGGCATCATAGACGCCCGCCGCATCCTGATAATCACGTCCTTTGATGTGTTTGCGGGCCAATCGTTCGGCTCCCAACACCCACATATTGAGGATATCGGCCAACACCAACTTGAGCGGCAGGCCTTTGTTGTCATACAAAGTACCGTCCAAATCGAAGATGACAGACTTATATTTTTCTATATTCATTGAATACATCTGGAGGCTCGCAACTCCCCTACCCCCGACCGACGGGGATAGAGGAGTGCAAACCTATAGTAATAGTTCTTATTGTTATTCTTTAACCAACGCCTTGAACTTGGCGTGACGCTTCTCGTCCTGCATCAAGAGGTTCATCTTGAACTGACCGTCACGAGCACCCTCAGCAATACAAGCTGCCTTGAACTTCTCGAAACTGTTCTCGACGAGGCGGTAACCTACTGGATCATGCACACGGAGAGAGTCGCGCTTGGCAACATATTCGACATTCTGCTGACGGAGGTACTTATCGACCAACTTCGTGAACTCATCACAAGCCGACTGCTCCAGGTTCTGGTCCTCGAACTCATAGTAGAAACGATAGAGCGACTGCTCCAAGTCGGCAAAACCGACGAAGAACTTCACCTCCAACTTGCTCTCGGCCGATGCCTGGTGAACAGCCTCAATAAACTGACGCTCATGAAGTTTCTCACCCGTCATAGTGACGATGCCGTTGACCTTCTGAATCATGAAGACGCGTGGCGTGTTGAAGAATGGCGTACCCACCTCGACCAAGTCGTTCATGTTGTAACGGTACAGACCCGAACAGGTAGTAACGAATGGGCAATAGCGCTTGCCTTGCTGCAACTCGTGCAACTGGTAGAACTTGACATGCTTCAATGCCTCTGGGTCAGAGATCTTATCGACATCCTCCTCGGCCATGAACTCGTAGAAGTGATAGTGAGGGAACATGGTGCTGTAGTTGGTGTCGTCCATGACCAGACCGAAACGGCACTCCGAAGAGAAATAGCCGAACTCCTGGTGCAAACAGGTGTCGGGGAAGAAGCCTTTCAACTTGTCCAGATAGACATAGGTATTACCGCACTTCCAGGTGTTAAGCACTTGGAGATTAGGCCAATAGTGCTTCGGCAACACACGACCATATTTCTTCTTCAGTTCACGCAACTCGGCAGCACGCTTTGGATTGGGCTCCAACTGTGCTTCCACCTCCTTGCGGATATCCTCGGGGATGTCGAAGTCGTGGCTCAACGTACCCTTCTCGATGTCGTCACAATACTGGTCATAGTACTTATCGACGTTCTTCTGCACCTCAACCAGCGTCGATGGGTTGGCCGTGATGAAGATAGAGGCATCGACCTCGATAGAGAGACGCATGATGGTGTAGTAGCGGGCATTGTAGTCCTTGATGCCATATACGCCACCCGGCACGGCATACATCTCTTTGACAAACGAAGGTGCGTCGCGACGGGTCACACCCGACACCGAACCAGCCACTGTTCCGTCTGGAGCATATCCTTCCACATCCTTACCGACGATGGTGACCAACTTGCCATAGAAAGCCTTCGGGCGGTTCATGATGTAGTTATAGAGCCACACCTTGGTCATCTTGCCATAGACCGTCTTGAGATAGACGTCGGTGATGGGAATCCATTTAGGCTCCTTGGTAGTACCCGACGTAGTGGCATACATCACTGGCTTACCAGGCACCAGCACATTGGCCTCACCGTTCTTGTGTCGGTCAATGTAAGGACGGTAATCCTCATAGTCGCTGGGGGCAATCTGTTCTGTATAACGTTTGTAGAGTTCCTCTCCGTCTTTGGCTTCCAGGATATAGGCAAAACGGTGCTCACGACCGAATTCCGTATCCTTGCCATACTCCAGAATGGAGCGTAATGTGTTCTCACTGGCTTGCTTGGGGTTCTTGCTTGCCTTCACCAATTTACGGTAATTGATACCACCTGCTACACGCAGCAGGAAGGTGGTCAACCAGGCAGGAGTCGAGTTCTTTTTCATTTTCTTTTATAGTAATTGATTATTTATCAAGCGAATATAGAGAGCAGCAGACCTACACACAAAGTTCGGACGAATGGGGGTCAACCCATCCAAATACCTGAATACGAAAGGGTAAACGCTGCCAAATCCTGGGCAAAGATACAAAAAAAGTCTCAATCTTGTACAATTTTGTATCATTAAAGACACCAAGAGAGGAAATAGTTGGCAAAAAATCCTTTAGTGCGTTTCAAAAATGGCATTTTCCGATAGTATTCGGTGGACATTTTCGCCGAGTTAAGTTGGTCATTCACAAAGGCAGAATCCAACCATTGTGTCGCCACCGTGTCGGTGATGACCACGGCTACCTCTTCGTTCCAACGCAGGGCGCGATAGTCCATATTGACCGACCCGACCAGGCAACGGCGACCATCTTCCATCAACACCTTACTGTGCTGGAAGGCACCATCAAAGAGCCAGACCTCTGCCCCACGGCGTTGCAGGCGGCGAGAATAATAGAGGTTGCCGGCATCGAACAACGGCGTGTCGCCCTTCTCGGAGAAAAGCACCTCCACCTGAACGCCTCGACGCAAGGCACGACGCAAAGCACGACGCACACTGGGAGGGGGCAACAGATAGGGCGAAGCGATGTGCAGACTGTCTTGGGCGGCATCGATGAACTTCACCAAGGCGCGACGCAACTCGGCTTTCTTCGAATCGCACTGTCGTCCTCGTTCCAGCACGACCACTTCGCGCTCCCCCACCGTGCGGTTACCTGCCTCTGTATAAGGATAATAGGCAGGACCATCGAAGCCCTTGCCTCCGGCTTTCTCGAAGTGCTCGCCAAAGAGGAACTGCAATCCCTCGACGCACGAACCTTCCAGTCGCACATGGGTATCGACGTAACCGCCATACACCCCGGGCTTACCTTTCCAGTTGTAGTCGGCTACGTTGAAACCGCCCGTATAGGCAATCCTACCATCGATGACCACAATCTTGCGGTGATCCCTCAGCACGCGGTGCACAAACGGAAAGACATAAGGTTCATAGATCTTCACCTGAATGCCCTGCTTCTCCAGTTGGAGCAACCGATGGCGGTAGTTGTAACCCCGCTGGCGGTCGTAGTATCCGTCAATCAAGAGGCGGCACTCCACCCCCTCTTTGGCCTTCTGGCGCATCACGTTGAGCACGGCACGGGCGATACTGTCGTTGGCAAAGATGAAGTATTCGCAATGGATGTGGTGCTTGGCCTGCCGCATGTCTTCCAGAAGCGATGCATACTTCTCCGACCCGCTCTGATAGAAGCAGATACTGTCGGCATCATAGATGGAGATAGCCTGCTGGTCAAAGTAGGCATCCAGGTCCACCGCCGCCCGTTTTCCTTTGGCCTGCAATGGACTCTCCGATGCCGTCGCCCACAGACCGAGGCAAAGCAACGAAAGAAGGATCAATTTGTAGTAGGTCATATCTTTCATAATCAAGGCTCAATATCCATTTTTTGATTGTGCGGGAATAATCCCCGGAAGTTGGGTCTCGGGGGGCAGTTACTCCTTATAATAGACCCTCTTGACACGTGTGCTCACGGTGCTCAACACCTCGTAGCAGATAGTCCCCAACTTCTGACTTATCTCGGTGAGCGGCAAGTGCGTGCCGAATATCTCGACACGGTCGCCCTCCCGCGCCTCGGGGCAGTCGGTCACATCCAGGAAGGTGACATCCATGCAGACGTTACCCACGGTAGGACAACGTTTTCCATGCACCAGCATGTCGGCATGACCGTTGCCCAAGCGGCGGTCATAACCATCGGCATAACCGATAGGCACCATGGCGATGCGGCTGTCGCGTTTCAATTTCCCGTTGCGCATGTAACCCACCGTCTCCGTGGCTGGTATCTCCTTGATTTGCAGGATGGTGCTCTTCAATACGGCCACGGGCTCCAGGTCCATCTTCACCTCCGATGCCTCGAAACCATACAGGCCAATGCCCAGTCGGCACATCTCCATCTGGTATTGCGGGTATTTCTCGATGCCCGCCGAGTTACAGATATGGCGCAGGATGGGATATGGGAAGGCGGCACGGATGCGGTCGGCGCAATCGTCAAACCTGCGTTTCTGTTCGTGCACGAAGTCCTCCTGAGCAGGGTCGTCGGCGGTAGCGAAATGACTGAACACGCTGCGGATGGTGAGAGCGCTCTGCCGTTGCAACTGACCGATAAGTTCGTCTATCTCATGAGGTTGGAAGCCCAGTCGATGCATTCCCGAATCAATCTTGACGTGCACCGGATAGTGCGTCACACCCATGGCGCGCGTCTCGTCCAGGAAGGCCTGCAACAAGCGGAAACTATAAATCTCCGGCTCCAGTTTGTTCTCGATGATGGTGCGGAACGCCGACATCTCGGGGTTCATCACGATGATAGGCACCTTGATACCCTGGCGGCGCAGGTCGGCGCCCTCGTCGGCCACCGCCACGGCCAGGTAATCCACATTCTGGTCCTGGAGGGTCTTGGCGAGTTCGTAACTACCTGTACCATAACCGAATGCCTTCACCATGCAGGTCAGTTTCGTCTCGGGTTTGAGGTGACTCCGATAGCGGTTCAAGTTGTGGACAATGGCATCCAGATTGACCTCCAATATCGTCTCGTGACGACGCAGTTGCAATGCTTCACCGATACGCTCGAACTGGAAGTCGCGCGCTCCTTTCAGCAGCACCAGTTCATTCTGGATGCGCTCTATCTCGGCACTTTCCAGAAACTCCTGCGTCGTGCCATAGACGTCGAAGATAATCTCCAACCCGACGGCATGCAACTCCTCCTGAATGGTGCGGCCGTTCTGCACCGCCATCGGACCTATACAAAAGAGTTTGCTGATGTGGTAGAGTTGGCAGAGTTGGGCAATCTTGGCACAACGCTTGCGGGCGGTCACCTCGGCCTGGAGGATGTCCGACAGGATGAGCGTGTTCTTCAACGCGGCCGACGAACGTCGTTTCTGGAACTCCAACGCCATCTCCAGCGAGGTGAGGTCGCAGTTGTAGGCATCGTTGATGAGCAAGCAACCACGTTTGCCCTCCACCACCTCCAGGCGCATGGCCAACGGGGTGATGCGGAGCATTCGCTGCGCAATGTCGTCGGGCTTGAATCCCAGGTAGAGCATCAAGGCAAGGCAGTTCAGGGCATTCTCCAACGAGGCATCGTCGGTCATCGGAATAGTGAACTCGCCATCGATGCCCAACAGACTGTAGTGCACCGTAGTCGCTGTGTCGGTGCGAGTTACCTCGTGCACGTTGATCTGTGCCTCCTTGTGCCGACGGGTCCAAGCCATGCTTCGAGCTCCCACTCCGGCCAGTTCGAGGGCATCGCCGATGCCTGGGATGTCGGCGTTATAGATGATGACGTCGCACGAACGGAACAACTGTAACTTCTCCTGCAACTTCTGGTTCTGATTGTCGAAACCGGCGGCATGGGCAGTTCCGATGTTGGTCAGGATGCCGATGTTCGGTTGGATGATCCGTTGCAGGCGCTCCATCTCTCCAGGCCGACTGATACCCGCCTCAAAGAGGGCCAAGTCGTTCCCCTCCTCCAACTGCCACACACTCAGAGGCACTCCCACCTGACTGTTGTAGCTGCGTGGCGAACGGACGATGTTTCGCGCGTCACCCAATAACTGGTAGAGCCACTCCTTGACAATGGTCTTGCCATTCGATCCCGTGATGCCCACCACAGGCAGGTTGAACTGCTGTCGATGATATGCCGCCAGTCGCTGGAGGGCATCCAACGTGTCGGGCACCACCAGGAACCACGCCTCGGGACAGGTGTTGCGGAACTCCTCGTTGGAGCGACTCACCACGAAGGCACGTACTCCTTTATTATATAAATCGGGCAAATATTTATGTCCATCTCCCTTGTCGGTCACCAGCGCAAAGAAGAGGGTCTGGTTGGCAAAGGTGAGGCTTCGGCTATCTGTCAATAGTATAGAAACCTGCGGCTGTGTATTGGCCGTTGCCTGCCGATTGCCATGCAAGGGGCAGTTCAAAATCTTGGAAATCTGACTCAGATTATACATGGTTACAACATTTAAGTTTCGCTAATGCTCAACTTTTGAGGTTTTAAGGTTTTAAGGTTTTGAGGTTAATAGCAATCTGATGGTCAAAACCTCCTCATAACCTCACCAGTGAAACGACCTTACAACCTTATAACCTGACCAACTTGAACTTGTGAAAGTTGGTCTATTGGCGCACAAAGTTACTATATTTTGTCGTAAAACACAAATATTTCACATTTTTTTCTCTGCGTGCACCTTTTTTCTCCCCAAAAAACCTTATCTTTGCCTTTGGAATTTTCTCAAACGACAATCTTCTTTCCTTGTTTTTCTTGACACCTCTGTTTTCTATGAAGAAATTATCAGTCCTCTCTCTAATTTGTCTCCTCGCTTGCCCTTGGGCGTTTGCCTTCAACCGTTTGTCCCTCGACGAGCATTGGCGCTTCCAGTTGGGCGACGACACCGCATGGGTTTCCCCCTCGTTCGACGACAGTTCCTGGCGCACCCTCGACCTCCCGCACGATTGGAGCATCGAAGGACAATTTGACCAAAGTGCCCCGGCCGGCAACGACGGCGCCTACCTCCCTACAGGTGTGGCTTGGTACCGCAAGACCATGAACTTCAAAGTATTGACTAAGTCTTCCGTGCAGAAAAAACTCTACTTCGAAGGGGTCTACATGAACAGCACCGTCTATCTGAACGGCGAAGTGGTGGGCGGTCATCCGTATGGCTACAGCGGTTTCTGGGTCGATATCACGGGCAAACTCCGTCCCGGCAAGAATGTCCTGGCCGTGCGGGTCGATAACTCGGCGCAGAAGAACTGCCGATGGTACTCTGGCTCGGGCATTTACCGCCATGTCTGGTTGTTCAACATGGAGGAAGGCGACGACCCGTGGCAGCTCTTTGTCCGCACCGAACGGATCTATGGCATCGCCCCGGATGGTCTCTCGGCCGACTCTGCCACGCTCCGCATCTCTTATCCCAACCGCCCCGACGAATTGCGCACATTCCGTCAGGTGCGTCTGTGGTCGCCCGAACAACCCTATCTCTATGATGTTCAGGTGGGTAACCTGCACGTTGAGCATGGTTTCCGCCAATTGGAATATTCTGCTCAAGGCCTTCGCCTCAATGGCCGACCTTATCTGCTCTATGGTGGTTGTGTTCACCACGACCACGGGGTCATCGGCGCTGCCTCTTTCGATGCTGCAGAGTGGCGCAAGGCGCGTCAACTCAAAGCCGCGGGGTTCAATGCCGTACGCACGTCGCACAACCCCTGTAGCGAGGAGTTCCTCCGTGCCTGCGACCACCTGGGTCTGTTGGTCATCGACGAGGCGTTCGACGGGCTCCGCGCCAAGAAGAATGCCTTCGACTACCACAAATATATCGACCAATGGTGGCAACAGGATGTCGATGCCATGGTGCTGCGCGACCGCAATCACCCTTGCGTCATCGCCTGGAGCAACGGCAACGAACTCTACGAACGCCGTAAGATTGAGGTCATTACCACCTCCCGCAAGATTGCCCGACGTATGCGACAACTCGACCCCACCCGTCCCGTCACGCAGGCGCTCTGTGAGGTGGACAGCATCTTCGACCCTTTGGCCGAGACGCTCGATCTGGTAGGCTATAACTACCTGATTGACAAGGCTCCCATCGACCACCAGCGTTGCCCCGAACGCATCATCTGGCAGACCGAGAGTTACCCCGACTCCGCTTTCCAGAGTTGGGCAGCCGCCAACGACCTCCCCTACGTCATCGGCGACTTCGTCTGGACGGCCATCGACTACCTTGGTGAGTCGGGCATCGGCCGTGCCCATTATGCCTCCGACCCGAGCGGCCGCGGCGAACACTGGGAGGGCGACAAGTGGCCATGGCACGGTGCCTATTGCGGCGACATCGACCTCACGGGTCTGCGCAAACCCATCTCCTACTACCGCCAGACGCTCTGGGACTCCGTTCCCCGCCTCGCCATCGGCGTGCGCGAACCCAACCTCTATGTCGATTCCATCTTCTGCACCCGTTGGTCCACCTGGCCCACCACCCAGTCGTGGGACTGGCCCGGCTGGGAGGGCAAACCCATTGACGTAGAACTCTATACGCGCTTCCCACGGGTACGCCTTTACCTCAATGATCGGTTGATTGGCGAACAATCCTGTTCCCGTCAGACGCGCTTCAAAGCCACTTTCTCGCTGCCCTATCAATCGGGCACACTTCGTGCCGAGGCTCTTCTCGCCGACGGGTCGGTAGCGGCCTCTCAAACGCTCCAGACGGCAGGTGCTCCTGCCCGCTTGCAACTCCTTGCCGACAAGTCTGTCCTGCAAGCCGACGGTCAGGACCTTGCCTTCGTCGAAGTGCAACTCACTGACGCCAAAGGCCATCCCATCACCAAAGGCGACCTCGACCTCACCTTCCGTCTCTCGGGTCCCGGCTTCCTCCTCGGCGTAGGCAACGCCCATCTGACCGACTCGACCTCTTATGCTGCTCACCTGCCCTCCTCTCCCAAGGAGGCACATCACCGCTTGTGGCAGGGTCGCGCCCTGGTGGTTCTCCGTGCCGGCACCTCGTCTGGCCGCCTCTCCCTCTCGGTCTCTGGTTCCGGCATTAAGCAATCTCTCTCCCTCTCGGTCAAGAAAGTGAAAGGGCAGAACCCTTAAGCATTAACCCCTAAACATTACCCGTTAAACATTAACCCTTAACCCTTAAACGCTAACCCTTAACCGTTAAATCGGTGCAAAGTTACAAAATATAGCAGTCCGCTCCAAACTTCGGACTGCTATACTTTTTGCTATACTTTGCTATGGTACTATGAAAATCAACACGTTACGCATTAAAGTAACCACGAAAGACACGAAAAACTCGAAATAAAGTTCTCTAAGCCTGAAACCTACTTTAGGCATTTTATATTCTTTATATTCCTCATTCCTATTCACTTACACTCTATATGCGCAGGGCAAATCTTCCCCCTATGCAGGGGGATTGAGGGGGTCTTTAAGGGGTCTTTTATTCCCTCCTATACCAACTGCTATAGCATGCTGAGAATGAAGCGATTAAGGCTCCGCAATAGAAACTCACAATACAATAACTTCCACCCTTTTTACAGGCAGGAGTAAATCATAAGGCTGAAAGCCTGACAGACCACAGGCGGGGGTGCAACCCCCGTTCATGAATGTCAGAGGCAAAGAGTGCCGAAGGTACGACAGAACGCGCTGAAAGAGCGACACCAATCAGCCCAGGGCAACGCCCTGCGGTTCCTAAAGACAGGGAAGAGAGCGCTCTGTAAGAGCAGCACCATACATTGTCAGCTCGGTTACGACTTCAAGGTTATAAGGTTTTGAGGTCATAAGGTCGCTCCGCTGGTGAGGTTTAAGCACTCTTGAGAAAGTCCCGAAGGGACGAAAGACCACAGGGAGGGGTAAAACCCCTTCTCCCGAATCATCCCATTTCGACGAAGTCCCGAAGGGACGGCAGAACCACTTGACATGTTTCCTCCTGTGCGGAGGGCACCCCTTTTCTTTGGCTTGACCCAAAGAAAGGGGGAAAGAAAAGTCAAGACCTAGAGTTACGTAGCCTGCAAAATCGTGGCCTCACTCGAAAGAAAGTGAAACTCGGCTCCGCCTCAAAC